>JAEEGK010032013.1_pt1 | contig 10321 bp, 5 predicted proteins | sample 8958771 | NCBI WGS metagenome assembly JAEEGK01 (sample SAMN16246547, study PRJNA631951) | gut metagenome | biome: gut microbiome; feature: rumen; material: SC-attached | host: Bos | place: Iran: Karaj | collected 2018-10 | reverse complement strand
AATAAAGCAGACGACGCTTCTATGTGTTGAGTCAAGGTGCCGAACCAACCAAAGAATTATCAACCGACTGCCGCCTTTGATATGACAGGAGGTTTTCTCCAGGTTCGGTGCCTTGTTTCATTCACAATGGACTCCAAAAGTACACAAAAGGTCTGATATTCAGACTAAATCAACAAAGAATTTTGCGAATTATAACATAAAACACAAATAATCAACTCGTTATAAAATTGCTTTTTATCATTTCGAATGATAATGTTTGTGAACCTTCTCAAGTAGCAACCGCTTTGACTCTTCCAAAGAAAGGCATTCCCTTTCGATTTCCACAGAGTCCACTTGAGGTGTTAATACCTCATAAGCAACGGCAGGCTCCGATGCTTTGGTCATCTCATTATCATTCTGATTATATTCCATTTTCAAGGATAATTAGATTGCAAAAATACAAATTATTTCGATGAATGCAACCTTAATACAATTCTTTCCTTTTCCCAAAAAACCACCCAAACAACCCTGGCGTAGAAAAAGCCTCATCCCAACACACATGACCCAATTCGGAATAAGTGACCAGAATGGCCTCCTCATTGCCGACATCCTTTAATGCATTGTACATCTGTATGCTCCGCGAAGGCATGACCACCTCATCGAACAAACCATGAAAGATATAAACGGGCACATCTTTCATGGCCTCGGCGTATGCTGGGTCTCCTCCACTGCAGATGGCAATAGCCGCCGCAAACTTCCCAGGCCAACGCTGCAAGGCATCCCAAGTGCCAAAGCCTCCCATGGAAATGCCGCAAATGTAAACCCGAGTTGAATCAACGACACCAACACCAACAAGGCTGTCAAACACAGCCATCACGCCACGCAGCTCTGCCGTGGGCACGCTGTCCATCGTGTGCTCTGGCAAGCTCCAATCGGTATTCACCCAACGTCTGTCATTTGGACATTGCGGAACCATCAACAAGAAGGGATAACGGCTTGTCACAGTGTCGTTAAGGAAGTATTTGATGCAATGCTTCAACTGCATACAATTGTCATTGCCGCGTTCTCCTGCACCATGCAGGAAGATGACCAATGGCAAGGCTTCAGTCATCGTATCGGCTTTCTCTGAGCGATAGAGTCGATATGGAAGCGTGTCATTACCTTCGATGTGACGACAGGCCTCAAACAGGCTTGTATCGGGCAACTGACTTTCGTTTTCTTGAGCCAACAAAAGAGGGCCGACCATCAACGCTAGCAGTAAAAAGAGGACATGTTTCATTGCATTACAGATGCTTATATTTACGAAATCGACCGCCTATGTTACTTCATGTTCGACCTTCCATAGATTCCATTCGCACTTACCTCAGCAAGGAATGACATGGAAGGACGGGCATACGGACTTTTAGGCGGTCGATTTCTGAACAACAGGTGATTGTTATGCTTGTGCCGTAGGCGTGCCTATCGGGAACTGGGCGACATTGCTACCCAAATCCTGAATGGTGCCGAACTGCTGCTCGTATTTGGCGATATTATCGGCCAAAGCCTTATACAAACGCTTGGCATTCAAGGGGTTCATAATCACTCTTGAACGGACTTTTGCCTTAGGCGTGCCTGGCATCATCTGGGCGAAGTCAACGATGAATTCATTGGGCGAGTGGGTAATGATGGCCAGATTGGAGTATTTGCCTTCAGCCACCTCGTCGCTGATTTCGATATTCAGTTGGTTTTTCTGATTGTTGTTTTCCATTATTTTTCTATTTAAAAAGCGGGGACAGCTGTCAAGCCGTCCCCGCTCAGTTCAACACTTGTTAGAGAGCGGCCTTTTCTTGCAGCTCCTCGTACTCTTCACGAGAGCCCACAATCAAGTCCTCATACTCACGCAGACCCGTGCCGGCAGGAATCTTGTGACCGACGATCACATTCTCCTTCATACCGAGCAGGAAGTCGCTCTTTGCGGCAATGGCAGCATTGGTCAGCACCTTGGTGGTCTCCTGGAAGGAGGCAGCCGAGATGAAGCTGTCGGTAGCCAAAGCAGCGCGGGTGATACCTTGCAGCACCTGGGTCGCCGTTGCCGGACGTGCGGGACGCACGGTAGGCAGAGTCAAGTCCTTACGCTTCAAGGCGGACTCTTCCTCACGCAACTTCATGGCCGAAACGATTTCGCCCTTCTGCAGCTTTTCGGAAGCACCATTGTCCTCCACGAAGAACTTGCCATAGATGTCATCGTTCTCCTCTTGGAAGGTCAACTTGTTGACCAGCTCGCCTTGCAGGAAGCGGGTGTCGCCTGGGTCGAGGATTTCGACCTTACGCATCATCTGACGCACGATGACCTCAAAGTGCTTGTCGTTGATGACCACACCTTGCTGACGGTACACGCTCTGAGCCTCGTTGACGATGTATTCTTGCACCTTCATCGGACCCATAATAGCCAAGATGCTGTTAGGCGTAATGACACCTTCGGAAAGCGGTTGACCTGCCTTCACGAAGTCGTTCTCCTGAGCCAAAATCTGCTTCGAGGTCGGGATGAGATAACGCTTCTCCTCGCCCGTCTTGGCTGTCACGACGACCTCACGGTTACCACGCTTCAGTTTCTTCTCAAGGTGGACGATACCGTCGATTTCGGAAACAACAGCCGGATCGATGGAGTTACGAGCCTCAAACAGCTCTTGCACACGCGGCAGACCACCGGTGATATCACCACCGCCAGAGACGTTACGCGGGATACGCACCAACTGATCGCCAGCCGAGATGGCATCGCCTTCGCTAACGATGACGTGGGCATCGACAGGCAAGTCGTAGGAAACCAAGGTCTCACCGTTCTCATCAACGATGTCGATGAGCGGGTTCTTGGCACCTCTCTTACCTTCGATGATGACACGTTCGATAAAGCCGGTCTCAGCGATGGTCTCATTACGATAGGTCACACCCTCGATCACGTTCTGGAAGCGGACAGTACCGCTGTGCTCAGAAATGATGGTAGCGTTGTAAGGATCCCATTCGCAAATCTTGTCGCCCTTCTTCACCTGATCGCCAGCCTTGAAGAACAACTTGGCACCATAAGGAATGTTGGTCGTCATCAAAACGACGTCGGTGTGGTTGTCGTGCAGCTTCAATTCAGCCGAACGGCCGATGACAATCTGATACTTGTCGCCTTCCTTGTCAACCTCGACAGAACGCAATTCTTCGATTTCGAGATAGCCATCATACTTGGCTTCGGTGCTGTTGGCCACCAAGCCCTTCGAAGCCTTACCACCAGAGTGGAAGGTACGCAGGGTCAGCTGGGTACCAGGTTCACCGATGGACTGTGCAGCGATAACACCCACAGCCTCACCTTTCTGAACCAGCTTGCTCGACGACAGGTTACGGCCGTAGCAGTTGGCGCACACACCGCGCTTCGACTCGCAGGTCAGCACGGAACGGATTTCGACACTCTCAAGCGGCGATTCGTCGATGGCCTCGGCAAGAGCCTCGTTGAGCTCCTGACCACTGGCAGCGATGAGTTCGCCCGTCTGAGGATGGAACACATCGTGCAAGGCCACACGGCCGAGGATACGGTCGTACAACAAGGAGTGCTTGCCCGGCTCCTTGATTTCTTCACCACGCGAGATGGTCATACCACGGAGGGTTCCGCAGTCCTTCTCGGTGATGATGACATCGTGGGCCACGTCGACCAGACGACGGGTCAAGTAACCAGCGTCAGCGGTCTTCAGAGCGGTATCGGCCAAACCCTTACGGGCACCGTGAGTGGAGATGAAGTACTCCAACACGGACAGACCTTCCTGGAAGTTGGACAAAATCGGGTTCTCAATGATTTCGGAGCCGCCTGAACCAGCCTTCATAGGCTTGGCCATCAGACCTCTCATACCACAGAGCTGTGACACCTGAGCTTCGGAACCACGAGCACCAGAGTGCAGCATCATGTACACCGGGTTGAAACCTTGGTCGTCGCTCGACAACACCTTCATCACCTCTTGGGTCAGCTTGGCGTTGACGTCAGTCCAAAGGTCAACAATCTGGTTATAACGCTCATTCGGGCCCATGAAGCCCATCTTCTCGTATTCACGGATTTGTGCGGCTTGTGCATTAGCTTCACCAATGAGGTTGCCCTTCATTTCGGGCACGAGCACGTTACCCAAGTTGAACGACAAGCCACCTTTATAAGCTTGGTAGTAACCCATGTTCTTGATGTCGTCCAAGAACTTGGTGGTGACGGCAGTGCCTTCCATACGCACCATGTCGCCAACGATGGAACGGAGCGACTTCTTGGTCAACAGCTCGTTGATGAAGCCGTAATCTTCAGGAACCACTTGGTTGAAGATGACACGACCCACGGTGGTTTCAACAAGCTTGGTGACGAGTTGATCGTTCTCGCGAACCTTGACACGCACCTTAATGACAGCATGCATGTCGGCACGGCCTTCATTATGGGCGATGATCACCTCTTCCGGCGAATAGAACGACATACCTTCACCCTTCACAGGATGATCAGGTGTGCTCTTGCGCGGCTTGGTGATGTAGTAAAGACCCAAAACCATGTCCTGCGAAGGCAGCGTGATAGGTGCACCATTAGAAGGATTCAAAATGTTGTGCGAAGCCAGCATCAGAATCTGAGCTTCCAACACAGCGGCGTTGCCCAACGGTACGTGGACAGCCATCTGGTCACCGTCGAAGTCAGCGTTGAATGCCGTACACACCAAGGGGTGCAGACGGATTGCCTTACCTTCGATGAGCTTCGGCTGGAAGGCCTGGATACCCAGACGGTGCAGCGTAGGAGCACGGTTCAGCAGAATCGGGTGACCCTTCAGGATGTTCTCGAGGATGTCCCAAACGACGGGATCCTTGCGGTCGACAATCTTCTTGGCCGATTTCACGGTCTTGACGATGCCGCGCTCAATGAGCTTGCGGATCACGAACGGCTTGAACAGCTCGGCGGCCATGTCCTTAGGCAGACCGCATTCGTTCATGTTCAGGTCGGGACCGACCACGATAACGGAACGACCGGAGTAGTCGACACGTTTACCGAGCAGGTTCTGACGGAAACGACCTTGCTTACCTTTCAGGCTGTCGCTCAACGACTTCAGCGGACGGTTTGAGTCGGTCTTCACCGCGCTCGACTTGCGCGAGTTGTCGAACAACGAGTCGACGGCCTCCTGCAACATACGCTTCTCATTACGCATGATGACGTCAGGAGCGTTGATTTCAATCAAACGCTTCAGACGGTTGTTACGAATGATGACACGACGATAGAGGTCGTTCAAATCGGAAGTGGCGAAACGGCCACCATCCAACGGGACGAGAGGACGCAGCTCCGGCGGAATCACCGGCACCACCTTCACAATCATCCACTCGGGACGGTTCTCGATATGGTTGTTGGCCTCACGGAATGCCTCAAACACCTGCAGGCGTTTCAGTAGTTCCTGTTTCTTCTGTTGAGCCTTCACCTCGTTGGCTTCGGCACGCAGACGGTTGGCTTCCTCATCGATGTTGAGGCGCGATAGCAGGTCGTAGATAGCCTCGGCACCCATCTTGGCGATGAACTTGTTCGGGTCATCCTCAGGCAAATATTGGTTCTCAATCGGAATCGTCTCCATCAAGTCGAGATACTCTTCCTCTGTGAGGAACTCCAACTTCGTGACCTTACGGCCATCGTTGTCGTTCGGAACGGCTTGGCCTTCCAAAATACCGCCTTGAATCACCACATAGCGTTCGTAGTAGATGATGGCATCCAGCTTCTTGGTAGGAATACCAAGCAGGGCACCAATCTTGTTGGGCAGTGAACGGAAATACCAGATGTGTGCAACGGGCACCACCAATGAGATGTGACCCATACGCTCGCGTCTGACCTTCTTCTCCGTCACCTCCACACCGCAGTGGTCGCAGATGATGTTCTTGTAACGGATTCTCTTGTACTTACCGCAGTGGCACTCCCAGTCCTTCACGGGACCGAAGATGCGCTCGCAGAACAGACCATCGCGTTCGGGTTTATAAGTACGGTAGTTAATGGTTTCGGGTTTCAAGACCTCTCCGTGTGAACGGGCAAGAATCGATTCCGGCGATGCCAAACTCACCGTTATGCTAGCGAAGTTGCTATTGACTATATTGTTAGTTGCCATATTTCTTTTGTTTTATCCTAGCATTATTAAACTCAATTCAAGACTTTGCCATCCTTGTCCTTGAAGGTAATCTCCAAGCCCAAACCACGGAGTTCGTGGATCAAGACGTTGAATGACTCAGGGATACCCGGGATAGGCATGTTGTCTCCCTTAACGATGGATTCGTAAGCCTTGGCGCGGCCGTTCACGTCATCCGACTTCACGGTCAGGATTTCCTGAAGCACATTACTGGCTCCGAAGGCCTCCAAGGCCCAGACTTCCATTTCACCGAAACGCTGGCCACCGAACTGAGCCTTACCGCCCAGAGGCTGCTGCGTAATCAGTGAGTATGGTCCGATAGAACGGGCATGCATCTTGTCGTCAACCATGTGGTGCAACTTCAGCATGTAGATGTAACCCACGGTAGCGGGCTGGTCGAAAGGTTCACCTGTCTCGCCATCATAGAGTTGCATACGGCCGTTGTCAGGCAAACCTGCCTTGCGCATGTAACCGTTGATCTCTTCCAAGGTAGCACCATCAAAGATAGGCGTGGCGAACTTCAGTCCGAGTTCGTGACCGGCCCAACCGAGCACAGTCTCGTAAATCTGACCAAGGTTCATACGAGAAGGCACGCCCAACGGGTTCAACACGATGTCGACCGGAGTACCATCGGCGAGGAAAGGCATATCCTCAGCACGAACGATCTTCGAGACGATACCCTTATTACCGTGACGACCAGCCATCTTGTCCCCAATCATCAGCTTGCGCTTCTTAGCCACATAGACCTTAGCCATCTGGACGATGCCATTCGGCAGTTCGTCACCTACGCTGGCCACGTACTTCTCGCGGTTGTAACGGCCTTCGATTTCCTTGTGCTTCACCGTGTAGTTGTCGATGATGGCACCGATCATCTTGTTGATCTTCTCGTCCGACGTCCACTTGTTCGGGTTGACCGACAAGTAGTCGATGTCGTAGAGGGCCTTGGCCGTGAACTTAGCCTTCTTGGGAATCAGGTTCTCCTTGAAATTGTTCTGCACGCCAGATGAAACGCGACCGTTCAGCAAGGTCATGAGTTTCTCAACCAGCACATCTTTCAGGGCTGCCAGCTCCTTGTTGCAAGCGGCATCGATCTTTGCGATGTCTTCCTTGTCCTTGGCGCGGGCCTTGCGGTCCTTTTGCAGACGCGAGAAGAGACGCTTGCCGATGACCACGCCCTTCATGGAAGGACCAGCCTTCAGTGAGGCGTTCTTCACGTCGCCGGCCTTGTCGCCGAAGATGGCGCGGAGCAGCTTTTCCTCAGGAGTCGGGTCAGACTCGCCCTTAGGCGTGATCTTACCGACCAGGATGTCGCCTTCCTTGACCTCGGCACCCACGCGGATGATACCGTGCTCGTCCAAGTCCTTGGTGGCATCGGTGCTCACGTTCGGGATATCGTTGGTCAGCTCTTCCAAACCACGCTTCGTGTCGCGCACCTCAAGGGTGAACTCCTCGATGTGGATGGAGGTGAACAAGTCTTCCTTCACGATGCGCTCCGAAATCACGATGGCGTCCTCGTAGTTGTAACCCTTCCAAGGCATGAAGGCCACTTTCAGGTTACGACCCAGAGCCAAGTCACCGTTTTGTGTGGCGTAGCCTTCCGTCAGGATCTGACCGAAGGTCACATGGTCGCCACGACGCACGATAGGCTTAATGTTGATACTCGTGTTCTGGTTGGTACGAGCATACTTCGTGAGATAATAGGTCTTCACATCATCATCGAAGCTGACCAAGCGTTGCTCATCCGTGCGGTCATATCTGATCGTGATCTTCTTGGAGTCAACGAAGATGACCTCGCCCTCGCCTTCGGCAGTGATAAGAACGCGTGAATCCTTGGCAACAGAGCGTTCAATACCGGTGCCCACGATAGGACTTTCGGGATTCATCAAAGGTACAGCCTGACGCATCATGTTCGAACCCATCAAGGCACGGTTAGCATCATCGTGCTCCAGGAACGGGATCAATGAAGCGGCGATGGAGGCAATCTGGTTAGGACCGACGTCCATCAGATTGATCTCCTCGGGCGAAACGATAGGATAGTCAGCGATATAACGCGCCTTGATATCCTTGTCGGTAAATCTTCCCTCATCATCAACGGGAGTGGTGGCCTGGGCGATAATCTTGTCTTCTTCCAGCTCGGCGGTCAGGTAGATGGGGTCGTTCTTGAAGTCGACCACACCATCCTTCACCTCCCGGTAAGGCGTTTCGATAAAGCCCAAGTTGTTGATCTTAGCGAACACGCAGAGGGACGAAATCAGACCGATGTTAGGACCTTCAGGGGTCTCAATCGTACACAGACGACCGTAGTGGGTGTAGTGCACGTCACGGACTTCGAAACCAGCACGGTCGCGCGACAGACCGCCAGGACCCAAAGCAGAGATACGACGCTTATGCGTGATTTCCGACAGCGGGTTGGTCTGGTCCATGAATTGCGACAGCTGGTTGGTGCCGAAGAACGAGTTGATGACCGATGAAAGGGTCTTGGCATTGATCAAGTCGATAGGCGTAAACACCTCGTTGTCACGCACATTCATGCGTTCACGGATTGTGCGGGCCATACGAGCCAAGCCGACACCGAATTGGGCTTGCAACTGCTCACCCACGGTGCGGATACGACGGTTGCTCAAGTGGTCGATATCGTCGATCTCGGCCTTGCTGCTCAGCAGTTCGACCAAATATTTGATGATGGCGATGATGTCCTCCTTGGTCAGGACTTTAATATCATCGGGAATGTCGAGGTTCAGTTTGCGGTTGATGCGGTAACGACCGACCAAACCTAAATCATATCTCTTGTCGGAGAAGAAGAGCTTCTCGATGATGCCACGGGCCGTTTCCTCATCGGGCGGCTCGGCGTTACGCAACTGGCGGTAAATATATTCGACAGCCTCTTTCTCCGAGTTACAGGTATCTTTTTCCAAAGTCTTGAAAATGACGGAATAGTCAGAGATTCTGTCATTTTCATCGCGTTCGGCTTCGCTGTGCAGCAGGATGGTCTTCACACCACTGTCCACAATCTTCTGGATGTGCTCATCCTCGAGAGCCACATCGCGCTCGATGATGACTTCATTACGCTCGATGGACACACATTCACCAGTGTCCTCGTTGACGAAGTCTTCATAGTAAGTGTGCAGCACACGGGCGGCCAACTTGCGACCCAACACACGCTTCAGACCGGCCTTTGAAACCTTCACTTCCTCGGCGAGGTTGAAGATGTCAAGGATGTCCTTATCGCTTTCGTAACCGATGGCACGAAGCAAAGTGGTGATGGGTAATTTCTTCTTACGGTCGATGTAGGCATACATGACGTTGTTGATGTCGGTCGAGAACTCCATCCAAGAACCCTTGAACGGGATGATACGGGCCGAATACAACATCGTGCCGTTGGCGTGTTGGCTTTGACCGAAGAACACACCGGGGGAACGGTGTAATTGCGAGACCACGACGCGCTCGGCTCCGTTGATGACGAAAGTGCCACGAGGCGTCATATACGGAATCATGCCGAGATACACGTCTTGCACGACGGTCTCAAAGTCTTCATGTTCCTCGTCGTTGCAGGAAAGCTTCAGCTTAGCCTTGAGAGGAACGCTATAGGTAAGTCCACGTTCGATGCACTCCTCGATGCTGTAGCGGGGAGCGTCGATGTAGTAGTCAAGAAATTCGAGTGTAAAATTGCCTCGGGCGTCTGTGATGGGGAAGTTTTCGGCAAAGACCTTGTAGAGGCCTTCATTTTTTCTGTTGTCGGGATTGGTTTCCAATTGGAAGAAATCCTGGAACGACTGAAGCTGAATATCCAGAAAATCAGGATATTCGAAAGACTTCTTGATAGACGCGAAGCTGATTCTTTCAGTTGATTTTGTTGCCAAGGTATTATTGTTTTTTAGGTGATGTATTGAGAAAGACGAACAAACTAAAAGAGGAATTTCGCATAAAGCGAAAAATCGGCACAAACCTCAGCCCCTATTTCGGGACTGAGGTTGAATGCCGTTATTAACGGGAATGAATCCTTATTTCACTTCCACTTCTGCACCGGCCTCTTCGAGTTGAGCCTTCAGTGCATTAGCTTCGTCTTTGCTCACGCCTTCCTTCAGCGGTTTGGGAGCTGCGTCAACCAGTTCCTTAGCTTCCTTCAGGCCAAGGCTGGTGAGTTCCTTCACCAACTTCACGACGGCCAGCTTCTGAGCACCAGCGCTCTTCAGGATGACGTCGAAAGAAGT
>JAEEGK010032011.1_pt1 | contig 10322 bp, 7 predicted proteins | sample 8958771 | NCBI WGS metagenome assembly JAEEGK01 (sample SAMN16246547, study PRJNA631951) | gut metagenome | biome: gut microbiome; feature: rumen; material: SC-attached | host: Bos | place: Iran: Karaj | collected 2018-10 | reverse complement strand
TGCGGAAATTCACAGGATGTGGCGGCTGAACCACGCGGTTTTCGCGGAGGAGTATCCACAGCATCCGGCAAGTGCGGATGGTTGTCTGATTGACAAGTTCCACGGCAAGAACATCTACCGTATCGCATGGGATGGACAGGATGTGCTGGGCATGATTTCCGCCCATTGGAAGCCGCCGTTCTCCGCTGTGGCGAAATTTGGGGATACCGTGGAACGTCATATTATCGATGGCAAGACGGCAGAAATCCGCCTGCTGGCGTTGCGGAAAGACGTCCGTGGCACATCGCTGGCGGTGCAGTTGGCCGTGTCGTTGATGACGGAATTGCAACGGCTTGGAATGGAGTTGTTGGTTATTTCAGGGATATCCGTACAAGTGCGTTTCTATCGCCATGTCGGTTTTGAAATCGTCGGCGAACCTGTTTCGGAGAACGGCATTTTGTTCTATCCGATGATTGGTCGGCTGAATGATATTTTGTCGAGAAAAGACGTGGTTGATCGTTATGCCTGTTGCGTGAAATAGACACCATGGCAACATGATGCTGTGAATCATCGGCTAAAGTATTTGAAATAATCTTGTTGTCGTGTTAAACTATTGTATAATAAAGGGAACAATTGTCCGATTAACGCTCAAAAAGTGACCGTTAAAGACGGAAATTGTCCGACTGAAGCACAAAAAGTGACCGTTAAAGACGACGAACGTTTGGAAAAAGTGACCGTTAAAGACGACGAACGTTTGGAAAAAGTGACCGTTAAAGACGAAGAGCGTTTGGAAAAAGTGACCGTTAAAGACGAAGAGCGTTTGGAAAAAGTGACCGTTAAAGGCGAAGAGCTTCCGATAGAAGGGCAAAAAGTGACCGTTAAAGAAGATGGAAGGCATTCGATTGATATGCATGAAGATGCTGAATTAGCTAAAAAATCATCTTTTAATGCTATAAACGTTGCCGAATCGGCTGAAAAGTTGCCGATAGAAGGGGTGAAAAAGGCTAGTTCAGGAGAGAATTATTCGATTAATTCGCAGAAAAATGCCGAATCGGCTGAAAAGTTGCCGATTAAAGAATCTGACGCGACTGAATCGTCAGAAAAGTTGCCGATTAAAGAGACGATGGTGTCCAAATCGCCCGAAAAGTTGCCGATTAAAGAGACGATGGTGTCCGAATCAGCCAAAAAGTTGCCGATTAAAGGAACAGACACGGCTGGGCCGTCAGAAAAGTTGCCGATTAAGATTTCTGTCGAATCATATACTCTGGCATATCGTGATAAAGGTTACAGTCATCCGACCATTCAAAATCTCAAGGCAATTTATGATGATATAGAGGTTAATCAAGTATTCAGCTCTACCTATCTTGTGAAAATTTTGGAATGCTCGGAAAGGACCGCAAGAGGTTTGATAGGAAAACTCAAAGAGATGGATGTTGTTGTAGCGGTAATGGGCAAAGGTAGAGGAAAAGGTCAAGGCAAAGGAATATACCGTTTCAAATATGAAACTGAAGTTTTGGAGATATAGTTGCTTATGTATAAATCAAATCTTGTCATCATATTGTTTTTTGCCATTGCTTGTGTTTGCCATGGTATTTCGTTGGACGATTTCACGGCTGTTTACAAGGCAAAGGCGGTGCATGAAGGAACGAATGTCGTACGGTTGACATCGCCGAGTGCGGAATGGAATGCAGGACTGGCATGGAAAAATCCGCAGGGGGCGGATTTTTCCAAGGCGAAATGGTTGGCGGTCGATGTGGAGAATCTGTCCAAGACACGGCAGGGGCGGTTGACGATGCATGTTTCCGCCGGCGGTGTGAGCGGCGATTCAGGCGACCATGCGACGGCCATTTTCAAACGAAATCGTTCCGTCAATACGGGAATCGGTCTCAATCCAGGCGAGAAAGGCACGATGAAACTGCTGTTGACGCATCCGGAAGTCTATGGTGCACCGCAGGATGCGCGTGGAATCACGGTTATCGACACGGCGCATGTCACGATGATCGAATTCAAAATGCAGTGGCCATTTGAAGATGAGTTCGATGGATTGGCGGATTTCCGTCTGTCCAATCTGCGGCTGGAAGGCGAACCGGACATGAAACGCCATGTGGATCCAGACAAGTATATTCCGTTTGTTGACAAATACGGACAATTCGTCCATGACGAATGGCCAGCCAAAGTCCATTCGGACGATGAACTGGTGGCGGATTTGGTTGACGAATTGAAACATCTCCAAGCCGCGCCGAAATCGTGGGACCGTTTCGGCGGTTGGGCGAATGGACCGCAATTGAAGCCGACGGGGCATTTTCGCACGGAAAAAGTCGATGGAAAATGGTGGTTGGTGACACCGGAAGGACATCTTTTCTTTTCTGTCGGCATCGACGTAACACGTGTCATGACCGATATAACGGATGCCAAACGGCATTCAAATTGGTTTCAGTCGGAGATTCCTGCGGATGGCAAGATGCCGTTTACCATCTGGAATTTGGAGAAGAAGTTCGGCAAGAAGGATTTCGTGGCGGACTACTATGATTTTGTCGTCAAACGGTTTGATTCATGGGGGCTCAACACGATTGGCAATTGGAGTGCGTCCGAACTGGCGATGATGAACCGCAAGCCGTATGTCATGTCCGTTCTCGAACGTGCACGGGGCGTGAAACGACATCCAAAAATCAACATCTACGATTTGGAAGACGCTGGTTTTGAGGAAAATATGCGTTCGGCGATCCGCCAGCGTTTTGAAACGGACGCGGCGTTGCGCCATGCGGCGGCGGATCCGATGTGCATCGGATTTTTCATCGACAACGAACTGCAATTCCAGCGGTGGATTCCGTCCGTCGGGGGAAAGGAGAAGGCGGAAGCGGGGCTGGATTTGTATTTCCGCGTCTGCAAGGAGGAACTGGCGAAGGCGGCGCCCGGCAAGCTGTATCTTGGGAGCCGCTTCGTCGGCTTCAGGCAGGCGGGACTTTTGTGGCGGACGGCGGCGAAATACTGCGATGTCATTACGGTCAATGCCTACGCCAATTCCGTCTATAACATTTCACAGAAAATGTTCGATGTGGGAGCGGACAAGCCGTTGCTCGTCGGCGAATTTCATTTTGGCTGTCTAGACCGCGGCATGTTCAAGGCTGGTTTGGCTCCTGTCTATGACCAGACGGAGCGCGGCCGCAGCTTTGAGCGTTTCGCTGAAGGTTGCCTGCGGCATCCATTGATTGTCGGCTGCCACTGGTTCCAGTATCGCGACCAGCCGTTGCTTGGTCGTGGCGATGGCGAAGCGTATCAGATTGGTTTCGTTGATGTCTGCGACAGGCCGTATCGCGAATTGTGCGACGCGGCCCGCCGCTTTGGCGAAACTATGTATGGTGGACGATAAATGCGCAGGGCGGAGCCTGCGCATTTTTGTACAAAATCAATCCACATAGAACACGCGGTTGGGCTTGCGGGGAGCGGCCTGCGGGCGGTCGCCGTCGATGAAACCGACGGCGCAATGGCCGATACCTTCCCATTCGCCTTCGACGCCGAGTTTCTTTAGAAGTTGTTTGTATTTATCCGTTTCGAACTCTTCTTTCGCACGATGGATCCAGATGCTGCCGAGGCCGAGCGAATGGGCGGCGAGCAGCATGTTGCCCATGACGAGACTGCCGTCGTAAACACGGATGGGGGAAGATTTAGCGGCTAATACGACCAGAATCACGGGAGCGCCGTAGAACGGATCGAAACCTTCCTGCCAACCGCCGATTTTGCGATTGTCGTCCGCAAGTTCATCCCGCAGTTTCTTGTTGGTGATGGCGACGGTGATGACGCCCTGCCGCCCCATGCCGCTGGCGGCGTAGAGGCCCGCTTCGATGATCTGGTTGATGTCGTCTTTTGAAGGCATGTCCGCCTTGAATTTGCGGATGCTGCGGCGTTCTTCCATTGCTTTGATGATGTCGTTCATGGTGCGACCTCCTGTTGAGCGTTTGTTCGGCCCGATTTTGCCATGGCTGGGCCGTTTGCCATATTTCATTGTTAACATTGAAGAAAATCAATATGTTATATGTTAGCATATAAATGTAACATTTCATTCGATAACGTCAAGAGGCGGTTGCTTCCTTTGAAAAGAACGATATTGGGAAAAAATGGTTGCGTCATTATATTATAGGAGGCGATATCATTTGCTCAAATGAATAAGAATCGCGGAAAGAGATTGCAACCCATTGTAAAACAAGAGGATGACCATCATGAAGAAGTACGTTTGCGAAATCTGCGGCTATGTGTACGATCCTGAAAAGGGCGATCCCGAACACAACATTCCGGCCGGAACGCCGTTTGAAAAGTTGCCCGACGACTGGGAATGCCCGGAATGCGGCGTCGGCAAAGATGAATTCAAGCCTGAAGACGAAAAAGAATAAAGAACCACGAATGGACACGAATGGACACGAATGTTCATTTTGTCCACGGAATACACGGAATAAACAGAAGCCTTGCTGTCAGACCTTCTGCCAGCAAGGCTTCTGTTTTTTTTGCATTAAGCATTAAGCATTAAGCATTAAGCATTGTCCAGATATTTTTTGACAGTGCGTCGATCCATACCAGAGGCTTTGGCGGTGGCGAGCACGCTGCCATGACGTTTGTGGAGGGCGACAATATAACGCGAAAGCAGTTCGTCTGCCGTCATATTACAACGATTGAAGAAGGCTTCATCGTCCGTGGCAGGGCTGATACGATTAGTCGTCATCGGTGTGTAATCGCCTCGTATCAGGAGATTTCGGAGGCATTGCTCCAATTCGCGGACGTTGCCCGGCCATGGGTAATCCATGCCGAGATGACGGATGATCCAGTCGCTGCATTGCGAGGCGAAATCGACGGCATCCTGTCCGTCTAGAATGCGTTTCGCGAGAATGATGACGAACTGTCGCAATTCATCCTCCTGACCATCGATCAGCGTACGGAGCGGGGCGGTATGGATGGTATCCGAACAGATTCGGAAGAGAAGGTCCTGGCGGAATTTTCCGCAACGACAAGCATCTTGTAAATCAATGTTCGAAGCGGCGATGATTTTGCCGACGAAGGAGAGCGGTGCAGTGTCGCCGATTCGCTGGAACTGTCTGGTTTGCAACAATCTCAATAGTTTGGCTTGTGTTTCGATACTGACATCTCCAATTTCATCAAGGAAGATGCAACCATGAGTCTGGCAGGTTTCAAAATGGCCATGGCGTTCGCGGATGGCGCCTGTGAAGGCGCCTTTCGCATGGCCGAACAGTTCCGATTCGATGAGTGACTGCGGCATGGCGGAGAGCTGCACGGGATGGAAACAGTTGAGATAGAATTCTTCAAAGCGCATCGCTTTGGGATCGAACGGGATAAATTGCGAAAAGGCGATGGCTCGCGCAACCAGTTCTTTTCCCGTGCCGGATTCACCCGTCACCAACGTGGTGATCGTGTCCATTTTCGTGAACAGTTGGCGGTAGTAGCGATAGAGATCGCAGGTGAAAATGGACTGCCAAATGGCGGTACGCAGGTTGGCGGCGGCCATCGTGCCACCTGCGATGAAATCGAAAATGTAGTTGAACGCACGGTGAATCTGGTGGAAAAGCGCGAAAATCTCTTCGGGACGGAAAATGCTCGGATATGGGCGGTTAGGCAACAGAATGACACGATTGAAATCGCGGTTGAAATCATCGTACAACTGCGCGTTTTCTGTTTCGGCGGCCGTGCCGAGATAGATGTTACTGGTCATGGGGGCGTTGTATTTGCCGAACAGCCAGTAGAGGGCGAGCATGTCCCAATCGTTGAGAAGTGTTTTGTCCACTGTTGTCATGGCATCCGACCATTTTGACAACCCCTTCTTGACAAGATGGTTGCAGAGATTGAAAATAGCAGGGAGGTTTTTGTTGACGGACAATTCACCGTTGAGGCTATGCCAGACTTGGTAAAGCCCTATGTGCTTGCGGCCGAGCAACTTCTTTTCAATATCCGTCCGTTCGGCGGAAAACGGGCTGGTGAAGACCAATTTGCCGACAAGTTTGATCTGCGCCATTTCCGTTTGGCTGAAGATCGTTTGTGTTTGGTCGTTTTTCATGTCATGCCTAAAAACTGCTTTAAGAGTAATGATTGTACAAAAATACACATTAATATATACATAAAATGTACAATACAAGATGATGAGTGTGAAAAAAACGTATGATGGATATGCATGGTGAATTATTATAACATATTGGAAATAAGTATGATAATATGAATTTTGCTCCTTCTTTTTGAAATGTGGCATTGATTTTGCTTATAACATAATATAAGAAACAGCACCGCTAAACGACAAAGGATGGATTGAACAATGAAATGGTTATCATACGCAGATAAGACGGCGCTTGTCAGCGGCGACCGCCACATCAGCTACGGACAGCTTATCGGCATGGTCCGCCGCACAAGCGAAAAGATGTCGGCGTTCAGCAAACGCGGCGATCGTATCGCCATCATCGGTGCCAATTCGCCCGAATGGGTGCTCGCCATGTATTCCATCTGGAACATCCATGCGACACTCGTTCCTATCGATTTTATGTCCACGCCGGAAGAAGTCGCGTACATATTGGACGACTGCACGCCGACGGTCATTTGGTGCGACGCGAAAACGTGTGAGAAGACGGAACAAGCCCTGAAGCTGATGAAAAAGACGAATCCGGCTGTCATGCGGTTGGAGTCGTTGGCGGACTGCGATACGACGGAAAGCAAAGACTGCGAAGGCGTCGGCGAAAGTTCAGACGACGAACTGGCGATGATCATCTACACGTCTGGCACGACGGGATCGCCGAAAGGCGTCATGCTAACGTTTGAGAACCTTCGCTCTAACACGGAAGCATGCTCCACGCAGATTGAAGTGTTCATTCCGGACGACCGTGTCATGGTTATTTTGCCGTTGCATCATGCCTATCCGCTGATGGCGAGCGTGGTCATGCCGATGTCCATCAATGCAATGGCGGTTTTCGCGCAGGACATGACGGCGGAATCCATCATGAAGGCATTGAAGGACAATCAGGCGACGTTCATCGTCGGGGTCCCGCGGTTGCTGGAGCTTTTCCGTAACGCGTTGATGCGCAAAGTCACAGCGACGTTGCTTGGGCGGATCATGTACCGCATCAGCGCGGCCTGCCATTCTCTGAAAATTTCCCGTATCATCTTCAAGAAAGTGCAGGACGCCTTCGGCGGCCATATGCGATACATTTCTTCCGGCGGCGCTGCGAACGACCCGCAGGTCACACGCGATTATTACGCCCTTGGTTTCCAACTGCTTGAAGGCTACGGTATGACGGAAACAGCGCCGATGATCTCCTTCACGCCGCCTGGCCGTTACAAGCCTGGCTCTCCCGGCAAGCCCATCCCGTGCAACGAAGTGAGAATTGTCGATGGCGAAGTGATGGTCCGCGGAAAAAACGTCATGAAGGGCTACTACAACAAGCCGCAGGAGACGGCGGAGGCGCTGACAGCAGATGGCTGGCTCCACACGGGCGATTTGGGCTACATCGACGAAGACGGCTTCCTCTTCCTGACGGGCCGCAGCAAGGAGCTGATCATTCTCGGCAACGGAAAAAACATCAGCCCGACGGAAATCGAGCAGAAGCTCATGGACATGTCGGACGGCTTGTTCGGCGAATGTGCGCTCACCGACGATGGTCATAATCTCATGGCGTTGATTGTTCCGGACATGGATGCCATCGCCGAAAAAGGCATCGTCAACATCCGCCAAACCATCATGGATGTGGTCATCGAACCGTACAACGAAACGGCACCGTCGTACAAACGTGTTGCGGACATCATCATCCGCAACACGCCGTTGCCGAGGACTCGCCTGGGCAAACTGCGCCGCCACATCATCCGGCAGGAATTGGCCGCCGCCGCTCGCGGCGAGGCCGTAAAAGCGGCTGCGGCTGAGAATCCCGCGCCCGACACGAAGACGTATCGCGGCGTGGCCGCCTGCATTGAGAAGATTGCAGGACGGGCCATTGGTCCAGATGAACATTTCGAATTGGATTTGGGCATGGATTCATTGGCGAAGATGAATCTGCTCAGCTCGCTGTCCGCCGAACTCGGCGTGTCGCTGCAGGTCGAGACGCTTGCGAAGCATCCGACGGCGCGGTCGCTGGCAGAGGCGATCGACGCAGGCGGTGAAGCCGTCGCCGCCACGCCATCGAAGAAATACGAACTGCCGAAGACGGGCTGGACGCATGGTTTCTTCCGGCTGTGCATGAAAGGATTCCTGCGGTGCATCTCCAAGCCGGAAATCACTGGGCAGGAGAATATTCCAAATGGACCATGCATTTTCGCCCCAAACCACCAAAGCTCGCTGGACGCGTTCTATCTCAGCGCTGCCATCGACGCCAAACGCTTCCATGACACGTATTTCTACGCGATTTCCAAATTTGTCGATGGTGCGATCAGCGGTTATCTCGCACGGCATCACAACGTTGTTGCGATGGAGCTCAACGGCGATCTGCGGGAGTCCATAGGACTGTTGGAATCGGCGTTGAAGGACGGAAAATCCGTCGCTATCTTCCCTGAAGGTACGCGTAGCATGGATGGATCGATGGGCGAATTCCATCTGACATTCGCGCAATTGTCTATCAATGCGCAAGTTCCTGTCGTTCCCGTTGTTATCGATGGCGCGTTCGATGTCCTGCCGCGTGGCAAGAGTCTCCCTGCCTATGGCAAGACGGTGAAGCTTACCTTCCTGCCGCCGATTACGCCAGACGCGAACAAGACGGCGGAGGCGATTCTTCATGAAACACGGGAGAAAATCCAGGCTGGTCTTGAGAAAAAATAAAACGAGCCTAAGTGATGCGGGCCGCTTCTTGTGAATCAAGAGGTGGCCTTTTTCGTTCTGCCGATGGCGAGCAAGGCGAGATTGATGGCGAAGGCCAGAAAGACCGCTGCATGACTGAAATTGCCCGGCAGGAATTTGCTAAGCAACGAGAGGCTTCCACCAATGATAATCGCGGCGATGACGAAGGCTCGCCGCGATTGCATGCCGAACAACCCCCAGATGACGGGAATGACGAAGGCTCCTGCGTATGTTCCCAATGCCATGAGCAGCACGTTCAGAATTGAATGGAATTTTAGTGTGATCAGAATCGATAGGATGCTGAGAATGATTGTGCAAATCATTGTCAGACGGATGCTTTTGCGGGAGTCCAAATCATCTTGGAATATCTGTGAAAGCAATTCTGCTGCAGTGAACAATGTTGTATCCGCTGATGACATGATGGCGGAAAGGATGCAGAAATATAATGGGATGAGCACCGCTGGATGCGAAAAGAGATTCTTGATGATGACAAAGAAGACGGATTCGTTTCCTGTTCCTTTGAAAACAGGCCCGAAAACGCCGATGTAGGACAAAAGAAAGGCGATAGGCACGAGAACGGCGATGGAGATGATCACTGCGTTTCGCGCGGTCTTTTCGTCTTTTGCACAGAACAGTCGTGAATAAATATCGGGGCCGACGACATACGTGCTCGAATACGTAAACAACATGACCAGAAGCTCCATCCATGTGAATTTCTCCGAAATCAGCGGGGCGGTCTGCGCAGGCATGGCAATCACGCTGTGGATGACATGTTGTTGGAATAAAACAATTGCGACGAGCAGAAGTCCCGCGATGATCAGAAATACTTGCAGGAGGTCGGTCTTGATGATGGACAGTTGACCGCCCATCGCCGTGTAGGCGGTCAATGTCAGGCCGATGGCCAACGCTGCATGTGTGTATGAGATGTTCAAGACGGCCGTTGTGATTTTCGCGGCACCGATAATCTGCGCCGCGATGACGCCGAGCCATGCGATGGCGATGACGGCGGAGGATATTGTCTTCACGTCGTTGCCGTAGAAACTGCCGAGCAGGGCGGGGAGATTGTAGCCTTTGAATTTTGCAAGTGGTTTGACGAGAAAGAGAAGGATGGCCAATCCAAATGCACCGCATAGCATGAACCATGCTCCGGCCCAGCCTTTTTGTGCGGCGAAATCGATGCTGCCTAGAATGGCGGAACTACCGAGAATGGTTGCCAGCAAAGAACCTGCGATTTGGATGGCGCCGCCATTGCGGCCTGCGACGTAGTAGTCCGCCGCCGTTTTTATTTTGCGGATGCACAGGCAGCCAATGATGATGGCTGCTAATAGATAAAGGTACAAAAAGGCAATGTTCATGAAAAAAAGTTACGGCTCTGCGAATCTTCTATGAAAACAAACCAATGTTTTTGTGCTTTGTGTTGCCGACGGCGGGGACGCCGTCGCTACCCCTACAGGCCCAATGGCTCGATGCTGCGTTGCAGGATGCCGGTCATGTGGGCGATGGCGATGCCGTAGTTCGTGAAGGGGATGGCTTG
>JAEEGK010032010.1_pt1 | contig 10323 bp, 8 predicted proteins | sample 8958771 | NCBI WGS metagenome assembly JAEEGK01 (sample SAMN16246547, study PRJNA631951) | gut metagenome | biome: gut microbiome; feature: rumen; material: SC-attached | host: Bos | place: Iran: Karaj | collected 2018-10 | reverse complement strand
AAATTCAGCTGCGCTTTGATGAGGATATCAAGTCAGCAGAAGATACATGTTTTATTTTTGATTATTTGAATAATTGCCAAAAGATTTCGCATGTGTATCAATGCGCATATTATTGTAATCGTTTCGCACATGATTCTATTACCGGTGGTTTTTATCCTCAAATGCCGGAATGGCTCCATGCTTTTTTTGAAAAGTTAAAGCGACTTGCGGGAGATTCTCTGCACTCAGATGATGTTCAGCAAGCACTTGAAAATGAACGCTGGAGAAAACTTGTCTTAGCCCTGCGGCATGTAGTATATTCGCCCTTGAGTAAACAGGAACGTAAAGATCGGATTGCTGCCGGCATCCGCCTATTAGGCGATCCTATGCCGTCTGTGAATTATAAAAAAAGCGAAAAGGAATTGGTAATGGCGATCAAAGAGCGGGATGATGACCGGATTGCGGAGTACTTTTTGCGCAGTAATAACAGCATGACAAGAGTAGGCAGGTCGTTAAAGTATCTGATAAAAAACATGATCAGCGCTGTTGAGCAGTTTGTTTTGTATGACATCTTCCCGTGAATTCTGTTTGAGAAAAAGGGGCGCTATGAGAGTTTTATACTATTCGAGTAAACACGAACAACAGGACTATGGCGGAAATGTGATCCGCAAGCGAAATTACGCGCTGTTACAGGAGCTTGCAGGCAAAAACAATGTGAGTTTTTGTACCTATTCGGGATCGGTCTCGCGGATCAGCCGGCGGATACGGAGTCTGCAGCGGCTTTGCGGCACTGAGGTGTTTGGAAACAGAGAGCTTCGCGCAAAGCTGAAGACTGTGGAGCTTGTTTTTATAGATGGGACCCTTGGTGGTGAGATTAGCACAAGTGCACTGAAAAAATACAGGATAATTGCCTTTTTCCATAACGTGGAATACGATTATTTCTGTCAGCAGAAGAGGAAACCAAATGGCTTTCTGAAAGTATTAAAATATTACTACAAAAAGGCACAGGTATTTTTTTACGAACGGCGGATCTGTCGTTATGCAGATACGATCATAACGCTCAACGAAAGAGATTCGGACAGACTCAGGCATCTTTACGGCCGCGGGGGCGATTTGCTGCTGCCGACCTCAATGGAGGATGCCTGCAAAGGACAGGTGCTTTCGGAACCGGATCCGAATGTGATAGTAAAGGATCCGTATCTTTTGTTTGTCGGCAGTGATTTTTTCGGGAACACAGATGGCCTTTTCCGGTTTTGTGAAGGCTGTATGCCGGATATAAGGGCATCTCTTGTCATAGCGGGTTTGGGAATGGAAAAATACAAGGACAAATACAAGGATACAGAGTATTCCGGTAAAATCCGTTTTTTAGGTTACGTGGATGATCTTGCGCAGCTGTACCGGGATGCAGCGGCGGTTGTCATGCCTATTATCAGCGGCAGCGGGATGAAAACAAAAACCTGTGAAGCCATGATGTATGGGAAGGTGATTTTCGGCACACAGGAAAGCTATGAGGGCTACCGTCTCTCAGAGGACTGTATTTTGTGTGAAGACAATGCGGCGTTCACAAAAAAGCTAAACGACTATCTGAATGGCGGCATACGGTATTTCAGCCCGGCAAACAGAGAACTGTTTTTGCAAAACTATGAAAGCAGCGTTGTTGCCAAAACATTTATGGACTACTTTACCGGAGGCAAAAAAGATATATAATTGTTTCCGCACCTTTTTTAAATTTTGAATGCGAAACCTCCTTTTTTTATGGCCCGAAAGCCCTTCAGCAACATAATGAATGGGGCTATCTGATGTTCCCGGAGTTGGAAAGGAATAAACAGTAAATCATGAAACAAATCAAGGTTGACTTCGTGGATTTTTACGACGGACATGACAAAGAGAATAATTACATCATGCGCGTCTTACGGGAAAAGTACGATCCTGTTATTTCACAGGATGCGGACTATCTTTTTTGCGGTCCTTATATCTCTCCCGGAAACCATACCCGGCATTTTCTGGAATATAAAGGGATTCGGATTTTTATGACGGATGAAGCGATAGTCCCGGACTTTAATCTGTACGATTATGCGATAGGCTTTGACAAGTTAGAATACGGTGACAGGTACTGCAGGTATCCGATCTTTGCCGCCAGAGACACTGAAGTGGAAGAGGCAAAGATGACGCGTTCCTTTTCGATGGAAGATTTGAAGGCGAAAACGGAGTTTTGCAACTTTGTCGTATCTAACGGAAATGCGGATGAATACAGGGCAAAACTGTTTGAGGCACTTGATGCATATAAGAAAGTGGTGTCCGGCGGAAAGTATAAAAACAACATTGGCGGTCCCGTAAAAGACAAAAAGGAATTCCAACGCAAATGTAAATTCTCGATTGCCTGCGAGAATTCAAAATACACCGGCTATACAACCGAGAAGATCATTGATGCGTACGCAGCAGCGACGATCCCGATCTATTGGGGAGATCCGGAAATCACCAGTGAATTTGACGAGAGAAGCTTTATCAATTGCAACAAGTTCGCGAGCATAGAAGATGTGGTCAAGGAAGTGATCCGGATCGACCGGGATGATGAAAGCTTTTTGCAGATGATGCACAGCCCGGTTTTTCGCGACGGTGTCGTTGAACAACTGCGATCAAATTTGCGGACCTTCTTGTTCAACATTTTTGATCAGCCGTATGAAGAGGCGTTCAGAAGAAACAGATCAAATGCGGGGACAACCTATGAGTCTGAGCACCGCAGGATGCAGAAGCTGTTTGGCGTGACGAATCATAAGCTTATAAACAAGAGTTTATCATTTTGCAGAAAGATATGAGGTAGATGACTATATTGTACAGGTCTACAACAAGAATCTGTCAAAGAAATTAGGCGTCGATAAATAAACTGCGGATTTATCGGTGCAAGTCCGGTCTTTACAAGGGGCGAGGGGGGCGCGCTATATTGTCAAGAGTGGGAACAAACTGTCAAACTCCCGAGGAGAGACTGACAATGAAGAATGTTTTAATAACAGGTGCTAATAGTTTTATCGGAGTCAATTTTGAAAACTACGTCAGAAATTATTATTCTGATAAGTTACAGATCAGTACAATCGACATGATCGATGGCACATGGCGAGACAAGGATTTTTCTGCATATGATATCGTTTACCATGTTGCCGGAATTGCATATGCGGATGTTGGTAAAGTCAGCGAAGAAGTAAAAGCAAAGTATTACGCTATTAATACAGATCTGGCAATAGAGACTGCAAAGAAAGCAAAAACAGAGGGGGTAAAACAGTTTGTTTTTATGTCATCGGCAATTGTATATGGCGATTCAGCCCCCTACGGTAAAACAAAACTGATTACAGAAGAAACTGAACCATATCCGTCAAACTTTTATGGAGACAGCAAATGGCAAGCAGATAAAGGTATAAGAGAATTCGCAGATGATACGTTTTCCGTTACTGTTTTACGTCCACCAATGATCTATGGAAAAGATAGCAAAGGGTATTATTCTACGCTTGCCAAAATTGCGAAGAAAATTCCGGTATTTCCTGATATAAAAAATGAGAGATCTATGCTCTATATCGAAAACCTTTGCGAATTTCTTTGTCAGGTTATGATAAGAGGAGAAGGTGGGATATTCTGGCCGCAGAATGCTGAATATACCGTTACATCCGAATTGGTCAGACTCGTTGCTGCTTGCAATGGACATTCGATTCACATAAGCAGAATATGGAATTGGATAGTTAAACTATCACTTGTCATACCCGGGAAAACCAGAGGACTCGCGAACAAGGCTTTTGGAAATCTGGTCTACGAAAAAAATATGAGCAAGTATGATTTTGATTATCAAATTATTGGTTTTGAAGAAAGTATAAAAAGAACGGAAGAAGCATGAAATTTTCAATTATTACAATATGTTTTAATTCCGAATCGGTCATCTCAAAGACGATAGAGTCAGTACTGGATCAAGATTTTACCGGGGAAGTGGAATATCTTATAATAGATGGCTCTTCAAGAGATGATACGGTTAAAATCGCTGAGAGTTATAAAGAACGCTTTGCAGAAAAGGGATATGATTATATTATCTCCAGCGAACCGGACAAGGGCATTTATGATGCTATGAACAAAGGAATTAAAAAGGCTTCCGGTGACTTAATTGGAATAATTAATTCCGGAGATTGGTATGAAAAAGTAGCTTTGAAAACTGTTGCGGAGACATATAGCAGGTCGCCGTTTGATATGTTTTATGCAGATATCAATCTTATCAAACCCAGTGGCGCAGTAATTGTGAAGCATTCAAGACATGATAGAATTGTTACCAGCAGACACTGGAACCATCCCACAAGTTTTGTGACAAAGAAGACTTATAATGAATTGGGACTATTCCGATGTGAAGGTATTCATGATGATTTTGAGTTTCTGCTGAGGGTAAAAAAAGCAAAAAAAAGGATTGAGATCAAGAATATTATACTGGCAAATTTTGTGACCGGAGGAACCAGTAATAGTAAGAGTTTTAAGAAAAGTATAGGTAGAATTAAAGATAGGTATAAAGGGTATAGGATTAATGGATATAGCCCTCTATATATTTTTGAATGCATAGCAATAGAGGTGGCTAAAACAATTATAAGATAAGGAAAACGAACTTGATTAAAGTAGCAATTGATTTAACGTGGGTTAGACATGGAATAGTAGGTGGTACGGAAGTGTACGCTAAAAATATGATAGATGGATTTGTTAATGTCGATGACCACGAAATTGAATATTGTCTATTAACGGCAAAAGACAATCATTACTTATATGAAGAGTATATAGGGAAAAAGAATTTTACTATAGAAATCTGTAATTGTTTGTCTGCTGATCCAAAAAACAGATTATTATGGCAGAACATTGCGTTACAAAAAAAGGCAAAGTCGGTAGGAGCGTATATTGTTATAGAACCGATGTACCTAATGCCGTTTATACATGACAAAAAAATGCATTTTATTACAGTGATACATGATCTTCAGGCGGCACATTATCCCGAGTATTTTAGTAAACCTCGGGTTATGTGGATGAAGGCTGCTTGGAAAAATGCCACCCGGAAATCAGATGTGATTATCGTATTGTCTGAGTATTCTAAAAATGACATAGCAGCTAGGTATCATGTTCCTTTTAGCAGGATGGTAATCAATTATAATCCGGTTACAGTAGATAAAGAAAATATCGCAAGTGAATCTAAACTCCACGATTTTGGCGTAGAGAAGGGCAAGTATTATTACATGGTATCATCTTTGCTGCCACATAAAAATATAGAAACTGTGGTGCGTGCAGTGGGGGAATTAAAGCGACGTCAATCACCGCATTTTTACCCACTGGTAGTCTCAGGAGTTGGCGGAAAATCAAAGGATACACTTATTTCCTTGGCAAGAGAGAACAATGTGGAGGATTCGGTTTTACTAACTCCATTTATAGATGATAGTGAAAGAAACTTACTATACAAGAGCTGTAAAACGTTCTTGGCTCCAAGCCTTTTTGAGGGATTTGGTATGCCACCTATAGAGGCAATGTTTTTTGGTGTTCCGCTTCTGTCAACACATGAAACTTGCTCCTTTGAGGTCTCAAACGGAATCGCAGAATATGTTGATGATGCAAGGAATCCAATGGAATGGGCTGATATGTTAGATAAGGGGGTTAAAATACCCGATCCCGGCAAAGTTGATGAGTTGAAAGAAAAATACAGTAAAGAAAACACTGCTAAAACGTACAATCATGTAATTAAATCAATAGAATTATAGGGAGCAGAATTACAAAAGTAGGCTTTAATATGCCTACTTCCTTTAATATAGGTGATAGAGAAATACATAGAGTTGTTGAAGCTGTAAAAGCAGGAATCAGTGAATCTTAAAAACTGTGGATTGATCAGAATATATACTGTATTGTGTACTACATTTTTGGAAGGAAAAGAAAATGGATATAGCGCATCTATGTTTGGCAAATCAGTTTTCGGATGGATATGGATATCAAGAAAATATGTTAGCTAAATATCATAAAAAAATGGGCTTGAATGTAACTGTTTTAACTTCACAGTGGACATTTGATAATCAAGGAAACATTGTAATGGCCACTAAATATGACTATATAAATGAAGATGGCGTCAGAGTTATAAGACTACCAATCAAGAATGGAACTTCAAAAACGAGGTTAAAGCTTTATGATAACCTGCTTGGCATATTGGATAGTATTCATCCTGATATAATATTCATCCATTGTCCGCAGTTCTTGAATATTTTGACGGTGGGAAAGTATATAAAAAAACATAGTAGTGTAAGAGCATATGTAGATAATCATTCTGATTACTCAAATAGTGCAACCTCATGGGTATCAAAATATGTACTTCATAAAATAATTTGGCATTTCTGTATTTATATGGTGAAAAAAAGAATAATAAAGTTTTATGGTGTATTGCCGGCAAGAGTAGATTTTATGAAAGAACTCTATGGTATTGATGACTCACAATGTGAGTTGCTTGTGATGGGGGCTGACGATGAGCAAGTAAAAAAATCAAATGACGAAAAAAGAAAAGAAAAAAAACGGGAGGAGTATAATATAGAATCAGATGATTTTTTGATAGTAACAGGAGGGAAAATAGATGGATATAAGGCGCAAACCTTATTACTAATGAAAGCCGTGCATAATATAAGAAGTAAAAACATTAAACTACTTGTGTTCGGATCTGTCAGTGAGCCATTAAAGAGTTCTGTGGAGGGACTTGCAGATGGGAAAAAGGTTCAATATATCGGTTGGATTGATACGAACGAATCATATGACTATTTTGCTATGGCAGATTTGGTTGTTTTTCCCGGGAGACATTCCGTTTTCTGGGAGCAAGTGGTAGCACAGGGGAAGCCAATGGTGGTGAAAGACTGGAAAGGAACGCATCATATTGATATAGGAGGGAATGTCATTTATCTTAGAGAAGATTCGGAAACAGAAATAGAAAGTGTTTTGAGAAGTCTTATTGATTTTGATGAAAATGGTATAGCAAAAGAAAGTGTTTTGTACCATGATTTAAAGAAAAATGCTGAATCTGAGGGGAAAAGTAAGTTCCTATATAGTTCGATTGCAAGAAAGAGCTTAGAAATATAGGCGTATGGAAAGAAGATAATGGTGAAAATGAGAATTCTGTTAGTTGAGGCTGCATTATCCGGGCATAGAAAAACCTATCATAAAAAGTTGATAGAGACAATAGGGATAGAAAATACTTTTCTTATCACACCTGAAGAAGAACCGGATGTGAAATGTGAACAGGTGATAGATGACAATATTGATCTTAGACCAAGGACAATCAGAGACTATCTGCGCTGGTTAAAATTTATAAAGCATACAGCTGATGATTATAGAGTCGATGCGATTCACTTTTTGGATGGAGATTTGTTGTATCGGTTTTGCGGGTATAAACTTAATATTCTAAAGAATTATAAGACAATAGTAACATTTCATCATGTGGGAGAAGATTTTATTCATTCTGCAAGTGTAAATCTGATACTTCAAAGGATTACCTATGGTGTAGTACATACAGAGCATCTAAAAAAGCGATTTAATAATCTACATAATATTATACTTATAGATTATCCATATTTTCCTGTGCAAGAAACGATTCCGGATAGGAAAGAATCAAAGAGGTATTATGGCATAGATGAGAATAAAATGGTGTTGCTTGCACTGGGCGGAACACGCTATGAAAAAGGTGTAGATATTTTGATGAAATCTCTCAAGGAAGTCAAAAAGGGAGACGTAGTACTTCTTATCGCAGGAAATGAAGACTATTTTAAGAAATCAGACCTAGAACAGATATCTACCGGAAACGTAGCTGTTTACTATAGTATGAAATCATTATCTGATGCGGAATGGTGTATGGCCTTGTCTGCGTCGGATATAGTAGTGCTTCCTTATCGTAAATCATTTGCCGGTGCGAGTGGACCGCTCACAGAAGCTGTTTGGTTTGAAAAGCCTATAATAGGAAAAACTGATGGCAGTATCGGCGAAATGATTCGCAATAATGAACTGGGATGGACATTTGAAGCGGAAAACATTGTGAGTTTGGGAAAAGTAATAGAAAACGCGATAACAACTGAGTTTGAAATTGGAAGGAGATATATCGATTTTAAGGAGAAAATATCAATATCGAGATTTCAAGAGGGATATATGAAACTATATAAATAACCAATTATAAAGACATACGGGTTATCATGCTTTCAGCATTGCGCATGGAGAGTATTGTGAAAGAAGCTCTGGAGATAGGAGCAAATGCGTTCGTCGCAAAGCCTTTCCAAGCCGACAGTATCATCAGGAGGGTGTAGAGGATAAGGCAGATGTGTACGAACTAAGAGAACTCATACATCTAAAAGAGGAGGCACCTCAAAAAAGCTTCCTCTTTTTTTTATTTGGGGACAGTTTGCTGGTTTTTCCAAAATTATCTTGATATGATAAGGATGTAATAAATCAATACAGCAATGAGAATTGTCTCGCTTTCACAGAATGGAGGAAATAATATGGGTTTTGCAGAAGGAGATTGAGGCTGTTCAGAAGTATCGTAAAGAAAGGGGGTATTACTATGATGAGTAATGTCAAATTTCAAAACGGTGTTTCCGCCGATGAATACCGGAAAGTTATGGAAGGACTTACCAACCAAGAGGACCGTTTTATCTCTATGGATCCGGAAGAGATAGGGAGAGTTCTTGCGGATCATGAGGAGACACTGTTTGGCAGGATCGACTTTAGGAGAACTAAAGAGGAAGTTGCCTTGTCGGATGTCCCGGAATGGCTGAAAGAATCCGTTTCGGAGTGTGATCGTGTCTTTCTGTTTATCACGGGAGATCTTAGTCTCCTTGAGGCACATAACGCAGTGGAAACAGTCAAGGCACTACTGCCGGAAAAGGCAGATATAGTTTTTTGTTTCAGACAGAGCGACAGTTCTGATATTGAAGTGTATGCACTCGTGGCGTAATGAGAATTATCTCGCAGTTAATAAAGGAGGGATTTTACAATGTATAGTGAAATTAACAAGCTTAAAAAGTGGTTTGAAACTTATGGTGACAATTTCAAGGCGATGGGGAAGGAGGATGTAACTCCCTTATACGAGAAAGACTGGAACGGCGAACTTAAAAAGTGTTTTCCGTGTGACTTTGATGCTTTTTCCCAGTGGTATAAAGCTGAGAGACCTGATGCCGGTAAGGCCGGGTGCAGTGTTACGGTATTCACTAATCAGAATATGGCTTTGGACCGGGATCAAAAGAAAGAAGTAATTCTGAAGACTCCTCAACTGGAAAAGCACTGTCGGCGCGGCACTTATAATTATGATACTCGTTGGTGGGATGTTTGTGGGTTCATGTCAAAGATAGATGAACGTAATAAGAGCGTTTTTTACGTCCCGACTAATATGTTTGTATTTAGGTACGGGACAAAAGACAGATATGTGGAGTTGCATATTTACTATTATGTTTCTGCTGATCCAATATCAAAGTACGTCCTGATAAGCAAGTGGAAGATGATCAGAGTGGACAACGAAGCGGCTGCTCCTTACAAAGAAACCCAGGAACTGAAGGAAAACCAGGTGGCTGATATTCTTCTGAAGTGTGACTCTGATTTTGAAGAATACATGCAGTATCTGTGCAATCTGATGAGATCTCTGTATGAAAAATTTGACAAGGAATGCAATATTCCGGAGGAGATAAAGGAATTATCTCTTGCAGGGGTTCATGTTGATAGGAATAATTATGGTATGGGAATGCAACTGTACCGGTTATGGCGTGTGTTTAAAGATACAGGAAAGATTCCGAATCTCGCATTTTTGGGAGATGCCGGTATCGGTAAATCCAAAACCGCAAAGGAAGCCGCCAAAAAGCTTTTTAATGTTGATCCCGAAAATTACAGAGCCGTTACACCTTCAGACCTTAAAGGAGCCTATGTAGGACATACAAAAGCTGCTATTTATGACATTATCGATTCTATGATCAAAAAGAACCCTGACGGTCAAAAGGTCATTATGATCGATGAAGTATACACACTGTTTAACGATCAGTTTGGAGAGGAAGCGGCATCAATACTTCTTCCGATCTTGTCGGGAGATCAGACAGTGATCACCCGCGGAAAAGAAAAAAAGGAAGGAGGGGTGGAAACAGATTGTCCGCCGATAGACCTTTCCGAATACCACTTCACGATCTGGATGGCGGGGTATGATCTTCCGACAAGGCGGCTTTTTGAGAGAAACCTTGGCCTTTTCAGAAGGATGAATGTATTGTCCTTCAGAACACCTACCGTAGACCGCCTTCTTGAAGTGTTTGACCAAATAGTCAAAAAGGAAAAGGTGGTTGTCGGCGA
>JAEEGK010032007.1_pt1 | contig 10323 bp, 10 predicted proteins | sample 8958771 | NCBI WGS metagenome assembly JAEEGK01 (sample SAMN16246547, study PRJNA631951) | gut metagenome | biome: gut microbiome; feature: rumen; material: SC-attached | host: Bos | place: Iran: Karaj | collected 2018-10 | reverse complement strand
GTCGAAGCGTTGATGCCTCTGTGTGAAGTCGGTCTTCACCACAAAGCTGAAGAATTTCTCCTTTGTCTTCATCTGCAGCACAGGCGCATTGTCGTTCTGGAAGTGATAGTATGTGCGCTGCCACAGGTCGGTATGGGGAGCAGTGGTGATGGCAATGGTGTCACCTTTGACCTCAAAGGCTTTAGGCTCCCTCGTCCACTGAAGTTTACTCAGGTCGATGCGCCCACTATCGGCAAGTGCCACCTTTACGTCGTCCACAAACTCGGTTGTCTCCACCTTACTTTCATTTTTGTTGCAACCCGTCAGGATTGCTGTCGTAGCTACTGCCATTAGAGCAATGTTCTTAATCTTCATAATTTTCATTTTGTAGTTTCGGCTGCAATGATAGTTAAAAAACCAAAGCAGGATTTCATATTATTCGTGTCATATCAACATTCGTGTTTGTTTTCGGTATTCGGCGTAGTCTGGTTTGTTGGCGAGTTGGCGCTGCTCCATGAGAGGGATAGAGATTCCGAGAAAGAGGGCTGTCATGGCGATTGCTCCGCAGATATACCAGTCAAAACCGTTAAATGCACTATACATCATCCATATACCCCACCAGAACAGTATCTCACCGAAATAGTTCGGATGCCGACCATGTTTCCACAGACCTACATTGCATACTTTACCGGGGTTGGCAGCACGGAAATCATGGCTTTGCTTGTCTGCGATGAGTTGGATGGTAGGTGCAACAAGACAGGTCAGAAAAGCCAAGCAAAGAAGAATCGTGGTAAACAAATGTCCGTCATTCACAAATAGGGTATTCATGTCAAACGGTTTCTCAAACAGTTTCAGCCCGGGTAGCATGGCGGCAAAGACGATGAGCGTAGGCATCATGTTCAAGCCAAAAAGGTTGATGGTGTGAAAAACCAATGTGTGTTGGCTACGGTACTTGGTATAACGCCAGTCTTCGTGACCGATACCTTTGAAGGTGATCATCCAGTTGCGTGTGAGCCGCCAGCCCCAATAGCACGAAGCGATGAGCAGCAGGCCAACCGGTAGAGACCATACGCCGGTATAGAATGCCCACAACAGAAACGCAACTGGAGGAAAGACGCTCCAATACGGGTCATAGACGGATACGTTCTCATAGAGTAAACCGAATGCCCATACGACCACCGTCGCCAGCACGTCAGCACATAGAAGTGCGATGAGAGGGTCTGTGGTTATTGGGTTGGAGGTTAACGCATTAAACATTAACCAGCCAGCCACTCCTGCGAGAGTGTATATAGCGGCTATCAGCGCCACGCTATACCATTTTGGATAATCCCGTTTCATATTTCATCATCGTGTTTGCTTTCTTTTGCCTGTCTGGCAAACTCAAACAGCGACAGAGGCAGGTGGCAATAACCATCGGGATTCTTGTCGAGATAATCCTGATGATATTCCTCGGCTGTATAGAAGTTCTGCAGAGGCAGTTTCTCTACGGCTAAGGGCTGCTCGTAGTTTTTCTGTTCATCGGCAAACACCTTCTCTATGACGGGCAAATCCGCAGGGTCAGTATAGTAGACGCCGGTACGATAGCGCGTACCCTCGTCGTGTCCCTGCTTGTTAAGACTCGTTGGGTCGATAGCCTTGAAGAACATCTGCAACAGGAATTCAAGGCTGACCACATCAGGACGGAATCTTACTAATACCGTCTCTGCATAGCCCGTCGTGTCGGTATATACTTCTTTATATGTAGGGTTGTCCGTATGTCCGTTAGCGAATCCTACTTCCGTCAGGGTCACGCCCTCAATCTGCTTGAAGTAATGCTCCGTTCCCCAGAAACATCCTCCTGCCAGATAGATATCCTTCGTGGTCTTCTGCGACTTCTTGGCATCCTCAGCCAATCCGTTCATCATGTTATCGTCTGTTATCTTCATATTTTCTTTTTATTCTTCTACTTCGCAATTCAGGAAACCCATTTCCTTCGCCTTCTCTTGGTTCATCAGGAAATAGATGGCCTCGCCCTCGTTGCAGATTTCACCCTTCGAGTTGGTTATCTCTGCACTGATATACGCCAGGTTACGCACCTGTTTTGCCACTTTGGCCCTGATTGTCAGCTCTGGTTCCGACGTAGGGACTGCCTTGCGGAACTTCACATTCAGCTGGACCGTATAGCCGCTGGTCTGTAGCTTGCGAGTCACTACCCATCCGCACACCTCATCTATCAGCGTACTCAGTATGCCGCCGTGCATAGTATCAACCCAGCCCTGATAATTATGCTGGGGTTTCCAGGTACTCACAATATAGTCACCATCCTCGTAGAACTCCATATGGAGCCCGATGGGATTGTCAGGACAGCAACCAAAGCAGTTATATTCTTTGTAGTTGCGCCAAGGGTTTATAATCTTCTTCATGTCGGTATTGTGTTCGTTAATCAGCTGCGAAGATACGAAAAAATCCCAGACATAATGCTATGTCTGAGACTTTTATACGCATTTTTATGATTTATTGACTTTCAGCTCGGTTAGCGGTTAGCGTTGCCTGCTTACCGTTATGTACACTGTAGGTGTGCGACTTGGTGCTGCCTTTTCGCAGCCCGTAATAGCCACTTGATATAGCCATAAATATTAGGGTCAATGTTGCTAAGACGTACTCGGCAGTGAAGTAAACCTTTGTGGCTGTTCTTGAACCTAGAGGTAACCCTGAGGTAACCCTGAGGTACCCCTGAGGTTCATCTGCCCTCCTCCTACGTCACCCCGACCTAAGATGCTGGCCGGGGTGCTTTGTGTTATGTAGTTAGCTTTTGTGCTTCTACTACGGATTCTAATTGTCGAGATTGATGGTTATCTGGTCAATCAGGTCGTAGGGATTACCTTGCACGTCTACGCCGTCTGGCTTGAGACCGAATGTAAGCTGCCCCTTGATTCCCTTTTTCTTTAGCTGTTGTTTCATGCCTTGGATGCTGTTCTTGAAGGTCTGGAATACAGCACGGGCATTGGCAGAACTGTCGGGAGCAGCCTCAGTAGAGATGAAAAAAGTTGCCCAGCAGAAGTTGGCTGAATTGTTGCCGTAGGCCTTCTCGATAAAATCATCCAGATAACCTGTGTACTCAATTTGGCTCATGCCTTCCGGAGTGATTCCGTAGTCATAGATGACATTGTTCCACATCCTCTTATAGCGGTCGGGGGTGTCGAGAACAAAATCTATGGCATAAGAGTTGCTGTCGTTGGGCCACGTGACTGTGTTGCTTGAACCATTAAAAGTTACTTTACAAATTTCGCTTACCACGCAGAAGGAGGCTTTCAGTGTATAAGTGCCCGAAGGGTTTTCAACCTTCCAAAGTGTCTGTTCGTCGGTGACACATGTATTTCTCAGCAGTGCCTTCACATTGCTCGGATTTTCGAGCTCGACTTCTGTGGGTGTCTTGCCAATGTGTTTCCATATCACGGTGGCGTTAGAGTCGTTGTCTTGTGTGAAGTTTGTTGTAAGGTCCTTGGTGCTCCAGTTCGTGCTGGTGCCCCATGTAGTGCTTGTGGCATTAGAATAGGTCCATGTTTGTGAATAGCTTCCATTTATCGAGAATACGGGAGTTTTACCGGACGCTCCGCCTGATATTCCTACTGAAAATCCTTTACTTCCTCCTGTTGTCTCAGTTGTACCACCACCGACCGATGAACTGCCAGAACTGGTGCCGTTCTCGTTGAGAGGACCGACAGACATAATGGATTTAGAGCCATTGCCCTCGAGCCACATCTTTGTGTCGATACTTTTCATCCAGGCACCTCTTGCATTCCAGTCGCCAGGCGATAAGGTTGTACCTGAATGTGCTGTCCAGTTGTCTTCTGGTTTCATGAAGATCTTCTCATTCATCACCGTGATATTCTGACGTACCTGATAGTACTCTACATTATTGGTGAAGTCGTAGGCACTGTAGGCCTTATATTGCACCTTTATAGCAGAGTAGGCCACAGCGTCAGTAGGATCTCCTCCAGGTCTGGGATACTTGTAGTCAAAAACAAATTCCTTGATTTGAGCATCCATCAGGTCGCTGATGTTGGCACTCTCTCCTGCACGGGTTAGGGATTGGCGGAAAGCTGACAGGGCCTTGTGTGTTCTGGAATCGCGCTTGGACTGACGATTCAGCCAGTCGGCAATGGCATCAGCCTTATGGCCCCACTCGTAGTCGGTATCAGGCTGTTCGGCCGTCTCGTTGCTGCCGACCACGGCATTGAGCACATAAATCTCGTTGTTGGAACAGAAAGCGTAGGCATCAAACATGATGGCCTGCTGCTTCTCCTCGGGCCACTGGCTTATGTCCTCCCAGTCCATTTGCTGACCATTCACTCCAGCGCTACGAGTCGCGGCATCGCTATCGTGATTGCCAGCCATATAAGCATTGTGTACCATGCTGGTCACCTGACGCTTAGCACGGGCACGGGCCTCGGCTGCAACCTCGGGGAGGGCATCGCCTTGGTAATTGTCGAGTTCCAAACTCATTACGGCGAGCACGTAGGCTTCGCCAAAGTTATAGAATTCCTTGAAGGTACACTGCGTAAGGACAATAGAAGCCTCGCCCGACATGCAGCGGCGTACAATGTGTTTCCATTCATCCGTAGAGATGCTGTTCCTCTGAATAGCCAATGGGGTAATCACATAGCATCCGGCATCGGTGGGAGAGAGGCTGTTCCTCTGCAAGCGGCGTCCCAAGGCCTTGCCGAAGTCATCTTCCCACTCGCCATAGAGCACATACCACTCATCGGTGGTCACAGAGAGGGCATCAGTTGTGGGTTCCTCGGTAGGGGGGATGTCTGGTCCGAGGTTTGGCAGGTCGGCATCATTGTCTGAACAGGCGGTCGGCACCGTCAAGGTCGTTGCGCAGCAAAGGAAGGCTGCGATTAAGCGTGTACGAAATAGATTCTTTTTCATCTTTATTTGTTTACTGTTTACTGTTTACCGTTTACTGTTTGTCGACATTTTAATTAAGAATTAAGAGAGAAGAAAGAAGAATTATTCTTGGTTGTTTGGGGTGTTCCGCTAACCGCTAACCGATAACCTGAAGCAGGCGTTACAACCCATGCAGGGATTGACCTTGTAATCGTGTACAGATACGACTTCCACATGGTTGTTCTGCGAGGCTCCTTTAACAAATGCCTCCACGAGCAGATCTGTATTGCCGCCTTTTCGCGGACTTCCTGAGAGAATCAGTATATTCATTGTCTTTTGACTTTAAATCAGTCGACAAAAGTACGAAAAATTGATGAATTACAGCTATCTTTGTAGATGAATTTGACGAAAGATGGGTCTGGTAACGGTAATTATGATTATTAGGATAATAAGATGAGATTAATATTTGCATTGATTGTAGCGTTTTGGGCACAAAATATTTTTGCTCAGGAAAAGGAACTATTGATAGTTGGGACGATGCACGAAGTCCCAACTATCGTGCGTCACAGTTACAGACCTCTGCTGAAGTATGCCAAGAAGTATAAACCGGAGGCTATCTTTGTGGAGGATATCCGTCCTGACGACACGTTGAGTCTTAAGAACTATACGCCTCGGTTCCTAAGACTCGCCGACTCTCTCTCGCAGGTAAACACTATCGATGAACAGAGATTCCATGTTTTAAGGACAAAACAGCTTACGGACATGGATGCTAACGATTTTGCTTTTCTTGCTGATGCCTATCTGCAGCATCGGGACAGGGCGAACTATACCTATTATGATTACTTAAAGACCTATGGCATTACGGGAGCCAGGAAGCCACTGAGGAAGGAGAATGGCGACCTGATATTCCCGCTTGCCGTCGCGATGGGGATAACAGAACTCCTGCCCGTTGATGACCATCAGGTGGAACCCGAATATCAGAAGGCTTGGCGGAACGCTATGAAAGCCAGTTCTGGAACGGGCGATGACCTTATTCTTGCCAAAATGATGAAAAAGGAAAGTCGCAGCAGGCTGTGGCCATCCCTATGGGGAAGGCTTAGCAGACACACCAACAAGCCGGCAACGCTAAAACGGTTCTACCAGATTAACTCGTGCAGATATGTTACCCAACCCAACGAATACAGCCAAGCCGTTCAGCAGCTATGGGACGAAAGAAACTATCGGATAGCCCAAAACATCGCTGAACAGATTAAGGCGCACTCTTACCATAAAAGTATATTGGTTATTGGGGCAGGTCATGTCATTAGTGTCAAGGAGATGCTAAAGCAGGTTTATCCTGGATTGCAGGTTAAACTGATGTACGACGAGAAATGACAAGCTGCGCCATCGACTGACCATCAATGACCAGGCCGCCTTTGCCCGCTATTTCAAGAAGCACGTGGGCGTAACGCCGTCGGAGTATAGAGAGGGGAAGTAATCTATTATCAATGAAGCGAAAGCCAATGCTTTCGCTTCAATATGAACTTCACTTATAACTTTCCAGTGCCTGATTGCGCAGGTCGCGGGCCATGAGGCTGTTGTGCACGCCGCCATTACTGTCGTACCACTTCATAGGTGCCGACGGCTTGTCGAGACCAAGACCAGGAATCATCTTGCCAAATCCCATGAGAACAAGGAACGGAATGATAATCTTGACAATCTGCCATATCAGTACGCCTACAAGGAGAAGGGTTCCTATAGCCCAAAGGATAACGAACAAGGTATAAAGGATGGTCAGTATCAAGCCTGCTGACTGCTTCATCTGTACGAACATGGCGAACAGCGAGTAGAGCAGATAGCCGATGCCTGCAATGGCAGCGATGTAGAGCACGACGGTGCCGAAGGTGGGGTTTACCCATGCGTAGAGGCAGATGCCCACGATGGCTGTGACAGCAAACACGACGACAGATATCAGGATGTTATACAACAGCTGCTGTCGGGGCACGGCATCACTGGAGCATAGAAACGCCTCCATACCTGTGGCATAGGCGTCGATGGTCTTGTACTGCCAGCGTACTGCCATGAAGAGCAGGAAGATGTTGAAGAAGCGCTGGAAATCGCCTACGTAAGCTCCGTTGAGCCACCAGCAGCAGTCCCAACCCAGTTTCATGACAGCATCTATCTCCAAGATAATGGTAAAGAAGGCGAAAACGGGGGCGATGAACAAGAATACGCCGATGAGCCAGTTGTGAGGCTTCAGGGTATCTTCGTAGCACCTTTTCAGACCTATCTTAGAGGCACGACGGCTCATTCGCCATGCCAACCACAGGAAGAAGAGGACGCCGAAAAGGAACTCCCCTTCGTAGTATTGGCGACCCTTGAAATCGGTGTACTTGGCAATGGGATTCTCCGTTCCCTCGGCATTCGACTCGCTGAAACGCAACTCATAGGGATCGGCATAATAGGTCTTACCGGTAGAGTCTGTCACGGCTACCAGCGGACGCTTGTCGGGCGTACCAAGGGAGAACATCGAGAAGAGGCTCTTGTCCTGATAGGTTATCTCCTTGGGGAACTTCAGATTCAGTTTCGTTCCACGCATCATGACCACCGAGTCCTCCTCGTGGAGATAGAATTCGGAACGGGTGTAGAGAGAGCCGCCTCCACGGTCTTCAGGCTCAGCATACTGGAATACCACGATGGCAGTGTCCGTCTTGCCCTTACCCAGAGGCCACGCTTCGTACTGTTGTGCTGCAACGTTATCAACTACGGTCAGCATCAAGGCTGTCATCAGCCATGTTTTCAGGTTCTTCATATACATTGTTTTTTAGGTATTGACGTGTTTCAAAAGTTAGCCACATGTTCTTGCAGAACATAAACAGGGTAATCATAGGCAACAGAGCGGAAACGGCAGGGCCGAACATGTAAGCCAGCGAGCCTACGACAACGATGATGACGAGCCATACGCAGCCAGGCAGCTTGGAGAGGTCGTATGTCTTCTTGCTGGCCTGACGGTAGCCTGTGGGGTCGGGGACGTAGCATACCAACCAGTAGCCTACGATGATGCTGATGTAGTAGAGGTACTTGTTGTCTTGTGCCGAAGGTACCAGATAGATGTAGAACAGCGCACCAGCCACGGCGAGGCCAATGATAATCCAACTGCCGTTGAACGTATAGGGAACGCCCTTCATGGGGGAGAAGCGCACATAGAGCGATATCAGCGCCAGCAGGATGCTCAGCGTGATGCCAATCCAAAATCCGCGGCTCCAGTGGATGCCTATAGGTGCCTCGTCGGTCTCCACATTGTTCTGAATCACCTGTGGTGTGGGTATAGTGTACTGGTCGTCCCCGTCGCCATCGGGAGCGCCGCGACGCAGCACCTCGTACTTCTCCTTGTCGGAAAGGAAACGGTTGTAATAGACGAGCTCATAGATACGTCCGTCGCTAAACGGACAGAGCACCAGACGGTCTGGTTCCTCGGCTGCCTCCGTACGTGCTGCGTCGTAGAACACCAGTGCCGTATCGGCCAGATAGACCGTAGTCTTACCGTCTTTCTCCATCTCCACGAGGATGCGGCAAAGTTCCTGATAGAGCTCAGGGATTCGCCATTGGGCTGCACAGACGGCACTGTCGGCGGGATTGGCTCGACCTTCGAAACGTATCTCCCGGTTCTTGTTGTAGCGGAAAGGATAATACCACTCTGAGGGCTGTTCGCCTCGTCTGACGAAAGCCACAGGACCGGGATAGTCTTTGCCCTTGTCTATGGTGAAAGCCACGTAGAGCGACTGTTGCGGACCAGCCTTGGCAAAGGATACATCGGCATCTACCATGTAGAGCTTGTCCAGCCAGATGCCGCGTTCGTCACTCGAGATTTTCTTCTGGCGGGGAGCCTTCCACACGCTGTCGCGCTCGAAGTCGTAACACTGCATGGGCATGAGTTTGACTTCGTCAAGCAGTTCTCCGGGGTTCTCGAACGAGACGCCACGAGGGTAGGGCGCATAGTGGAACAGTTTACCTTTCTGGGGGAAAGTTACCTTCTGAGCTGAGACGGACAGTGCCATCAACATCAGACAGATGGTTAAAATCATGTTTCTTTTCATGGTCTTTGTTTGTATTGTAGTTGTTCATGATATATCTGTTTTGCTGCAAAGATATATTATTCCATCGAAACCGCCAAATCCGCCTTCAGAATATTCGCACATTATTGACTGATGCGTTCCTTCATTAGTTTCTCCAACTCTGAATTGGATTTTCCGCACAGTTCGTCGGGTTTGTAGAATCTTGTCAACATCGTGGCAAAAACCTTGTTGCCATAGATGAAAACAAAGTCGTAGTAGCCAGGCTCTACCTCTTCTGGATGAAGGTAGAACGAGCCCCAATGACTGGTTTCTTCTGCTTCGGGATCTTTGTTCAGGTTACATTCCTGAATATAACCAGGTGTCTCGTCGTTCAAGGCGTTCTTTGGGTAAAAGCCCTGGTCGGCCTTGTGCTTGAACACCATCACCTTGATGCCTGTCCCTGCGTTTGATTGTGGATAGAACTCTATCCATTCGTCCAGTTCGAAAATAGAGCGTATTCCCTCTGTGGCAAATGGTTTCTTGTTGAAATCACCTGTGCCGCAGCGGTTTCCGAACAGGCTCAAGCCCGTCATGATGGGTTGTTCCCCCTCCTTGAGATTCACGAAATAGATTTTACCTAACTCCATGGCGTCTTCCGCTGCATAAGCGGCAGAGCTGTTACCGGCTGTTATAAACAGCGTAAGTACAGCAGTCAGAAATAACAGATTCTTCATACCTATTATCTTTTTTTTCTTTTTTGTCTTTTTTGTCTTTTGAACACCAATTGATCTCCATTTCTTAGATAATACCAAGTGGAGCGAGTAAAGGTCAGCGTGGCTGTTTTGCCTTTGACGCTGATAACTCCTCCTATAGGTTTGCCGCCGGCATCGGTTGCCGTAAAGTCGATGCCACCATCGGTATAGTCACCGATTCCGTCGTTGAGCCAAGTGAGACGGAAGAGGTCGACATCGACGTTGTATCTGCCATCCTCGCGTGGGGTGACGGTAAGCGTGCTGCCATCATTCTTGTATACAAAGTAACCCGTGAGTTTTTTACTGGCCTTGTTCCTATGCTGCACTGCTTCCGTATTGCTGGTGCGACATGAGCACAATGCCACTGCTGCGAGTGCAAATAAAAAGAATGTTGTGCGTTTCATTGCCCTCATAATTGTGTAGTTTTAGTTAACATGCTGCGAAAATACGAAAAAATCCTAAAGCATGATAATTATGCCTTAGGATTTATATTTTATTAAGAAGTCAGCTTTTACTTATAACTTTCCAGTGCCTGATTGCGCAGGTCGCGGGCCATGAGGCTGTTGTGCACGCCGCCATTACTGTCGTACCACTTCATAGGAGCCGACGGCTTGTCGAGACCAAGACCAGGAATCATCTTGCCAAATCCCATGAGAACAAGGAACGGAATGATAATCTTGACAATC
>JAEEGK010032002.1_pt1 | contig 10325 bp, 9 predicted proteins | sample 8958771 | NCBI WGS metagenome assembly JAEEGK01 (sample SAMN16246547, study PRJNA631951) | gut metagenome | biome: gut microbiome; feature: rumen; material: SC-attached | host: Bos | place: Iran: Karaj | collected 2018-10 | reverse complement strand
AACTTGACCCTGAAACCGTTTACTATGTGCGTGCATACGCCGTTTCCGTAAAAGGCATCAACTATGGCGAGGAGCTGAGCTTCACGACCAGTTCCCCAGGAATCCTCAATGGTCTGTTCTCCGTAAGCGAGAACAATCAAGTGTATTTCTCGCAAGGCAACTTGCAGTATCAGGCTTCCACCAACACTTGGCGGTTTGCCGAAAACCAATGGGATTATGTGGGAGACAACACATTGGGTACCGTTTATGAAAATGGCGTAAAAAGCGACAATGCATTGATATCTTCAACTTATGATGGTTGGATAGACTTATTCTGCTGGGGCACGGGCAATGACCCGACGCATGTTTCACCTAGGCCATGGGAAGTATTTGTGGATTGGGGAATCAATCCGATTACAAATGGAGGTAATTACCCGAATCAATGGCTGACATTGTCTTTAGAAGAGTTATGGTATTTGTTTAACTCCCGTAATACACCCTCAGGTATTCGGTTTGTGAAGGCAGTGGTAAATGATATCAATGGAATAGTCTTGCTTCCTGACGATTGGCAAGAATCATACTATACATTGAATAATCCTAATTCCGGTAATAGCAGCTATGCATCAAACACCATTAGTCTTGATGATTGGGCATTATTGGAATCATACGGTGCGGTGTTTTTCCCTGCTGCAGGAATGCGTTACGGAAATATATATGATTCTGGTTCTAGAGGGCAATATTGGTCTTGTACGGATATGTATTTTGACGACAGAGGCCATACGATGGCATTTTCTGACGAAGGCTTCTCAATTGGAGAAGGATTGGCTTACTATAAAGACTTTGGTCAGTCGGTTCGTCTTGTGCAGTTTGTCCAGACACCTTCTTTCAATATCAACGCCACGCCAAACCATGAGGAATATGGCTCTGTCAATGGTGGTGGAGTATATGAATTGGGTCAGACCTGTACGCTCACCGCAGTTCCCAACGAAGGCTACACTTTTGTGAATTGGAAAACGGATGGTATCGTAGTTTCCACGGAGAATACGTATTCCTTCACAGTGCGGAGCAACAAGAACTATGTAGCAAATTTTTACGAGAATTCTACCTATCCATTAACATATAGTTACAACGAAGACGATCACACTGCCACGGTGACAGGTCGAGTGGAAGGTGTGGAACTAGGTGAATTGGTTATTCCTGAAACCGTGCTGCACAATGGGGATTTTTATACGGTAACAGCTATTGGCCAATGGGCTTTCGCTGATTGTATGAGTCTTGCTTCTGTTTCGATTCCAAATACTGTAACAGCAATAGGTGCTCAAGCATTTATCTATTGCTATAATCTGGTTTCGGTTTCATTACCAAGTGGAATTACGCTAATACCTCATGGCTTGTTTCAATCGTGTGGAAATCTTGCATAAATTACCATTCCAAGTGGAGTGACATTTATTTCTTCTTATGCTTTTCTTGGATGCTATAGTCTTGCTTCACTTACAGTTCTTGCCGAAACACCTCCTGTGTTAGATAATGAATCGTTGGGTGACATATTTATTGATGTTGATAAAACTATCCCTGTTTACATCCCTTGTGGTTCCATTGAAGCCTATCAGAATGCCGAAGGCTGGAACGAGTTTACGAATTTTATTGAGATGTGTGACACGGTTCCCACTGGTGCCATCAACGGCAAATTTACTATCAATGCCGATGGTGACCAAGTGTATTTCTCCCAAGGCAACCTGCAATACCAAGCTTCAACCAATACATGGAAGTTTGCCGAAAACCAATACGACTACGTTGGCAGCGACAACAGCAACATCTCTTCCACCTACGACGGATGGATTGACCTGTTCGGCTGGGGCACGAGCGGCTATAACCACGGTGCCAATTGCTACCAGCCTTGGAGTATTAGCCGATTTTACGACAATTATTATGCTTATAGTGACTCTTATTACAACTTGAATGACCAAACTGGCCAAGCTGATTGGGGTTATAACCCGATAAGCAATGGATGCAATCAACCTAACCAATGGCGCACGTTGACCAATTATGAATGGTGGTTTTTGCTTTACCAGCGAACTACCACATCTGGAATACGTTATGTCAAAGCTTGCGTGAACGGAGTAAATGGTGTCATCCTTTTGCCAGATGACTGGAGTACTGACATCTACAGCCTGAGCAACACGAACAATAACGAAGCTTCTTTCAATAGCAATGTGATAAGTGCTTCACAATGGACTACGCTTGAAAATGCTGGTGCAGTCTTTCTATCTGCAGCTGGCAATCGGGATGGGACTTTGACCAACAATGTGGGTTCCAACGGCAACTATTGGTCGGCTTCAAACTATTATGGTAGTGGCTCCGCCTGCTGCATGGACTTTAATGCCAGCCACCTCTATACAACCCAAAACTATCGCTACTGTGGGTTCTCTGTGCGCGTGGTCTGCCCAGCCGAGAATTGATTTCTGGTGTCCTCCCTGCCGCAACAGGCTTGCTGTCGGCGGTGGAAGGGATCCTTGTAAAGACACGATATTTTGGGAGACGCGATGAAATCGAAGATTCGACATAGTCAATCGCGTCTCTACAAGGTTGATGGTATGGGGAAACAATGACGTTTATCATCAACGTATGCGCCTGTAGAGACGTCGATTTATCGCGTCTCGGAAAATAAATGATACCTATACACGTCGATTTATCGCATCCCTATTGTTTTTATTCTGCATTTCCTTTCGCCCCTTCAGGGTTTTGTTCGGAATTTGTATTTTCTCGGCAGGGGTTCCGCAATGTTGTCCGTCCAGCAAGCTGGATGTCCAACATGCTTCACCGCCTGCCTGAATGTCCTACGCCCATACAGGGCTGTGCGTGACATCGAAACCCCAGCGGGGTGATGGGATGGATAGGTGGGCGGTTTCAACCCCTGTCGGATGAATTGTCGAAAAAACACGGAATGTCAGACAAATTGGAAAAAATGTTTATTTTTGCAGTCGATATAAAACAGAAAAAGCGATTATGACAGCAATAGAAATGAAGTATTCCTTATTCAAGGAGATAGATTCTATCGAGGACGAATCTGTTTTGAATAAATTGGCGGCGTTCCTAAAAAGTCTAATTGCAGGATCCACAGCTGTAAATAAGACTGATACAGAAGTGAACAAAGACGGAATCCCCGAATTTATCCGTAACATGAGTGTAAGGACAGGCATGACAGGTGATGAGGATGTAAAGGAAATTATGCACAAGCACTGGGAGGAGAAGTATGGATAAACTGTTTCTTTGTTTTTCCAATAAAATCCTATGAAAAAAATGACCATAATATTCAGTCTGTTAGCGGCATTGTTCGCCATGCCGTCATGCGATACTGCCACGACGAGTAGTAATGAAGTGAAAAAGCAAGAAGTCGTTGTGGAAACAATCCCCATGGATACCGTCCAGGTTATCCCTACTGATACGGCGACATTTTATTCCGAAGTGGTAAACAAAAAGAACTGTTTCATCCTCATTTCCAAGCCCGAGTATCGGCTTTATGTCTGTGAAGTGGTGGACGGCGACACTATCAAACGCGTGCATTATCCTGTTTGCGTAGGCAAGAATAAAGGCCAGAAGCAGAAAAAAGGCGATATGAAGACACCTGAATGTACGGCTGAGAATCCGTTTGTCATCACGGAAATTGTGGACGCCTCCAATTGGGAGCACGACTTTGGCGATGATCGCGGCAGCATTTTATCTTACGGCCATTGGTTCATGCGTCTTAAAACGCCTGGTCATTCGGGCATCGGCATACACGGCAGCACCAACAATGAGAGCTCGGTGCCGGGCCGTGGCAGCGAAGGCTGCATCCGCCTCCGCGACGATGACTTGATTCAACTCAAGGAAAACTATGCCTTTGTCGGAATGCGGGTCGTGATTCTGGCCGACGAATAAAGAAAAAGTCCGATGCTGAACTGCACCGGACTTTTTTCAAAGTCTAGACAAAGCATGTCATCCCTTACTGAGCTATGTGCGATTGGGATCTATGCTTTGCTCGTTTCAAGCTTGTTTCATAGCCTGTTCCACGGCCACGGCCACAGCGACAGTAGCACCCACCATCGGGTTGTTGCCCATACCGAGGAAGCCCATCATTTCGACATGTGCCGGAACGGATGAGGAACCCGCAAACTGGGCATCGCTGTGCATACGGCCCATGGTATCGGTCATGCCGTATGAAGCGGGACCAGCAGCCATGTTGTCGGGATGCAGGGTGCGGCCTGTGCCACCGCCAGAGGCGACGGAGAAGTAAGGCTTGCCTGCCAGCAAACGCTCTTTCTTATAGGTGCCTGCCACAGGGTGCTGGAAGCGGGTCGGGTTGGTCGAGTTGCCGGTGATGGAGACATCAACATTCTCCAACCACAGGATAGCCACGCCCTCGCGGACGTCATCGGCACCATAGCAGTTCACATTGGAACGCAGACCAGTGGAGTAGGGGATACGCTCCACTACGGTCACCTCGCCAGTGAAGTAGTCGAACTCGGTGCGGCAGTAGGTGAAACCGTTGATGCGGCTGATGATCTTGGCAGCGTCTTTACCAAGGCCGTTGAGGATGACGCGCAGGGGCTTCTGGCGCACCTTGTTGGCCATCTCAGCAATCTTGATGGCTCCCTCAGCGGCAGCGAAGCTCTCGTGACCAGCCAAGAAAGCGAAGCACTCGGTCTCTTCGCGGAGCAAACGAGCGGCGAGGTTGCCGTGGCCGATGCCGACCTTACGGTCGTCAGCGACGGAACCTTCGATGCAGAACGACTGCAAGCCTTCACCGATGGCTTCGGCAGCTTCGGCAGCGGTTTGGCAGCCTTTCTTGATGGCGATGGCGGCACCGCAGACGTATGCCCACTTCACGTTCTCGAAGCAGATGGGTTGTGTCTGCTCAGCTATCGTATAAGGGTCGATGCCCTTGGCTTCGCAGATTTCGTCGGCTTCCTCAATGCTGTTGATACCATATTGGTTCAAAACTTTCAGGATATTGGCCATGCGGCGTTCCTGACTCTCAAATTGTACTCTTAATCTTGCCATGGTATATCCTCCTTATTCTTTACGTGGGTCAATGTATTTGGCTGCATCTGCGAAACGGCCGTAGGTGCCTTTTGCCTTTTCCAAAGCTTGATTGGCGTCGTCACCGTTCTTGATGGAGTCCATCATCTTGCCAAGGCTGATAAATTCGTAACCGATGATCTCGTTGTTTTCGTCGAGGGCGATGCGGGTGCAATAGCCTTCAGTCATTTCAAGGTAACGAGGTCCTTTTTCGAGGGTACCAAACATGGTGCCGACTTGGCTGCGCAAACCCTTGCCGAGGTCTTCAAGCGAGGCGCCAATGGAAAGTCCACCTTCGGAGAAAGCCGATTGCGAACGACCGTAGACGATTTGCAGGAAAATCTCGCGCATGGCCGTGTTGATGGCGTCGCACACGAGGTCGGTGTTAAGGGCTTCCAGAATGGTCTTGCCTGGTAAAATCTCAGAAGCCATAGCAGCTGAGTGGGTCATGCCGGAACAACCGATGGTCTCCACCAAAGCCTCTTGGATGATACCGTCTTTCACGTTGAGGGTCAGTTTACAAGCACCCTGCTGAGGGGCACACCAGCCGATACCGTGTGTGAAACCGCTGATGTCTTTCACATCTTTGACGCGCACCCATTTGCCCTCCTCTGGAATCGGAGCACTAGGATGGTTGGCGCCTTTCTTCACGCAACATTGGAGTTGCACTTCATGTGTGTAAATCATTATTTGTCTATTTATTAGTGATATCCGATTAGGACTGCAAAAATACGGATAATTCTTTTATCGCGCAAAAAATTCAATTGCTGGGATAGAAGAATTGCCAGTCGACTTGGTAAACCCAGTTGTTGTTGGCGGTGCATACGGTGATTTTTTCGTTTCCGCCGATTTTCTTCAGTTTTGAAAGCAACTCTTGATATTGCGTGAAATGTTGTTGGAATTTGCCGTTTTCGATGACGACATAGTCGAAATCCCAGGAATAGGCGGTACGAAGAAGGTCCTCATCGTCCGTCATGACGGAATAGCCTTTGCGTCCCATCTGGATGAAAGGTCCATTTTGGGCAAAGCCGTAAAGGCAGAGAATCTTGGCATCGCGGGGGATGTTCAATGAGTCGAGAAGCAAGTCGGAGCCTTCAAACCTCTGATAGGAAATGAGGCCTTCGTTCTCTTCAGTGCGTCGTTGTTTTTGCATATTTTCCGCACCGTTGATCATGATGCCACAGGCCACGGCAATTATACCGATGGCGGCGGAATGGGCATACGAGTGACTGAGGCTTACTTTGCTGAGCAAAAGTGCCAGCATCAACAGCAGGGGCAAGAAGAAAGTATCGATGAGGTAATAGTCGTGGAACGGCAGTTGTTGCATCATGGCGATGCTGAACAAGACACAACCAAACAGTTCAATTAGGGGCAGCCACCAAATGGATAAGGGTCTTTTCAAGGAATTGGCCGTTGCCTTGTCTTTGTTTTTGATGACTTGATGAATACTTATTCCAATTGATAATATGATGATTATCAAAAAGATAACATATTGAAACCTTTGAAAATAATGGAAAGTCCATTTATTATAGGTGTCGGCAATCAGTTCCTTGGCGTCTTGCCAGTCTTCTGGCGGCAACAGTTCATTCAGGAAGATGGTCCCGTAAAGGTCGCGTAAGTGTTTGTTCCATAGGAAATAAGCCAAAAACAATACGGCTGAGATAAGCACACTGGGTAGTTTGTCGAGGGCACTGCTTTCCTTGCGGAAGATGCGCAACAGTTCGAAACAGAGGATGGCGATAAGTTCGATGGCAAAGGTGGTGCGCATGAGCATGGCTAAGGTAAGGAAAGCAATGCTAAGGTGGAAATGTTTTCTTTGGCTGTTGTCGTAGTATCTCAGATAGAACCATAATCCAATGACACCCAGCGAAAAAGCAGGGATGCTGGGTAAGAAACCGTTCAGGAAATAGGCATAAACGGGCGAAGTCAAGGCGACGGCGGTGACCAAAACCGATTTCAATCCATTGTGGGTGAGATGGTAGGCAACTTTATATAGGAAAAACAGTCCGAGGAAGCCCCAAAGCAGGGTCCAAAGGCGGAACACCCAAGGAGAGGTGGTGCCGAAGAGTTTCATTAGTAGGGCAACGGTATACTCATGTATGGGGAAGTCGACCGAAGTGATGGTGTTGTCGGATGCCTCTTTCCACCAGCCAGGGAATTGCTTGTTGTAGATCATCGTCTCGGGGTGAAACAGGTCGAAACCGTTGTTGATGAACCCTAAGGCGAGGGCATAATGGTCTTGTTCAGCCCAAGCATGGATGTGTGTGGGGTATTCGTTCATGTAATCCCATTCGATAAACAGTCCCACCATTACGATGAAGAGTATGGCAAAGATGGAAGTTATAATGGGTTTGTGGCTTGAACGCATGGGTGTTTCGCGCAGTTAGAAATAGGTGGTCGTTGACACAAAAACAGCCTCCATAAACTGTGGAGGCTGCTGGAGTACCGAAGGCCGGGATCGAACCGGCACGAGTGTTACCTCATCGGTTTTTGAGACCGACGCGTCTACCGATTCCGCCACTTCGGCATGGGTTTATCGCGTCAAACGCGGCTGCAAAAATACGGATTTTTTCATTCCCTGCAATATTCTTGAGAAAAATTTCCATAATTATATTGTTCCCATCGATAAAATACCTAATTTTGCAGCCCGAATCGATAAGCATTAAACATAGTCATTTCAACTTCAACATCCATAAAAATGTCAGAAAGATTCGTTTCCATTTTTGCCGGTAGGGCTACTAAGGAGTTGGGCAGCAAAATTGCCGAAGCCTATGGTATTCCTTTGGGCAAGTCGTCAGTGGCTGTCTTTTCCGATGGCGAGTTTCAGCCTTCATACGATGAGAGTATCCGTGGTCGTCACGTGTATATCGTGCAGTCTACCATGCCCACTACCGACAACCTGATGGAATTATTGCTGATGATTGATGCTGCCAAGCGCGCCTCGGCACATAAGATCATTGCTGTTATGCCTTATTTTGGTTGGGCGCGTCAAGACCGCAAGGATCAGCCTCGCGTGAGCATTGGCGCCAAATTGGTGGCCAACCTTTTGACGGCTGCAGGAGTCAATCGCATCGTCACCCTTGACCTTCATGCTGACCAAATCCAAGGTTTCTTCGACATCCCGGTGGATGCCCTCTATGCCTCGACGCTCTTTATCGACCATATCCAAAAGATGAATATCGAGGATTTGCTGATTGCCGCTCCCGACCTGGGTGCCTCAAAACGTGCCTCGGCATACGCCAAACGTTTGGGTTGCGACCTTGCCATTTGCCACAAACATCGTCCGCGGGCCAATGTGGTCGATAGCATGACCCTCATCGGCGACGTGAAAGATAAAAACGTCATCATTCTTGACGACATTATCGATACGGCTGGTACCATTGTTAAGGCAGGTCAAGTGATGATGGACAATGGAGCGAAGAGCGTTCGCGCCTTTGCCACCCATGCCGTGTGCAGTGGTCCCGCTATGGAGCGTTTGGACAACTCGGTGTTCAGCGAGGTAGTGGTCACCGACTCCATCCCGTTGCCTGCCAATGCTTCAAAGAAGATTAGAGTGGTGAGCACAGCTGAGATGTTCGCCGATGTCATCCACCGCGTGGAGTCGTACGAATCCATCAGTTCGTTATTCAAATAACGTAAAACTCCTGTAGAGACGCGATGAATCGCGTCTCCACAAACAACAATAAACATTAAACATCAATCAATTAAACAATCAAACACAATGAAAACTGTATCATTGAGCGGTTCTCTCCGCGAGAACGTAGGGAAAAAGGATACTAAGGCTTTGCGTAAGGCCGAGATGGTTCCGTGTGTCATGTACGGTGCTGGTGAAGAGCAAGTGCACTTCGCCACTTCAGCCAAGAATTTCGCCAAGATCCTCTTCACCCCTGAAACCTACATCATCGATTTCGAAGTCAATGGCAAGACTTACAAGACCATCCTTCAGGACATTCAGTATCATCCTGTGACTGACCAGGTGTTGCACGCCGACTTCCTCATCGTGAAGGAAGACAAGCCTGTCACTGTTGTGCTGCCTATCGCTTTGGAAGGCTCAGCTGCCGGTGTCATGCGTGGTGGTAAACCCAAGATGGGTATCAAGAAGGTGAAGGTTTGTGGTCTGATTAAGGATCTTCCGGACTATGTGAAGGTGAACATCAGCAATGTGAACATCAACGAAGCCATCAAGGTGAAGGATTTGAGTATTGAGAATGTGACTCCTATCACTCCTGGCTACACCGTTATTTATGCTGTGAATGCAGCTCGTGGTGCTGTCGTTACTGACGAAGCCGAAGAGTAAACATTTGTTCAAGTATATCAAAGGGCCGTCTTCGGGCGGCCTTTTTTTGATTTAGGATTGCTTCGCAAGAAATCCATCAAAATTGAAATAAAATCATAGATAATTCAGGATATGTGTTTTGATAGATTTTTAAAGAAAAGATTTTTGAAAGATTTCTTGTCCGCAGGACAATCCCCAAAAACAGAAAACAACATGAAATACCTGATTGCCTGTTTGGGAAACATCGGTGCCGAGTATGACAACACGCGCCACAACATCGGTTTCAAGATTGCTGACCGTCTGGCGAAGGATCTCGAAGGCTCCTTCACCACGAGCCGTTTGGCGCAGGTTTCGGAAATGAAGTACAAGGGAAAAACCCTTGTGGTCATCAAGCCGACGACCTATATGAACCTTAGCGGCAAGGCGGTGAAGTACTGGCTTGGCTATGAGAAGATTCCGATGGAGAACTTGCTGGTCGTCAACGATGACATTGCTTTGCCATTGGGCACATTGCGCCTCCGCAAACAGGGTGCCGATGGTGGCCACAACGGCCTGACTGACATCATCGAGAAATTAGGTACCAATGTGTTCTGCCGTCTGCGTTTCGGATTAGGCGACGATTTCCCGCGCGGCCATCAGATTGATTTCGTCCTCGGTCAATGGAAACCCTCAGAGGAGCCCATCGTTGACCAAAAATGCGACGAGGCTGTCGAAATCATCAAGAGTTTTGTCACTCAGGGGCCGGATAGGACTATGAATCAGTATAATAAGCGTTAATCGTTCTCCTCTGCCTCCCGAGCCTTCTTATCCTTCAACGACCCTTCAAAAATATCAAACCTCACAAAACGACACTCCAAAGGCCCATTCCAAACAGGGATTTTGGCAGTAGGTTTCAGGCCGACGTGTTTCAAGGCCACAGCATCGTCGGTGATGAGCCAGCATTGGAAGCCCTGGAAGTTGTGCTTTAGTGTGCGGCCGATTTCCTCGTAGAGGGTGTCTATGTCGTCTTCCT
>JAEEGK010032000.1_pt1 | contig 10326 bp, 6 predicted proteins | sample 8958771 | NCBI WGS metagenome assembly JAEEGK01 (sample SAMN16246547, study PRJNA631951) | gut metagenome | biome: gut microbiome; feature: rumen; material: SC-attached | host: Bos | place: Iran: Karaj | collected 2018-10 | reverse complement strand
TGTGGCCTGCGGATGAATTTTTTGCAAAACAACGTAAGATGGCGTCGGTGCTTGGCATCCTTGGCTTGGCGAGCTACATCTTGATGATTGTGCTTGTACTCGTGATTTCGAGCCGCGTGACGCGACCGCTCAAGGCGCTTGCTGGCGTGGCGAAGCGTTTGGGCCAGGGCGACTTTGATGTGGAGATTCCGCCGGTTGACGGTAAGGACGAAATTGCGGAATTTGCAGATGCGTTTGGTCGCATGCGTGATTCGCTCAAGGAAAATATTGAAAAGCAGAAGGGCGCGGAACGTGTGGCGAGCGAACTGGAGATGGCTCGCAAGATCCAGCTTGGGTTGCTTGCGCGTAGCGATGATGACGAGGGCGTGAAGGATGCCCGCCATTTGCTTTCTCCGTTTATTTTGCCTGCAAAGGCGGTGGGTGGCGACTTCTATGATTTTTGTAAGGTCGATAAAGACAGGCTTGCCTTCTTGATTGCTGATGTATCGGGCAAGGGCGTTCCGGCGGCGCTCCTCATGATGTCGGCGCGCTCGATGCTCAAGAGCGTCTTGCTTGCGGGCACTTCGGTTGTAGACACGTTCAACGTTGTGAATGACCGCCTGGCGTTCCGCAACTACCTCAATATGTTCGTCACGGTTTGGATGGGCGTTCTCGATTTGCGTACGGGCGAAGTGGAATTTGCATGTGCGGGGCATAACCCGCCGGCGATCCGCCGTGCCGATGGTACGGTCGAGTTTGCAAAGAGCAAGCCCGGTCTTGTGATTGCCGCGATGGAAGGGACGCGCTACAAGCGCCAGACGCTCAAGCTGAATCCGGGCGATACAATCTTCTTGTACACGGACGGCGTGACCGAGGCGACGGATGCGAACGAGAACCTGTTTGGTGACGAGCGGCTGCTCAAGACGCTCCGCGATGCGGGCAACCGCGAACCTGCCGAGATTTGCCCGTTCGTGAAATCCAAGATTGATGAATTTGTGGGCGACGCTCCGCAGTTCGATGACATTACCATGCTCGCGCTCAAGTTCGTGGGCGGTTGACGCTGCTGCGGGTGCGGGATGCCCGAAAGCTCGCGAAATATGCGCGTGAAATGAAAAAAGACCTTGCTTTCGCAAGGTCTTTTTCGGGTGGATGACCGGACTCGAACCGGCAACATCCAGAATCACAATCTGGGACTCTAACCAATTGAGCTACATCCACCATGTAGCGAGACCAAATATAAAAAAGACATCCCAAATTTCAAGGGATGGCAACAACTTTTTTCTAAAAAATTTGTTTTTAGCGCGTAGCGACTACTTTTTCTGCATGATTCGGAGGAAATTTGCACGCTTGAAGTCGTTTCTGTGTTCCATGCAGAAGCGCGGGTACACGTACTGCTTCGGGAACATGCGGATCGTGAACGTGTTGTTGCAGCCTTCGAGGCAGCACTTGAATTCCAAGTCCATGGCTTCCGTGTAGTTGTGGCGGAAAATGATGTTCTTGGATTCGATGTTCTCGATATCCTTCTTTTGCTTTTGGCGCTGCTTGATGTCGCGGTGCAGTTCGCAGTACTTCGCGATCGGGTGACCCCAGAATTCACGGCCGCAACCGGGTTCCTGGCAGACTTTGAGCTTGATGCGTTTCTTCTTTTTGTACTTAGGTAATTGCATAGAGACCTCAATTAGTAGTAAAGATAATAAAAAACGTCGTTTTTGTAAAAAAATTGAATTTTGTTGGGGTTGTTTTAGTCCAAAACGCCTTTTCGTGTGTGTTATATAAATAGGAACCCTTAAAAAAAGGAATGTTTATGAGGATTTTTTGGACTTTGATGGTGGCGGCTTCGGTCTTTTTGGGCGGTTGCATGTACGTGAGCGGGTCGGCGGAAGGCGAAACTTCGCTGCATGCGACGGCGATAGACGTAGGGCAGGGGCTAGCGGTGCTCCTCGAATATGACGGTCGCTATGCGATGTACGATTTTGGGCCAGATTCGGTTGGCGTGGTGGATTCGCTTTTGGCGCGCGGGGTCGATACGCTTGAATGGGTGGTGCTGAGCCATAATCATCGGGACCATATTGGCGGGTTTATGGAACTTGTAGGGCGGGACGTTTTTGTGCGGCGTCTGTACGTGGGGCCGGATACGGCGGGCGGCTTTTTTCGCGATAGCGTCTTGCGGGTGGCGAGAGCGCTTGGAACGCCGATAGATACGCTATTGCGAGGCGGGAATGTAAGTTTTTGGGGTGGGGGTAATGGCTCTGCTGGCGGGGAATGCCCGCTTGGGGAATGCCCGCGCTTTGATGTGCTGTGGCCGGCGAGCTATTTGCGCATGGGCGAGAATCGTGCGAGTGTGGTTTTGCTCGGGAAGTTTGGCGCAAGCAAGATGCTTTTGACGGGTGACCTGGATTCAGTAGGCGAGCGCCAATTGCTTGAGATGAACCCGACGCTTTCGGCGGAGCTTTTGCAGGTGGCGCATCACGGTTCGGCCGGGAGCAATACGCTAAGCTTCTTGTCGCAGGTGTCGCCCAAGTACGCGTTCGTGAGCGTTGGGAAGGGGAACCGCTACGGGCATCCCGCTTTATCTGTTGTGCGCAAATTGAACTTGGTGCTTGGCGATTCTACGAAACTTTACCGCACCGATTTGCAAGGCTCCGTCCGCTTTGAACTCTCGCCTAGCATGGGCATTTTGCACTAGAAATAACTGGATTCTTCCACTATCGCTTCGCTCTAGTGTCAGAATAACGGGAGTCGTGACGGTGTCGCGATAGGGAAAGAGTCATTCCCGCAGAGCGCTGTCATTTCGCAGTCGTCATCCTGAAGGAACGAAGTGACTGAAGGATCCAGTTATTTTTTATATTGTTTTCATCGCATTTTGGGTATTCGCGAGGTTTTCGAGGGTTATGGTTCACAAAATTCACATCCCGGTGATGGGCATTTGCTATACGGCAGATACGCCGATTCGTGTAGCGCATTTGGGAATCACGTCGGTGATTTCGCTTGTGGATGACGGCCTCCTCGAAGAATACCGCATGGCTTATGCCGAACGCTTGGGGCTTGATTTGGGCGCTCCGCAGACGACTCGCATTGGGCGCATCCGTTCGTATTTGGATTTTGTTGCAGACGAAGTAGAACGCAAGTTTACGCGTCTTTGTGCGTGCCGCTTTGATGGCGGTAGCGACAAGGACCTTTATTTTCTGATGCTTCCGCTAGATTCTAGGCTCCGCGTGGAATACGATGGCATTTTTGCAAAGACGGGGCTTGCCCGCATTGCAGCCGAGGCGGCTCTTACCGAGAAAATGGAACCGGGCGAAATCCAGGCAAACATCATGGTTGGCCTCAATCACGAAGAGGCTGCTTTTGATGCGGTTCGCGGCTTTGCCGCTTCAAAGGTATCGGGAGCGCTTGTTCTCAGCGCGGGCGTGAACTTGTCCGTTTTTGAAGAAATTGCAAAGTGCAAGGACTTTTACAGGACGGGCAAAAGACCTCCGAAAAAGAAGATTATCCTGAAAGTCTCGGATTACCGCTCGGCGCTCATTCAGGGCCGTTATTTGGCAAAGAAGGGCCTGGAAGTTTACGAATACCGCATTGAATCGGGCGTGAACTGCGGCGGTCATGCATTCTTTGAATCCAAGAAGTTATTGCTCGATGTTGTCCGGGAATTTGTCGAAAAGCGCAAAGAGCTTTTCGAAACCACGCGCTCGATGATTGCGAAGTTCGCGGATTCTTGTGATGCGGGGGACAATGATGCGACCGTCCCAGTGCAAGGAATTCTCCCGCCGCCGTCGCCTGCGCGGATTACCGCGCAGGGCGGGCTTTGCGCTCCTGAAGATATTGCTCAAGTCTTGTCGCTCGGGATTGATGGCGTGGGTGTGGGGACTCCGTTCTTGCTTGTACCGCAGGCGACCAGCGTCGATAAGGAAACGCGAAGATTGCTTGCGAGCGCAAAGCCCGAAGATGTTTGCATCAGTCATGCATCGCCTCTCGGCATCCCGTTCGTGAATCTGCAAACATCGACGGCGGCAAGAATTTGTGAGCAGAAAATTCAGGAATACTTTGCTCCAGAATCTGAAAAGTCCGGGAGTCCAGAATTGAAGCCCGGATTTCCGTGTCGCCAGCATTACCTTTGCCAAAATATCCCCGGCTTTGACCATCCCGTTTGCATGGCTTCGCGTGAGTACGTGATGCATCGCCTGGCCGAAATCGATGCTTTGGAAAAAGAGGATATTGAGGCTTGTCAAATGCGCCCGTACAATGCGGATGTCGAAGAATTGCAAAACGTTTCGCAGGAACGCGGCTCGCTCGAATCTTCCATTCGTCGAAAGTACGACAAGCTCCGCCGCGTCACGCTTTCGCGTGAATGCATCTGCCGATTTCTCGGGAATGCTGGTCGCGAAGAAATCCGCGAGAAGAGCCCATCGCTCCATTACCAGCCGGAATGTGTTGCCGTCGCTCGTGGCTCGCAGCCCGCTCGCACTCGCGAACCGATTACCATTTGCCCGAATCCAGACATTGGCTATTTCGATCGCGAGTACACGCTTCTGGAAATGATGCAGCACCTTTATGGCACAGGCCGGCGCCTTACGCCTAAAGACAAACCAAGCGCCTTCGAGGTCGAAGAACGCTTGCTGAAAACCGCGCTGTTGTAAATGTTCTGGATCCTTCGACTTCATGCCTAGCGGCATTCCGCTCAGGATGACACGGGACGTTTCCTATTGCGTTTCCTTCCTACTGTCTACTTCCGACTATGTTCTAATCCGCAAATCCGATTCTTGCCTGAAAGTGGCATTGCGTCATGTCGTCGGCGTTCATTCCGAAAATATACGCGTGGTGGTTCGTGTTCTTGAACCGCACAATGTTTACCTTGCCTGCGAGCGGAATCTGTGAGATGTAGTTTATCTGTATCGAACGGATCCTGCGGCTCTTGAGTTCCTGCGGATCGAGCGAGGTTGTCACCCAGTCCACATAACGGCAGTGGTTCACGTGCTTGTTCATGTCCAAGTCGCTGTACTTTGCGATTTCTGTCGCTACAATTTGCGGGTCCACCTGCGGATCCAAAATATCCATCATCTCGGGGAGTGCGTTCTTGCCCGGAATGAGCGGAATCGGGTACGGTGCGTTGGCCGGGTTTTCGGCCTTGCCGGTCTTCATGTTCACCAGGAGCCACGAGGAGGTCGCCTGCGCGATGGAATGCCCCTGCGCATCGAGGATGGAATAATCCTTAAGACAGACTTTGTCCTTAATAATGTCCTTTGCCCATGTCGAGATGGAAAGCTTCTCGCCCCAGACCGGGTGGTGGTGCATTCGGATTTTCAGTCGCGTGATGACCGTGGTGTAGCCAGCCCTCATCATCTTCCAGATGCCAAAACCGTTCTGTTCGGCGTCGGCGATGGCTGTTTCTTCCATGAACAAGAAGAGATTTGAAAGCTTGAGTCGGCTGTGGTGGTCGCAATCCGAGAATCGCACTTCAAAATTTTTGGTAGTGACTTCCGGTTCCATGTTTTTCCTCACGTGGTTGTGTCCTTTTCGAGCCGCTTTGGACGTCTTCGAAAAAAAACTGTATGTGATAATAATGTATAATTTTTATCGTATGAACGAGTTCCAATTCCGCCCTAGTTTTATTCAACTTCCTGCTTACCATTCTTTTGAGGGGTCTCTTTGCCTGCCCGGGTCCAAGAGCATCACGAATCGCGTTTTTTTGATTTCTGCGCTTGCCGAAGGTACGACGCACCTTAAAAATTTGCTTAAAAGCGATGATACCCGCTATATGGGGGAGGCGTTGCAGCGCCTGGGCGTGAAAATTGATTTTACGGACGATTTCAAGGATGCCGTTGTCGTAGGGCATGGTGGCCCGTTTGACGGCCCAAGTCCGTCTATTGAGCTTTTCCTCGGGAATGCGGGGACTGCAATGCGCTCCTTGACGGCGGCGCTCTCGCTTGGCTGGGGCAAGTTTATCTTGCGCGGCGAAGAACGCATGAGCGAACGCCCGATCCGCGACTTGGTCGATGCACTCCGTACGCTGGATGCCGATATCAAGTATCTGGAATCCGAAGGCTACCCGCCGGTCCGCATCAAGGCCGATGGCCTCAAGGGCGGCGATGTGAGCGTTCGCGGTAACATTTCGAGCCAGTACCTCACAGCCCTTTTGATTTGCGCTCCGTACTGCAAGACCCCGCTCCACATCCATGTGGAAGGCAAGCTGATTTCTGCACCGTACATTGAACTCACGCTCGATGTGATGAAGTGCTTTGGCGTGAATGTGCGCCACAATGACCTGACGGACTTCTATGTGCCGCAGGGCGTTTACCAGAGCCCCGGTGACTACTATGTAGAGAGCGATGCAAGCTCAGCCACTTATCCTCTTGCTGCCGCTGCTATTTCTGGCGGTGAAGTGAAGGTCTTGGGAATCAGTGAAGACAGTATTCAGGGCGATATTGCCTTTATCGATGTCCTGAAGCGCATGGGTGTTGATGTTACTCCGAGCGTGGAACCTAGTGGCGAAAAGTGCATTATCTGCAAGGGACCTAAAGACCGCCGTTTGCGTAGCCTTGGCGATTTTAGCGCTGTTGAAATTCCTGATGCCGCCATGACGCTTGCCGTGCTTGCTCTGTTTGCGGATGCTCCGACGACGATTCGCGGCATTGGCAGCTGGCGCGTGAAAGAGACCGACCGCATTGCGGCCATGGTGGCAGAACTCCGTAAGGTCGGTGCGACCGTCTCCTCTGACATGGATTCGATTACGATTGAACCGCCGAAGGAACTGCAACCGGCAACAATTGAAACTTACAATGACCACCGCATGGCAATGTGCTTTAGTCTTGTCTCGCTCGGTGGCGTGCCCATCAAGATTCTCGACCCTTCGTGTGTGAACAAGACTTATCCCTATTTCTTTGAAGACTTCGGAAGACTCGCTCAATGAAAAGCCTCGCCTCGAAGATAGTTGCCACAAGTTTTGCTCGGCTCGCGTTCTGCGCCTGCCTCGTGTTTGGCGCTCTTGCTGCCCCCGCTACGGCGGCGACTTCGGCAGATACGCTGTCGATTTGGGTCATGGACAATGGTCTTGGCTCGAAAAATGCGATGAAGCGCCTTGTGAAAAAGTTCTATCGAGAGACGGGAATCCCGGTGAAGCTTACATCGCTTAGCTGGGGCGAAGCATTCAGAAAAATCACTTTCGCATTTGCCGATTCAAATGATGTCGCTCCTGACGTGATCCAGCTTGGTTCGACGTGGGTCCCGCACTTTGCGGCGACTGGAGCCATCCGTCCTATTGACGACTTGATTTCGAAAATCGATACGGCGCGGTTCTTAGGCGAGGGCCTTCGCAGTACGCATATTTCTGGAAAGCCCGAAACGTATGCGGTGCCTTGGTTTATTGACGTTCGTGGCTTTTTTGTGAACGAAAGGATTTGGAGCGAACTCGGTTTTGAAGATTCCGATATCGATTCGTACCCGCAGTTTCTTGGCGTGCTGAAGACGATTGCTAAATCGGACATGAAGACGGAAAGCGGTGTCAAGGTGACTCCGATTGCGCTCCCTGGTAAAGACGACTGGACGGGCCAACAGTGCATGGCACCGTTTATCTGGAGCCATGGTGGTGATTTCGTGGTGCCTTCAGGCAAGGGCTACCGCAGTGCGCTTTTGGATTCGAATACGCTGGTCGGGCTTGCTCTTTATGCAAAGATTATGGGCGATGCGCAAATGGCTCCCCATAGCGTGTATGAAAACTCTGCGGATAATGCCGATGGCTTTGTGCGTTCGGAACGCGTCATTCATTACGGAACATCGGAACTGATTAAGCAATTGGATTATCCGGTAGAAGCCGGAGGCCTTGCGAATTCGGCAATTGCAAAAGATGGCATTAAGGTTTTGAACTTGCCTTCTGGCCCGAACGGAAAGTTCTCGTTCATGGGCGGTAGCCATTTGGCGCTAGGCAACAAGCGAAAATCATCTAAAAATGTGCTTGCAGAGCATCTGCTTGCCTACATGCTCCGTGCCGACAATATTGATGCGTTCTCGCGTCAAGTTGGATTCTTGCCTGCGGACAGAAGCATCCTCCACATTTGGAATCGCGATTTGCGTTATTCCAAGCTTGTTGCTGAACTGGAACATTGCCGCAGTTTCCCGAATATTCCGGAGTGGGGCGAAGTCGAAAAAATCTTGATTGATCTTTCGAACAACATGGGCACCTTGTTTGCAAATACGAAGAACAAGAAAAAACGCAGCGCCGCCTTAGCAAAGCTTGTCTATGACGCGAATACGAAAATCAATGAGGTCCTTGCCCATTCCGATAGCTTGAACTATGCCGAAACGCTTCATTGGATCCAGCATTTCTTCTTGAACGAGTATAAGGAAACTTATCCTAAAAATGCGACGAATTTTATAGGCCGAAATGAAATGCCGACCGCCGATGAAATTAAATACAAGGTTGTTTCGTCAAAATTCTTGCTAGCTTCTCTTGGTGCGGGATTCTTAGTACTTGGTGTTATTGTCGTTTTCGTCGTAAGACGAAGGAAGAAGAAATCTCGCTGATGAATAAGTTGTTTAAAATAGCCTCTAGGTTGCTACCGTTCCTTGTAGCACCGCTGTTTGCGCATGTTAATCTGGCTCCGTACAAAAGCTATGTGGATTCGCTTCTTCCGGGGACTACCTTTGGCATGTCGCTTCGGTCCGTGAAAATGGGTAAGGAAATCGGGAACATTAATGGCGATGAAATGTTTACGCCTGCAAGTACGCTCAAGACGTTGACAACCGCTGCTGCAATCCACTTTTTGCCGCTCAATTATGAACCGAAAACAGAAATAACGGTATTTGGAGACATTAGAAAGCGTACGCTTATTGGCTCTCTCAAAATTCGCGGCGAGGGCGATCCGAATATTTCTGCAAGATATTACGATGATCCGTTTTACATGCTGAACACCATGGTGGATTCTATTCATGCTTTGGATGTGGACACCATTATTGGGCAAATTGATTTGGACACTAGCTATTACACGGGACCATGGAAAGCCGAAAACTGGCGCCGCAATTTTTACGATTCCTGGTATGGCGCCGAAATTGGCCCGCTGGGGTTCAATGACAACTGCGTGACGATTCGTTTTTGGCCGGGCTATTTCAGTGGCGATTCGGCAGTGGTTTCTATTCAGCCGGATGTGGGGTATGTCAAGGTTGTAAACAACTTAAAGACCGTTAAAGGCCGAAAGAAAAAATGGGTGTACGGGATTGACCCTGATAAGTCCATAATTACGCTCGGAGGAACCATCGGCGAAGATGTTGATTCGGCTAGTTTGGTGCTTCCGATTCGCAATCCGATCGGTTATTTTAGGGCTGCATTTATGCATGCGCTCAAGAATCGCGGTATCGTTTTCAAGGAACGTAAATCGATTTCAAGTACGGAATTGAAAAAGTTTTCGTTCTCGTCGGCGCCTCTGTTGAGTATTCTCGACGAAATCAATCAGCGTAGCCAGAATTTCCATGCCGAAACGTTGCTCAGGAATCTTGGCGCGCAAGTCTCTGGTGTGGGAAGTGTTGAAGGAGGCCGTAAGGCCGAACGCAAGTTCCTTTTGGAAATGGATCTCAACCCGACCGATTTCGATGTCTGGGATGGGAGTGGCCTTTCGCCTGAAAACAAGGTAAAACCTTCTGCCGTTACGAAGCTGCTTGCAAAAATGGCCCGCCATCCAAAGGGCGAATATTACATCAATAGCTTTGCAAGCCCTGGCGTGGGTTCGGGCGCCAAGCGCATGCTGAATCTCGAAGCGCCGTGGCTCACTCGTTTCAAGACTGGCTATATCGCTGAAGTGCATGCTTTGGTAGGCTACATTTATACGATAGATGGTGATACGCTTACGGCTGCCATGTATTTGAATGGAACCAACACCAATCCAGATTGCAAGAGCAAAGATGTTCTCGATACGCTTTGGATGCGGCTCATCAGTTATACGAACAACGATTACAGATCGCTTTTGCAAATGAAATCGCTTTGGCTTGATGCTCAAGGCGTTAGCGGGCTCAACAAGCGTTTGGATTATTTCTCGAAGCGCCTGATTGGAACTCCTTACAAGTTGGGCCCGATGGGCGAAGGCCACTTGGATACGGTTGACGATAAACCGTTAGTTTATCTTGACTCTGTCGATTGCGTAACGTACTTGGAACATGTTGTGGCCCTTGCGATGGCCAAAAGCGAAAAGTCCTTGTATAGACAGCTGCAACGCCTCCGCTACAAAGGGAGCAAGGTGAGCTTTTTGACGCGCAAACATTTCTTGCTCGACGATTGGGTTGGCGAAGGAAAATATGCCAAGATTGTTCCGATGGAAGGCGAAGTTTCGGTGACACGCACCATGCCCAAGAACGAATTTTTCA
>JAEEGK010031999.1_pt1 | contig 10326 bp, 9 predicted proteins | sample 8958771 | NCBI WGS metagenome assembly JAEEGK01 (sample SAMN16246547, study PRJNA631951) | gut metagenome | biome: gut microbiome; feature: rumen; material: SC-attached | host: Bos | place: Iran: Karaj | collected 2018-10 | reverse complement strand
TGGCGCGGATGTTCGGAAGCATATGTACGAAAAGAATGCGAAGCTTGCCCGCGCCGAGAAGACGCGCGTTGGCCACATAATCCTTGGGGCGTTCCTTCTTGATCTCGCTTCGAACAACCCGCGCGATACTCGGGATGAACAGGATTCCGAGAGCAAGGATTACGTTCTTCTCGCCGGTACCGAACAGGCATACAAGAACAAGCGCAAGAAGAATGCTCGGGAAGGCAAGCAGGCAGTCGTTCACGCGCATCAGGATCGTATCGAAGGTACCTCCGAAGTAGCCCGCAAGGGCGCCGATCACGGTACCGAACAGACCGCCGATGAGAATCGTCGCAGCGCCGATAAGGAAAGACGTCCGCGCGCCGACCATAACGCGGCTCAAAACGTCACGCCCTAACTGGTCCGTTCCGAACGGATGCCTAAGGGACGGCGCCGCATTCTTAAGGGCCGCATTGACCGCGGTCGGGTCATAAGGCGTACGGAACAGCCCCCAGATGACGAGGAGAACCGTCAGCCCGAGGAAAATGCCGCCGCACAGGAAATTGAAGGAGCGATACCGTTTCATGATTCCGCCTCCTTCTGCACCAGAGCCTCAATCACGCCGTTCAGCACGATGACGACGATGCCGATGTACAATACAAGCGCCTGCACGACGTCATAGTCGCGGTTCGCAACCGAACCGACCAGCAGACGGCCGATTCCGTTGATGCCGAATACCTGCTCAATGACGATGCTTCCCGCAACGATCTCCGACACGATAACGCCGAGAAATGTGACGGTCGCCGCGAGCGCGTTCGGAAGCAGATGCTTCCACAGAATCTCCCACTCGCCGAGCCCTTTGCTGCGGGCGGTGCGGACATACTCCTTGCGCTTTTCCGAAAGAAGCGCGCTTCGAAGGAACCGGACGGTCATCGCGACCTTCGGGAGCGCAATCGCGAGCGCGGGGAAGAACAGGTACGCAAGGCACGCGCCGAGTCCCTCGTTATAAGACACGAAAGCGCCCGGTACGAAAAGCCCGAGCCCGATTCCGAGAATGACCGAAACTAAGATTCCGAGGAAGAATGCCGGAATCGCCATGAATGTCTGGTTCAAAAAGACGCCTGCGCGGTCCCCGACGCTTCCCGGGTACCTTCCGTACAAAAGCCCGAGCGGGAAAGACAGCGCAAGGATCAGAACAAACGAAAGTCCTGCAAGAAGAAGCGTATTCGGAAGCGTCTGCGCGAACAGTTCGGAAACCGGCCTCGCGTAGCGGATCGAATAGCCCAGGTCGCCGGTGAAGACGCCGCCAATCCAGCGCCCGTAGCGGACGAAAAGGTTGTCATTTAACCCCATTTCCTCCCGAAGCGCCTCAATCTGCTCGGGTGTCGCATTTGTCCCGAGGCGTGCCTCCGCGGCGTCGCCGGGAAGGACGGAAAATGCCAAAAAGGTAACAAAAGAGAGCACCCAAACGGCAGCTATCATCGATATGATTTTCTTTCCTGCCTTCATAGGTGCTCTCCTTTCGGGTATTATTTGCTCTTCACTTTATAAACGCTCTGCATGTCCTGAACGTATACCGGATAGAATTTGTATCCGGCGTAGCCGTTCCGTACGGCAACCATCAGAGACGGGCTCTGCAGGAATACCGAAGCGGCATCGTCCGCAAGACACTGCTGCGCCTTGTTGTATAACTCTTTCTTCTTCGCGGTATCGGTCGTGGCAACTGCCTCACGATAAGCCGCATCGAATGCCTCGCTTTCGTAATTGATGAAGTTCTTGGCGGAACCGCTGATGTAATACTTCAGAATGTCACTCGGCGCGAGCTGGGAATCTAATCCGATGATCGTCGCTTCATGATTATGGTCATGATAGACATCCGAGAGCCAGCTTGCCCATTCCACGGTCTGGATTTTCATCGAAACGCCGATCTTTTTAAGCTGCGAAGAAATGATTTCCGCGGTCTGCACATGATACGTATAGTTCGAAGGAACAATACAGGTAAAAGTGAAACCGTCCGGATATCCGGCTTCTCTGAGCAGCTCCTTTGCCTTCTCGGGGTTGTACGGATAGGCATCGACGCAGGACTCATTAAAATATGCGGTAAATCCGGCATATACGCCGCTGCCGATCTTCTTTCCTCCGCCGCCGTTCAGCATCGTAAGAATTTCGTCTTTGTCGATTGCGTAGTTAATTGCCTGACGGACTTCCTTCTTGTTGAAGGGCTCCACCTTGTTGTTCAGGAACAGGCCCTGAACGAGGCTCATCTCGCCGATCTCGATGGAATACTTGTCCTTGAGCTGGTTGGACTGGTCCACCGTCAGGTAGGGGAAGATATCAATGTCACCGGCCTGCAGCTTTAAGAAAGCCGCGTCGGTGCTTTCGGAAATGACGAACTTTACTTCGTCAAGATTTGCCTGGTCTCCGTAGTAATCCTTAAAGCGCTCCATCACGAAGCTGTTCATGGGAGTGTAGGATACGAAACGGAAAGGACCGGTTCCCACCGGGTTCGTCTTCTGGTCGTTATAGCCCTTCGGAATGATGCTGCAGGTCAGATACCCGATCAGCTCCGTATTGGGCGTATTCAACGTGATTGTGATAATGTCGGCTCCGTTCTCATTCGAAGCGGTGATGTCGGAAATAACAGAAAGCGCGGCCACAACCTGCACTTCCGGATCGGAAGTCTCAAGCATGCCCGCACAGCGTTTCAGCGAATATACAACGTCCTCAGCGGTTACCGTGTTTCCGTTGTGGAACTTGACATTCTTTCGAAGTACGAAGGTGTATGTCTGTCCGTCATCGGAAATCTGATAGCTCTCTGCTACCGCAGGGACAAGATTGCCGGCCTGATCCGGTTTAACCAGACCTTCAAACAGGTTATAGAGTACTTCTTTCGTTCCTGCCGCTACTGCTTTGTGTGGGTCAAGACTATCCAAATCCTGTGTAATTCCAACTGTCACCGAATTCTTACCGTCATCCTTTGTGCCGCCTTTACATCCGGTAAGTGCAGCCGCCGTAACGGTGATGAGAAGAGCCATGAGAAATAATTTCTTCATGTTCCCTCCTTGCATCTTGCGATGCCTCTTTGATTCGATTTACAAGCGTATCATATCACATTTTCCCCTTTTTTCAAGTCTTTTCATTGAAGGAGCGCGGAAAATGTGATAGGATAATCCATTGGGAGATGAATTATTATGAGAAAAAGACTGTTAACAATCGCTTTCATCTGTATTCTTCTTTGCCTTTTCTGTGCCGCGTGCGGGAAGGAACCTGCCGCGCCGAAGAAGGGAGCAAGCCGTGAGCCGGACATGAAAGCGGCGACCGTAACGGCAACGCCAAGCGAGGTGCCGGTGCCTACTGATGTTCCGGGGCCTACTAAAATGCCGACGCCGACTGAGGCGCCGGGGCCGACTGATACGCCGTCGCCGACTGATGTGCCGGGACCTACTGATGTGCCGTCGCCGACTGATGTGCCGCTGCCCGGTGAGGAATACATTGATATATCCGGATACGGATTTGACGCTTTCGATGTGGTGGAATACTATCTGGAGATTGGGATGTCCAGCGAGTATGCGAACGGGAATCCGATTAACTACGTCCGCAAATGGACCGACCCGATCCGGGTCTACGTCGGCGGCTATCCGCGCGAGCAGGATTTTGCGCTGATTACGCGCCTGTTCGACGCGCTGAACGGCGTTTACGGCTTTCCGGGAATCGATTTCTGCGATGACGCCGGGGATGCCAACATGGAGGTTTCATTTCTCGATCCGGATGACTATTTCCCGGCCTCGTTCAAAGCCGTCGGGACGGACATCACTGACGGGTATTCAACTATCTGGTTTGAAGACGGCGTGCTTTATAAAGCGGAAATCGGCATCCGTACGGACCTCACCGACACGAACAAAAACCATGTCATTCTCGAGGAAATCGTGCAGGCGCTCGGTTTGCAGAATGACAGCTATTTATACCCCGACAGCCTTTACTACCAGGGCTTCAACGAGCCGCAGTGGCCCACCGACATGGACTGGCTTCTGGTCCGGTTTTTATACCGCCCTGAGATGAAGCCGCTCATGAAGGAGGCGGAAGTATGGGATGTCGCGGAAACCGTATTCCGGAACTGACGGGATGTATGCTTTTCGGAATTAACCGAGAAAGGATGTATTATGCAGAATCTTGAAGGAAAAAAGACTACCCTCGACGACGATGCCGAAATCTATAAGGTCGGCACCGACCGCTCCGACGGCAAGTCCGCCAGACAGCACTGGAAAGAGTTGAGCCGCAGGGGCAAATGGGACTACTTCGTCAGCTACTACCTCTGGAAGATTGCCCTCCTGCTTGTCGTATGCGCGCTGATCGGCTATATGGTTTACGCCGCGGTGCGTCCGAAGAAGGATCCGCTTGTGTATCTCGCCGTAATTGACAACGTGCTCGAAGCGGACCGCCTGAACATCTATTTTGAGGACCTGTCCCGCGAGATCGATGGCGGCAAACATCCCATTTCCGTGGATACCCGCCTGACCTCTTCCGTCCTCACGACGCAGGACATGGGAGCGATATCCACCTATATCTACGCGGGCGATCTTGATGTCATGGTCGCCGTGGAGGCTGCCCTTACCTCCTACGCTAAGAGCGGTATGCTCTGCGACCTGTCCGAAACCCTTCCCGCCGACATTCTTGCCGCGATCCCCGAGGAGGACCGGTACTATTATCATTACGTTCCGGACAGGAACGCTCCCGCAGGAGACAGTGAGCGTGACATCTTCATCGGCATCCACGTAGCCGAGCAGGAATTCATCAAGTCGACCAATCTTACCGGCTATCCGATTGATTACCTTCTGACCCTTGTCGCAACCGGAAAGCATGTCAAGGACGGCAACGCCTTCAAGGTGCTCCGCGCCATCTACGGTCTGCCGCAGTAACATAAAACTAAATGAAGCTGTCGCTTTGCGGATACAAATCGCAGAGCGGCAGTTTTTTTGTGCCCGTATTTGCCCGGGATAAGGTTCCGGCGATAGCCGAAGAAATGAAGGCTGTCGCGCCAAATGCGACGCCCATAATTCAAAAGAGAAGCGCCCGCGGGTGTGTCATAAAAAAGAGGGGCCGTCGCATTTGGCGCGACAGCCCCTTCCCAGTTGTTAACTATTTCTTCGTGATATAGCCGAGCGCTACCAGCGTCTCTGCGGAAAGTACCGCACCGCCTGCTGCGCCGCGCTTCGTGTTGTGCGACAGGCCGACGAACTTCCAGTCGTAAACCTTGTCCTCGCGGAGACGTCCTGCGGAAACTCCCATGCCGCCTTCGATGTCGCGGTCAAGCGCGCACTGCGGACGGTTGTCCTCTTCGAAGTAGGTAATGAACTGTTTCGGGGCGCTCGGGAGCTCAAGCTCCTGCGGAAGTCCCTTGAAGTTCTTCCAGCACTCAAGGATCTGCTCCTTCGTGGGCTTCTTCTTAAACTTAACGAATACGGCAGCCGTATGACCGTCCGAAACCGGAACGCGGATGCACTGCGTCGTGATGACCGGTCCCTCTGCCTTTACGATCTGACCGTTCTCGATGTGACCCCAGATACGAAGCGGCTCCTGCTCGCTCTTCTCTTCCTCACCGCCGATGTACGGGATAACGTTGTCAATCATCTCGGGCCAGTCCTTGAAGGTCTTGCCGGCGCCGGAGATTGCCTGGTACGTTGTCGCAACAACCTCGTAAGGCTCAAACTCCTTAAGGGCGTGAAGCATGGGCGTATAGCTCTGGATCGAGCAGTTCGGCTTAACGGCTACGAAACCGCGCGTCGTTCCGAGACGCTTTCTCTGGAACGGAATAATCTCATAATGATCCGGGTTCAGTTCCGGAACAACCATCGGAACGTCGGGCGTCCAGCGGTGCGCGCTGTTGTTGGATACAACCGGCGTCTCCGTCTTCGCGTAGGCTTCCTCGATGGCGCGGATCTCGTCCTTCGTCATGTCAACTGCGGAGAAAACGAAGTCCACCTCTGCTGCCACGGCTTCCACTTCATTTACGTTTCTTACGATCAGTCCTGCAACTGCTGCGGGCATCGGGCTCGTCATCTTCCAACGGTCGCCTACCGCTTCCGCATAGGTCTTACCGGCGCTTCTCGGGCTCGCCGCAACAACGGTTACTTCAAACCACGGATGATTTTCCAAAAGAGAGATGAATCTCTGTCCTACCATACCGGTAGCACCGAGAATACCGACCTTGAATTTTTCTTTCACTTCTACTGCCATATCGGCCTCCAAACTGCATCCCCCGTCTGCTTTTCTTTCGGGCTTCTGCTTATAGTGTTTTTCTACGACGGACATTTGTCCGCGTGAGCTTGCCTTATTCTATAACAAGGGAACGGAAAATGCAAGAGTTTTTTTCACATTTTCCGAAAAAACTTTCCGGCGTCTCAGAAATCGCTTGTAACATCGGAATAATAGGTCATCATCGTCGTGAACAGGATGGTGAGGGCGTCGTCCAAAGAGTAGACGTCAGCGCCGTCGCGGAAGTCACCGAGCGAGCAGTCCACAATGGTGAAGACCGGATAGTTTCTGTCGGAGCGGGTGATGAACATGAAGAACTCATAGCCGGGAACCTCAAGGGTAATCGTTCGGATTGTCTTCTGTACATTCCCAAGAGCAGCGTCATCCGCCCAGAAATCAACCTGAATCCTGTCTTGGGAATCCGGAGCGTAGAACCAAAGGTACGGGTCCTCCTCAAAAATGGACGACTCTTCGTAATTCGTGCTGTTTTCAATATGGATGTCATGCTCCTCAAGGAACGCAGCCGTACTGTCAAAATCCAGCAGGAAATTATCGACGAAATACGTAAGAACCTCCATGTACTCTTCGCTTCTCGGAGGCGTCGTGCTCTGAATCGGGCGGCCCTTCTTCTCCCTGCCGTCGTAAGCGCCGACGTAAGCCATGTTGAAGCGGTCCGGATAGTCCTCCACGTTGTAAAGGATGCTCACCTCGCCGGTCGTGTAGGGCGCCAGATAGCCGTTATTGAACCAGACCTGAAGGCCGTCATCGGTCGCAACCCATCCAAGCTCGCCGTCCGCGATGCCTTCTCGTGCCTTGTTCTCCCAGTTCTCCCACAAATCGAGGTCATCGGCATAGGGCGTAAGCAGCGCGACAATATCATCGGAGAAACCGATGATGTCATCAATCACCATCGCAAGATCCACCCGCTCACCGGTCATGGTTTCAATCGTATAGCCGGTGCGATACTTATAACTCTGCGCGCCGCCCATGTAGGACTCTTCCTCACGGTCGAAGGAGAACAGAACGGAATCGTTTCGCCATACCATGGTGCAGACCTTGTCATACCAGGGCTCGTCGAAGGAAACGCCGGCCGTCGTCATAATATCGGCCGCCTCACTGCACATCTCGAAATTCCGCTCATACGCCTCGCTGTTCAGCTCGCGAATCGTCGCCGCAAGCGCATCGAAGCCGGTCTCCGTGATGTACAGATAATCGATATCGGACCGGAACGCCTGCATGCCGGGGCCGGTGTACAGTTCCGAATAGTAGTCGTTCCCGCTGCCGTACGCAATTATGTAGGAAGGCCCCACGTAAATGTCCGTGTCGGAAATCACCGGGCCGGTCGGCTCCGGACCGTCAGTCGGCGTGGGTTCACCGGTCGGCGTCGGTTCTCCCGTAGGCTCGCCGGTCGGCTCCGCAGTCGGTGTACCGGTCACGGTCTTGTCGCCGTCGCGGTCCTTGCCCTTCTTCGGACTGTCTTCTTCCTTCCCGCACGCGGCAAAGCTCAAAACCATCGCCAGAATCAAAATTATAGAAACAAGCTTCTTCATGTCCCGTCCTCCCGGATTAATCTGATTTTCTTTCGTAATCAGTCTGCTCTGCCTTCCGTATATCCCCGGAGCAGCTCCTCAAGCTCCCGGTAACCCGTAATCTCGTTCGCCTTTCTTCGAAGCGTCGCCGAATCGGGATACCCCGCAAAATACCACGCCACATGGCTCCGCATTGCGGGCATAGCGCGCCTCTCGCCGTACCGCTCGATTGCCATCCGCGCATGCCTTAGCGCCGTTTCCGCGACTTCCTCTGCCGTCGGCCGCTTAGGAACTTCTTCCCCGGCAAATGCCATCCTGCACTGCTTAAATATCCACGGATTTCCGCGCGCGGCCCTTGCGATCATCACCGCGTCGACGCCGGTTTCCGCCTTCATGCGGAGTGCCTTCTCCGCGCTGTCCACGTCGCCGCTTCCGATAACCGGAACCGATACCGCTTCCTTTACGCGGCGTATGCAGTCCCAGTCCGCCTTTCCGCCGTAGTATTCGCCCCTAAGTCTTCCGTGCACCGCAACCGCCGAAGCTCCGGCAGCCTCGCAGGCCTTAGCTACTTCCACGGCGTTGTCCTCGGTGAAACCCTTACGGATCTTGACCGTTACCGGCTTCTTCTGGGCGCGGACCATCGCATTTACGATTTCATATACAAGCTTCGGGTCCTTCATCAGTGCGGAACCCTCTCCGTTATTCACGACCTTCGGAACCGGGCAGCCCATATTGATGTCAAAGCACACAAACGGAAGCTCCTCTAAAACCTTCGCCTGCTCCGCCATGATCTGCGGGTCGCTTCCGAACAGCTGCAATGCAATCGGGTCCTCCGCCTCGCAGGTCTCAAGAAGCTCGGCCGTGTTCCGGTTATGGTACAAAACGCCTTTGGCGCTTACCATCTCGGTATATAAAAGCCCGGCGCCCTGTTCCCGGCACAAGAGACGAAACGGCAGGTCGGTAACGCCTGCCATCGGTCCTAAAGCCACTTCATTGTCAATTGTCACATTTCCGATCCGGAAACTCATACGCTTTCCTTCCGCTTCGGCTGTTTCGCATAGATAATCTGTAACCCCTTCAAAGTCAGGTCGGGGTCGTAAACGTCAATCATGTCGGTCTCGCCGGCAATAATCCGTCCGAGTCCACCGGTCGCAACGACCTTCATTTCGGAAAGCCCCGCTTCCTCCTTAACCTTGCGGATGATGTATTCGGTCTGCCCGATGCAGCCGTACACAAGACCGGCCTGCATGCTCGTCGTCGTGGCGCGGGCAAGAATGCTCTCGGGCTTCTCAATCGCAATCTCCGGAAGCTTCGCGGTCTCGTTCCACAAAGCATTTGCGCAGATGCGAATGCCCGGGCTCGTGATACCGGTCTCGAATACGCAGCCGTCGAGCACGAGGTCATAGGTCGTTGCCGTACCGAAATCGATTACCATGATCGGTCCGCCGTACAGCTCATAACCTGCAACGCAGTCCACCACGCGGTCCGCGCCGAGTTCCTTCGGGTTCGCCATATTGATGCGAAGTCCCGTTTTCGTACCGGCGCCGATCACGATCGGCGTCTTCTTCAGATACTTGATAATGCCGGAATTCAGGGAATGCATGATTCCCGGAACAACCGATGCAATGATGACATCCTTTAAATCCTCGGGCGTATAACCGCTCTCCCCGAGAAGCGAGCTGATCCATACGCCGAACTCGTCGGACGTCCGTTGCATTTTCGTCGTCATGCGGAACGTCTTCAGGATATTCTTGCCCTGAAAGATTCCGTACGTAATATTCGTATTGCCGACGTCAATCCCAAGAAGCAAATCCTTTTTCATAACTTCGTCTCCCCATCCTCCGGTTCTTCCGGGTCGAGCCCCAGGAAAAACACTTTGAAATATAACTCCAAAGACTCTAAAAAGTCTCTTTCTTCCGCCTGAATCTTCTTAATCTCGAGCGCGCTTCCGATTTCGTCGAACATCGCGTCCGCCTCATTTGCCGACACGGAGAACTCGAGATTTCCCTCTTCATCGTACTGAAGCATGAGCCTTCCGCCGACCTTCTCGGTGAAGCAGACGCACAGAATCTTCAGCTGATCCTTTACGTCCTGCGGAAGATTGTCAAAATCCGGATTCAGATAAAACAGTTTTTCATAAGCGCTCGCTCCGCAGAGCACTACCTTGTCCTGATACATGGCATGTCCTTTCGCTTTATTCCGCATAAACTCTCAGACGGATTTACAAACTCTCCGGCAGGCTTATTCCTCATAAACCTTCTCGCGGACATCGTCATAGTAGCAGGGAATCGTGATAATCATCACATCAAGCGCTTCGTCGGCGCTGTAGACGTATGCGGAATCACGCCTTCCGTCGAAGGAACAGTCAATGATGTTGTAACGGATATATCCGTCATCATCGAGATCGACGATTAGGAAGGATTCATAATCCTCGAAATATAAGCTTATATAATCCATTACCTGACGGCTTCCGGAAACCGACTCGTCTTCCGGCCAGAAGTAGACGAAGTAACGGTCATCAAACTCCCGGTCATAGAAGATTGCGTAGGCATCCGACTCGCGCTCG
>JAEEGK010031997.1_pt1 | contig 10326 bp, 6 predicted proteins | sample 8958771 | NCBI WGS metagenome assembly JAEEGK01 (sample SAMN16246547, study PRJNA631951) | gut metagenome | biome: gut microbiome; feature: rumen; material: SC-attached | host: Bos | place: Iran: Karaj | collected 2018-10 | reverse complement strand
AGGAAGGAAACCTTACGAAGACAGTAAGAATCGCTTTGCCATTATCAACGACCTGCTCAGCGAATCGATGAAACCGTTCCGCAAGCTGCAATATACTTATTATCGCCTTGGACTGGATGAAATGGCAGGAAATGCTGAGCGCGGCCGCACCCAGATCACCGAGACGCTTGAGAATGATCTCAACGCAGCCCATCAAGCCAACCCGCTGAGCCTCCTACCCCAGATCTGGACTGACTATAAGAATGAAGAGTTGGTAAACATCTATCATCGACATGGTAATCGCAAGGAGAAGGAAAGTGTGTATAACCTACTCATGGGTATTAATGCTTCTCAAAGTACGATGTGGGACAAAATACTGAATTAATATGCTAAAGAAACTATATATCAAGAATTTCACTTTGATCGACGAGCTCGACATCGACTTCCATCAGGGCTTCTCGGTCATCACTGGTGAGACTGGAGCCGGCAAGAGCATCATTCTCGGTGCCATTGGTCTTCTCCTGGGACAACGGGCTGACTCTAAGTCCATCAAGCAAGGAGCCGACCGTTGTGTCATAGAGGCCCACTTCGACCTCTCGCGCTACGATATGGAACAGTTCTTCAACGAAGCAGAAATCGACTATGACCCTGAAGACTGCATCGTTCGCCGTGAGTTGACGGCTACTGGTAAAAGCAGAGCCTTCGTCAATGATATCCCCGTCCAGCTATCCACCTTAAAGGAACTCGGCGACCAGCTAATCGATATCCATTCCCAGCATCAGAATCTCTTGCTGAACAAGCAGGATTTCCAACTGAGTGTGGTGGATGTCATTGCGGGTGATGCCAACGAGCTCAAGTCTTACCAACAGACCTATGAGCAATATCTGACGGCCAAGAAAGAACTTGAGGCCTTCAGACAGAATATAGAGCGCAATCGGCAGAATCAGGATTTCCTGCAGTTCCAGTTTGACGAACTGACAAATGCCAATCTCGACGAGGATGAGCAGGAAGAGCTGGAACAGAAATGTGAGACGATGTCCCATTCCGAGGAGATCAAGACGGCCCTATACACCGCCGACAATCTGCTCTCTGCTGATATGACCGGCGTCGTGGGTAATCTCCATGCAGCGTATTCGGCTCTGAAAGGTGTGGAGAAGGTCTATCCAGCCGTCTCGGAGCTCGTAGAACGGCTGAATAGCAGCTATATCGAGGTGAAGGATTTCTCTTCCGAGATCAGCAGCCAGCTTGAGCGCATAGATTTTGATCCCGCAGAACTGGACCGGATTAACAACCGACTCGACACGCTCTATGACCTCGAAAAGAAATATCATGTGGAGACGGTGGCAGAACTGATTGCCAAGCGTGACGAGATCAAGAGTCAACTCTCTGATATAGAGAACTGTGACGAACAGTTGGCAGAGATGGAACAGCGACTCAACAAACAGGAAAAGCAACTCAAGCATGATGCCGACTTCCTAACCAAACTTCGTTCTCAGGCCGTGAAGTCGATTGAGAAGGATATGCTCTCGAAGCTTGCCCCACTCGGCATGCCCAATATCCGTTTCGTCATCCAGATGACAGCAAGTGATGCTTTCAGTCCTACTGGGCAGGACAAGGTGACCTTTCTCTTCAGCGCCAACACCTCCACCCCACTCCAGCCTATTGCCCAAGTGGCTTCTGGTGGTGAGATCGCCCGCGTGATGCTCTCACTGAAAGCGATGATCAGCGCCGCCGTCAAGCTGCCCACCATCATCTTCGACGAGATAGATACCGGCGTCAGTGGAAAGATTGCAGAGAAAATGGCTGAGATCATGCGCGAAATGGGACAAAAAGAGCGCCAGGTGATCAGTATCACCCACCTGCCGCAGATTGCCGCCTTAGGCACCACCCATTACCGAGTGGAGAAAGAAGACGACACCCAGCGTACCACCAGCCGCATGAAGGAACTGACCACAGAAGAGCGCATTCGTGAAATCGCCCAGATGCTTTCTGGTACCGACATCACGGAGGCAGCGATACAAAATGCAAAACAATTATTAAGATTATGAAGAAAACGATCCTAATATGCTGCCTGCTATTGGCAGCGACCTGTGGCTTCTCTCAACCCTCATGGGTGAAGAACGCCTCGAAATCAGTATTCACGCTGAAGACTTTTTCGGCCGACGGACAGTTAATCGCCAGCAGCAATGGCTTCTTCACAGGAACGAATGGAGAGGCCGTCAGCAGCTTCACACCGTTCAAGGGCGCCAGTCAGGCAGTCATCATCGATTCCCAAGGCAAGGAGTGGAAAGTCACTGGCATCATCGGCGTCAACGATATGTACGATGTGGCCAAGTTCCGTGTTGACAATCGCAAGTCACCCTCATTGGCCGTCAGTCAGAAGATGGCTTCCGAAGGCAGTCATGTGTGGGTCCTACCCTATCGCGCCAAGAGTGCCGAGGCTGGCTCCATCAGGAAATCTGAGGCCTTCTTGAACGATTATGCCTATTACACCGTGAACTTCCCTGCAAGCGAAAAGACACCCGGCTGTCCGTTGATGAATGAGGCTGGCAAGGTGATTGGCATGATTCAGCCCTCTGCCTCGGATAGGGACACGCTCAGCTATGCTGTCAGCGCCCTCTTTGCCGATTCACTCTCCATAAAAGGTGTCATGTTCAATGATCCCGTTTTGAAGCAGACCCAGATCAGGAAAGAACTCCCTGCTGATATCAAAGAGGCCAATGTCGCCCTCTATCTCTCAGCTTCACAAATGGACTCTACCGAGTATGTCAGTCTGATTCAGGACTTCATCCGTCAGTTCCCCAATGCTGACGATGGCTATGTGCATCGTGCCAGCCAGGAGGCCGCAAGTGGTGATTTCGCTGCTGCTGAGCGTGATATGGATACAGCCATCAAACTGGCAGAATCCAAAGATGAAGTGCATTTCACCTATGCCCGCATGATATACAACAAAGAGATCTACCAGAGTGCGCAGCCCTACCCCAACTGGAGTCTTGACAAGGCGCTGCAGGAGATCCAGACAGCCTATCAGGCCAATCCGCAGCCCACCTATCGCCAACTCGAGGCCAATATCCTCTTTGCCCAGCAGAAGTATCAAGAGGCCTACGACGATTTTATCGAGCTCACCAGCAGCAATCTGCGCAGCGCAGAGATATTCTATGCCGCAGCCCGCTGCAAGGAGATGCAGAAAGACACAGTAGCTATGCTCGCTCTGCTGGATTCGACGATGGCCACCTTCAGCAAGCCTTATCTCAAAGAGGCCGCTCCCTATCTCTGGGCCCGTGCCGAGGCCAGACGGAATGCCGGAAAATACCGTGATGCCATCACCGATATGAATGAATACGAGACGCTGATGTCGGCCACTATCAACGACAATTTCTATTACATCCGCCATCAGACGGAGATTCAAGGACGTCTTTACCAGCAGGCACTCAACGACATCAACCGCGCCATCCAGATGAATTCCCAAGAGATACTCTATTATGCCGAGAAATCATCCCTTGAGATAAGAGTCGGCATGTATGAACAGGCCATCCAGACAGCCGACGAGTGCATCAAACTTGACAGCAACAACAGCGACGGCTACCTCTTCAAAGGCCTTGCCCAATGCCTCAAAGGCGACAAGGCTGAAGGTATCAAGAATCTTACCAAAGCCAAGGACCTCGGCGACACCCAAGCCGACGCCCTCATCGAGAAATACAAATAGGGCGGATTGGAAAAAGGAATATCAAGAGAAACGGAAGCCGCTCTGATTGGCTTCCGTTTCTCTATTCTGGCGCAGACGAAAACTTCCGTGGGAATCTGAGGCCAACACCAAAGACTTGTCTTCTTTTTTTGTGTGTTACATTTCCATGTGTTTCACTTCACTTCCCTATTTTATGCCATACATTTCATTCTTTTATTTTAGATACTCATTTTTTACCTTTTCAAAGTGTAGAAAGTGTAACAAAGGCCATTTGTCGTATCTATCTGTTTGGAACTCAGAATGTTAACCCCCTCTCCAGGCTGTTACATTTCTCTGTTACACTTTTTCTCCCTCATCAAAGTGTAACACACGAGCCGATGATTTTCTTGCTACGAAGCCTTCTGACACTTTTTGGAAAGCCACGGAAAAAGTGTTGGAAGGCCTTGTAAAAATCAGAGGCAATTAATAGAAGAATTAATCGGAAAAATGTTGCTGAGATAAACTCGGTGTACTCTGTGTCTCCGTTGTGAAATAAAGGCCCTCCCCTATTTGTTTAGAAAGGCAGAGGCCCGTCGCCCGAAGGTGGAGGAATGGGCGCACCATTTTCAAAGGGATTATAATCGTCGGGCATAGGCGGATTTCCATCACCATTGATCTTCGAACCGACAATCTCGCCGCCTCCCATCGGAGCACGGTTGCCTAAGCTCTTCTCCTCGGGGTTCTCAAAGCGGGTAAACTCACCACGGAAAGTGAGAAGCACATCTCCGGTAGCACCCTTACGGTGCTTAGCGATAATGATCTGGGCCATACCATGAAGGTCGCGGCCATTGTCATCCTGATAGATATGGTAATACTCAGGACGATGCACGAAGAGCACCATATCGGCATCCTGCTCGATGGCACCCGACTCACGTAGGTCGGAAAGTTGCGGGCGCTTACCCTCCAGTCCTTCACGGCTTTCCACACCACGATTCAGCTGTGACAAGGCCAGAATGGGGATGTCGAGCTCTTTGGCCAGACCTTTCAGCGAACGTGAAATCGTTGACACCTCTTCCTGTCGTGACGAGAAGCGCATACCGTTGGCATTCATCAGCTGCAGATAATCGATCATGATGAGCTTGACTCCATGCTCACGAACCAGTCGGCGCGCCTTGGTCCTCAACTCAAACACGGACAGTCCTGGCGTGTCGTCGATATAGAGGGGAGCACCCTGCAGATTGTTGATGCGCTTGTCAAGCCGATCCCACTCATCGCGACTCAGCTGGCCATTGAGAATCTTGGAGCCCTGAATCTCGCAGGCATTGGAGATTAAGCGATTCACCAACTGTACGTTCGACATTTCAAGCGAGAAGAAAGCCATCGGCACCCTCATATCAGCAGCGATATTCTTGGCCATAGAGAGCGCGAAAGAGGTCTTACCCATCGCAGGGCGCCCGGCAATGATGACAAGGTCGGAAGCCTGCCAGCCACTGGTGATGTCGTCGAGCTTGTAATAGCCCGTAGAGACACCCGTCAGTCCGTCGGTATTGGCCGCCGCCGCCTGAATCACCTTCACAGCCTGCATCAGCACAGGGTCGATGGCCGTATAGTCTTTCTTCATGTTGCGCTGAGAAAGTTCGAAGAGCGAACCTTCAGCCTCCTGCATCAGCTCTTCCACATCAATGGTCTCATCGAAAGCCTTGGTCTCGACGACGCTTGCAAAGGATATCAGCTGGCGGGCAAGCGACTTCTGGGCCACAATGTTGGCATGATACTCGATATTGGCTGATGAAGCCACGCGCGAGCTGAGTTCTGCCACATAGCCGGGACCTCCGACCTCGTCGAGCACGCCCTGCTTCGAGAGCTGTTCTGTGACCGTCAGGATATCCACAGGCTTCTCTGCCATGCTCAATTCCATGATGGCACTGTAGATCATCTGGTTGCGCGGTTCGTAGAAACTCTCAGGGCGGAGCGTCTCACAGACGACGGCATAGGCATCCTTATCAATCATCAGGGCGCCGAGCACGGCCTTCTCCACTTCGAGGGCCTGGGGCTGGAGATGACCATAGGTATTGTCAACGGGCAGTTTCCTTGGTCTTCGTTTATTCTTCTCTTGTTCTGGCATATTATGGATACATTTTTATAGTTTCTCACTCTCTTTGAGTACAGGCAGGGAGATATGGTATCTCACGGCGAGGAAGCGCGTGAGGCAAGTGACGAGGAAACTGACGACGGCACACAGTTCGGTTGTCAATCCCAACGACACAAGCCCCCAATAGACAACGCCTCCCAACACACAGGCCATTGCATAGATCTCCTTATGGAAAATGACGGGTTCGTTGTTCAGAAGGACATCGCGGATCACACCACCGGCCGAGCCCGTGATGCATCCCATGATGATGGCTACCCAGAAAGGCTGGCCGAAAGCGAGGCTCTTCTGGATACCGGCGATGGTAAACAGAGCCAGACCAAGGGTGTCGAACACGAACCAGGCATTCTTGAGCGGTTCCATCCATTTGCCAAAGAAGGCGACGGTGAGCAAGGCAACGCCCGTACAAATAAGATAAATAGGTGTCGTCATCCAGAAGGGAGTCGTGCCCAGCATGACATCACGGATCGTTCCACCGCCAATGGCGACAGCCACACCGCAGACATAGCCACCAAACCAGTCGAACTGCTTGGCAGCCGCATGACGAATGCCGGAAATCGCAAAAGCAAACGTTCCCAGCAGTTCTATAATTCTGATTATCAGTTCTTGTTCCATCAGTCTTCGTATCGTTTTCCCCAGTAGTTCACCATGCGTTGCCACAGCTTCTCCTCCTGAGGGTTGTGCTGCCCGTGCCAGATTCTCTCATTGACGAGTGCGTCGGGCAGATATTGCTGTTCGGTGAAGTGTCCAGGGAAGTCGTGTGGATACTTATAGCCATCGTGATAGCCCAACTCTTTCATCAGTTGCGTGGGAGCATTGCGGATAGGCAGCGGCACAGGCTGGTTACCTGTGGCGTGCACCAGCGACAAGGCAGCATCAATGCCCAGATAGGCACTGTTGCTCTTCGGCGAGGTGGCCAAATAGACAGTCGCTTCGGCCAGCGGGATTCTCCCTTCGGGCCATCCTATCTTCATCACCGCGTCGAAGGCGGCATTGGCCAGCAACAGCGCATTGGGATTTGCCAGACCGATATCCTCAGAGGCACTAATCACCAGTCGTCTGGCAATAAACTGCGGGTCTTCCCCACCCTCGATCATGCGGGCGAGCCAATAGAGGGCTGCATCAGGATCCGAACCGCGAATGCTCTTGATGAATGCAGAGATGATATCATAGTGCATCTCCCCGTCTTTATCATAGGCCAAGGGATTCTGCTGTAATCGCTTTACTACCATTTCATCGGTAATAACGACTTCATCTGAAGATTCGGATTCTACGGTTAATTCCAAGATGTTCAACAACTTACGGGCATCACCGCCGCTAAATCTCAGAAGTGTTCCAGTCTCCTTCAACGAGATATGGCGCTGTTTCAGGATCTCGTCGGTGTGAATGGCTCTGTCGAGCAGCGTCAGCAAGTCGTCCTTGTCGAGAGACTTCAGGACATAAATCTGGCAACGCGACAGCAAAGGGCGGATGACCTCAAACGACGGGTTCTCCGTAGTGGCACCAATCAGCGTGACAATCCCCTTCTCGACAGCTCCGAGCAGAGAGTCTTGCTGGGACTTCGAAAAACGATGGATCTCATCAATGAATAAGATAGGAGAAGCCTCATTGAAGAATCGCCCCTTCTCGGCTTTCTCGATGACATCACGCACATCCTTCACACCACTGGTAACGGCCGACAAGGTGAAGAACGGGGTTTCCAGTCTTTGGGCTATGATCTGAGCCAAGGTGGTCTTGCCAACTCCCGGAGGACCCAATAAGATAAACGACGATATGCGCCCCGCGTCGATCATTTTACGCAGGACGGCTCCTTCACCTACAAGATGCTGTTGGCCGATATACTCATCTAAGGTGCGTGGACGTAGTCTTTCAGCTAAAGGTTGTGCCATTTTGGTTGCAAAGGTACGTTAAAATGCGAAAAACAACAAAAAAATCGTCTAAAAACTTGCTAATAAAAAATAAAGTCGCTACATTTGCAGAAAAAATAAGGAAAATATGGCAAGAACAAAACAACAACAACCCGAGAGCAATCCATCTTTGTCGATTAAGTCTATTACAAAGAGCAGTGTGTGGGATATCCAGGAAAATGACGTTTTTCGCATGTGGGAAGCAGCCACCAAGGATGCTGAGGTCAAAGAGAACATTCATCATTATTTAGACATCTTCAAGAGCGCCTTCCTCATTGAGGAGATCAAGGACGACCCTCTGTTGGTGAAAAAGAACTATGAGAAGCGTGGTTATAAGGTGACCCAAATCAAGTTTGACGAGAACCTGAAGTTTGCCTGGGCCATCAAGAAGCGCCCCATCATGCGCGTGACCGACCTGACCTATGAGAACATCCGCCACATCACGGCAGAGAAGCTGCTGGAGGTCATCGACCGGAATTTCGGCGGAGGCTGGGACTCACTGTCTCAATCCATCCAAGACATCATCCTGAGCGGTTTCGACATCTCGACCACCACTCTGCCCAAAGACCGTCTGCACAAGAAAGGCGGCATGTATGACAAGAAGGTGGAAGACGGCTTCGATGTGCTGGAAATAGAAAAAGGAGGATGGGTAGAGGCCATTTTCGCCAAGCTCAAGCCGGAACAGGAAAAACTCAGAATGAAGTTCTCTGACAAGCCGGAAGGCGATGAAGACGATGAGGACAGTGATGAGGACTACGAAGTGGAGGACAACTATAGCTCACACGATGAAGTCGATGATGAAGTCGAAGATCCCAATGATGACGAGATCACGGAAGACAACTATTCGACGATGGTCGACCTGGGTAGTGACGACCCCGAAGACGAGGCCGCCAATATGATTGATTATGTAGATGAATAAATAAACATTTTTTCAAGCGATGATTATCCCTAATGTATTTTGGCTCGTCCCTGTCGCATCGATAGTTGCCCTGGCGATGGCATGTTTCTTCTTCATGCAGATGATGAAGGCTGATGAAGGAACACCGCGAATGAAGGAGATTGCCCTCTATGTGCGTAAAGGCGCAATGGCATATCTGAAGCAGCAATACAAGGTCGTTGGTATCGTGTTTGCAGTACTGTGCATACTCTTTGCATTTATGGCCTACGGTCTGAATGTGCAGAATCCATGGGTACCCTTCGCCTTCCTGACAGGCGGTCTGTTCTCGGGTCTGGCAGGATTCTTCGGCATGAAGACCGCCACCTATGCCTCTGCCCGCACAGCCAATGCAGCCCGCGAGAGTCTGAATGCTGGTTTGAAGATAGCTTTCCGCTCGGGTGCCGTAATGGGACTGACGGTTGTCGGCCTCGGATTGCTGGATATCGCCATCTGGTTTGTGGTGCTCAACCGCTTTGACCCCGATGGCCTGATATCCATTACGACCACGATGCTGACTTTCGGTATGGGTGCTTCTACGCAAGCACTATTCGCTCGTGTTGGTGGCGGTATCTATACCAAGGCTGCCGATGTCGGAGCTGATATCGTAGGAAAGGTAGAAGCAGACATCCCCGAAGACGATCCGCGCAATCCGGCTACCATCGCAGATAATGTAGGTGATAACGTCGGAGATGTAGCTGGTATGGGAGCTGACCTCTATGAAAGCTATTGCGGTTCGGTACTTTCGACAGCCGCACTTGGTGCTTCGGCCTTTGCTACCAGCGTTGGAAACGGCATGCAGTTGAAGGCAGTCATCGCCCCGATGATCATTGCCGCAGTCGGCGTGTTCCTCTCACTTCTGGGTATCTTCCTCGTTCGCACCAAGGAGGGCGCAACCATGAAGGATCTGCTCAGATCACTTTCTTTCGGAACCAATGTCAGCGCTGTGCTGATAGCAGGCGCGTCATTTGCCATTCTATACTTGTTGGGCATAGACAACTGGCTGGGACTCTCTTTCTCTGTCATTTCTGGTTTGGCTGCCGGTGTCATCATCGGCCAGGCTACGGAGTACTACACCTCTCATTCCTACAAACCGACTCAGAAGATTTCGGAGGCAGGACAGACTGGTGCCGCTACGGTCATCATCAAAGGCATCGGCACAGGCATGATCTCAACATGTATTCCTGTCATCACGATTGGTGTGGCAATCATGCTCAGCTATTTGTGTGCCAATGGGTTCGACTTATCCATGTCGTCAGCCAGCTTGTCACACGGTCTGTATGGTATCGGTATTGCCGCTGTCGGTATGCTTTCGACACTGGGTATCACACTGGCGACAGACGCCTATGGTCCTATCGCAGACAATGCTGGAGGTAATGCCGAGATGTGTGGATTGGGTGAAGAAGTGCGTCATCGTACCGATGCTCTTGATGCCCTTGGCAATACGACCGCAGCTACCGGCAAAGGCTTCGCCATCGGTTCTGCAGCATTGACGGCTCTTGCTCTGTTGGCATCCTATATTGAGGAGGTTAAGATAGCAATGGCCCGTGCAGGTCAGACGCTGACCAATGTAGCCGGCGACGTGATCTCAGCCACAGACGCCACGATACCTGATTTCATGAATTACTTCCAGGTGAACCTCATGAATCCGAAGGTTCTTGTCGGTGCCTTTATCGGTGCGATGGCAGCCTTC
>JAEEGK010031995.1_pt1 | contig 10326 bp, 7 predicted proteins | sample 8958771 | NCBI WGS metagenome assembly JAEEGK01 (sample SAMN16246547, study PRJNA631951) | gut metagenome | biome: gut microbiome; feature: rumen; material: SC-attached | host: Bos | place: Iran: Karaj | collected 2018-10 | reverse complement strand
AATAAAAAAAAAGCAAACAAAAAAATTCTATTGAAAATCTAATAATGTATTAATAAGAATTAACTTTTTTTTAAATTTAAAGAATTATTGATTTGTTTATTATGTTTTATTAAGCATTTTTACTTTTGAAATACAATTTATATTTCCAATTTTCATAATATTATTTTCAAAAACTTTCTTTTTTTAATCTAATTTTATATTATTATTATATATAAGTTTATTTTTTGTTATTTTTATTGTTTGCATTTAATTCAAGATTTAATTCTTCGATTTTTGAATTTATATGATTTATTTCATCTTCTGAGAAAAGTTATTATATGTATGTTTTTTTTATCTATTAAATTTTTTGCCTTTAACCATAAATATTTTTTTTTGAAATCCAAGGAAAATATTTTTGAATTTCTTTACCATCAATAATAGTTTTAATATTATTAACATCCATTAAAACATTTATATAATCAAATAATTCTAAAATTTAATTAAATTTCTTGAAAACTAAAAAATAAAAAATAAATTAAGATAACATAAAAAAAAAAAAAAAAACTAAAAAAAAAACGCCTTTAAAACAAATTTTAATCAAGAGGATTACCATGACATCTATTTTTATTAGAAATATTTTGAAAATACAACATTTCAATAAATAAACAAGCAGAAACAATTAAAACTTTATCTTGACAAGAAGCAGTACCAGGGAAAGTAACTTCAACTTGTTCATAATCAGGTTTTCTTTTTTTCCCACTCATTTTTACTTTATTAATAATCCCAACAGCTTTAGCATCAGGATCTTCTCCAGGAGGATAAATTTGAAAAGTACAATTATTACACATTCCACAACATAAATCTTTACAACAATAACCACATTGAGAACAACTACCAGAAATTTTCCATTTCCAATTATTAGCTTTATTAAAAATATAAAGAGTAGGAGTACATAAAGTACGTATTTCAACAACTTTACCAATATATTCAACACCACCATTAATTTTAACATTAAGTGTAGGACGAGAACAACAAGCACAACAACATGAACAAGCACATCTATAAGGTTTATTAATAGTAGCAAATCTTTTTCTCATCTTTTTCTCATCAATTGAAAGTGAACGTAATTCCATATCAAAAGTTCTTGCTTGATTAGGACAACAATCATGACTACAAACAGGAGAATATTCCTTTGTATCAAAAAGGAAATATGCTTCATTATCATATTGTAAACTTATTCTATAATTATAATATAAGGGACAACATACAAACATATCTGAAATTTTGTAATATTGATCTATGAATGCTTTTGTTGCTGGACCAAATTTTGCTAAGTCATCATCTAATGTACGAAAAATTTGATTATTTGATAAATTTACTTGTGTTGTTAAATTATTCTCTTGGTTTTTTAATTCTTTTTCTCTTTTTTTATCTTCTTCTTCTTGGAGTGCTCTTTCTTTTTTTAATTTTTTTTCGTATTCATCTTCCATTTTTAATTGTTCTTTCTCACTTTTTGTTATGTCTACAAATTCTGGCTCGAATAATATTTTTAAACGTTTAAGTCCTTTCTTTTTTAAAGCGTCTATTAAACGACTTTTGTATGTTGGATCTATTTGATATGGAATTTCTGCTTCTATTTGAGTTTTTTGATTTTGTAAACGAGCTTTTTCATTGTCGTCTATTGAAGTTACTTGATTTTTTGGTTGAGTTTGAGTTGGTTGTGTAGTTTGTTTATTTTGAGTGTTTTGTACTTGATTTGATGGTTGAGTTGTTTTATTTTGATTTTGGTCTATTGTTAATTTTTGAGCTTCTGTATTTTCTTCCATTTTTTTTTGTTTGTTTTTTTTTTGAGTATAATTTTATAGTTTTTTATCTTAGTTATCACATTACGTCATAATGAATATTTTATTAATTAATTATATTATTATAATATGTTTTAAATATATTTTTATTAATTTTGGATATTATTAGAAATTATAATTAATTTATTATTTTGTGTATAAAAAAGGAATAAAGAATTATTTCGGATAATGTATTTTTTTTTCAATATTTTGAATGCAGATTAAATAATTATTTTTTATATTATTAAAAATAATTATTTATAACAATATATAAAATTAATTATTATTTTTTTGATTATTGGATTTTTAAAAAATGAGAAAAAAATTTGATTTCTTTTATTCAATTTTATTATTATTAAAATTACCATTTATAAATTATTTATTTTTATTATTTTAATTAAAAATATTATTATTTGAATCCAATTTTAAATTTTGATGAGATTTACTTTTTTTCTTTTTTCTCATAAAATAAATATTTTTATCTTCTTTTATAAATTTGTCATTTTCATATTTTAATGAATCATCTTGAGCATATAATTTTTTTAAAATATTATTTTCATCAAGATATTTTACTTTTGGTAATCCTTTTATATTTTTTGTTTTAAAATAAGGTTTTTGAATATCACTTGGTTCATTTTTACGAGAAAAATATTCACTTTTATAATTATCACTTTTATTTTCATAATTATAATGATTTGGATCTCTTTCATTATATAAAACTTTCCATTTATATAATGATGCATATGTTATATCTTTTAATAATGTCATTTCAACAAATACATTTTTATTTTTTTTATTCAAATTATTTTCATTTGGAATTTTTTCAATTTGGGGTCTACTTTTACTTTTTTGATGTAAGTTTAATGTATAATAATTTTTATTAATGTTTTTTTGAGAATGATATTCAGAATTAATATTATAATTATTATTATAATCATTAATTGTATTATAATTTCTATTATTATCATTTTCATTATAATTATTATTATTATAATCTTCATTATTATAATCATTTTCATTCTTATAATTATCAGTTTGATGATAAAAATTATTATTATATTGTTCATTCTTTTTATTATAATTTATATTTGGTGAATTATTATCCAAAGTATAATTTGATTTATAATTAGGAGTTTTTAATCTATAAGAAATAGTTTTCGGAATTTTATTATTATTATTATTTTGATTTAATTCATCAATATTATTTTGAATATTATTATAATTATTTATATTTTGTTTATTATGAATTATTTTATTTATATTTATTGAATTATTTTCAATTGGCATTCTTATTATTTTTTTTATATAATTGTATTTTTTATTTTTAGGAAAAATATTTTCTTCAATTTCTTTTTCTATTTCTGGATTAAGACTTCCTTTATAAAGATTATGTGATATTATTTTTTGTTCTTTTTTATTTTGAATATTTTTATTATCTAAATTATTTGTTAAATCCTTCTTATTTAAATAATCATTTAGTTTATCATCTTCAATTTTATATTTAATATTTTTAATTTCATCATAATTTTCATTTTGTATTATTTGATTATTATAATTTTCATTTTCTTCTTTTAATTCTTTATTTACCAAATTATTATTTGGATTTACATTCGATTTTAATATTATTTGTTCATTAATTTCATCTTTTTTATAATTTGTTAAATTATTATCAATATTATTTTCAATAATATCACTTTTTATAATTTGTTTTTTTTCAGTTAATAAAACCGGTTCTATTAATTTATTTAATTCATTATTTGATGGTTTATTTTCAATTTGATTATTTATTGATTTTACTTTAAATGTATAAAAATAATTAATCCATTCAATATAAAAAATAGAATTAACATCTTTTTTTTCCATTTATAACAATTAAAAAATAATTATATTATTTTTTTATATTCAATAAAAATATTAATCAAAATTTAAATACTTTATTAAATAAAATAGAATTTATTATAAAATTTTTTTATTTGATATTAAAATAGTCATTATTATAATTTCTAATTTTAGTTTTCTTAATTTGCCTAAATAAAAAAATAAATTCTAATAAAGATAAAATTCCAAATATAATAGCAAAATAACCTTGATAATTAATTTTAAAATTTTTCACTCTATTAAAATATTCATCAATATTTTTTTTCTTTTCATCATCATCATTTTTTTTATCTTTTTTATTATCATCTTCCTTTTTACAATATTTGTTATATTTCTCTTCATTATACATTTTATAATTAATTTCATTATAAAATTTAACATAATCCATTTCCATAAAAAAATTCCCATTAAAATTAATTTTAACAATAAAATCACTTTCTTTAATTTTAATATCTAAATCATTTTTTTTATTATATAATTCAATAGTTAAAGAACTTGCAAATTTAGGATAAATATTTTCATTATTTAAATTAAAAATATATTTTAAACTTACTATTAATGATATAAGATCATAATCATGTCCTGAAAAAACAAACATTTTTGGATTATTTTCATTATAAATATTATTTTTATTATTATTAATATTTATTTCAACTCTTGATTTAAGAGAATTTAATAATTTTTTTAAAAGTGATGTTGAATAAACTAAATTCATTTCTTTATTTTTTCCCCAATAAAAAATATTATCAATTTTTAAAGTTTCATAACAAGAATTATTTAATTGTGTTAAATTAATTTTTGTATATTTAAAAATATCTAATTTCCTATCATCATAAACATCAGAATATAAAACATTACAAAAATGAGAAATATTTTTATGATTTAAAAAATAATTTTTTCCCTTATTTGAATCAATATTTAAAATTTTAATTAACTCTTCAGCAAAACTTTTATTAAAAGTAATAGAATTATCATATATTTCTTTACATTTAATATTTTCTTCTAATATATTTTCAATTAAAGGACAATCATTCCAAAATTTATTTAATCTATCTCTTTCTTCAATTATATGAATTGGAATTAATTGAATATTATTTATGTTAATTTTATCATTTCCTAGTTTATTACTAAAATCTTTGATGTCACTTAAATTTTTTTCAAAAGGAGGAAAAGAATTTAAAATATTATATTCATTAAAATTAAATTTATTTTCATATGAAAATAAACCCATTAAAAATGAATTTGCACTCATTAAAGTTCTATCATTATCAGTTGAAAATATATAAATTTCAGAAGGAGAATATTTTTCATTCAAAAAAAAATTATATTTTTTATTAAATAAATTACCAAGTAAAAATAATTGTCTTTGACCAATAAAAGTTAATTTATAAGATCCAATTTTCCATTCTTCATTAAATAAATCTAATTTTTCATTTTTTAAAGGAGGTGATCTTGCGCCATGACGTAAAAATGTAAAAATTAAACATAAATCTTCTTTTATTGATGATATTTTTTTTATCGAATTTGTTATTATTATTATTATTATTGCTATTTTTTTTATGTAAAATGACATTTTTTTAAATAAAATTTATTATAGGGAAAATTTTAATTTTTATATTTGATTTTATACTGTAAAAAAATTTATATTTATATATTTTTGATTTTTTTTAATATTAAAATATTATTTGTTTTTTTTTTAAAACGATAAAATGGAACAAAAAGACTTTTTAAAACAATATAAAGATCAAGTTGAATTTATTGGAAAAGATGGAATCGTTGGAATAATGAAATCTGCTCGTTTTGAAATAAATAAAAAAAATAAAACAAATAAAAATCAAGAAATTTTAAAAACTAGCCCTTCTTATAATCAAAAAAGAAATGTTTATGAAAATAATAGATATGAAAGACAAAAATCAGAAAATATTATTTCTTTAAATAGAAATGAGAAAGTTAATAATAAAAATAAATTAAAAAAAAACAATTCATTTAATACTTTCAGAAGTAGTAATTTAATAAAAGGTAAATTCTAAATTTTTTAAAATATTTTTTAGATAAAATTAAAAAAGAGAGATTTAAAAAAGTTAATTCAAGTGTTATTAAATCTCCAAATGGAAAAAGGAATAAAGAAAAAATATCAAATTCTTTTTCTAATAAATATCAAGGTATAAAAATTAATAAAAAAAGCAATGATGATTTATCAAAAATAATAAAAAAAATTGAGAATTATATTGAAAAAAATAATAAGTCAATGCAAAAAAAAATGATTTCTATTGAAAAAATAAATAAGTCAATTGAAAAGAAAATGTCATCTATTGAAAAAAAAAATAGTTCAATGGAAAAAAAAATTAACTCAATTGAAAATAATAATAATTACAATTATAATATTAAAAGAAAAAATAATGTAATTGAAAGAAACAATTCAAGAGAAAAAATAAAAAATAATGAATTACCAAAAATTAAAATTAATAAAAATAATAATAATAATTTAAATAAAAAAAATGAAGTTCAAAAAAATTTAAAATTACCAATAATAATATCAAAAAAAAATAATTCCTCACCAACTACACCTGCAAAAAAAAAATATTTTAAAAATTTTACAGAAATTAATAATTTAACAGATAAAGAAGTTAAATCTAAATATATTAAAAAAAATACTTATAATTTAATTTCAGAATTTGAAAATAAAAATAATAATAATTATCCCAATAATATAAAAAATATAAATGTAAATAATATTAAAAATGTAAATAATAAAATAAATAATCAAAATAATATTAAAAAACCAAATGTAAATAATATTAAAATTAATAATCCAAATAATATTAAAAATCCAATTTTAATCGATAATAAAATATATAAAAGCAATAATCAATTAAATAATAATATTAATGCTATTTCAAATTCAGAAATTTTAATTTCACCATTAAATAAAAAAAAAGAATTAGACATTATAAATGAAGAAGTAGATGAAGGAAGTACAGTAAAAATTACTTTTCAAAAAGAAGATTTTAAAAATTTAAATAATGATAATATTAATATGAATTATAAAAATGAAAATAAAAAGAATTTAAAGAATAATTCAGAAACTTCTGAAATGGAAAAATTAATTCAACAAAGAGAATCATATCAAACTGATCTTCCATTTCTTTTTTAAAATAAACAATTTAATTTAGATAAAAACATAAATATAAAATATCACATTTAATATTTATGATATATTATTTTGTTTAAATTTTTTATAAGAATTATTATTTAAAAAGATTTTAAATTTGAAATAAATAATTCACAATATTTTTGTAACATTTCATAAAATAAATATAATTTAAAAGCAACTTCTTCTTTACCAGAAATATTTAAACTATTTTTATTTTTAAAATCATATAATTCATTTAATTTTTTTAAATTATCTATTGTTTTTTTTAAAATAATATCTGGAGAATCATCATCTTGAAATAATAATACTTTAATAAATTTATTTTGAAAAATTTTACATTCAATTGGCATCATTACTTTAATTTGTTTAATAAATAAATTATTTAATAAAATTTTTTGATTTTCAATATATTCATTTTTCATTGAATCAATTTTTTTTTTATTTGTACAATTTTCAATTTCTTTTTCATTTTTTTCAAGAATATTAAAATAATTTTCAATATGATTTTTTTTTTCATTTTCTTTTTTAAAATGTTCAATTTCTTCTTTATAAATTTTTACTTGTTCTTCTAAATTTGTAATATATTTTTTTTTCTTTTGCCTACATTTTCTTGCACTTAATCTATTTTTTAATAATTTTTCTTCTCTTTCTTTTTCAAAATTAATATTAATTAATTGATTATTTTCATTTATTTTTTGGATTTTTATTGGATTATTTAATTTATATTCATTTTTTATTTGAATATTTTCATATGAACTTTTTCTTGAAGTTTTCATAGTATTATAATTATGATAGTCATTTGAATTATTATATTTATATAATGAAAATGAGGTATTGGATTTATTTTCATTACCAAAATATTCATCTAAATAATTTTGTTCAGGTTTAAAAAAAAAATCTTCTTGAAATGACTTTTCATTAACATTAATATTATTATTAGTATTTTTTATTAAAAATGCTGAAAGAATATCTTCTTTTCCATTAAAAGGACTTAATTGTTTTAAATTAATATTTTCTTCTTCCATTAATTTATATCTTGATGTAAAAATTCATTAATTACGTCACATTTTACTTAAATATATAATATTTATTATAAATAAATAAAATTATTTTAATTATTCTAATAATATATTTTTTTATTATAATATTTTTAATTAGATAAAATTGAGATATATTTTGCTTATAATAAATATATTTTTTACATTTATAACTTAATTATCAAATTAAATTATTAGAGTATTTTTATTTAACTTTTTTTTTTTGTGTATTTTGTATATTTTTTGTAATTCTTTGAGTTTTACATGTTGGATTTATAATAGTTTTTCCTATTTTATTTCTTTTTTCTCTATTTGTTGTACTTTTTATTGTTAAATTATTTCCTGAAATATTAATTGCTCCAATATTAATTTTTGGTATTTCAATTTTTGATTTTTTTCTTTTATTAATTCTAATCCAATTTTTTTGTTTTTCATCTGTTATTAAATAACAATTATTTTTATTCTCTAAAATTTTAAGTACAATATGTTTCATTTTTTCTTTTTTCATTAAAATATTTTGTGGTATTATATCTTTTACTATTTTAAGTTCATTTAAATTAATATTTAAAAATATACTGTTTTCTTTTAAAAAATTATTTGATATAATATTTATATTTCCATTATCTAAATTTTTTTTTTCTTTCAATAACATTAATTTCTTTAATTTCTTTTCTATAGAAAAAAATACTTCTTCACATTCATAATATATATTTTTATAATATTTTAAATTACTTTTAATTAAACTTAATTTAGAATGATAAGTTATTATCATTTCAAACATTTTTTCAATAATTAATTCCAATTCTAATTTAATTAAATCTTTTTGAATATTATTTAAATATTCTTCTGTATAAAGCAAATTAAAATCATTTTTTAATTGGTTAAATTGTTCAAAATCTGAATAATTAAAATTATCAAATTCAATATTTTTTATACAAGAATCTAAAAGAGTTTCAAAGTTATCTTTATTATTATAATTTTCATCATCTTTTATATCAAAAATATTACTTGAAATAAAAGAATTATCTTCATTTTTTTTTGTATAAGTTGTACTATTATTACTAGAAGGAATATTATTATTAAATAAAAAATTTTTAACATCAATTATTTTTGTTTTTACTTTTGAATTTTTTTTAGACTGAAAAGTTGAATTTGGTAAAGAAGAAATTTTATTTTTTACTTTTTTTTCAGATATAAATGATTCACTGTCTTTTTCTTTATAAGAAATAGTTTCAAAATGATTTATTATATTTTGTATTTTTGATTTATTTAAATTTTGTTCTTTATATTGAGTTTGATTATATGAATTAGTTATTGTTGAATTATTTAATTTAAAATTATTTGTTTTTTGATTTGAACAAGATTTTTTATTTCTTTTTTTTTCTATTTTAAAATTTTCAAATAAATTTAATTTATTATCGATTTTATCTTTTATTAAATCTTTCTCATTTTTTTTATTTGTGAAATTAATTGTATTTCTTGTTAATTTATCATTAGAATTTTTTTTATTTGTTGATGGGAGAATTGAAGAAATATTATTTGTACAAATACTATCATCAGTTAAAATTCCATCTGAATTCATTTCATTTTCGAATGATTTATTATTTCTATTTGAATAATTTTTTGATATTTTTGAATTTTTAATTTTTTTTTTTGATATCATATTTGGGAATTTATTTTTAATTTTTTTTGATTGGTTTATTATTGAATTATTTAAGTTTCCATTTTGAACAAGAAATTTATTATATTTATTTTGTATTTTATCTTGGACTGTATCTAAATTTATTTTCTTTTTTGATTCTATGGAATTTTTATTCATTTTTAATTTTTTTTTGGAATAAAAAAATAATTGATTAAAAAATATTAATAAAAAATATTTATTACTTCAAAAAATATTTTTTTTAAAAGAAATATTATAAAAAATATATTATGAAAAAAATATATAATGAAAATATATCATATTTCATCAAATCAATAAATAAGTAAAAAATAAAGTTTAGCTTTAAACATAACTTTAAACATAATATGAAATGAAAAAACTAATTAAAATAAAATATTTTTTATATTTAATTAATATATAAATTTAAAATAAATATTAACTCAAAAAAAATTACTGATTCTTTTTTTCATTAAAACTATATAATTATTATTAATTAAATATAAATTTTATTTTTATAGTTAATAACTCCTAGAACTCTTAAATAAAATGATAAGAAATTTATACTATGTTTGTTCTCTATATACAGTTCCTTTAAAATTATTAGAATTTTTTTTTGAATAAGAATTTTTCTGTTTTAAATTTTTCATTAATTCTTCTTCTTCTCTATTTAAAGTACTTTCACCTTGTTTTTCTTTTTTTTTATCTAAAATACTATGAAAATATTCAGAATAAAACAAATCAGGATTATTTAAATTAATTTGATTTCTTTCAATATTT
>JAEEGK010031994.1_pt1 | contig 10326 bp, 4 predicted proteins | sample 8958771 | NCBI WGS metagenome assembly JAEEGK01 (sample SAMN16246547, study PRJNA631951) | gut metagenome | biome: gut microbiome; feature: rumen; material: SC-attached | host: Bos | place: Iran: Karaj | collected 2018-10 | reverse complement strand
ATATTAATATAAAAACACTTTTTTTTTTTAAAGAAAAAAATATTTTTATTAAAATTTTATTTTTTATTATTAAAATTTTATTTTTTATTATTAAAATTTTATTATTTTTTATTAAAAATTTTATTTTTTATTAAAATTTTATTTTTTTTATTAAAATTTTATTTTTTTTATTAAAATTTTATTTTTTTAAAAATTTTTATTAAAAATTTTTATTTAAAAATTATATTTAAAATTTTTATTTAAAAATAATATTTAAAAATAATTGTTAAAATGAAACCAATTATTTTAATTCATTTAAAAAAATTTACCCGTTTTCCTGGTCAATCAATTTGTCAATTTATAATTAATCCTTTGCTTTATTTTATTTATGGATTTTTAATTCCGATTTATTTCGATATTATTTTACAATCATCAGAATCATTTAAAAATTCATTTTTATCTATTAATTTATTACAAAAAAATCCCGAATTTATTCCAAAAGATTTATTATTATCTTCATCAATCGCGATTATTTCAAAAAACGATTCAATTAAAAAATCTTTGAGTAATTATTCATTAGATTATTTTAATATCGAACAACAACAAATTTTAAATTTTAATTCAATTGATGAATTTTCTAATTTTATTTACAGCAAAAATTATTCAGAATCTATTTATAATTTATTCATTGGAATTGAAATTGAAATAAAAAATGAAAAAATTAATTTTAATTTTTTAAATCCAAATTTCACTCAAGATTCAATTTATTATTCAAGCAATTTATTAGAAATTAGTCATAATAATAATTCGAAATTAAATAGTTTTAATAAAGTAAAAAATTTTACTTTAATTCAAAATTTTTTACTAATGTTTTTAAAAGATAATTTTATTAATAAAGAATTTAATATTAAAATGACTAGTCAACATTTTTATTTTGATGAATTTAAAGCACAAACTGATCAAACAAAAAATGATTATGTAAATGCGAAAAAAATTATTATTTTCATTTTTGCTTTAATTTATATTCAATTTTTTGCTATTTTTTATTTGTGGATTGTTAGTGAAAAAAATGTTAATTTGAATAATTATTTATTTCAACAAGGAGTTAGTTTAAAAACTTATTATTTAAGCTGGTTTTTTATTTATATTATTCCGATGTCTTTTAGTTGTGTTTTTATTGTGATTATGTTTAAATACTTATATTTTACTAATTTGAATATTTTATTAATAATAATTGTAAATGTAATTCAAATTATTCAAATATTTTCAATTATTTTAATATTAGTTTCAGTAACAAAAGATATGCAAACTGCAAATTCTTATATGAAAATTTACAATTTTTTATTAATGAGTTTAAACATTGTTTTTTTATCTGATGTTTTACCAGTTTTTTTTAAATATTTAATTATGATTTTTCCTTTTGTTTCTTTTTCTGCTAATTTATTATGTTTTTTTGATTTTAATAATTTCAAAGAAATTCCTTTTAAATTTTTATTTTTTAATAATTCAACAGGAATAAATTTTTTTATGATTAATTTAGTAAGTTTAATTTATAGCATAATTTTAATATTAATTGCGATTTATTTATTGAAAAAAAAAGTTAATGATAAAAATTTTTTTGATTTATTTAAATTAAATTTTAATGAAAAAGAAAATAATAATAATAATTATATAAATTTAAAAATCGAAGAAATAAAAAATAACATAATCGAAAATGAAAATGAAGAAAAAATTCCAAAAAATAAACAAGAATTTATAGAAATTCATCATGAAGAATTAACAAATACAAATAAAAATTATTTATCCGAAAATAATTGTCTTAAAATAAAAAACATAACAAAAACATTTAATGATTTAATCGCAGTAAACAACGTTTCATTAAATTTATTTCCCTCAGAAATTTTCGTTTTATTAGGTCACAACGGCGCAGGCAAAACGACATTAATAAAATTAATAAGTGGCTTAGAAACTCAAAATTCGGGCGAAATTTATTTAAACGGAATTAATTTAAAAAACAATTTAGAATATTTATATAAAAACATCGGTTTATGTCATCAAGAAAACATTTTTTTCGATTATTTAACAGTAAAAGAACATTTATATTATTTAAGTTTAATAAAAGGTTCAAATAATTTAGAAGAAATTAACAATTTATTAGAAAATTTACAAATGAAAAATAAAGAAAATTCTATTATAAAAACATTGTCAGGCGGACAAATGAGAAAATTAGCTGTTGCTTTGTCATTAGTAGGCGATCGAAAATTGATTTTATTAGATGAACCTACAAGTGGAGTTGATATTGTTACTAGAAGAGATTTGTGGAATTTTTTGAAAAATTATAAAAAAAATAAAATTATTATTCTAACGACTCATTCTTTAGAAGAAGCAGAATTTTTAGCTGATCGAATTGGAATTATGTTAGAAGGAAAATATGTTTGTAGTGGAAGTTCGAATTATTTGAAAAATAATTATAATTGTGGATTTAATTTGAATTTAATTATTAATAGTAAGTTTAATAGTGAATTTAAAAATAGAATTTTTGAGTTTGTTAAAAAATTTGATGAAAATGCGAATGTGAAAATTTTTTCGAAAGGAATTTTGAGCATAAATTTGAATGAAAAAAAGAATATTAATAAAATTTTTGATTTTATTGAAGAAAATAAAAATAATTTTGGAATTGATGATTTTACTATTAGTAGCACATCTTTAGAAGATGTTTTTATTAATATTAATAGTAAAGAATTGTTTGATAATGAAAATTATGAAAAAGATGAAAATATTTTTAATTATAAAAAAAATAATTTTTTTAATGAAATTAAAGCAAATTTTATTAAAAATTTGAAACTTTTTTATAGAGATAAAAATTCGTTTTTATTAGAAGTAATTTTTTCTTGTTTGCTTATTTTTATTTTTATTTTTGGTTTATCAAATGAAGGAAAAAAATTAAAATACACAAATGTAAAAAATTTACTTTATTTATCTGATATTTATTATAAAGATGATAATAATTTCATTAAAAATAGTTATTTATATGAAAAAAAAATAAAATTCAAAGAAATAAATTATAATTTTGAAAATTTCGAAGATTTTCGCTTAAAATTTTACGAAAATTCAAAATATTATTACGAAAAAACCGCTTTTTATTTAGAAAATAAAAACAATGAAACATTTAATGTTTTTATTTTATATCAACCAAACAGTCCAGATTATTATTTAACAATTAGTAATTACATTTTATCAACAATTATTCAAAATAATTTTAATCTTAAAATAAACTTCTCTAAATATTCATTTATTCCAATGGGAAGTAAAGCACCAAAAAGCGAAAAATTAGCTTCTCAATCAAATTATTTATTAGGAATCATTTTGATTTTTTCTACAATTTTAGCTTTAGGTTCTTATTCATTAACTTTACCTTTAAAAGAAAAAATAAATAATATAAAAGAAATTTTATATTTAAGTGGAAGTAATATGATTGCTTATTGGTTGAGTATTTTATTAGTTGATATAATTAAATTTTTTATCTTTTCTATTTTGTTATTTGTGATACTTATAATATATGATAGAGTTTATTTTGCTGTGTGGATTATGACGTTGTTTTTGTATGTTCCTTTAATGATTTATGTTTATATTTTTAGTTTTTTTGGTATGAGTGAAGAAGATGGACAAAAAAATTACTTGTTTTTTAATAATTTATTTTATTTATTTCTTTATTATATTATTCTTATTTATTACATATATAATTTAGATGAATTTCAAATAGTAATCACTCATAATGAAGTTCCTTTTACATTATGTGACATTAATCCTCTTAGTTCATTATTTTGGGGTTTTAATAGAATTTATTTTGCTTTAATATTTGATGTGAATGTTTATATTTTGGCATTAAAGTACATAAAATTATTTTTTATAGAAACTATTTTAAATTGTGTTTTATTATATTTATTTGAAATGAAAATTTTAAGTTATTTTTTTAATCAATTATGTTTATTTAAATTTAAAAAATTACCTACAAAAGGAATAAAAGATAATGTAATTGATGATTATAGCAATCCAATTTTATTATCAGAAATTAATGAAAATAATAATGAAAATTTGATTGAAGAAAATATTATTAATAACAATGAAATAGAAAATAATAATAATAATAATATTAATAATAATAATAATAATTCAAATAAAGAACCAATTTTATCAGATTATTTATCAAAATCTGTCGCAGAACAAACTCAAAAAATAAACTTATCTTCAATGACAACAAAAATAGTAGGATTAACAAAAAGTTTTTGGGTATGCAAAGGTCCAAACATTCGCGCAGTAGATAAAATTTATTTAGGTTTAGAAGCAAATGAAAAATTTGGTTTATTAGGTTTCAATGGAAGTGGAAAAACAACAACATTTAAAAGCATAATAAACGAATTTTATTACGACAGTGGCGAAGTTGAATTATTTAACAAAAAAGTCTCAAAAGACTTTGAAGAAATTCGAAAAGAAGTTGGCTATTGTCCACAAAATAACATTTTATTTGAAAAATTAACAGTAAAAGAAACATTTGAATTTTATATGCAAATGAAAAACATAAATAAATTTTATTTAGACCGAATTTTAAATCAATTTGGAATGCTTCAATATAAAAACACAATATGTAAAAATTTAAGTGGCGGAAATAAAAGAAAATTAAGTTTCGCTGTTGCTTTAATGAACAACCCTAAAATTTTATTATTAGATGAGCCAAGCACAGGCGTTGATCCTGACAGTAGACGAATAATGTGGAAGAATATAAATGATATATCAAAAAAAGGAAAAGAATATAATATGATTTTAAGTTCACATTCAATGGAAGAAGCTGAAATTTTGTGCGATACTGTTTCGTGGTTGAAAGATGGTTCGTTTGTTTATATTGGAAATCCTGAAAAATTGAAAATTAAATATTCTGGAGGGTATATTTTAAATATTAAATTTAAAGAGGGTGGTTTTAAAGAGGAAAAAAAAGATGAGTTTGAATATGAAAAATATATTAAAGGATTTGAAAAGTTGGAGGAAATTAAAAATGTGAATTTGGAGGAATTTAGAAATTTTATTGTGAATTTGAAAGAATTTTGTGATTTGATTGAAATTAAGGAAATTAAAAATAATTTGTGTTTTGTGTTTTTTATTAAAATTAAAGAAAATAAAAAAAAAGAATTGTTTAATGAGATTTTAAATATTAAAGATAATAATGATAAAATTTCGGAAATTAGTATTAATTTAGAATCATTAGAAAATATTTTTACATCTTTTAATTAAATTTATATTTTATTTGTATAATTAGATATTTTTTTTTATTTAAAAGACAATATTATTAAAAATAAAAACATATTAAAAATAATATTAAATTTTTAAATTCTATTTTTTTAATTTATTTTTTTCTAATAAAATTCTTTTAAATATTTTAATAATAAAAACATAAAATTTTATTAGAAAAAAACAATTTTATTTTTTATTTTATTAATAAATGATTACACCTTTATTTAAATTAACTCAAGATGAAAATTTTATTTATTTAGAAGCAAAATTAAAATATGTTAAATTTTCTGAATTTGATTATTTTATAGAAAATAAAAATTTTAGATTTTCATTAAAACCTTATTATTTAAATATTTATTTACCTGAAAATTTAAAAAACGAAAGTGAATTAAACAGTTTTAAATACGACATTAATAAACAATTATTATTTTGTAAACTAGAAAAATTAAATAAAATTCATTTCGAAAATTTAAATATCATTAGCACATTATTAGAAAATCCAACATTAAATAAAAATAATAATAAAAAAATAACATTAAAAATCGAAGAAATTAATAATAATAACAATGAAAATTTAATAGAAAAAAATAAAATTAATATTAATAATAAAGAAGAATTAAATAATTTTTTATTTGAATTATTTAATCAACCTGAAATTGAAAATTTATCAATTTCAAATGAAAATAAATTAGAAGATTATTTTTATGGTTTTAATAATTCTTTTATAGATGTTTTTGATAAAAGAAATGAAGAACTTTTAGAAATTTGTGATTTAAATCCAAAAAAAGTTCCTATTAAATTAAGATTTTATGCGAAAATTGAAAACGAAGAAAGAGATTTTAATATTGAACATTACATAAGCGATTTATTTTTATTAGATAAAAATAGCGATTTTTATGATGAAAATTTTGAAAATTTATTAAATTTAAATAATGAACAATTTATTAAAAAAATAAGTGAAAATAATAATAATAATTTTCAATTTAATGAAAATGAATTAATAATTATTCAACTTGTGAATAAAATTAATTTATCAACTTTATTAAATAATTTAAATAAAAATAATAATAATTTTTGTTGTTTTAAATTTTATTTAAATATTATTGATATTTTATTTGCTTATATTTATGATTTATTAATGACTGAATATGAACATAGTTCTGAAAGTGCATGGCACATAAATAAATTATCAAATACTTTAAGTAATTTTATAGATTTTAATAAAAATTTTTATAATAATAGTATTATTGATTCAAATATTTTAGAATTATCAATAAAAAATGTTTTAATTAATAATTATCGAAGAATTTTAATTTATCCTTTGTATAGAAACATAAAAATATGTGAAAAAATAAAATTTATTTTATTTGAAATATTAAAAACTGGAAAATTTGGAATAATAAAATGTTTTTTAGATATTAGAAACATTTTAGAAAAAAACGAACCTAGATTTTTATTAAATAGAATTTACATTGATCCTTTATTAAAATGGATTGAATTTTTCAGCGAAGAGAAAATTTTTTTTATTATTAAAGACATAATTAATAATATAAATATAAAAAAATCTGATTTAAAATTAAATTTAGAAAAATATGAAAATGAATATTTAAAATAATATTATTTAATATAAAAATAACAAATATAAAAATTTAATTATATTAAAAAATTCAAATTTTTTTTAATAAAAAACAAAAAAAAATAAAATTAAAAAATGAAAAATTTTTCCACAACAGTTTCATTATTACCAAAAGTAAAAACATCCACATTAAAAGAAAACACATTTTTAACATCAACAAGCGATGACATTTTATTCGCAACACATCAAGTCGATAAAATAAATCGCATAGGATGGTTAAATTCATTAAACAAATTAAAACCTTGGGAAAGAATAAGCAATTCAAACATCTATTCAAAACACGGAAAAACAAACATTTCATTAATAAACAACATAAAAAAAAAAGTAAAAAAAACCGATTTTAAAGATTTTAATTGGTCATCTCAAAATTATTACAATCAAAATCAATTAGATAAAATTTTCGATGGAATTCAAATAGTAAAACAAGTAAAAACAAAAGATGAAACAAAAAAATTAAGTAAAGATCCTTATTTAGATTTATATAATTTTACTAAACAAAGTAGAGAAATATGTGCGAATAATATGTTTTTAGATTTAATGAAAGAAGAAAGAAAAAAATATAATAATATTATTAAAGAAACGAATGATGCTTTAGATAGAGAAACTAACAATTTAAATAATGATATAAAAACATTTGAAAAATTTAAAGAATCTGTGAAAGAAAAAGGAAGAAAAATAGAAAATATTTTAAATAAATTAATAAATGATAATAAAAAATTATTTGAAAAACAAAAAAAATATAATCAAGAACATAGAAGCATTTTAGATGAAATTGAAAAAATAATAAGAATAATTTTAAATATGAAACATTATGTTTTATTTACTAATAATTTATTAGGCGGAGATAAAAATTTTTTGAAAGAAAATTTGATAGAAAAATTAGAAATTAAAAATAATAGAGAAAAAGAAATTGAAGAAGCATGTGAATTATTATTTAAAGATTTTGATAAAGTAATTTTTGATGATAATTATAATAGTGAAATTAAAGAAAGTTTGAATGATGATTCAAAATTAATCACTGTTTTTAAAATAATGGAAGACAATATTTTAAAAAATTTAAATCAAAAAGAAGAATATTTCAAACAAAAACAATTTTTAATGGAAAATAATGAATTAAATTTAAAATATTTAAATCATAAAATAAAAATTGCGGAAGAAGAATACAAAATTTATTTAAAAGAAAAAAATATTTTATTAAATGAAATTGAAAATATTTCTATTAATAATGAAAATAATAATTTTAGTTTAATTTGTATTGATTTTATTAATAATTTTAATAATGAAGTCAAAAAATATGAAAATAAAAATAAAAAAAATAAAAAAAAAGAAGATGAATATGATTTTAATGTAAAATCAAATATTGAAAATATTTTTAAATATTTAGAAAAACTTGAAACGAATGTTAATAATAATATTTCTAATTTAAATAAATTCGAAAATGAAGATTTTAAATTATTTTCTGAAATTTGTGAAAATATTAAAAAAAATAATCGATTTAATAAATTTTTAATAGAAAAACAAAAATTATTTGAAGAAGCTGAATTAAAAAAATATAAACTTCAACAAAAACATAATAATATTGTTATTCTAGGAAGAAGCAGATGGAAAGATCCAATTCCACCAAAAATTTTAGGAAAATTCCGAATTAAAAAAGAAATTATCGTTGAAGATAAAGAAGATAAATATGAAATGGTTTATTATAAATAAAAAAAATATTAATAATAAATGTAAATATTTTTAATAAAAATAATATTTTTAATTAAAAAAAAAAAAGAATTAAAATATTATTTTATTAATATTTTATTAAATTAACATTTTTATATTATATTAATATTTAAACAATTTTATACAATTGAACCCATTGTCTTTCTTTATCTTCATCTTTTCCATCATATTTAACATTAAAACTTATTTTAACATCCAATTGCCTAAAATTCGTTTCACTTTTCCTTACAGCAATACTCCCTTCAACCTCATCCCCATTTCTAACAGGTATATCATTTTTAGTATAAAACACAGTTTGTTGCCAATGAGTAGACTTTAAAAACGGTGACGTATTCAAACTAAATTTTTTATTCAATTTCGTAAACCCAGTTTCAAACCAAGCAACAATTCCGGAAAAATAATCATTATCTCTATTAAATCTTAATTTATATTTACTTGAAAAATCCAATTCTTCCTTTTTTACTTTATACAAATCAATATCAAAAATTCTACAAGAATTTGAATTTATTCTTTCTTTCGGACACACATCAATCAAAGGCTCAGCAATACAAGTAGGTCTAAAAATAGACATATCAATTCCATAAACATCTTTCCAAAAATCAAATTTAGATGATTTATAATTAATATCTTCTATTGCAGCTACTGTAATAATCGCAGTGTCTGGTAGTAAATAACCATCTTCTTTTAGCCACTTATCTCTCGCATATAAAACTGTGTCTAACATTGATTCATATAATAAAAAATATCCCATCCATTCTGAAATAATAATATCTACTTTTTCTACTGGGAGAACTGCTTCTTCGACTTTGCTTTTTATTATGGTTATTTTGTCTTCTAATTTGTTGTTTTTTACTATTTGTTTGGCATAATCCGCAATGTCCGCAAATTCTAAACCAAAAACTTGCTTTGCTCCTGCTTGAGCGGCGAATATTGAGAGGATGCCTGTTCCACATCCAATGTCTAATACGATTTTGTCTTTGAAAACTTCCGGATTTTGAAGTATCGCATCTCTGTAAGTTCCTGTACGAATTTTGTCTTTGAGCATTTCTTCGTGGATGTTATATGAAGAATATGAATTAAAGTAGTAATCTTTTTTTGATTCTATGTCACTGTGACCAGGGAGATTTTTAAAAAATTCTTCGTTTGAAAACCATTGTGAACATGGACCTGTAAAACCATTTTCATCGGATTTAATTACATTTGTTGAACCTATTTCTTCTGTTAAATATGGAGAATAATTTGAATTATTGTAATAATAATTATTGTATTTTTTTTTAAATCCTCTTGAATAATTGTATTTATTCGAATTAAATTTATTGTATTTATAATTATTATTTTTATTCCATCCTCTCATTTTTTAAAATGATAAAAAATTAATTAAATAATATTTATTTGAATTTGAATTTAATTTAATATTTTAAATTATTTAATATTTATTTATAAATTAATATTATTTAATAATAATAATAAAAATTATATTTATTAAAATTAAAAAATTGAAGAAGAATAAATTTTATTATTATTATTATTATTATTATTATTATTATTATTATTATTATTATTATTATTATTATTATTATTATTATTATTATTATTATTATTATTATTATTATTATTAAAATTAATTTCTAATTTAATTTCATTTTCTCTTAATGTTCTTGCTTTATTAATATTCGTATCCAATAATAAATTATTATTAT
>JAEEGK010031993.1_pt1 | contig 10327 bp, 22 predicted proteins | sample 8958771 | NCBI WGS metagenome assembly JAEEGK01 (sample SAMN16246547, study PRJNA631951) | gut metagenome | biome: gut microbiome; feature: rumen; material: SC-attached | host: Bos | place: Iran: Karaj | collected 2018-10 | reverse complement strand
CTGATTGTAACCTAAGCGGCATTCGTTATCACAGAAATATAAACCGGTTACAATATGGCGTGCATCATCAATAGCGCCATGAAGTGTGGTATAGGTTCCGTTCATAAACCAATCATGTCTACTTGCATCAAGCTGTACAAGTTCACCACTGCAAGGGCGTTCAAGGCGGCTTTCATGTTTCGGCTTTTTATGGGTCTTATATTCCTTACAGCTTTTAATACCTCTGCGCTTACAGATGTTTCTTAATGAGTTGTAAGGTATTGATATATGGTCAATGTCACGAAGGCAACGCCAGAAGGCTCTATAAGGCGTGTCTGGGTAATAGGTGTCATGCAGATAGATAATGCGCTCTTCATAGGCTTTGTCATATTTGAGATTATAGGGCTTGTGTCCTTTATTGGCGCGGACAAATGCTAGTTCCCCTTTCTCTCTGTAACGCTTCTTTAGTTTGAGAACATTAACTTTAGCTATACCGATTTTCTGGGCGGCTTCAAAATTGGATATTTCACCGCGGCAACACTTTGGAATATAAATAGACTTTCTTAACTGTTTTTGCTGGTATGCAGTCATAAACAGTCCTTCCCTCAGTCCACCGCACAAAATATTAAACCCGCTCTCAAAATAAAGCAATTAAAAAAATGACGGATATTTTTAAAAAAGTTCTTGACATTCTCAAAAATCAGCTTTAAGATATCCATGTAATCAGATGTGAGCTGAGTACAAATGAATTGGGATTTTTGCGGAAACGCTTAAATTATACGGCCCCTTGGATGCTCACATCATTCGAGGGGCCTTCTTTTTTAACAAACATGGGAGATAAAACTATGAACAGATACGAAGAGTTAATGTTCAAAAGTGAGTTAGCAGAACAGACCGCAAGGAACTGTGAGACTAACTGGGGATGGCAGTATTGGCAGGGAGTGGCTGACAAGCTCAAAGAAGAGGCTTATGCCTTACCACTTGAGGAGCTTGCTCAATGATTATCACAAACAAGTTAAATATGCCTGATGCCTTTGTTAAGGCAATTCAGAACTCAAGACACAATGCAGACAAGTGCCTTTCTGCAACTACACTTCTAAAGGGCACAAAAGAAATAATCTTAACAGACCGCTACTTTGACGAAATCGAAATTGACGCCAGCGAGGAAGTATGGGCCGTTTTCGGCACTGCCGTTCACTCTATTCTTGAACACCAGGAAGACGAAGCATTCAAAGAAGAGTCGTTTTCTGTTCCGGTGTGGGAAGGCAGCGAGTGGAAGATAACCGGAAAAGTAGACCGCTACGACATGAAGAATGAAACTATTGAAGACTGGAAAACCGCTTCTGTTTGGAAAGTCATTTATAAAGACTTTGAGGAATGGAGAATGCAGGGTCTTATCTACGCATGGCTTTTGAAGAAGAGCGGCTTAAATGTTCGACACATCCGCTTTGTTGCACTCTTAAAAGACTTCTCAAAAACAGAAGCAAAGAGAAACCCGGACTACCCGCAGGCGCCTGTTTACATCTACGAGTATGACGTAAACGATAACTGGCTTGTAGATGCAGAAATGAGAGCACACAACAAGGCTATGAGCGTAATTCAGAACTTTGAAAAGTCAGATGACGAGATTGAACCTTGTACACCAGAAGAGCGCTGGTCAACAGCTACAAAGTATGCGGTTATGAAAGAAGGCCGCAAGACTGCTGTCAAAGTATGCGCTACACAGGAAGAAGCTGAAGACTTCATTGAAGACCTTGAGAAAGACAAGGACAAACACTCAATCGAAGTTAGATCGGGTGTAGACAAGAAGTGTGAAGACTACTGCCCTTGCTATAAGTTCTGTTCTTACTACAAGGCTACACACAGCGAGGTGGAAAATGCAGAAGCCTAATAAGATTTTTACCGGAACACTTCACGACTCTTTCCAAGACGAGAACGGAAAAGAAATATGTTACACAGAATGTATTGTTGGTTTTTGGGTAGGACAGAAATTCTATTGCGCAGCTTTAGACCCTGAAAGTAAAGATATTTCGACAATGGAACTTTCAAAGAACAAGTTTGATAACCTTGTCACAAATGTCTCGGAGATTTATCCAAACAATCATTTTATTCATCTTTAGCAACCTTGCCCGTATGGGCTGGTATATATGACATCTCGGAAAGACGAGGATAAAAAAATTGAGACATGAGGTGATGGGCCGTCGGCTATGTAACCTCAGCAAAGAATGACGGCGGGAAAGACCGCATCACACCTTATTTATTAAAGTTTTAGTAATAGTAAGAGCGAAAGCTGACAGCCCGGAAAGACGGGCAATTTTTGGAAATAAAAAAAATAAAAATATAACAAACAAAACCAAAAAAAAAAGGAGTGTAAAAAATGGCAAGTATTGTTATGGTAATCGGCCAGAGCGGAACCGGAAAAAGTACCTCTCTGCGTAATTTCAAGCAGGGCGAAGCAAGCGTTATAAACGTTTCTAAAAAGCCTATGCCTTTCCCTTGTGAGCTTGCAGTTGCAAACACAGGCTCATACAAGACTATCAAAGAGCTTATGCTCAAGACAACTTCACCGGCAATTATTGTTGATGATTGTACCTACCTCATAGTGAACGAGTACATGGCTTCTGCTGATATCCGCGGTTTTGATAAGTTCGTGGCAATGGCAAAGAACTTCTGGGATTTTATGAACTTCTGTATCAATGAATTGCCAGAAGACAAAATTGTCTACTTCCTCGGACATTCTGAAAAAGGTGATGACGGCAGAGAACACTTTAAAACTGTGGGCCGAATGCTCGATCAAACTGTCGTCTGCGAAGGCTACTGTTCGGTAGTTCTTAAGACAATCGTTGAAGACGGACACTATTATTTTGCAACCCATAACAACGGCTATGACACAGTAAAGTCACCTCTTGGAATGTTTACAGAAGACAAAATTGACAATGACCTCAAGGCAGTAGATACCCGCCTTAGAGAGTTCTTCAAAATCAAACCTAACAAAAAATCAGAAACAAAAACAGAAAAGGAGAATAAATAATTATGGCATTCGGTGAAGGATTTAAACACATGGATACTTTTGAACAGTTGGAAGACGGAAACTACCGTGCAAAGATTACAAAGGCAGAAATCAAAAACGGCAGTTATGGTGACTACATCCAGGCAGAAGTTGAAATTGAGGGACACCCAAAAGCAAACCCTCACATCTTCTTACTGAACGACAGCCCTAAAAAAGGCTTTGGTAATTTCAGCTTAGAACAGGCTCAAGAAATGTGGTGCAGAACTATGTCTCAGTTCTTTGCTTCATTCGGTATTCCAGAAGGAGACTTTGAGCCATCTCATTGGGTTGGTAAGGTGGGAGACGTTACCGTTAGACCTCAGAAGAAAAAGCCTGAATATTCTGAGCTCGTACCTTACAAAATGAAAATCAAGAAGACAGCAGAAAAGAAACCTGTAGAGACACACACAGACTCTAACAATGCTGACAGCTTCCCGGAAGATGTACCGGATATTTTTTAAGGAGATAAAAAACTATGAGTGAAAAATCTAGTGGCAATTACGTAACAAGCGTACCTTTTATTTTATTTATTGTTTTTCTTGTACTGAAATTGTGCAAGGTAATTTCTTGGAGCTGGCTGTGGGTATTCAGCCCGCTTTGGATTAGTGCAATTATCGGAGTAGTAGCTTTCATTATTCTGTTTATTATTGCGCTTAAAAAATAGGGATAACCACTCAAGGCGCGAGGAGTAAACGCCTTGGGTGCTGCAATTAGCCTTTAGTTTTTGTGGCGGCTACTCTTTTTATTTTTGTTGGCCCTTAAATAAAAACGCGAGAAGTAAACAAAAACACTTTTTTAGAAATTGGGCGGAGAAAATGAAAAAACAGTTAAATGACGGCTTTAAGATGTGGGGCAACTACCTGGAAGCTATAGACAACTACACAAAAAATGACAATGAAAAGTTTGGCCGTTTTATGCGCATTATCTGCTATTACGGTATTTATGGCGAAGAGATAGCAGAAACAGAGATAGAGAAATTCTTTTTTACTTCTGTCAAAAAATCAATAGACGCATCTGTCACAAACATTAAGAACGGAAAAAAAGGCGGCGCGGGTAATACTTCTGCAACAGAGAAGTTTATTAAACCTACGCTTGAAGAAATAAAAGACTACTGCCAGGAAACAAAAAGCAGCGTAGACCCTCAGACATTCTTTGACTATTACACCAAAATCGGCTGGGTTTACGGAAAAAACAAAACACCAATAAAAGATTGGAAGGCTTGTGTTCGTACATGGGAGCGTAACGAACGCAAGAACGAAATATCAGACACAGTACATAACAAGGGGGATGACGTACTATGACACGAGAAATTCAGTTTGAAATGAACACCTGCGCCGGTTGCGGTAAGGAATACAACCAGCCGGCAGTAGTTACACCTTTCGGAGTATTTCTTTCACACTATTGCCCGGAATGCGTAGACAAATACGACAGAAAACACAAGGCAATAGAAAATCAGATTAAAGACAAGAAAAAAAAGGACTGGCTTAAAAGTATCGGAGTCAAGGCAGACTACGAGACCGCAACGCTCGGTACTTACGAAGCAAAGACAGAAAGCCAGAAGGCGGCCCTTAATGCCTGCAAGCTCTTAAAAGACGGAGATATTAAAAAACTCATTCTCTTAGGCTCTAATGGAGTCGGAAAGACACACCTTGCAAGTGCTCTTGTAAAACTTATGAACGGAAAAATCATTACAGCTTATGAAATGTTTGCTTTGTACCGCTCTTGTTTTTCCGGACAAAACAGCGAAATAGAATTACTGCATAAGTTCTCAACCTATCCGCTTTTAGTTATTGACGAGTTTGGCCGCACAAAAGGAAGTGAAGCAGAAGAAAACTTTCTGAGCGCTATTTTAGATGCGCGACACTCTGACGGACTTCCCACAATGATACTTTCTAACTTGATCCGCAAAAGAGACTGTCTGCATTATCAGAACAATAAAGACGCCTGCAAGACAAGAAACTGTAAAGGCTGTCTTGAAATGTGGCTCACTTCTGACCTTATTTCACGACTGCGTGAAGATACAGAAGTTATTGTTATCGAAGGTGAAGACTACAGAAGAAGGGGCAAGGAAAGTGCATAAAAGTATTTTTGAATTGTGGATAGACAGAGAACTGCCGGAGCCATTGAAAAAAAGAATAGACGGTTTTTCTACTCAAGGTAAGACCTTTGTCGAGTGGGTATTTAGAGCCGGTTTTTATATCGGCAAACACATTAAAGAAATTAGAGAGGATTTAGGAATTGAAGATTAAAGGCGGCCTTCCTATGAGTGAGGAAGAACTTAAAGACTGGGTAAAGGCTTTCACAGACATAGAGGAAAGCATAAGAGAAATGGACTTGCGCGAGGAACAGACAAACCCTAACGCAAAGTATTTGAGAATGAAACAGCAGGATTTGTTTTAATAGCTGGAGTTTATCAAAAGTGAAAGAGTGGGAGAAAAAAGAACAGCCAGAGTTTGACTTTTCGGATTGTTATATTGCTAACTATCCGCCACTCGACTTGTCTGTTTATGAGGGGGACAGAAATTACCACTTCTACGAATTACAGAATGACTTATTAATCACCTACAACAAGACACACAAGATAGACAAAAACATTTTGTGGCAGATGTTCGAAACCATAGAAAACGTAGTAGGCAGCCTTGCAAAGAAAAATATCTGTGTAGGCTGTAATGTACCTGACTTCGAGGGCAAGACCTTTGAAGCTGCAATAAGGGTCTTAAACTACTACGAGAGATTTCCTTACTTTAGGGCAAAGAAACTTGAAAACGTTGCCTACTGGAAAATGAAGGAAGTTTTTTTAGACGGTAACTTACAGCTTAATGAACGCGCAACAGATTTTGACTATGTGTCAAACCTGGAACGCGAAGCAGATAAAAATGAAGGGGGAACAGAAGAAAATGTTTGATGAAAAAACAGAAGAAAAAATCAATGAAGCGGTAACACTTGAAATAGTGAACGCTGTCAAAACTCATGGCGCGGACTATAACTCTAACCATGAAGCCTACGCAGTTTTACTTGAAGAAGTGGAAGAAGCTGAGAAGGTCTTAGATTACATTAAAAATCATGTAGCTATGATATGGGATGCAGTCAAGGTTGATGATGACAATGAGGTTAAGTCTAATTCAAGAATTATTGCTTTAGATGCCGTAGACCTTGCTAAAGAGTCATGCCAGATTGCAGCAGTTTGCAGAAAGATTTTAGGAGAGACAGAAAATGAACTACACAACTAGCGATATTGCAGAATTACTTGATCTTACTCAGTACACAGTAAAAAAGCACATTAAAAAACTGAACCTTGAAAACACCGGATTTTTTATCCAGACAGAGAAAAACATAAACGTTCTCTACTACCCTGAGAGTACATTCTTGCAGCTTAAAAACAAGGTGGAAGAAGACAGAGCGACAGAAGAAAATAACTACACCACAAGACAACTTGCAGAGCTTTTAGGAATATCTTCTTCCTGCGTAAGTAATATTGCAATTCGGTATAACATACCTAAAAAAGTATTGATTTCTGAGAAAGCAAGGGTTGCCTACTTCTCAAAAGAAAGCCTTGAGAAGTTCAGAAACATCTTAGACGAGATGCAGGACAAGAGGGCAAAATGGGAACAAAAGAGAACAGAAGCAACAGCGGCAGAACTTGAAGAAGCAGAAGCACTCCACCCGCTTGTAAAAGACAAAAGATTTTTGAAGCTGTCTTATTTTCCAAATGTAGTACCAGATTGTTTTAAGGAGGTAGAATAAATGATTGGGTATAAAGCAACAGACAAAAACGGAGAATGCAGAGGGTTTAAGTTTGAGGTAGGTAAGACCTACACAAAGGATACACCAAAAGAAGAACTTAAGTGTTGTACTGATAAAGTTTTTCACTTTTGTAGAGAACTTTTTGCGATTGAAAAAGAAAGTAATTACAAACTTTCTGAAAGCAGACTTTTTGAAGTAATTGCAGGCGATTATGTCAGAAATGGTGATAAATACGGAACTAACTCCCTTACAATTCTGCGTGAAATCGAAGGAGATGAAAAACAGGAGTTGATTAACTCGGGTAATCGTAACTCGGGTAATTGGAACTCGGGTGATTGGAACTCGGGTGATTGTAACTCGGGTGATCGTAATTCGGGTAATTGTAACTCGGGTGATCGTAACTCGGGTAATTGTAACTCGGGTGATCGTAACTCGGGTAATTGGAACTCGGGTAATTGGAACTCGGGATTTTTCAATTCTGATGAACCTTGTGTGAGAATGTTTAATAAAATGACAGACAAGAAAAGATATGATGTTAAAATCCCTTCTTGGTGTTATTTTGATTTGACTGTATGGGTATCACACGACACTGCAACAGAAGAAGAAAAACAAAAGCATAAAGTAGAAATTGAGACTTGCGGTGGATTCCTGAAAACTCTTGATTATAAAGACGCTTGGCGGCTTGCATGGAATAAGGCAAGCGTTGAAGAACGACAGAAACTGTTTGACCTTCCAAACTGGGACAACGAAGTGTTTAAGGAAATCACAGGAATTGATGCGGAAGCAGAGGTGAAGAATGACTAAAGAAGAACTTGAAGAAGAAGTTACAAGGCTAAGAAATGAAAACTTAGACATTATAAATAAATACACAAGATTTGCAGAAACCGACAGAAGAACTATTGCAGACCTTGAAAAAGAAAACAAAGTCCTTGCACAGAACCTTGAAGATAGCGAGATAATAATAGCAGGTCTTAAAGCACAGATTGAGAAACTTATAGATTTTGTTTTATCAAAAACTGAATGTTGTGATGTTTGCCCAATAACTGATACTTGTATCAATAGCGAAGGAACTTGTCCTTATGCAGGAATACTTGCTAAAGGTGAAGAAGAAGTAACAAGGGAATGGTTAATGCAGTTTATTTCAAAGGAGATAAAAGAAAAATGACAGATAAACTAAGAGAGTTATTAGAAGATGTTCAGACTGTTTATGAAGGTAAGGGAATGGTAGTACATCCTAATTCTTTCGACAAACTAAGAATGGAAGTTATTAAACTTGATAACACAAACAGACTTCAAGGTGAACAGATTGAGAAAATGAAGAACTGCAAGAATTGTGCAAATTATATGATTAGCGGAAAATGCCCTTGTTTTTTTAGAACGGGTTGGTGCAAAAATTGGGAGATGACAAGGAGTAAGATATGAAAGAAGTAACAAAGGTAGAAGTAACAATGGAAATTGAAGTAGAAGATATTGAAGATTTTTCAAAGTTTATAACTACTGTTGAAAAAGGTGTTATTAAGTTTTCAGAAGAAACAAAAACAAATATTCTGAAAGTAAAGGTGGTAGAAAAATGACTAAAGAAGAACTTGAAAAAGAAGCAAGATTTCGCACTAAAGGTTGGAAAGAGCAAGAGAATTGTGTTCAAGCCTATCTCGCAGGTGCAAAGCCAAGAGAAAAGCGAATTGAAGAACTTACAGAACAAAATACTTCACTTCTCACAAGTGTTGAAAATCTAAATAAGTCAGTACAAGACCTAGAAGATAAACTTGCTAACGCAGACTTTCAGTTAGAAGGCAGAGATAGTGAGATTAGGGAACTTAAAGCACAGATTGAGAAATTGAAGTGTTGTGGGAATTGTAATAATACTTGGAATGGTTATCATCTCGATATATGTGATGATTGTAAAAATCACGATAAATGGGAGATAAAAGAAAATGCAGAACTGAAAGAATACAATAAATACCTTAAACGACAACGACAAGGTGGTATTCAGAAACAATACAATAAGATGGCAATTATAAAGCAAAAAGACGAACAACTCACCAAAGCAAAAGAACTTCTTAAAAAGTATGTGATTTGGTGCGGAACGGCAACACCTATTAAATCACCTCTACAGATTGAAGTAGAGCAATTCTTAAAGGAGGTAGAGAAATGACAGTAGAGTGGGATAGGTTTAGATATTATTGTCCTAAATGTTTTAATGCTTTTTTACTTGAAACTAAAAACAAGGAATATAACGTTGAAGTAAAATGTCCTAAGTGTGGTTTTATTTTAAGAAAGAAAAGCGAGGTGGAAAAATGACAGAAGTAGGCGGTTTTTCAACTTACCAGGAAAGAAAAAAGAATTGCAAATATTGCAAATATGGCAAATGTTTTCGTTATGAAAAATGGAAAAAGAAGATTGATTATTATTGCAACTTTAAAGGCAGTCTAATAGTCAATGGGAAGTGTGAGAGTAAGATAGCGAGGGAGTTGAATGAAAGATAAACAAGCTGAAAGAGAAGCATTCTTTGACTTCTACAAGAAAGAGAAAGAGAAAGACTTGTTTTCAGACAATGAGCAATACCAGGTGTATAACATCTACAGACACCCGGACAGACCAAAGGCAGAAAAGGTTTTGCGAACCTTCGGAGATAAAAGGCACTGTGACGAGTATGTCAAAAAATATGGCAACTATCTGACAATAGAGCCATACAATGCGGATGAATGGAACAGACCAAAATTAAACGGTTGCTGTATATTTCCGCTGGAAAAGTTTGAGGAAGAAGAAAAATGATAATCGAGATTTACGGAGAAAAAGAAAACCACTTTTACACAATATTTACCAAGTGGTTTTGTGTTAACAACGTAGACAAGAAATTGACTTACCTTTCTTATGATGATAGTGAAGACGGTGTAGAAATTGGAGCGCATGAATACCTGGAAGAACTGCATTACAAAAGATATATGTTCATAAATGAAAATAGAATTGTGGTTCATGTATAACTAATAATTTACCCACCGTTACAAGCGCAAGTAGCAAAGAGACCTCGACAGACTTTTTAGAGTTAGTTGAGGTCTTTTTTTTGACCTAACGAAAAATCAAACCTAAAAACAACCAAAATAAACTAATAAAGGTATGAGTAACAAAGCAAATTACTTCAACTCGGAGACCGGTTCAAAGGCCGGTAAAAAGGCACAGACACCAGAAGCAAAGGCAAAGCGGGTTGAAACACGAAATACAAACAAACTCATTAAAGGTGAATTGTATAACGCAATCCGCGAAATTCTTTTAAATCCAACGGAAAAAGGACAAGACCCTTACTATCAGGAGTTTTTGAAGAAGTTTACAAAAATAGGAATGGAAAAACCCACTTCAACCGCTGGTATTATGATTGCAGAACAACTCTTTAGAGAGGGCGTTGTAGATGCACTTGATGAACAGACAGACAAGGCCCTTGCAAAAGATACAGCCTTCTACCAGTACAGACTTCAACAGAGATTATTCAACGAACAGAAAAACGTATTTAATGACTACATCTCTAAAAAGATTGCGGTAATGTGTTCAAGACGTGCG
>JAEEGK010031990.1_pt1 | contig 10328 bp, 10 predicted proteins | sample 8958771 | NCBI WGS metagenome assembly JAEEGK01 (sample SAMN16246547, study PRJNA631951) | gut metagenome | biome: gut microbiome; feature: rumen; material: SC-attached | host: Bos | place: Iran: Karaj | collected 2018-10 | reverse complement strand
GTACGCCCACGCCTGTGGGGCCGTACATCTTGTGTCCGCTGAAGGCGAGAAAATCGCAGTCCAGCTTTTGCACGTCAATCTTGATGTGGCTCGAACTCTGGGCGGCGTCAATTAAAACTTTCGCTTGGGGTGCGGCGGCGCGAACGGTTGCGATAATTTCTGCAATCGGGTTCACGGTACCCACGGAATTGCTCACGTGGGTGACGGCCACCATCTTGGTTTGCGCATTCAGCAACCCGGGAAGTGCTGTCAAATCCAGATCGCCGTTGTCCAAAACGGGAATCACCTTGATCTTGGCGCCCTTCATTTCGGCAACGAGCTGCCAGCTCACGATGTTGGCGTGATGCTCGAGTCCGCTAATCAGAATCTCGTCGCCCGCCTCGAAGAACTTGCGACCGTAACTCCACGCCACCAGATTGATGCTTTCGGTGGTGCCGCGGGTGAACACGATTTCGTCTTCGGTTTTCGCGTTAATAAATTTTGCGACATTCTTGCGGGTGGCTTCGAACGCTTCGGTGGTGCGAGCGCTCAGACGGTACACGCCGCGCTTCACGGAACTGTAGTGCTCGCGGTAAAAGTCGTCCATCGCGTCGATGACGCACGCGGGCTTTTGCGTGGTGGCCGTGCTGTCCAAGAAGGCGAGGGGCTTTGCATCCTTATCGCCTGCGACAAGCATCGGAAATTCGCTACGGATTTTTTCTGCGTCGTAAGCTGTTTCTGCATCAGAATCTTTCATGAATACAAATGTAGAAAATGCTTGACAACTAATGGCTGATGACTAATGACCAATGGCTAAAAAAACTATATTTGTCGCGAAAAAACAAAGAAGGGTTACTATGAGAATTTCAAGAAAGTTTTTTGCCGTAATTGGTGCGATTTCGTTTGGCTTGGCGACAACGGCGTTTGCACAGCCGGAACTCCGCGAGGCAATCGATGCGGGCGATATCGCGACTGCAAAGAAAATCGTGAAGAAGGGTGCCGCCGAAGAAATCTACTGCGGTAAGCTTTCTCCCGAAGATGCGGTCAAGGTCTACGAAAAAATATTCAAGGCGATGCCGGACCAGTCCTTTAACCTGTGCCCGGTCCAGTTCTCGTATGGCTACGGTACCAAGGTGTGCTCGAACGCGAAGGCGATGAACGCCTGCACGGAAGTGATTTCTTACCTGCTTATGGAAGGCGAGAACGGCAATGCCAAAGCACTCGATGCTCTTGAAGGCGTCTCGAAGGCTGCGCTGAAGACGAAGGCTTTCGCGAAACCCGTCAAGGTGCCGGTCGATACCAGTTTGTGGGTCGCGTGCCCCAAGAAAAAGGGCAAGGCTCGCGAGGCCTGCATCGAGGATTGCCTCCAGTATGCACTCAACACGAAGGACTCCGTTCGCGAAGCAACCTGCGAAACAAATCCGGAACATTATGTCGATACGACCATCAAGGTGACTGTTCCCTCGCCGCTTTACGAAAAGCTCCGCACCGGCTTGTTGGAAGGCTACTGGAAAACGCAGAAGACGACTGCCGAAAAATACTCGAAGCTCATGAAGTTGAACGCCAAGGCGCTCTCCATCCCGGATTCCGAAATCGTGGATATCGCATACGTGGCCCGCTGGGCAGATAAGCACAAGGCGGATTCTACGGCGCTTCCGGGCGGGGAACTTTTCCGTTTCTGCACGTCGTGGCAGCCTGCAGTGGATTCAATCCTGGCCGAGAAGGAATTTGCGACGCGCTGCCCGGTGTTTGAAATTTTTGAGGATGGTCGTGATGGCCAGAAGTACAAGGTCAAGGAAATCAATGGCACCCGCTGGTTTGTACAGAACCTGAATTTTGCCGTGGAAGAAAAGTCCATGTGCTATGATCGCGAAGATGACAACTGCAAGACCTACGGTCGCCTGTACACGCACGAGGCCGCACTCGCCGCTTGCCCCGAAGGCACGCATCTCGCGACCGATGACGACTGGAAGATGCTCGAGATTTATGCGGGCGGGGCGAATACTGCCGCCGAAAAACTCCGCAGCAACGGCTCCGACGATTACGCATTTACGGCGATGTTCGGCGGTTACGCGAACAAGAACGGCATTTCTGTAATCCAGGGCGAGGGCGCCTATTTCTGGACCGGCAATGACGTAGGTGACGGTCGCGGTGTGGCAAGGTCCATGTTCAGTACCGACAAGGAAGTCTCCACGATTCCGGTCGATAAGGGCTTCTGGCTCTCTGTTCGCTGCGTGGTAAACGGTGACTAATGTGTAGTGTGTAATGTGAAATGATAATTTCTCACTTCACACTCCTCATTCCACACTCCACACCTCACACTTCACACTTCACACTATGTTCGCTCCTACTTGCAATCGTGATACCTGGGTAAAGCGCCAAGCCTTGATGAACAAGGTGCGCGCGTTCTTTGAAGCCCGCGGAGTGCTTGAGGTGGAAACGCCCGTGCTTTCCAATGCGGGAGGGACCGACCCCCAGCTGGATTACTTCGAGGTGGAAGGCGGCCATTACATGATGACGAGTCCGGAATTCCACATGAAGCGCCTCCTGGCGTCGGGCTTCGGGGATATCTTCCAGATAACGAAATCCTTCCGGAAAGATGAATCCGGCAGCCATCACAACTGCGAGTTCAGCATGGTGGAATGGTACCGCGTGGGCATGCCGCAGGAAAAGTTGATGGACGAGGTGGAAGCGCTCGTGTCCGAAATTATCGGGCAGCCGATTCACGCGCGTCGCACCCGCTGGATAGATGCCTTCAGGGAGTATGCGGGCGTTGACCCGTTCTGTGAGAGTATGGACAACTTTGTCTGTGCCTGCAATGAGCGCGCAATCCCCGTTCCCGAGGGTCCGGAACGCATGAGCCGCGAGGACTGGTGGGATTACCTGATGGTCTTTGCGGTGGAACCTGCCCTCGCGAAAAACGGCCCGGAGTTCATTCTGGATTACCCGCAGTCGCAGGCGGCTCTCGCGCAGACCTACGTGGGCGAGGACGGCCACACGTGGGCGCGTCGCTTTGAACTTTTCGTGGACCAGGTGGAACTCTGCAACGGCTATACGGAACTGACCGATGCGGCGGAACAGCGCAGGCGTTTCGACGCCGACCTTGAAATCCGTCGCCAGATGGGCAAGCCGCTCCCGCGCAAGGACGAGAACTTCCTCGCGGCGCTTGAATCCGGTATGCCCGCCTGCTCCGGCGTGGCGCTCGGGCTAGACCGCCTATTCATGCTTGCACTCGGGAAGAATGAAATCAAGGACGTGATTCTTTTCCCGAGCCCGATTGCCTGACCATCGTCACACCGTAGCCTTGCTCCGCAAGGCAAGCGTGTCTACTAGCTTTACTTTACCAGTGCCTTGATCGCTCGCCTCATGCGGTTCTCGTCGATGATGCCCGCCTCGATGTAGTCGAACTTGCCGTCGCTATCTACAAGGTAGCTCACGGGAATCACCCGCGGGTTTCCGAGAGCGTTCATGAGGTCGTAGTTCCAGTGGACCATGGTCCAGGGCATCGCGTATTTTTTCTTGAACCGGGATGCGATTTTCACGTTGTCGTCTTCGCTCACCATCAGGATGCTTAGCCCCTTCGCGGAAAATTCCTTGTGCAGGTTCTTGAGCGTGTTGAGTTCCGCGATGCATGCGGGGCACCAGCTGGCGCTAAGCACCACGAGCGTCGCCTTGCCCTTGTGTTCGTCGAAGGTCGTCCTGCCGCCGTCTATCTCGATGGCGCTGAAGTTCGCGATGCGGCTCGGGATTTCGCGGAACGGTTCCACGTTTGCGGTAATGGCCCTGTAGGCGACAAGCAAAAGTGCCGCCAAAACGATAAAACCTGCGATTTTAAAGGACTTATTCCGCATTTATGACAAGAATTTATGTTTTTTTCGGGCACTTTTAAATTATATTCTGCAATATGGCATACAATATTCAAGATCTTCTCTCTGAAATGGTTAAGCGTGGCGCGTCTGACTTGCATATTACCGCAGGTTCGCCCCCGCTGGTGCGCTTGTCCGGTAAGCTTACCCCCCTCGGCGACGACAAGCTCAAGCCCGATGAAACCATGCGCATGACGTACAGTTTGATGAACGAACTGCAGAAGAAGTCGTTCGAACAGAATAAGGAATGCGACTTTTCTTTCGGTATCGCGAACCTCGCGCGTTTCCGTGCGAACGCCTACCTGCAGCGTGGCTGCGTGGCGCTTGCGCTCCGTATTATTCCGCTTGAAATCAAGACCTTCAAGGAACTCGGGCTTCCCAAGATTCTGGCCGAGTTCACGACCCGCCCCTCCGGCCTCGTGCTGGTGACGGGTGCTACGGGTTCGGGTAAGTCTACGACCCTGGCCGCCATGATCGACAAGATCAACAAGGAACGTCACGACCATATCTTGACCGTGGAAGACCCGATTGAATTCTTGCACAAGCACCAGGGATGCATGATTAACCAGCGTGAAGTCGGTAGCGATACGAACAGCTTTGCGATTGCCCTGAAGATGGCCTTGCGCCAGGACCCGGACGTGGTGCTCATCGGCGAAATGCGTGACAACGAGACCATGCGTTGCGCCCTGACAATTGCCGAAACCGGTCACTTGGCTTTTGCGACCCTGCATACCAACTCCTGCGTGCAGACTATCAACCGTATTATCGACGCGTTCCCGAAGGGCGAACAGCAGACGGTGCGAACCCAGCTTTCGTTCGTGCTTCAGGGCGTCATATGCCAGACGCTTGTCCCCAAAATTGGCGGTGGCCGCGTGATGGCCTACGAAATCATGAACGTGACACCCGGTATCCGTGCGCTTATCCGCGACGACAAGGTTCACCAGATTGAATCCATGATTGAAATCGGCCAGAAGTTCGGCATGAACACGATGAACATGTGCCTCTGCGAACTGGTGAAGAACCGCAAGGTGGACCGCTTCGAGGCGCTCGCTCGTTCCCCGAGCCCGGACCAGCTGGAACAGTTGTTCGTGAAGGAAGGAGTTTAACCGATGGCAGAGTTTTTGTACAAGGCGCAGAACGCGCAGGGTAACAACTTCGAAGGTACTCTCGAGGCGAAGGACAAGGCCGAGGCCGAAGCGCTCCTCATGCGCCGCAGGCTTGCGATTGTGAGCCTGAAGAAAAAGCCGAAAGAAATCAGGATTAACATCGGCAACGGCATCAAGCACGAGGACCTGACCCGCTTTACGCGTATGTTCTCCTCGATGTGTTCTGCCGGCCTTCCGATGCTGCAGTGCTTGACCATCCTGGAAGAGCAGTGCGAAAACCCCGCATTGAAGGATGTTATTCACAAGGTGACCCAGTCCATCAACGGCGGTTCGTCTCTGGCGGATGCACTGGCGCAGCACCCGAAGGTGTTCGACTCCCTTTACTGCAACATGGTGGCGGCCGGCGAAGCGGGCGGTATCTTGGAAGGGATCCTGCAGCGCCTTGCCGAGACGATGGAAAACAGTATGCGCCTCAAGCGCAAGGTGAAGAAGGCGCTTACCTACCCGGTGATGGTTATCATCGTGGGTATCGTGGTGGTGATTGCACTTATGACGTTCGTGGTGCCGACATTCGCCGAGCAGTTCGCGGCGCTGGATGCGGAACTCCCTGCCCCGACGCAGGTGGTGATGAACATCTCCGACTTCCTGTTGAATAACGGCGGCTTTTTGTTCCTTGCCTTGATTGCGTTGATTATCGCCTGGAAACTCGTGATGAAGATTCCGCAGGCGCAGTTCGCGTTCGACAAGTTCCTGCTGAAGGTCCCGAAAATCGGTGACTTGCAGATAAAGTCATCTACGGCAAGTTTTTCGCGTACGCTTGGAACTCTCTTGAATGCCGGTGTGAGCGTGATGGATGCCTTGAAGGTCGTGGCCTCGACTGCAGGTAACAAGGTCGTGGAAAAGGCAATCGGCAGGATATCTATCGGTATTGCCGGTGGTAAGAGTATTGCGGACCCCATGACCGAAGTAGGGATTTTCCCGCCCATGGTTATCCAGATGACCGGCGTGGGCGAGAAGACCGGTAACTTGGGCGGCATGCTCCTGAAGCTCGCTGACTTCTATGACGAAGAAGTGGATGCCGCAGTGGATGCCGTCGTGAGCATGATTGAACCGCTCATTATCGTGTTCCTCGGTGGTGCGGTCGGCGGGTTGCTCATTGCTATGTATATGCCGATGTTCTCGATGGGCGACGCGATCAAGGGATAAAATTTCGCATAAAAACTTCGCGATGCTTCGTTGCCCCCGGCCTCACGTACTATAGTACGCTACGGCCGGTAAGGCCGCCTCGCCTCACTCGTTTTTCTGCAAAATTTCGTTTTAGTTAAGTATTGACTTTTTACAAAAAGCCTTTTAGCCTTTACTCATAAAGTACACCACGATGACACAGAAATCAAAAGACTTTATAAAGAATTTTATCAAGTGTTTTGTGTTCGCACTTTTCATGAGTGTGATGTTTGTGATTATGGATCAAGAGGGCGTGGGGTATGGATTGAGAGGAGGTGCGACGATGCCGCCTCCGGAAAGCGAACTTCCTCGGGATTTCGTAATTTATTTTATTTTCAATTTTATTGTTGCCATTCCTTTGACGAAATGGCTTCACTGGCGCTAGATTACTGTTTTTTCCAGCGGGTGTACTTCGCGGTTTCGAGAATCTCGTTCGCGTTTGCGACGCGCTCTGCGGTGGGGGACTGCGTGTCCTTGAGCGCGTACTCGATACCGAGCTCGGCATACTTGCCGAGGGCAAACGCGTGATAGGGGAGTACCTCCACGCGCTCTACGTTGCCTAGCGTGCGGATGAAGTCGCGGGTCCTTACAAGCGCCGCGTCGTCGTCGCTTATCCCGGGTACAAGCACGTGCCTTATCCAGATAGGCTTGTGGATTTCGTCCAGGTAGCGGAAGAAGTCGATGATGTTCTCGTTCCCGTGTCCGGTAAGTTCCTTGTGGACAACGTTGTCTATGTGCTTGATGTCCACGAGAAGCAGGTCGGTCACCTGCATCAGGCGCTCGATTTTTGCGAACGTTTCGCCGGAACGCCTGAACGTGACCCCGCTCGTGTCGATACACGTGTGGACTCCTGCCGCTTTCGCGAGCGTGAAGAATTCCAGCATGAAGTCAAGTTGTGCAAGCGGTTCGCCCCCGCTGACGGTAATCCCGCCGTCCTTGCCCCAGTACGTCTTGTACCGCAGGGCCTTTGCAAGCAGGTCGCTAGCCGAAATCTCGTAGCCTGCGCTTTCATTGCCCGAAATCCCAAGCGAGCCGGCTGCATTCCCGAAACTCCACGTCTCGGGATTGTGGCAGAACTTGCAGCGCATGGGGCACCCCTGCGTAAAGACGACGAACCGGATTCCCGGTCCGTCGACCGACCCGAAGGTTTCGAACTTGTTTATCCTGCCGAGTGCCATAGGGGTGCGGGGGTTGTGCGCCTTGTAGACTAGCCCTTCGCGAGCATGTCCATCAGTTCGCGGTCGAGCCTTTCGGGGTTGTTGTACTGCGGGAGGCTCTCGTGCAGCGATTCGCCCTTCGATACAAGCCCGAAGTCGAGGTTCTTGTAGTTCCAGTAGCTGAATCCCACGTCGGCCTCGCGCAATATGTCGAGGAAGTCGCGCATCCATGCAATCTGGTACTGGCGCGGAACCTGCACGTACACGCCGAACTCGTTGCAGCTTACCGGCAGGTCATATTTCGCGCGGAAGTCGAGCGCATTCTGGATGCTCGCCTGCAGGCGTGCCTTGTCCCACTTGCCGAATTCCACGTTCAGGCGCGTTTCCGCATCGCCTGTCGGGGCGGCGTAGTCGCCGGGCCACGGGCGTTCCATGTGGAAGAACGGGTCCTGAATCCATGCGGCGCCCTGGTGCGTGAACGTCACCGGCGTGTAGGTGTGGAAACTGTAGATGGCGTTGTCGTCGTCCATCGGGGTGAGGAACTCGAATTCCTTCGCGCTGTTCCACTTGTTGCTGCCCACCACAATCGTGTTCTTGGGGGCGTGCTTGCGGATAGCCCAGAAAATTTCGTCCTTTACTTTATCCCAAACGCGGGAATCGCTACCGGCGGGCTCGTTCAAAAGCTCCATCATCACGCGGGGCTCGTTGCTGTAGCGCTCGGCCATGTATGCCCAGATGTCGCAAGTTTTCTTGCGGGCGGCCGGGTCTGCAAAGAACGCCTGTTCCGTAGAGCAGCCCAGGTGAAAATCGTGACCCGGGCACTTGTGCAGGTCCAGAATCACGTCGAGGTCTGCCGCCTGGATTTCCCTGAGGGCCTTGTCCAGGAGCGAGAATTCCTCTGCCTTCGGCTTGCTCGCGTCGTCGGTTTCGAATAAGTTAAAGTAATCCACGGGCAGGCGCACGTGGTTGAACCCCGCCTCGCGGATGCGCTTGAAGTCGCTCGCGCCGAGGAAGGTCCTGATGTGTTGAATGACCCCAGGGAAACCCACGGGATCTTTTTCCTGGATGCAGTCCACCTGACTGAACCAGCCGCCCAAATTCACTCCGCGCAGTCTTTCCTTTTTCATTGTGTCATCCCATTTTGTTCGTGGCCTGGATTGGCCGCGCTTGCTTTGTACAAGTTCTACGTGTTAACGATATTCAGGTCTTCGTTCGCGATATTGAGGCCCATGATGACTTCCATATCGTCCGGAAGGTTGTAAAAATCCACGACGAGGCCGATTTTCTTGTCTTCGTCCTTCTGCTTGTCGAACTGGACTACGTCGTATATCTTCATCGGGACTACGGTTCCCTGTGTTACGGGAATCTCGACGGTCATGCCCTTGCTGATGGGGCCTTCGAGAATCTTGCCCTTGAATACGAGGCTTTTCTGGTCTTCGCCTACAGATGTTTTCTTAACGTGAAATACGCCCATTGCAGTTTTAGTCGATAGTCTTTTATTTGCGGTTGTTTTCTTTTTGTAGCCTACCAAATGCTACGGGCAAAAGTTAATTTTTTTACATGGCATTACGTGTAGGGAGAATTCCTTTTTTGGTGTGTGCGCCGTTTTTTCATGCCTTCCTGGGGCGTGAAAGCGAATTGTGCGATGTGGAGTTTGTCGATAGCCCGCCGAGCGTGCAGAGTGCGGGCCTCATGGACGGTTCCATCCACCTTTCTCCCGCATCCTCGATTACGTTTGCGCTCAAGCCCGGCGCGTTCGTGCTCTCGCCCGTGTTCTGCACGTCGTGCTCGTTCGAGGTGCGCTCGGTCAAGCTGTTTTCCCGCTACCCGATAGAGTCGCTTGCGGGCCGTCGCGTGCGCGTTACCTCGCAGAGCCGTACCTCGGTGGCGCTCCTCCGGATTCTGTTCGAGATGCGCTACGGGATTAGGCCCGAATACGTGGGTGGCCTTGCCGCCGAAGAGAGTGACGACGCCTGCCTGCTCATTGGCGATCTCGCCCTCGAGGAGAACGAGCGCGGGCGTTTCGCATACAGTTACGACCTGGGTGCGCTCTGGCAGGAATGGCAGGGGCTCCCGTTCGTGTTCGGTGCCTGGATTATCTCGAAAGGTGCCCTGCAGGCCCCGCTCCGCCCCGTGCTCGACAGTTACCTGCAGCAGACGGAACAGAGCATTCTCGCTTTCCGTGCCGACGTGAAGGGCTCGCTCGACCGCTGGCTTTCTCGCTATCCGGTGGACTTGCCGCGGGCCGTTCTCGAGGATTACTACCGCGCGCTCGACTACCGCTTTACCGATGAACGCAAGCGGTCGCTGTCGCTTTTTCTGGAACTTTCCTGCCGCATAGGCCTCGTGGAAAGCGCCCCCGCTCTAGAATTCCTGTAATGTTCCCATATATGTTCCATGTTGGAATGTTGCAGGGCATTGACACTGCGGTATCTAAGAATATAGATTAGGTCGAAAGGAGTACCGTCTATGGTCGAAGAAAAGATTCTCGTGGTCGATGACAGCGCCGAGGTGCAGCAGCAGGTGAACGAGATGCTGTCGCAGGTGGGTTACAGCGTCGTGACGTGCAGTTCGGGCAAGGAGGCGCTGGATTTCCTCGATACGGAACGCGTCGACCTGGTTCTCTTGGACATAAACATGCCGGACCTGAACGGTTACGAGGTATGCCTGCGCATACGCCAGAAGTTCGCGCTCGACGACCTCCCGGTAGTGTTCCTCACGAACAGGGAAGATTACGACAGCATCACGAAGGGGTTCCATGCCGGAGCGTCCGATTTCGTGAGCAAGACGGCGGTACCCGATATTCTTTTGGCCCGCGTGAACGTGCATATACGGCTGGCCCGCACGCTCCGGTACCTGAGGGACATTTCCCTGACCGACGACCTGACCGGCGCGTACAACCGCCGCCATGCCATGTATTCCCTGCGCGAGTGGTTTGCCCGCAGTGCGCGGTACGGCACGCAGTTTGCCCTGATTTACTTTGACCTGAACGGCTT
>JAEEGK010031989.1_pt1 | contig 10328 bp, 9 predicted proteins | sample 8958771 | NCBI WGS metagenome assembly JAEEGK01 (sample SAMN16246547, study PRJNA631951) | gut metagenome | biome: gut microbiome; feature: rumen; material: SC-attached | host: Bos | place: Iran: Karaj | collected 2018-10 | reverse complement strand
TGTGTTACCGACACCGCAACGCTGCCGCCATGTCGGTTATACTTGATGGCATTGTCGCAGAGATTATAGGCGATGCTGTACAACAACTGCGGGATTGCCCGCACCGGCGCAGATTTTCCGTCCAGGCGGATCGTGATATCCATAGCGGAAGCGGCCATTTCCAGCGTATCGACTGCGTTTTCGGCAATACGGTAAAAATCGCAGTCCTCCCATTTCATTTCCGTTCCGCCGTTGTCCAGCTTCGTCAGTTCAATAATATCCTCGATCAGTTTCGACATTCTTAGTGACTCACTGTGGATTTTTATGGCAAAAGGTTTGATATCTTCCTCCTTCACCAGCCCGTTTTCAAGAAGTTCTGCATATCCGGATATGGCATGCAATGGCGTTTTTAATTCATGAGATACATTAGCGCTGAACTCCTGGCGAATCAGAGCTGCTTTTTCTACCTTCTCCTGATCTTCTCTTAACTGGATCTGTTGCGCAGAAATATGACGAAGCAGCGGCTCGATTTCCAGATAGTTTTCTTTGCCGTAATATTGACCGGGATGCTCTAAGTCAATTTCGTTAATTGGCTTGACAATTGTTTTTGCAAGCCGGGAAGCCAAAATGAATGACAAAACCAGCGCAAAAAGAATCACAAAACATATCGGTTGTGCAAAACCCATAAGGAGCGTCCACACGGAGAATTGACCAATGGACACACGCAATACGGAGCCGTCCGGAAGTCTCTTCGCAGCATAGAATTGCTGGTCAGCAAGCGTATAAGAGTGCCTGGTTGCCTCCCCGAAGCCTTCTTCAATGGCTTGCTTTACCTCCTGCCGTTCCAGATGGTTCTCCATGGATGCCGCATCTACTTCATTATCAAACAGAATACCGCCGGCGGAACTTATCCATGTGATGCGATAGTTTTCTGTCTTGAGCTGCTCGAAATAGCCCATCCCGGAGAGTGTAACACCTTGTGCAGCTAATTCTGTTTCGATCCGCAGCTGTCTCTTCTGTACGGAGGAAAAATAGCTGTACGAGACGCCCATAATCAGAATTAACGATGCCAGGAGTACCAACAGGGCAACGATCCAGATTGCTTTGAAGATTTTACTGCGCATTGTTGTCCTCCATTTTATAGCCGACACCGCGAACAGTCTGAATGTAATCTCCCGCGTTTTCAAGCTTTGTCCGCAGCGTACCGATATGAACGTCCACGGTCCTTGTTTCACCGGCAAAATCCACGCCCCAGATGGTTGAAAGGATTATATCCCTTGTAAATACCTGCCCGGGATGCTCCATAAGCAGCTTTAGCAGTTCGAATTCTTTCAAGGTCAGCGGCACAAGTCTGTGTTCGACAGATACAATGTGCTTCCCCTCATCCAGAGTAATCGTCCCGCAGGACAGAATGACGGGACGCCTGCTGCCTGTGCGTCGAAGTACAGCGCGGATGCGCGAAACCATCTCCATCATCCCAAACGGTTTTGAGAGATAATCGTCCGCACCGGAATCGAGCCCGATCACTTTGTCATATTCACTATCTCTGGCTGTCGCCATAATGACAGGGATTTCAGCCGTCACCGGAGATGCGCGCATCTTCTGGAGGATTGTCAATCCATCTTCCCCTGGGAGCATGACATCGAGGATCACAAGATCAGGCAGCTCTACTCTCATTGCAGGCCAAAAGTCGGCGTCACTTTCAAAGCCCTTCGCCTCAAAGCCTGATGCCTGCAGCGTATATACCATCAAGTCCCGAATGGCATGATCGTCTTCTACGCAATAGATCATTCAGGGCACCTCCGTTTCTCAAATTGATTATATTTGTTAATTGTAAACCCTGTCACCACAATAATGTAAAATTGGAGTAAAATTTCTCTGTGATCCGTTTCATAGACTATTATATATGCCCAGTGCTCGCAAATCCATATGCGTGATGTCGGATTTGCAGGAAGAAAAGAACGTGAATATACTCGTTTGCTGCCCATGTGTGGTCTTTCCCTGAATCCGTTATGAACGCTCGGACCAAAACAGAGGATTCCCCTTTGGGGAAGCCTCTGTTTTTGCTTTGCATTGTTCCGATTCTAACCGGCGGCCGTGCGCGTAAAGCGCACTGAAATCCGCCGCTCAGCCCGCTGCTGCGGGCTGCCGGTTCGAATCCGGTCACACGGATCAAAAACAGAGGTTCCAACTTGCGGCGTACTCCGCAGAGAAATGAACAGAGGTGCGAGCCCGGCTGCTCGCACCTCTGTTTTTATCACGCGGTTGTGCCAGAATAATTGCGCAAAATAGTTTACAGCCCTGAGGAACGGAAGCTAACCTGCGACGGAGATGGTTTCCGTTGCATAACGCTGCTCTTTTCGACAAAGACAAAAGCAGCTTTATCGATTCAGCCATTCTTTTAATCGACGAAACACTTCTTCCTTATCATCGACAGGGATTTCTTTGTGATTGTTCAGCGCATAATGATGGCCAAACTCACTGTCGGTATAGGTGCTCCCATTGATCACCACGGGCTTATCATATCGTGGCCTGACATGTATATGAAGATGAGGATCAGGTGTCGGCTCTTTATAGAAGCTGTTCATCAGACAACTCCAATTACACAGAGCTGCTCCTAAAACAGCCTTCAGGCACGCCTCCATTTTACAAATCAGACAGCGAAGCTCGTCCCATTCCTCATTTGTCAGCTCTGACAATGAATTGCAATGACGCTTCAAAATCAAAATACAGCGCCCGATATAATCCTGTTCATCGGAAAGAAAAACAGACCAGGATTTGCTTTCGTAAACCTGAAACCGTTGATCTTCATCAGATAGGCTGCACCAATCACATTTATCCATATTTTACCTGCGATCTTTGCTTTTTCGAGCCGATTATACTGTCTTTTCCCGGCACAGTCAATCCGTGCAGAAAGAGCATGACCCACTATGACCTTCGGCTTGCGTCAAAGTGTCATAGTGGGATGCCGTTTATGCCGAGAGAACTTTCTTAAGCGGTCGCTCCCTTTGGGGAAGCCTTAGTTTTCGCTTTACTTCAGATATTTGTCGAAGAACGGCAGGACTTCCATGCAGTTTTCCGTACCCATGAAGGCGCCGTCGGAATGGGTGCGCTCCGGATAAAGGCGCAGGTCCACGCGATCCGGGCCGCAGACCTTCCGGATTTTCTGCGCAAGCAGCGTGCTGTTCTGCATAGGAACGATGGGGTCCTTTTCCCCCTGCTGGATCATGGTGGGGGGGATATCCTTGTGGACATACTGGATGGGGCTGATGAGGCGCAGCATATTCGAGTCTGCGGTGAAGGCTGCGGCCATGCTGGGAGAGGGGCCGGAGTTCTCCTGCGCCGGCGCTTCGAAGCTCATGGAGGGAACGCCGGTCTCCTTGAGGAAAGCGTCCCGGTCGGCATCCAGGATGCTGGGGCCGTACATGTCGATGATGGCCTGAACGGCGCTGCTGACGCCCTCCCAGCCGTACTGCTCGCCCTCATATTCCGGATGCCCGGCGGTGAAGCCCACCATGAGGGTCAGGTGTCCGCCGGCGCTGTCGCCCACCATGCCGAAGCGGTCCGGATCAAAGCGGTATTCCTTCGCGTTGGCCCGGGCCCAGCGTACGGCGGTCTTCACATCAAAGAGAAACTCGGGGAATTTGACGCCGGGAGCCAGCCGGTAGTCCACGGAGATCACGGCGTAGCCATACTTGATGGCGTCGATGATGCACGGGAGCGCGCCTTCCCGTTTGTTTCCCATGCTCCAGCCGCCGCCGTGGACATAGATGATGAGGGGGAAGGGGCCGTCGCCCTCGTCGGGAAGATAGACGTCCGCCTTCTGCTCCGGCAGCGTGCCGTACTGCACATCCAGATATTTGCGCTTGATGGGGCTGGGGTCAAAGACCGTGGGCGTCACCATACGTTTGAAAATGGCCATCTGTTCTTCAGAGAAGTGGGGTCTGTCCATAAGATCGCCTCCATGCTTTTTGCGTAATCATACCATATGGGTTTGCGGATTGACAATAGGCGTGGTATACTGAATCGAAAATACTGCTGAAGGGAGAAGATAGATAATGGCAAAGAAGATCGGCGGAAAAGCTGCGAAGATCGCATTGGCGGCGGCAGGCGCTGCGGCGCTGTCTGCCGTGGGAACGGGCGTCGTTCAGTTCTGCAAGTGGGCGAAGGACCCCTATTCCACGGAGCTGTGGTTTGGCTTCCTGAAAAAGGGGATCCTGATCACGAAGACGGACGAACCCCATCATTTCCGGGTGCAGACCGGCTATCGCTGGCATGACGACGCTGACGCGGACGAAATGGAATACCCGGAGGAACCGGAAATGGAGATCCGGCTGCCGGAGGATGCGGATCTGACTTCTGCCGAAGCGGCGGCGGAGCCGGAAACGGGAGCCGGAGCGGCGGCGGAAGCGGTTTCGGAGGCCATCGAGAAGGCTGCGGAGACAGTGGAAGAAGCCGTCGAAGCTGCGGCGGATACCCTCGCTGCGCCGGAGGCCGAAGCGGAGACGCCGGAAGCGGACAGTGAAGCCTGAAATCCAGATTTCCCTGGGTCCGGAGCTGGTGCAGAACTATCCTGCGGCAGTGGAGGCCTTCGGCGGCGTCGCCGCAGGCGCATTCCTCCCGGAGCCGGAGCCGGAGAAATATGACGCCCTCATCCTATCCGGCGGCGGGGATGTGGACCCGGCCCGTTATGGGGAGGAGAATACCGCCTGTTTCGGCGTGGATACGGCCCGGGATGAGGCGGAATTCCGCCTCATCGAAGCCTATCTTCGGGCGGGCAAGCCCATCCTGGGCATCTGCCGGGGCCACCAGCTGCTCAATGTTTATTTCGGCGGAAGCCTTGTGCAGCATCTGCCCGGCGCGGAGAAGCATGTGCCGTCAAAATCGGGGGACAGCGCCCATGCGACCAAAGCCCTGCCGGGTTCCTTTCCGGCGGAGCTCTATGGGGAGCGCTTCTCCGTCAACAGCGCGCACCACCAGGGCATCGGCCGGCTTTCTGCGGAGCTGGAGGCCCTTCAATGGGCGGAGGACGGCGTCATTGAAGCCTGCCGTCATAAAACCAGGCCGGTTTACGGCGTTCAGTGGCACCCGGAGCGCATGTGCCTCCGCCATGCCCGCGCCGACACGGTGGACGGCGGGGCGCTCTTCCGCTGGTTTTTGGAATTGACAAAAGCGCAGGCAGCGCGGTAAGACGGCTGCCTGGGATTAGGGAGGAAACCATGGATATTGAAAAAGTGAAAAAGGGAGAATGGTCCCTGAAGGAGCTTTATGACGGCTACGACGATCCCAGCTTCGCCGCGGACACAGCGGAGCTGGACAAGGTCATCGAGAGCCTGACGAAGAAGACGCAGGATCTGAGCGGGGACGCGAAGGAAACGCTCTTGTCCGTTCTGAAGGATTTGGAACGGATAACGGAGCTCACCGGGAAGCTGATGCTTTATGTGAGTCTGCGGCAATCCGCCTGCACCACGGACGAAAGGGCCAGCTCCCTTATGGACCGGTTCAGCGGAAAACTCAGCCTTTTGGCCGCGCCTCGGACGCGCTTCGATCAGTATGTCGCAGGTCTGGCCGATTTGGAGGAGCTGATCGCCTCCGACCCGATGCTGACGGACTATGCATTCCTGCTGCGCAACACCAAGGAGGACGCCAAATACCTTCTGGACGACAAGTGCGAGACCATCATCGCCCTGTATGAGAACAGCGGTTCCGACGCCTGGGGCAATCTCCAGAGCTATCTGACCAGCACCGTGCCGGTGGAGTACCGGGGGGAGACCATCACCCTGTCCGACGTGCGCAACCTGGCCTATGACCCGGATCCCCAGGTGCGGAAGGACGCGTTTCATGCGGAGCTGGCCTGCTATGACCGCATCAAGGACGCGGTGGCCTTTTCCCTCAACAGCATCAAGCTGGAGGTGCTCAACCGCTGCCGCCTCAAGGGCTTTGAGAGTCCCCTGGCGGAGACCCTGCACGAATCCCGTATGACCGCCGCCACCCTGGAGGCGCTCCTGGCCGCCATGCGGGAATACCTGCCCCGGCTACAGCCCTTCTACCGCCACAAGGCGCGGCTCCTGGGGCATGAGGGCGGTCTGCCCTGGTATGACCTCTTTGCGCCCCTGTCTGCCGGCGGGGAGAAATACACCGCCGAGAGCGCCAGGGATTACCTCCTGGAAAGGTTTTCCTCCTTCGACAGCGAGCTGACGGAGATGGTGCGCACCGCCTTTGACGAGGGCTGGATCGACTTCTATCCCCGGGAGGGCAAGGTGGGCGGCGCGTTCTGCGCGGAAGCATTTCCCATCCGCGCCAGCCGCATCCTGACGAACTTCGCCGGCTCCTTTGACGACGTGGTGACCCTTGCCCATGAGCTGGGCCACGCCTTCCATAACCTGAATCTCTATGACAACCGGCCCTTGAACCGGGATTATTCCATGCCGCTGGCGGAAACGGCCTCCACCTTCAACGAGGTGCTGGTGATGAACGACGCCATCCGCCAGGCTTCCGACCCGGTGAAGCGCCGCGCGCTGATGCATGAGCAGCTGTCCGGGGACCTGCAGATCATCTGCGACATCTATTCCCGCTTCCGCTTTGAGTCTGCCGTATTTGAGAATCGGGACGAGAGCTTCATGTTCCCGCCCCAGCTCTGCGAGATGATGCTGCAGGCCCAGAAGGAGGGCTATGGGGACGGACTGGACTGGGCGGAGCCCCACAGCTATATGTGGCTGTGCAAGAGCCATTATTACAGCGGCGGTCTCAGCTTCTACAACTGGCCCTATGCCTTCGGCGGTCTGCTGGCCCGGGGCCTCTACGCCTGCTATGAAAAGGAAGGGGCGGCCTTCGTCCCCAAGTACAAGAGCTTCCTCAAGGCCGCGGCGGTCATGACCGCGGAGGACGCGGGCAGGGTTGCCGGCATCGACCTGACGGACGCGGATTTCTGGCGGAGCGGCCTGGAGGGTCTGGCTGAGGAAGTGGAGGAATTCGGCGAGCTCTGCCGTCTGGGCTGAGGCGGCCGCCGTCCGGCCCGCGTATGCGGATCACCGGGGTAAGGCTTTTCGCCCGGCGCAGGAGAAAACCGCGGAAAAACGTAGCGTAGTGCAGGGATTTCCGGCAGGCCCGGACGAAAGGGTGCCGGCGCGGGGTGATTCCGGCAGCGCTTACCGAAGGAGGAACTGTTGGATCCGGCGCGTTCGGGAATTCCCGGGCGCGCCGATGACAGATGAAAGGCATGAAATGCCATGTTGAAGAGCGTTTTCCATTCATCCACATCCGCCTGCTTTGAACTGACTTGTGAGGAGCCCTGGTTCGCGCCGGAGCCCTATACGCTTTTTTTGAACGGGCAATGCGCCGGAACGGGGGAGACCAACGTGTTTTCTCTCTTCGGCCTGCAGCCGGGAAAAGCGTATTCCCTCGCGCTGCGCTTTGCTTCCGGGCGGGAAGAAAGGCTGGATTTTGCTGCCCCGGAGGAACCCTGCGCTCTGGATGTGCGGGATTTCGGCGCGCGGGGGGACGGAACGGCGGACGATACCGCCGCCATTCAGGCCGCGATCGCATTTCTGCCGGAGAAGGGCAGGCTCTATTTTCCGCCGGGGGTTTACCGAAGCCTGCCCCTGGCGCTGAAAAGCCATATCCACCTGGATTTCGCCGAGGGCGCGACGCTGCTGGCTTCGGCGGAAAAGGAGCGCTATCCCGTCCTGCCGGGGACGCTGCGCGACCTGGACGGCGGGGCCGAGGTCCATTTCGGCGCCTTTGAGGGACTGGCGCAGCCCATGCTGCAATCCCTGCTGACGGCGCAGTACGCCGAGGATATCACCGTCACCGGACCCGGGATCCTGGACGGGAGCGGAAGCGCATTCTGGGGGGATTTTGCCGGCCTTCCGGCGGCAAGGCCGAGGCTCTGCTTCTTCAACCGCTGCCGGAATGTCCGCTTCCACGGGCTTACGGCCCGCAATTCTCCTTCCTGGCATTTTCATCCCTATTACTGCAGCGATCTGGGCTTTTACGATGTGCGCGTCAGCGCCCCGGAGAACAGTCCCAATACCGACGCCCTGGATCCGGAATCCTGTGAAAACGTGGAGATCATCGGCTGCCGCTTCCATGTGGGCGACGACTGCATCGCCATCAAATCCGGCAAGCTCGAGCTGGGACGAAGCCTGAATCGCCCGGCAGACAAACACACCATCCGAAACTGCCTGATGGAATCCGGCCATGGGGCCGTCACCCTGGGCAGCGAGATCGGCGCGGGCGTGCGGGAGCTGACGGTGGAACGCTGCCTCTTCCGGGGAACGGACCGGGGCCTGCGCATCAAGACCCGGCGCGGCAGAGGCGAAAACTGCCGCGTGGACGGCATAACCTTTGAAAACATCCGCATGGAAGGGGTATTGACCCCCATTACCCTGAATATGTGGTACAACTGCTGCGACCCGGACCGGGAGAGCGAATATGTCTGGAGCCGGGAGGCGCTACCGGTGGATGAACGGACGCCGTACCTGGGCAGATTCTGTTTCAGAAACATTCACTGCGCCGGCGCCCACGCCGCAGCCTGTTATGCCGACGGCCTGCCGGAAGCGCCCATCGGGGAGATCGTTCTGGAAAACGTCAGCGTCCGCTTCGCCGCAAATGCCCGCAGCGCCGTTCCCATCATGAAGAACTTCGCGGAGCCCTGCCGCAGGCTCGGCCTGTATTTTGACAATGTGCGGCGGGTGGTGCTGCGGAATGTGCGCCTGTACGGCACGGAGGGGGAGCCGCTGCTGCTCCACGGCTGCGGGGAAACGGTCCGGGAGGGCTTCCTTTCCGCGCCCCTTCCCGGGGAAACTGCGCCATGATCTATCCGAAGGTCCGGGAGGCGGTCTTTCTGGACCGGCCAAACCGCTTCATCGCCCATGTCCGGCTGGAGGATGGGATCGCCGAAGTCCATGTGAAAAACACGGGCCGCTGCCGGGAGCTGCTGAAGCCCGGCGCGCGGGTCATCCTGGCGGAGGGAACGAGGCCCGGAAGAAAGACTGCCTATGATCTCATCGGGGTCTATAAGGACGGGAACCGGCTTTTCAATATCGACAGCCAGGCCCCCAACGCCGCGGCGGCGGAGTGGCTGGATGCACAGGGCTTCGACCTGGTGCGCAGGGAATACACCTTCGGGGAATCCCGCTTTGATTTTTATATGGAGAAGGGCGGGGAACGGTATCTGCTGGAGGTGAAGGGCTGCACCCTGGAGATGGATAACGTGGGCTATTTCCCCGACGCGCCGACGCAGTGGGGCGTCAAGCACCTTCGGGAGCTGACCGCCGCTGCCGCCAAAGGCTGGAAATGCATCCTGGCCTTTGTGATCCAGACCGAGGGCGTCAGCCGGGTGCTGCCCAACCGGGAGACCCATCCCGCATTCGGCCAGGCGCTGGATGCGGCCATGGCCGCCGGAGTGCGGGTGTTGTATCTGCCCTGCCGGGTGGAGGAAAACCGGCTGGAGATCGCCGGCGGGCCAGAAAACCGCATTCTTACATCCGATCCCGGCACTTGTGCCGCGCAGCGGATTATGCTACAATCGGGGCATGACAGGGAGGAAGTACCATGAAGGTCATCAACGTATACGATCAGTATTTTGCCGCGCAATGCGTTTATAACGAAGTGGAACGCCGGGCAGCGCAGGTCATGCTCATCGCCTCGTCGGAGGAGGGGACCATCCGCTACGAGGCGGCAGTGAATTTCTTCCCCCACCGGGATGAGGAGGACTATGCCGTCAGCGGCGACGCTTATGCATCCAGGGAACTCTATTATGCAAAGGGCCGCCGCTCCAAAAAGCGGGAAGCCGCCCTGATGGAGGCCTTCCGCTCCGAAGCGGACGCCCTGGCCGCCTCCATGGGCGGCAGCATCGACTGGGAGCATCCCCTGCGGGAGGCACGATACGGCTGAATTTATAAAACGGAGGAACGATATGGACAAGACCGCATTTTACAAGCTGAGCTACGGCCTTTATCTCCTGACCGCGAAGGAAGGGGAGAAGGAGAACGGCTGCATCATCAACACCGCCATCCAGTGCGCTTCGGAACCGAAGCTGATTTCCATCTGCGTCATCAACAAAAACCTGACCTGCGACATGATCAGGAACACGGGCCGCTTCAACATTTCCGTGCTGGCGGAGAATACGCCTTTCGCCTTCTTCCAGCGCTTCGGCATGCAGTCGGGCAGGGACGTGGATAAATTCGCCGGGGATGAGGAAATGCCCCTGATGGGCAACGATATCCGCTATTATCCCGAGGCTGCGGCGGTTTTTGCCTGCAGGGTGATCTCCTCCACCGATCTGGGCAGCCACACCCTCTTTATCGCCGAGCCGGAGGACGCCATCAGCTTCAGCGACGAAGCCC
>JAEEGK010031984.1_pt1 | contig 10329 bp, 9 predicted proteins | sample 8958771 | NCBI WGS metagenome assembly JAEEGK01 (sample SAMN16246547, study PRJNA631951) | gut metagenome | biome: gut microbiome; feature: rumen; material: SC-attached | host: Bos | place: Iran: Karaj | collected 2018-10 | reverse complement strand
GTACTCGCTCTCAAGGAACTCAGGCAGAAAAATTATCTCGCCGAGGGCAACCAGGGTGACTACTTCATGGCGCTCGGGTTCATTGCCCGCCGGTACATCGAACGCCGTTTCGACGTGGATATCCTGGATGCGACCGTCGCCGAACTCAAGCAACGCATGTCGCATGTGGCGGGCCTTCCGCAGGCCTACAAGGAATCGGTCGTGACGCTCGCCGTCGAGACAGAGCCAGTGAAGTTCGCGAAGATGAAACTCGAGGGCGAACGCTGCCGCTTCTGGGACGAATGGGCCGACCGCCTTCTCGAAGATACGAAGCCCACGCCGGAAGAGGAACAGGCCAAGAAGGAAGAGCTGAAGGCTGCGGTCGAAACGGTGAAGGCCGCGCGTTCCGCTAAAGCGAAAAAGAAGTAGCCTAAATCTCTATCGTCATTCCGGTATGCATCTGTTGCACGCGCTCGCCGAGAACTTCCCGTAATATTCCGTAGGCGCGGTCGCCGGTGCAGTGCCCTGTGTAAATCTTCTGCACGTCGAGTTCGCGTAGTCTTTCGGCGAAGGCGCGCACGCGTGCATCCGGGTAACGGAAAAGATGGAACCCGCCGAGAATCGCGTAAATCTTTTTCCCGGGGAAGGCATCCCCGATTTCTTTCACGATGTTGTCTGCTCCCGCGTGGCTGCAACTGTTCATGACGAATAGCCCCTGCGGGGTATCGAACACCAGACTCTGCTCGTGCGCGAAACTGTCGTAGCGGTATTTGCCGTTTTCTTTGACGCTCAGGTGCGCCATCTCGCCGATGCGTTCGAGCCCCGTGGTAGAATGCGGCACGAGCGTTATTCCCGGCGCAATTTCGGCATTGCCTTCCGCATAGCGGATGCGGCCCGCGAATCGCTTGAGCCATCCTTTGTGAATGCCGATGTATTCATGGTAGGTAAATCGCCCAAAAAGCTTGTGCGTGTGGTAGCAGTTTTCGCCTGCGCCCTTCCGCAGGTAGAAGGGTGCGGTCTTATTGAGTGCAAAGAATTTCGCCATGCCGTCCGCGTGGTCGTAATGCGCGTGGCTCAGCACGCCGATATCCACCTGCGAGAGGTCGATGCCCATCACTTTCGCGTTTTTTGCGAACAGGTGCGATGCGCCCGTATCGAGCAGCACCTTGTGGCCGTCATATTCCACGTACACGGAAAGTCCCCACTCGCCAAAGAGCTTGCGGGTGCGTTCGCCTTGGGCATCACATTTGTTCGCAGGTCCCGCGTCGGCAGAAATCGCGCCGCCGACATGACCTGCGATGTTATCGATGAGAATCTGGACCTTCATTGCCGTTTGCGCCCTATTCGCAGTCGAGGCAGGTCCATTCCACCGTACCCGAGCCGTAGTTGTTGAAGCGGGCGCGCGTGTAGCTCTCGATGTCGATGAGGAACCCGACCTTGCCCGCATTCTTGGTGCAGCAACCGTCACAGTCGCTGTCGGCACACATGTCGTAGACGACGGCGTCGATGGTGTGACCGTTCTTGCGCAGCCTGAATGTCTTGAGCTTGTAGGTATCCCAGTCCTTCTCGTGGACGGCGATGATGTTGTGCTCGCTGACCCATTCCTCTGTCTGCTGGTCTTCGAGACCTGCGAACCAGCCCGCCCACGTACATCCGTTGTAGTCCTCGCATTCCTCGCTGCCGGGTTCCGGCCAGGAGGTGTACCACGTGAGGTTTGCCTTTTTCCATACGGTATCGCCAGGAACCGCTTCCACCGAGGAACTCGATGCGGGCAGGGCCGCGCTGCTCGATTCCGGCAAAAGCGCGTCGCTGGATTCTGGCAAAAGCGCGTCGCTCGATTCGATGACTGCGTCGGAACTTTCCGGAGCGGGAGAACTGCTGGAACTGTCGTCACCGCAGGCGGCGAGCGTGCCCGCGAGCAAGCCCGCAAGCGCGAAACCCGTGAAAGCGGCAGGGTTCATGCCGTGCAGAAACTTCTTCACAAACACTCCCGCCTCCTTAAAGCGTCTTCCCGTCGCTGAAGGCGTTCCCGACGCGGCGTTCCATCACGTAGTAGCCGTGGCCTGCGGAATCGTAGCACACCGGCGCGAGTTTTTCCACGGAGAGCTTGCCGTCGGCATCAAGTACGGATTCGTCGGCGGTCACGTTCACGATTTCGCCGAGCAGGAGTTCCGAATCGTCGTCGTAGCTCACCATCCTGCATTCGAGTGCGAGCGGGAGTTCCGCGATGAGCGGGGCGTCCACGTGAGCACTCTTGATTGCGGTGAGTCCCGACTTGGCGAACTTGTCGGCAACCTTGTTCCCGCTGGTTATGCCCAGGTAGTCGATGGCCTTGATGTCCTTCGCGGTCGCCATGCTCACGGTGAATGCCTTGCGCGCCTTGATGTTCGGCACGGTCTTGTGCGATGCGGCCACGTAAATAGCCACCTGGTTCGAGTCGCTCACCGAGCCCCAAGCGGCGACCATCGCGTTCGGCGAACCGTCTTCGTTGTAGGTCGCGATGACGAGTGTGGGTTGCGGGTACAGGTACGTTTTTACTCCGAGATCTTTGCGCATTTGAAAACTCCTTTTTTTTACAAGATATAAAACTATCTGCGAAAAAATTATATACTTTTTTCTTAAAACGATTTTCAAAGGAGTTCTTATGACTATCGGAATTGTCATCGCCATCGTCGTGGTCATTCTCGTCGTGTGTTTCATCTCCATGTACAATGGCCTGGTGAAGCTCCGCAACAACCGCGAAAATGCCTTCGCGAATATCGACGTGCAGCTCAAGCAGCGCTTTGACCTGGTGCCGCAACTCGTGAATACCGTGAAGGGCTATGCCACCCACGAGAAGGAAACTCTCGATAAGGTGACTTCTGCCCGTGCCGCCGCGATGGGCGCCACCACGGTCGACGAGAAGGTTGCCGCCGACAAGGCCCTTACCGGGGCACTCGCCGGGCTCCGCGTCTCCCTCGAGGCGTACCCGGAACTCAAGGCGAACCAGAACTTCTTGCAGTTGCAGACGGAACTTTCCGATATCGAGAACAAGCTTTCTGCCGCACGTCGCTTCTTCAACTCCGCCACCCGCGAGTTCAACAACGCCTGCGAGGTATTCCCGAGCAACATCATCGCCGGCATGTTCAACTTCAGGCGTGCTCCCATGTACGAGGCGTCCGAAGGCCGCGAGACCCTCAACAAGGCTCCCGAGGTACGTTTTTAGGAATGAAAAATGTGGAGTGTGGAATGTGAAATGAATAATTACACACCTCACATTTCACATTACACATCCTTATGAAGTACGTCGGTATCCAGACCCAGATTTGGCGGAATAACCGCAATACGGTTATCCTGCTTTTCATGTTCCCGCTGCTCCTCCTGGGGATGGTTTTCGGCACGGTCGTTTTGCTGGACTGGCTCGGGTTCTTCTGCTGGAACGGCGTTTGCCCCGAAGGCCTGCAGGCGACCGAGTTTCACTGGGATGTCATCTGGCAGTATTTCCTCGATGCGGTGCCGTACACGCTCGCGGTGACGGGAACGTGGTTTGTTATCGCGTACTTCACGAACACCTTCATTATCCGGCATGCGACGCACGCGCGTCCGCTGGAACGCAAGGAGAACGTGCGCGTCTACAACATCGTAGAAAACCTCTGCATCGCAGGTGGCATCGAGATGCCGCGCATAAACATCGTCGAGGATTCGAGCCTTAACGCGTTTGCGAGCGGTATCGATATAAAGTCATACACCATCACGCTGACCACGGGCATTATAGACAGGCTGGACGATGCGGAACTCTCGGCTGTCGTGGGGCACGAACTCACGCACATCAAGAACCGCGATACGCGCCTGATGGTGGTGTGCATCGTTTTCGTGGGCATATTCTCGATGCTCATGAATGTCTCCCTGCGGCTCCTGAGCAGTGCCATGCGCTCGTCGCGCAGTAGGGGTAGTCGCAAGAATGGCGGGGGAGGCATAATCATCATTTTGCTTGCCGTGCTGGTATGGGCTGCCATCGGGTATCTCTTCAGCACGCTCACGCGCCTTGCCATCTCGCGCAAGCGTGAATACGTCGCCGATGCGGGTGGCGCCGAACTCTGTGGCGACCCGCTCGCGCTCGCTTCTGCCCTAAGGAAGATTTCTGCGGATCCGGGCCTCGCCGATGTAAAACGCGACGATATCGCGCAGCTCTACGTGGTTCACCCGGACGAGGAATTCGACAACGATATGGGCCTCAAGGGGCTCGTCGCGAAGGCGAACATCCTGTTCTGCACGCACCCCGACACTCCGGAGCGCATCAAGCTTCTGGAACAGTTCTAGTCCTGGAAGCCGCAGGTCACTTTATCGCCCGATATGTCCCGCCTGTCGAAAATTTGCGGATGGTGTTGTCTACAAAGTAAATTTTTTTATATTTCTCGGAACATGAAATCAGTAAATAATTTAAGAAGGATTTTTTTGCTGGCGGTTCCGTTCGCCCTGATTGCCTGTGGCGATGACTCCAGTTCCGCTTCCGATGATTACAGTTCGGCTTCGGAAGTCCCGAGCAGTTCCTCACGAACGGAATGTCCGGAGTCTCTTGCGGCAGGCGAGTTCTGCGATACGCGCGACTTTAATGTTTATGCAACGAGTGAAATCGGCGCCCTCGTGTGGATGACGGGGAACCTGAAGTACCATGTGGATGGCAGCAAGTGCCTTGACGACAAGGAATCCAACTGCGATTCTCACGGTCGCCTTTATAGCTGGACGCAGGCGATGGATCTGGACAAGTCGCTCCTTATAGGCGACGCCTCGTCGAAGGTCTCTAGCCCGCACCATCGCGGAATTTGCCCCGAAGGCTGGCATGTGCCCGATACTCTCGAATGGCTCTATCTCGTGGACTACGCGGGCGGTTTTTCTTCGCTAGGAAAATACGGTTTCTCGGACACGGAGCCGGGCTTCTATTCCATCTATTATTACAGGTATAATCCGGATTACTCGTTCTTCCACACGGCGGTGGAAGATTCCGTCGATGACTGGTATGTTGATTACGACAGGGATTACGGCCTGATTCAGGACAGGGACTACTTTACGCGCGTCAACTCCTATTATGCAATACTTGACGAAGATGGCGTAAGTCTTTCGAACCAGAGCAAGTCGCACTACGCTCCGCTCCGCTGCGTCAAGGATACCCTGCTCATGGAAATGAAATTCAGGCCGGTAAGCAGTTCGTCTTCCTCCTTCGATGGGCCGGAATCCAGCAGCTCGGAACCTTTTGATCCCTGTTCCGTAGCAAAGAAGTCGTGGGAACACCTGAATCCCGATTTCAACTATGCGGTGTTTATTGACGGGCGCGATAACCAGTGTTACAAGACGACGCGCGTGGCAGGACTCGTAATGCTCGCGGAAAACCTCAACTATGCGGATTCTATCGCGATGCCGGAACTCCGCGGGGCGAACCGTTGCACGCAGGGGCTAAGTGAAAATTGCGAGTCTACAGGGCGCCTCTATACATGGGATGCCGCGATGGAGGTGTGCCCGGATGGCTGGAGGCTCCCGACTGAGGCGGAAATTTACGATATCTGGCATGCGACGCACAGCGTACTCGAGGTGGTATCGCTCGAAATGCGCAAGGAAATCGATCTCGAAATTACGGATGCGTACGGGTTGTCGTTTGTTCCCTCGGGCTTGTACTATGTGGACGACCCCTACAAGGAAGATGGCGATGAAACGCTCCTGGTAAAGTCGTCGGTATGGCTCTCGGACAATACGGAAGATGGCTATGCGGATGCGTACCAGATTCACTTTGAGGAATATCTCGACCAGACGGTCGAACCCGAACGCAAGACGAGCTTTATGCCTGTCCGTTGCGTAAAGAAGTAAGCATCGCGCGGCAACCCTCGTTCACGTCGTTCCAGGTGGCCTCAAAGTCTCCGGTATACCACGGGTCCGCTACGTCGCGCGAATTCCCGGTCCAGTCCATCAGCAGGGAAACTTTCTTGTGGGGTAGGCGTGTGTCCGTGGCGCTTCCGCCGATGCATTCCCTCTCGTAAATCGCGGGCGGCAGTATCCAGCGGAGGTTCCGCAGGTTGTTCCTGTCCATTAGGACGATATAGTCGTAGTATTCGTAGTCCCGCAGGGTCATCTGGCGGGCGGTCTTGCCCCTGCAATCTATCCCGTGCCGTTCCAGCATGCGCCTTGCCGGCGGGTACACCGGGTTCCCGATTTCTTCGGTGCTTGTCGCGGCGCTCGCGATTTCAAAGTCCGCGCAGTTCTTGCCCGCGCAATCCTTGCTTGCGCATTTCAGACCCGCGTCGTCAATGTCCGCGCCTCTAGAACCCGCAGCGTCATTGTCCGCACATTCCAGACCCGCGCCGTCCTGCAGTTCCGCGACCATCTTCTTCATCACGAATTCGGCCATCGGGCTCCGGCAGATGTTGCCGTGGCATACGAAGAGGATTTTCGGCATTAGTTCGTCCCGCGCCTTTTCTGTACGAGCGGAGTCGCGCTACGCCTGCCGTATTCCTTTTGCATCGTGCGGCCCTGCATGTCGAACCGGCGCGCATCCTGTTCCCGAGAACTACCGGCACTCCCCACGAAGCCCTGCGCATCCTGCCCCGCGAACCCCCGCACATTCCCGCGGATTGCCGTCGTGGAATCTCCCGTCCCGGTCGAATCGCTTACCCCGGGCACCGTGTCCGCGGGCGTATTTCCCGAAGTATCCGCCGGCGCCTTCAAGATGCCTTCCTTTATAATCCTCGCGAGTTCCTTCGCGCCGGTCGCGTTCGGGTGCACGCTGTCGGGCAAAAACCATGCGGGCGTATTGAATTGCGAATGCAGGTCGATAATCTCCACGCCCTTCCGGGTCGCGACTTCCTGGATAATGGGGTTTATCTGGTTCACGATTGCAGTATCCATGATACCCCACCCGCAGTTGTTGGAATAGGGCTGCAGCGTCGCGATGACCCTCGGGCTTGTCGCGAGGTGCATGAACGTGTCGAGCAGCGCTTCATAATCCTTGTACAGCTGATCCTTCTCGTACTGCCCGTAATTGTAGTTGTAGGTGGGCTGCCCATTTTCGATGCAGTTGTTCGTGAAGAACTTGCTGTCGTTTGTCCCGAGCTCTATGACGACTATCTCGGGGTTAAACTCGAGGGCCGCCTTGAACTTGTCGGTGTTCCAGTAGCTCATGTTGTCGCTTGGGCCCTTGTTCGCGAACGTCATGGAAGAAACGCCGAAGTTCTGCACCTTGTAGCTATCGCCCAGCATCTCCTGCAGTTGGAACGGGTAGTCTTCCTGCCAGCCGAGCCCGTAGCCCGCGGTAATGCTGTTGCCTACGCACGCCACGCGCGTCTGTGCGCTTGCGGCGCATGTAATTCCCGCGACTGCCATCAAAGCAATCGCCAAAGCCTTGCTATTCTTTCCAAACATCATGCCTATAATATAAATTCCCGAGCGCCCGTCCGTCGTACCGGGCGGGCAGTTTTGCAAATCGCCGGTGCGCGACAATCAACAAAAAACGACCCGCGCTCGCGGGCCGTTTATCAAATTGCTTGTAGAGTCGCCGAACTTGCGGCTTTTTCTGCTAATATTTCTGCTTCAGCACGTCGGGGCATTCCACTTCGACGTAGTTGTGCAGCGGGTTGCCTGCCGCGTGCATGAATTCGGCGAGGAACATGCAGCCCTGCTTGGCGGTCGCGTCGTTGCTGAACACGCTGTTGCACTTGTTCTTGAGGCAGGTGAGGGTCTTGGACGAGTTGTAGTTGCTTTCCTCTTCGCAGTCGCTGAGGAGGCCACCGTACTGTTTGCCCTGGTTGCCCCAGCCCATCTGGCTGCAGCCATTGAAGGCACCCACGCCGCCGCCCGGGATCATGATGTCGAACTGACCCTGTTCCACGTCGTGGCCGATGTTTGTGGTCATGATGATGAGCTTCTTGCCCTTGATTGCGCTCAGGTTGTTGTCGCTTGCGTACTTGCCCTTGCCGGTAAAGGTCAACTGGTAGCACTTGCCGCAGGTACCGCCGTCAGCACCCGGGACTGCCGCGAAGGCGAAGCCCATATCGGTACAGCCGTTGACGGTGAACGGAATCTGGCTCAAGCAGGTCGCCTGGTAGCCGCCAGAACAGATGCTTCCGCCGCCGCCGACAACGTTCTTGCCCTTGGAGTCGCAGGTCTTGCTGGTGTTGCCGCCGGCATTTTCCGACCAGGAGCAGTGGGGTGCACAGCAGTCCCAGTAGCGGGTTGCCCAGCCGGAGCCGGTTCTGCCACCGCTCTTCACCTTGATGTTCGGGCATCCGCCGGCAGGGGCGACAGAGGAGCTGCTTTTCGGGGCGCTGCTCGAGGATTTCGGCTTGCTGCTGCTGGAATTGGGTGTTGCGGAACTTGTGGGGGTGGGGCCGATATCCGAACTGGATTCGGGGCCAGGCACGAAATCGCTGGAACTCGATTCGATGACCGGGTCGGGTTCCTTGGTGAACTTGTCACCTGGCTGCAACACCGGGAGGTCGAGGATGTCTTCGACCTTGGTGAGTTCGGTAACGCCGTCGGGCGCGACAACCGTGTTGGTCTCGAAGTTGAAGAATCCGATGACCGTAGCGTTGGAATCCTTCACGAAGCCGATGGAACCGCCGTCTTCGGCGAGGTAGATGAGGTAGTCGCCGGTTTCGTCCACCAGGTGGAAGGCCGGGCCGGTAATGGCGTACACTGTGGTGTTCTTTTCGAGCAGGGGGAGGCCCGCCACGTCCACTCCGTCGTAGAGCACGTTGCCCGCGAGGTCGGTGATGACGCCCACGGAGGAACCATCGATGAACTTGATGGTGGCGATGATGTCGCCTTCGGGGTTGGTGACGCGCCCGTCAAGGTAGATGATGTAGTCCTGGTCTGTGGAAAGAAGCCATGCCGAAGATGTTACTGCATATTCGGGAGCCTTCGGGCCAGTCGTGGATTCATCGGAACAGTTCCAGGCGATCATGATTGCGCCCGCGGCGAGCAGGGCTTTCAAAAATGCATGTTTCATAATTTCCTCATTACCCTAATTACACCGCAGACAAAGATACTTTAATTGATATCGAATTCCTTGTAAAAAAATCGCTAACTCGTTAATTGTGTTCTTTTTATGTTCTCGGTCACACGGTGAAAACGCAAATGTAAACCGAATGTAAAAAAATCTATTGTAAAATAAATATTACAATAATGACGGAGGAGAAGGGAAACCCGCGTGCGGTTTGGTTCATAAATGTTAGTTAAATGTTGATAAAGTGGAACTATCCATTTGTTAAAAATATTGAAACCTTGAAATTGTGCAAAAAACGGCATTTTGCCAGAAACGGGCTGGCGCAGTCGAAAATCGTGCCGCGAGAGGCTTTTTTGATTGTGGATAACCCTGCATTTTTCCCCTTTTTCGTAAAAAAACAAAAAAAACGCTTGCAAAAAAAATGTCATTTACTAAATTTGTGGCTCAATTTCGGAGAGTACCGCTTCCTATGCTTTCCGGATTAACGGAAGTCCTTGAGGCTTCTTGACTTGAAGCGATAAACCTTCTGCTGAAGAAGAGGAATAAAATGGCAAAAGAACATTTTGACAGAAGCAAGCCGCACTGCAACATTGGCACCATCGGCCACGTTGACCACGGTAAAACCACCCTGACCGCCGCAATCTGCACGACTCTCGCTGCCCGCGGTCTCGCCAGCGCCAAGCGTTTCGACGAAATCGACAACGCTCCCGAAGAAAAGGCCCGTGGTATCACGATCAACACTTCTCACGTCGAATACACCACTGCAAACCGTCACTACGCTCACGTCGACTGCCCGGGGCACGCCGACTACGTGAAGAACATGGTGACCGGTGCTGCCCAGATGGACGGCGCCATCCTCGTCGTGGCCGCCACTGACGGCCCGATGCCCCAGACCCGCGAACACATCCTCCTCGCTCACCAGGTGGGCGTGCCGAAGATCGTCGTGTTCATGAACAAGGTCGACATGGTCGACGACGCCGAAATCCTCGACCTCGTCGAGATGGAAGTCCGCGAACTTCTCTCCAAGTACGAATTTGACGGTGACAACACCCCGATCATCCGTGGTTCCGCCCTCAAGGCCCTCGAAGGCGAAGCCGAATGGCAGGACAAGGTCATGGAACTCATGGACGCTTGCGACACCTACATCCCGCTCCCGCAGCGCGATACCGACAAGCCGTTCCTGATGCCGATCGAAGACGTGTTCACCATTACCGGCCGCGGCACTGTCGCTACCGGCCGTATCGAACGCGGTATCGTCCGCCTCAACGACAAGGTCGAACGCATCGGTCTCGGTGAAACCACCGAATACGTCATCACGGGCGTGGAAATGTTCCGCAAGCTCCTCGACGACGCCCAGGCCGGTGACAACGTCGGTCTTCTCC
>JAEEGK010031982.1_pt1 | contig 10330 bp, 9 predicted proteins | sample 8958771 | NCBI WGS metagenome assembly JAEEGK01 (sample SAMN16246547, study PRJNA631951) | gut metagenome | biome: gut microbiome; feature: rumen; material: SC-attached | host: Bos | place: Iran: Karaj | collected 2018-10 | reverse complement strand
TGCGAGTGCAGGTAGTTGATCATGATGGCAGCATGGGCTTGTTCCTCAAGGAACTGCACCTTGTACCAATGGGCGATGCCATGGAAACCTTTGGCGTAAATGTCTTGCGACATGCTCAGATAGAGATAGGCCGACCACATCTCAGCATTGATCTGGTCGTTGATGGCCTTTGCTAATTTCTTGCTAATCATGGTAATATCAAATTAAAGGTTTATTATTCGAAGTAACGTTTGTAAAGACCCTCAAAGCCTTTGCCGTGGCGGGCTTCGTCTTTGGCCATTTCGTGGACGGTGTCGTGGATGGCGTCGAGGTTGCGCTCCTTGGCCACGCGGGCGATGCGCATCTTCTCTTCGCAGGCGCCACATTCGGCGATCATGCGCTTGTAGAGGTTGGTCTTGGTGTCCCAAACCACTTCACCCAGCAGTTCGGCGAAACGTGAGCAGTGGTCGGCCTCTTCAAAAGCATAGCGTTTGAAAGCCTCGGCAATCTCGGGATAGCCTTCGCGGTCGGCTTGGCGGCTCATAGCCAGATACATGCCTACCTCGGTGGCCTCACCCATGAATTGTGCGTTGAGATCCTTGATCATCTCGTCGCCAGTGCCTTTGGCGATGCCGAGGACGTGCTCGGTGACGAAATTCAAGGCAGCGTTCTCGTCAACGACTTTCCATTCGACGATTTGCTTGCATTGTGGGCAGCGCTCGGGGGCTTCCTCACCTTCATGTACGTACCCGCAGATGGGGCAGATGAATTTTTTCTTCATAGATGTCAGTATTTGATGATTTTGAGTTAGTTGTTCTTGATGGATAGAAACGCAAAGATAGGGTTTTTATTACAAATGGCGTGACTTATTGAAAAAAATCTATTGGAAGCGCTTTATGCCTTATGATTCAATGAAATAGTCGCACGCGATCCGGTCTTTCCTGACTTTTTTGCAGTATTGGCTTATCTGTTGGTGCAAAGGATGGTTCTTGTAACGTTCCATTGCCTCAAAGGAATGGAATGTTGCCGTCAGCACAGCGTCGTAGGCCGCCGCCGAGCCCTTGCAGTTGATGCCCACCTCAGCGCTGAGCAGCTCGGGAATCTGTCCTACCAAGGCTTCCAAGTGGTCCTTCATCCATTGCGCGTTTTCTTGGCGAGTGCGTCCTTCGGCCTCGTCGAGGAATTTCCACATTACGATGTGTTTCAAAACTTTTGTCATGGCGATTGTTGTTGATGCCGCAAAAATACTCCATTTTTGTTGTATTTGCACAGGATTTTGTTTTATCTTTGCAAATTATTTTCCCATATAGACCAATCGATATGTTGAATAGAAGATTTCTGAGAGTCAAGGCGTTACAATCAATTTACGCCTATCATCAATCCGAAAGCTCCAACTTGCCCCAAGCCGAGAAACTATTGCTCGCAGGGGTTGACGATTTATACAAGCTCTTTGTTTATCAGCTTTCTTTCTGGGTCGAAATCAGGCAGTTCGCCGAACGTCGCATCGAGGAAAACAAGCAAAAGCATTTCCCGACTGAGGAGGACCTGAATCCCAACATGAAGTTTGTCGACAACAGGATCCTCAAGGCTTTGGATGAGAACCAGCATTTGAACAAACTCGTTGATCAATATAAAATTGACTGGACCGACTCTCGTGAGGACTTCATACGCCAGATGTTCGTGAAACTGACGGAGACGCCTGAATACCAAGAGTATATGAACAACGGCAAGGACGGTTTTAGCGATGACAAGCATTTCTTGGTCACGGTGATTGACACATACATGCCTGAGAATGGCTTGCTCTACGACTATTATTCCGACCGTGACTTGTCGTACAACAGCGACTATCAGTTGGCCATCTATCTGCTTTGGAAATATATCAGCGAGTTGCCAGCTGATTTCAATGCCAATAGCATGCTGCCACCGGTGTTCAAAGACGAGGCCGAGGACAAGGCCTTTGTGGTCAAACTGTTCGAAAAGACCATCCTTCATGCCGACGAGTACATGGAAATGGTGAAGGCCAACATCTCCAATTGGGACTACGATCGCTTGGCTTTGATGGACAAGATTTTGATCTTTATGGCCATGACTGAGTTTATCGAGTTCCATTCCATCCCCGTGAAGGTTACCATCAACGAATACATTGAAATTTCCAAGTTCTACAGCACGCCTGAGAGCCGTCGTTTCGTCAACGGCATGCTTGATCGCCTTTCGACAGAACTGAAAGAGAAGGGCAGGCTGGTGAAGACTGGCTTGGGATTGGTGGACAAATAATTGCACATCAGTGCAATAATAATGAAATTGGTGCCGTTATCCTACAAATATGAATCTATGAAACGAACTATCTACGTTATATGCTCTTTGGTGCTGCCAGTCCTCGCATTGCAAGCCAATGCACAAGTGAGCAATGGTTTGTATCGTGCTTTGACAGATGCCAACTCGGCCCGTGTGGTTGCTTTGGGTGGACTGCCGTTGCCCGTTCATGACGGCGATCTACAGACGGCTGTGTTCAATCCTTCGGCCATCTCGCCCGAGATGAACAACCAACTGACTTTGTCGTATGTTGGTGATTTCAATGTAGGCACCAATTTCGCAACGGCGCAGTACAGCCACACCTTCGAGAACCTGGGCAGCTTCGCAACCTCGGTGCAATATTACAACTATGGTGCAATGCAGTATGCTTCCGAAAGCGGCTATACCGATGGTAGCACATTCAACGTTTCCGACTATGCCGTCACTCTCGGCTGGGGCCGTGAGCTGACCGACAAATGGAGCATCGGCGCCAACTTGAAATATGCCGGCGTGCAATATGAAGCAGGTCGTGCAGGCGCTTTGGGTGTGGATGTGGCCGGCACCTATTGGTCGTACTCCAACTGGGCTTTCACACTTGCCGCACGCAACATCGGAAGACAACTCTTCTCGCAAGAGTTGAACGTGGAGGACAAATGGTTGCCTTTCTCCATGGACTTCATGGCTTCCAAGAAACTTGACCACCTGCCGCTGACCATCGTCATGGGCTACAAAGACATACAGCATTGGAACAAACTCTATGACGACCCGCTTGATTTGGCTGGCTATTATGATCCTATCACAGGAGAATACCAAGAGCCTTCAAAGGCTGCCAAGTTTTTCACCAACTTGGGTTGCCATCTGTTGATTGGCGGTGAGTTGGCCATTGGCAAGAACCTATTCCTGAGAGCGTCCTATAACTATGAGACGCATCGCGAGATGGGTGTGCCCGAAGCACGTAGTTTGGTGGGCTTCTCTGCCGGTTTTGGTGTGAGAATCAAGGCCTTCCAGATTGACTATGCCCGCTCAAGGAACAATATCGTGGGTTCGCCCAATTTCCTGACCTTACGCGTAGACCTTAGTAAACTATGAAAATGCGGAATGCGGAATGCAGAATGCGGAATGTAGGATAATCCCATCATTCATCATTCATCATTCATCATTCATCATTCAACAATATGTATCTCCACGAACTCAAACTGACGAATTTCAAGAACTGCGAATCGGCTGATCTGCTGTTGTCGGAGAATGTCAATTGTTTCGTGGGTCTCAACGGGGCAGGTAAGACCAACATCCTCGATTCCATCTATTACCTCTCCTTTTGCAAAAGCTTCTTTGGCGCCACGGATAAGCAGAACATCCGCCACGAACAGGATTTCTTCGCCATCCATGGCGTGTATTCCCACGATGGCAAGGATGACGAGTTGGTGTCGTGCGTGCAGAAACGTGACCAGAAGAAGTCGTTCCGTTTCAACAAGAAGGAATACGACCGCTTATCCGACCACATAGGCAAGTTTCCTTTGGTGATGATCTCGCCTTACGACCGCGACCTCATCAATGAGGGCAGTGATCTCCGTCGTAAGTTCATCGACGGTGTCATCTCACAGTTTGATCCCTTGTATCTCAACGCTTTGCTGAAATATAACCGCGCCTTGCTGCAACGCAATATGCAGCTGAAACAATTTGCAGAAAGCCGTCATTTCGACCGTGAGTTGCTCCGACTTTGGGAGGACCAGTTGGCACAACATGCCGACGACATCCATGCCAAGCGCCATCGGTTTTTGGAGGAGTTCCTGCCCATCTTCCAGCATTACTATGAGATTGTCTCGGGCGGTACTGAGAAGGTAAACGTCATCTACCAGTCGCGACTGGATGAGAAGCCTTTGAATATGTTGCTGGAGGAGAGTCTGCAACAAGACCGTTATTCGGGTTACACCAATGTGGGCATCCACAAGGATGACTTGGAGTTTACTCTTGACGGCCATCCGTTGAAGCGTTTCGGCTCACAAGGACAGCAGAAGTCGTTTGTGGTATCGATTCGTCTTGCACAGTTCGAGTTCAACTACCAGAAGATTGGCTACAAGCCCATTTTGCTATTGGATGATATCTTTGACAAGCTCGACGACCAGCGCGTGATGAAACTTGTACGCCTCGTTGGTGACGAGCATTTTGGTCAGGTATTTATCACTGATACACAGCAGGGTAGGGTAGAGAAGCTGTTTGAAAACACCAACATCGACCACAAGATTTTCGAGGTGGAGAAAGGCTGCGTCAAAGAGATAGGAGGGGAGTTATGATTTACTACGACGTGAAGCCTTTGGGCAATCTTATCAAGGCGTTCTACGAACAGCATCGTGGCTCTGAGTATCTTGACGAAGTCAAGGTCGTCGAATCATGGCCAAAGGTGGTCGGGCCGTTCATTGCCTCGCATACCATCGACCTTTCCATCAAGGACGGCAGACTGTTCGTCCGCGTCGACAGTGATGCCTTGCGCAGCGAACTGAGCTATTCCAAATCCTTGTTGATGAAGAACTTGAACGAGACGGTAGGGAAGGAGCTAGTCAAGGATATTGTTCTCAACTGAGTTTACCTCTTGCAAATCAGCTTAAAATCGCAATACTTGCATTTTTTGTCATCTTCGGCCTGCACAAATGGTGTTTCCTTGTCGAGCATCTCTTCGATAACTGCCTTCAGCATGGCGTCCATGTCGGCGATGAATGAGCTATCCTCTAGGAAGCTGTTGTCAACATCTGCGTCGTCTTTCTTGGCTGTGGCTTGCGAAAGGCTGAATTCGATGTTGTGAGGATACTTTAATCCATGTATTGCTCCTTCAATGGCATTGGGATTCATTGACGGATTCTCTTTAAGGTAAAGGTATTTGTAAAGGAGCAGTTGCAAAGCCTTTGCGGGAATTTGTCGCATATAGTCCAGGTTGCTCTCGCTGTGATGGCGCACAGGCTTTTTCAGGTCGGCGCTGTCTACCATGCCGGTCTTATAGTCGATGATGCGAGTTTGTCCACCGAATTGATCGATGCGGTCGGCTCTGCCGCCGATGATGAAATCGCCTTGGTCGGTATGGAGCTTGGTTTTCAGCTTGCCTTCGGTCTTGAGGATGACCAAGTCGCCGTTTATCAATTGCTTGGAGGTGTAGTCGAGGTAGTTCTTCAGCTGTTGGTCGACTTTGACGTGGTTCAGGTAATTGAAGCCCACATCGGGGAAGCCGTTGGGCGTGTTTTTGGCTTTGGATAGGGCCAATTTCTGTTCCCATTGTGGCTTGATGACCTCGTCAAAGAGTTTCTTGTCGATGATTTGTGGCTTGCCGTCTTGCGGGAGATAGTCATCGAACAGGAACTGCAGGGTGTCGTGGATGATGTTGCCGATGACGTCGGTGCCGGTCTCTTCCTCAATACTATTGTCCTTGATGTTGACGATATGCTTGAGATAGTAATGAAGCGGACAGTTGAGGTAGGTCGACAGCGAAGTGGGAGAGAGGCCTTTTTCCTCGTCTTCGAGTAGATGGCGAAGTTTCTTTAAAGCATCTTCGGTTTTCTGGGCGCTAAGGACTTTCATCTCAATGGAAGACTTGGCCGTAGTGCTGAATGATGCTTCCTCAACTGTGATATTGGGGTTTTTGGCCAGTTCGTGTTTGATTTGAAGGATGAAGCGGCTGGCCTCGCCACCGAAGGTCTCGCCTAGGTTGTTAAAGTACAGGTAGATTGTCTTTCCGTTTTGCAACAGCCGATAGAAGTGGTAGGCCACCACGGCTTGGCTTTCGGTGTAACTCGGCAGTCCGCAGGCACGGCGGATGAACTGGGGGATGAAGCTGCCTCGCGACTTGTCGGGTGGCAAGGTGCCTTCGTTGACGCTGAGTAGGTGCAGCCGCTCAAAGTCAAGGTTGCGTGTCTCAAGCAAGCCCATGATTTGCAGACCGTCGGTCTCGCTGCTGTTCAGCTTCAGACTCGCTGCCGACGACAGCACCCGATACAATGCCTCAAGGCTGTGCGCATCTTTGACGTATTGGGTGTTTTGCGTAATGATGTTATGGAGTCGGCTGATGATTTTCCCAATCTCGCTCACTTGGTTGAGGAGGAAATGGTTCTTGTCTTGCTCTGTCTTTGATTGGAGCAAATGCGCAACGAAAGCCAACAGTTGACTGGCAATGTTCAGCATTGCCGTTGGCGACAACTCGGAATCTCTGGTAAGTATCACCTTCAGAAACGCCTGGATGTTAGGCATTTGCTGTAGAGCTTCAATGTCATTGTCCTCAAAAATGAACTTGCCTTCCTTTACGGTCTTGTATTTCCATTGACTGAAGGCGTCGAGCTCGTGTCTGGGGAAGATGATTTTGACGATTTCGAGGTCCATGAGTTGCAGGATGGGCCAGATGTAAAAGCCTTCAACTTGGCGTTTGGTACCGTTTTCTGTGATGTATCTGTTGATTTTGTCGCGGCGTGACAAGGCAAAACACGCCTTAATGAGTTGGTTGACAGGCGTCTGGGAAATTGGATATCCCATGGAGACTTTGAAGCCCGGGCATGAGTTGGGGATGCTGTTCAATACGGGAATCAGCAGGTTCTCGTCGGCAAGGATGACGGCTTGCTTCTCGTCCTGAGTCTCTTGGGCTTTGTCTTGCTTTTCATCATGGATTTCTTGCAGTTTGGCTTGAAGAGCCTTGGCCTGCATGGCGTTGCCACAGGCACTGATGATGTGGATGGTCTTTTCCTCGGTCTGTAAGCGGTTGGCGATACCGTCTTTCAGCCATTCGGGATGGCGCTTTTGATATTTGCGGGCAAATGCACCAGCTTCGTTGACGGGGTCGTCAACATAGTAATGGTCATAATCGAAAAGGATCTCTGCCTTTCCGTTTTTTATCAAGGTGTCGATGATGTGCTCTTCTGTTGTGGTCAAGGCATTGAAGCCAGCGAAAATGATTTGTCTGTCTCCGATTCTGGCAAGCAGTTCATCCTCTGACAGTTCCGACAGTTGTCGGGTGATCATGCCATAATAGCCTTTGTGTTGCTGGGTGAGACGTTCACGAAGTTGGAGGTAATACCCATGAAGCGATTTGTAGAATCCGAGGTATTGGATCTCCTTTTCTGTGTGATTCGAGCCGTTAACGTCCCATAGCTTCAGTGCAGTTTCGTCGGCCACAAACTGGAATACCTTTTCTGCGTCGATGCCATATTGGTCAATCTCGTCGAAATCTTTGGTCATTTGTGCCGCCTGACCGCCAAATGCGTTCAAGTCGCTGGTTTGCTCTATATGCCGTTCCGCATCGATGTCGATGAGTTCAAACAGCAGGTCGATTGTGTCGGCGAGGGCAATGCCGCTCCATTGGACGACGGCTTCTTCGATTGAAATCATTTGGGGCAGCCAAAGGGTCTGGGCACAGCTTGTTTTGAACGCGTTGCGCAAATAGAAAGCCGCCCTTTTGTTGGGGAATACTACAGTCAGTTCCTGTTTCGTCAGGTCGTAGTGGCTTTGGATATGGTTTGCCAGCTTGGCTATAAAAGTGCCTTCGTTCATCTCAAAGTGTTTTTATATAGTTTTCGGCAGCTAGCAGTTGTTCGGGTTTGCCCAGGTCGAACCAATAGTCGGGTTGGATAGGTTTGGAAAAGATGCGATTATTCTTGGCCAAATCAAGATATAAATCTATGACACTCTGAGGCTTGTCTTCAAACTCAGCAAACAAATCACTGCGGAAGAAATGCAGGCCGCTGAAAGCCATTTCTTTGTAGTAGGGTTGAGGTCCCTGAGCCCGTCGAAGGGCCGACTTCTCTTCATTCACCCATTTGAATCGTTCTTCAGCCTTATTCATCCACCCAACAAGCAGGTTCTCATCATCAAATAACAACTTCCTATTTGTCTCCCTATCTTGTGTCAGCAACCAAGCATCATCATCAGAATCGAGGAATTGTCGGCTCATTTCGCCAAGGTTCACATTGCTGACAATGTCCACATTATGTACCAAAACGGCTTTGGAATCCTTGAAAAGGGGAGTGGCCTTGACGATGCCGCCGCCCGTGTCCATCAGCAGGTCGCGTTCGTCGGAGATCTGGATGACGGCATCAAACTGATGTTGGTTAATGAAGTCAATGATTTGTTCGCCAAAATGATGCACATTGATGACGATGTGATAGAAACCGTTGGCGATCAGGTTCTCGATGCAATGCTGAAGCAAAGGCTTGCCGTTAAGCTCTACCAAAGCCTTGGGCTTGTCTTGGGTCAGTGCTTTGAGGCGCGTGCCGAGGCCGGCGGCCAAAATCATTGCGGTGGTGTCGATTCTTGGACTCATAAGCCAGTTTCCTCCGTGATTTTGCGTTCTATGTGGTTAAGCTTCAGGTGGATGTCGGGATAGGTCGCCTTCAGCCATTCATAAATCGTTTGGGCGAAGAAGACGGAGCGGTGCTGTCCGCCCGTGCAGCCAAACGAGACCATCAGGTTGCTGAAATGGCGCTCACGGTAGTTGTCAACACTCTGACCGACGATGCCTTTCACATGGTCGAGAAAGACATGGACGGGTGGTTTAGCCATGAGGTAGTCGATGACCTCCCAGTCGCGGCCGGTCTTGGTCTTGAACTCGGGTTCGCGACCTGGGTTGGGCAGGGCGCGGCAATCGAACACGAAGCCGCCGCCGTTGCCGCTGAAGTCATTGGGGTAGCCTTTTTTGAATGAGAAGCTGTTGATGGTTACTGTGAGTTGAGAGTTTAGAGTTGAGAGTTTAGAGTTGAGAGTCAGTGGATAGTTGAGAGTTGAGAGTTGGGAGATGACGCTTTGGAGTTCGGGGTATTTGTCTAGTGGGTGGGTTTCATTCCAGGCTTTCAGTTCTTTCAAGGCGTATGGGATGCTCTCGATGAAGTGCGACTTCTTTTGGATTAGACCTCTAAAGCCGTAAGCGCCCAACACCTGCATCAGCCTCAGATAGACGAAATAGGGTTGGTAGGTGTCGAATTTGACGGCTTCTGGGCTCATATATTTCGACAACTCTGTCTTATAATAGTTGACCAACTCGTCGCGTATGGCTTGCGGAATCTGCGCCTTCACCTGATAGAGCAGCGAGACCACATCGTAGTTTAACGGGCCTTTGCGTCCACCTTGGAAATCGATGAAGTATAGCTTATCGTCCTTGACCATGATGTTGCGCGACTGGAAGTCACGGTACATGAAGAAGTCACAAGGGGCTTGGCTGACGAAGTCGGCGAAGGCTTCGAAGTCCTTGCCCAAGCGTGTCTCATTGAAGTCGATTTCCTCGTGCGGCTTGACGAAATAGTACTTGAAATAGTTGAGGTCGTCGATGATAGATTGTCTATCGAAGCGCTCGGTAGGGTAGGCCTTGCTGTAGTCCAACCCTTGGTGCCCTAGCACTTGAAGCTTCACCAAGTGGCCTAATGCTTTTTTGCATAGTTCGATGACGTTTTCGCTATATGAAGCTAAGATCCCTGAGCCCTCGGTTCCTGAGCCCTGAGCCCGTCGAAGGGTCGAAGGAGTCGAAGGGCCGACATTTGCCATTAAAGCCTTCTGCACATGCGCAAACAAATTGTCATCCCCAAAATCGCTTTGCAGATAACAGGTCTTTTCCTCGTTTACGGCAAAGACCTCCGGCACATTCAGCCCCAAGTCATGGAAATGCTTGCTGAAAGCGAGGAAAGCCTCGTTTTCTTCGACATTATTGCTATAGGTGCCAATAAGGCTCTTGTTGTCGGTGATGATGCGGAAATACTTTCTCGCAGAGCCCGATTCCGCGATGGGCAGGATTTCCTTGGGCGTTTCTCCGATGTAACGCGTTAGTTCTGCTAATATGTTTTGAATATCAGGGGTTTGCATGAAATTCCATTGTTTTCTATTGTGGCAAAGTTACAAAGAAAAAATGGAATTAAGGTATTTGTAGACTATTTCTTTCCCCTCGTCTCAATCCACACCCAAAGCCGCCACATCAGCCAGCCCCAGGCGAAGAAGAGAACGTAGAAAATCCATTTTGGGATGGAGGTTGTATAGGCGCCTTCCTTGTCGATTTGTTGGTATTGCTCAGTGGGGATGTCTGCATAATAATAGGCACCTGCGC
>JAEEGK010031979.1_pt1 | contig 10331 bp, 6 predicted proteins | sample 8958771 | NCBI WGS metagenome assembly JAEEGK01 (sample SAMN16246547, study PRJNA631951) | gut metagenome | biome: gut microbiome; feature: rumen; material: SC-attached | host: Bos | place: Iran: Karaj | collected 2018-10 | reverse complement strand
TATACAATTCTTAATAGTGTAGATACAGAGAATAGAGAGTATGCTCCTTTAGAAAAGATTAAGGATAATTTCCCTAAATATGTATTGACAACAGATTTCTTAATTCAAAGGAGAAATGGAATCATTCATGCTAATTTAATGCAATTTATGAAAGAGAATAGGGAGTTTTAAATAAATGCCTGAAGATAATAATGTTCAAACGATTGATGAACAATTGATAAGAACTACCACCAGAATTGTTGCTATTGGCAAAGATGGTATTTCAACTGGTACGGGTTTCTTTTACCAATTTGTAATCGATAATAAAAACGTCCCCGTTATTGTTACAAATAAACACGTTTTAGAAGGGTCATCAGTTATTGAACTAAATTTAAGTTGCTTTGAGGATGAACCGAAAACAATTAAACGTAGTTTTCCAATAGTAGATCAATTAATAATAAACCATCCAGATTCACAAGTTGATCTGTGTTTAATAAAAATTGCGCCTTTATTAATTTCCTTAGGGAATACACAATTGAGAATTGTATTTTTGCGCGAAGAGAACATTATTACAAATTCTTACATCTCGGACAATGTTTCGAATATAGAGGATATTACTATTGTTGGATATCCAGATGGAATTATCGATGAGTTTAATAATTTACCAATTGTAAGAAAAGGAATAACTGCAACTTCTATTAAATACGATTTTAATAGCAAAAAAGAGTTTTTGATTGATTCTGCAATTTACGGCGGTTCAAGTGGTTCGCCTGTATTTATTTTCAACCAAGGATCATATTCGATTAAAAACACTTTATATGCAGGAGACCGGCTATTTCTAATCGGGATTGTATATGCTGTTGTTCAACATAGAGCTGATGGAAGTTTAAAAATTAGGCAAGCCCCAACTAATTCAATGTTGTATCCCGAGACATATATACCAAATAATCTTGGTGTAGTAATAAAAGCAATATGCCTTTTAGACTTTAACCAACTAATTAAACAAATATTTGATAGTGAAAAATAATTTAGACATGAGATATTGCCGTTTCAAATTTTGGAAAATAGATTAAAAGTAATGCTACTTGATGACTATGATTGCGATTAAGAAAGCAACGTTTAAAAAGCCAAGGTTTTATCCCTTGGCCTTTTCTTATTTAATCAATGTCGCTCTTAGTTTGTCTAATAAGACATCTAGGTCTAATGGTTCGTAGAAGTAATAACCTTCTGCGACAAATTCTTCATCGATTTCTCTAATCATTTGATATTGGAGTTTGTTTTCAACACCGACTAAGCAGTAGTTAAGTCCATATTCATTGATAGATTCAATAATAGATTTAACACCCGCGATCGTTGTGGGATCTTTTTCAAGATTCTTGATTAAGCTTCTTGAAGTTTTAATCGTAGAGAAGCCTAATTCTTTGATTTCATCAATGGAGATATATCTACCTGTATAGTTATCAGCAATCAGTAAGATATCTAATTGTTTGATCTTAGGTATTACATTACCTAATAAAGCCACATTTTGGGCGATATCGTCCTCGTTAAACTCAAATCTGATAAATCCCTTAGGAAGATGGAAACTGTCGACGAGAGAGGCGATATTGTCTAAGAACTCACTATCGTTGAAGTAGGTGGTATCAACGTTAAGGGATAAGTATTTTAAACCAGCGAGTTTAAAAGCACTTAAACCATACTTCTGATAGATTTCACCGATGTGTTTAATTAAGTAGTTAGTAATCTTACCAATACGGTTATTCCTACTAGCTACTGGAATGAATTCATATGGTGATAGTGAAGTATTAGAATACTTATCAGTTAATCTTAATAATAATTCAGCACCCAAGATTTTTGTGGCGTCACCTTTGACTTCTGGTAAGTATTTAATAGAGATGTTTTCACTCTGTAAGGCATTATCTAATAATGAGACGATGAATTTTTCTCTAGATACCATACGGACATAGTTCGTATCGGGTAATAAGAATAATTCTTGGTTAAAGACTTTTCTATTATCTTTGATATATTTTTCAAAATAACGGAAGAATTCAATTCTATCGTTATGAGTGGATGGATATTCTAAACCGATATAGGTACATTTAAGAGGAATTTCATATTCATCTCTCTCATCATATTTTCTTTGAGAGATATCATAGATACCTTCCGCACGGTTTAAGATATCTAGTCTTCCTTCTTCAGGGAAGACAAAGGCAAAGATATTATCTCTATAGGTATAGACTTCACCATCACCGAATTTGTGGTTATGTCTATAATTCTTAAAGAAGTATCTTAATCTCGATTGAGTGCCTTCTTCACCTTGTCTCTCTAAGATATCATCAAAGTTATCAATCTTTAAGAAGAGGACATAGCCTCTAGATTTAGAGAGGAAGAGATTATCTAAACGTTCCACTAAACCATAGGTACTATGGATTAATAATTGAGAATCATATCTATTGTACGCTTTCGCGTTCTCTTCTTTACCTAAAGGAGAGAGTAATAGTGAAGGATATTCATCCTTCTTTCTCTCTAAGATTAAAGAAGTCATATAATTACGTTTACCAATCTTAGATGTCTTCTTTACTTTAGCGGTAAGAGGACAATCCTTACATGGTTTATCTAAGCCATATAATTTCTTATAACAGGTATCACCTTTTTTGATCTCACCAACGGCATCGATTAAGCCATCGCTTAATTCCACTAGTTCATAAGTGTTTCTATCGACAGAATAGAGATTATGGTCTGTTAATCTCATCACAGAACGATATCGACGTTCTGCGACATGGACATCAGTTTCACTTCTGATTTGTCGAGAGAATTCGGCGACGAATGCGGAGAAGACTTCTAATGATTCTTTATCATAAGCATTAACGATAATTCTCTCTTTATCTCTATTTACAAAGTAAATGAAGTTTTCAATACCGTTCGCGGTTTTAACAATATAGAAGTAGCCACATTTAATCGCATAGACATCTAATTTCTCTCCTAATTCAGGATTTAAGACACTTCTCTTATAGAAATATAAGGAAGCATCACTATCCGCGTATTTATCGACGAGATTAACTAATTCTTCGTCGATATATCCAACATCCTTAAATAGTGGTCTTTGATCCGCTTGAGAGTCTTCATATTCCACATCAAATCTATGTTTGTTCTCGTTATAGATAGCGACACCGAAGGATTCAAAACCCATATGTTCGGCGAGGTTTTTCATATTCTTTAAGAAGTTGGCTTTAGTTTTTGCAACTTCATCTAAATCTATTTTGGTTTTAGATAAAGCTTCAAACATCTTAGAGATATTATTTAAATTTAAGGAAGTGTGATAGAAGTTTCTATTTGAAGCATTATATCTTTCAGGGAGATATACATTCACACCTTTAGATTGTCTAATCGCATATCTTAAATCCGGGATTAAGTCTTTAATATCAGAATATGGATAGATGACCGCTGCGGCTTTACAAGTGGCAATCTTTGTGCCTCCGGCTTCATGAATCATAAAGACAGAATTATCAGTTACTTTCTTTAATCTTTGTTCGAAACAAGTTAAAGAATCGATAAATGGTAAGAAGACGATAAAACCAGTTCTCTTTTCATCTTTGGCGATTAATAAGCCTTCTTCATCGAATTCTTCGATGATATGGCTATATAGATTGTCATAGATATCTTCACCGATGAATTCATCACCATCTTCATAGAAGAAGGTGAAGATTGCGTTTCTAAATAGTTCAGCTTGTAAGATGAAATCTTTATGTCTTTTAATAAAACATTCGATATCGATTAAACGGTTATCCCCAGGTGTCACATAATCTAAATCTAATTTGTCATAATTAAGTTCGGTTGGCACCATCATAGAGGTATTTAATAAAGCATTAATCTGGTCTATTTGATGGTTTAAATCGACGAATTCTTTGATCGCGGTACCATCTTCATAATAAGATAAATCGCTTTCAAAATTTGTTAATTTTGCGTAGTTAGATTTTGTGGTGCTATATAAGTTATTGAAATATGGTGATAGTGAGTATTTCGCATAGAACATAACAGTCATCGCGACAAAGGCGACGAAAAGAATAAAGACAATGGCTAATAATAAGATGAATATGGTTTGTTTACTGATTAAGGCAAGAACAAAGAAAGTCGCGGCTAAAAGGATATTGAGAATGGTGACAATTAAAAAGACTAATGAGACTCTTTTCACCCCGCGGTTTAAAGAATCTAATTCAAAAGAATCATTCTTCTTGTTCTTTTTACTGTAGTATCTCCTTCTCTTTCTATTGTTTAAATAGTATTGTTCCATATTCTCACCTTCTTATTATTTATTAATATAAAAATTAATAATGATTATTCATTTCCAATAATCACGTCATTACGTGATATTTCTCCGATAAAGGAGGCTACAGCCTTACCGATATCGAGATAGTGTTCGATAACTTTGACATAATTAGAAATTGATGGAGCTTCATCAATTCTGTTTTCTACAACCTCAATAGAGATATAGGGGATGTTATATAAATAACAAGATAACGCGACACCTCCAGTGCAGGAGTCGAAGACAACATCTTCTTTATTCCCTAATATCACTCCATTAGAAGTGGAGATTTTATCAAAGTCCTCTCTTTTATGGAGAATCTTCTCCATGGACATAAATGTCCCAATTTTAGAATTATTCTTTTTAATAATCTTATTTACACAGTTATTGAGTAATTCTAAAACATAGGCATCAGTAATAAAGATTTGAGGACAGGTTGGTACTTGTCCTAATATCGCATCTTTAATCCCTACTTGATTAACTTCCGCAAGATATGTTTGTTTAGAGATAACGATATCTCCAGTTTTTAATTCTTCTCCATAGGCGGAGCATTTACCGACATTGATCACTAAGACGATGTCGACATTCTTCGCTAATATCGTGGAGACAATCGCGGTGCTTAAATAGTTAGTGTAACCTCCATAGGCCACACCGACTTTTTGAGAGGACATCGTTCCAGTTAAATATTTATATTTACCGAAGATAGTTTCCTCTTTTTTATTTTGAATACGAGTTTCAAAATAGGACACGTCATCACGTGTACTGCCATATATTAAGATCATCTAGCGTCCCTCCTCTTCTCAAAAGTATTCGTGGCGAGGAATCGCTCAAATTCATTTCTTGGTAGTGGTTTAGAATAGAAGAATCCCTGAATCGTATCACATTTGAATTTCTTTAATAAATCCACCTGTTTTTGATTATCGACACCTTCCGCGACAACTTCTAAACCGATTTCTTTGGCGAATTCAATCATGAATCTGGTAATCTCTCTAGATTTGATATCTGTGGTGATATTATCAATAAATGATTTATCGATTTTAATAACATCGATCGGTAAGTTCTTTAAATTATTAAAATTGGAGAAACCGACACCGAAGTCATCCATTAAGATCTTTAAACCAATCTCTTTTAATTTCTTTAAGATAGAGATGGATAAGAAGATATTTGCCGCGGTTGTTCCTTCAACGATTTCAATCTCTAATAAATTAGGATTAGTGTTATATTTTTCAATAATTGCGGCGATATCTTTGACAAATGTCGGATGATAGAATTCATATAATGAGAAATTGATAGAGACAGGGATTTGTCTTCTCCCTTTTCTTTTTGTCTCATCTAAGTCTTTACATACTTGTTCAAAGACGAACATATCAATCCTATGGATTAAACCTCCGTTTTCCGCGGAGTTAATAAATCTCATCGGTGATAATAATCCTCTTGTGGGACTATTCCATCTAATTAAAGCTTCAGAGGAATTAAATTCTCTACCATTAAGATTGAATTTAGGTTGATAGTAGACCACAAATTCATTGTTATCTAAGGCTTTGGCGATTTCATCCGCTTCATTAGAAGTGGTGTCTTGAATCATCTCTTCGGAGAAGAATAAAGCGTTTTCATAATTCTTTTCTGCGACTTCTCTGGCGGCGATAGCCTTATTAGTCATCTCATAGATGGATTCTTCTTTTCCACCTTCATGTTCATAGATACCAAATGTCGGTTGCACATTGATACGGAAGTCCATATCTCTCACTAAGCGGTAGGCTTCATTTTCCATATCGGTGATGAAGTTATTTAATTTAGTTTCATCACACATCAAATAGAATAAGAAGTTACCACGATAGAAACAGAAATTAAAATCACCATATTCTTTACCAAGAACATGTTTATCTAAGATAAAGTCAGCGATATAACCATTGAAGTCTGCAGTTTTATTAATTGTGTATGTCGTAATGGCGTTAGTCTTAACTGCGTTAAAGACAATTAAATAGCCTGATCTTCTCTTATATCTTTTTAATGTTGAGGATAACGCTCTAGAGAAGTAGTTATAAGAATAGAAAACAACTTTTCTATGAAGGTTGTATTCATTCTCTTTAATCCCTTCTCTAATGGTTCTTTGTTCATTGATATATAAAGCGAATAAGAAGGCTGAAAAACCGATGATAATGGCGATACCTGCAAGTTCTAATGAAACATAGAGAGGTTGTTTGACAATTTCTAAATACCATAAGGTAATCGTGGAGGCTAATAAAAGAATGAATAACACTAATAAAGTGATCATTCCCGCTAAGAGTTTTTTACTTCTAGACATCTTTCTTACCTCCTTTGCTCTTTTCTTCAATCATCTCGTTAAGCATATCTTGCTTAAGTCGTTCAATATCTTCTTTGGATAATTTATCGAGGGCTCCATTATTCCCTCCTCCCTCTAAAGCGGGAGTCTCATCATCATCTTTCGCGGCTTTGACTATGTCAATAACGGATGAGATGATGAGATATAACGCGTGTGTTAACAGTAATATTAATAACCCCCATGGTGTGGTCATAAAGTTAAATACCGCGCCTATGACTACGGAATGACCAACAACTTTACCTAATACTTCATTTTCATTAAAGGTTTGAGTTTGATAGGTCCAGTCACCATTACATTGTGTGGAATTCTTATTAATCCCATGCGCCACAAATTCATAATGTCCAGTTCCGGTTTCTTCTGGAGTTTTAATACTCATCAATCTATGAGTCATCGGCATCGTCTTTCTCAAAGAGGAGATGTAATACATAAAGGTGATATCATCACCTTCTTTAAAAGAATCCATCTTCACCTTTTTTACAAAGACGACACTTTTGGTTTTATAGGCCGGTTCCATAGAATCAGTTAATACTTCTAATACTTGGATACCTCCATAATTGGGGACGTTGTGGTTATCTTTTCTAGAAGCAAAACCGACAATCATCATCACAGAGAAGAAGCCAAAGACGGCAAGGAAAAGACCGGTAAAAACCCATTCTAAGGTTTTTCTTAATTTACTCTTCGGTTTCTTTTCTCTTTTTTTCTTCTCTAGTTCAGACATTATTCATTACCTGGTTCTGGTTCAGTAGGGGTAGTGTTCTCTTGTTGTTTTTGTTCTTCTTGTTGCTGTTGAAGGAGTTTTTGTCTCGCCTTTTCTAAGGCTTTTTCTTCTTTCGCTTTTTGTTCATCTTCTTTACGATGGACAACAGCTTGTTCTTTTAAGTCTTTACGAGCTTTCTCGATTCTTTCGAGTTCTTTCTTCTTTCTTTCTTCTTCTTTACGAATGCGTTCCGCTTCCGCTTGTTTACGTTTTTCTTCACGCATCGCTTCGCGTTTCTTCTTGAATTCTTTGAGTTCTTGTTCTCTTCTCTTCTTTAAAGCCGCGACGCGTTTCTTTTCTTCTTCGAGTTTCTTTTTCTTTTCCGAATCTTCTTTTTGATATTCCGCTTCTTCTTTTGTAGGTCTAAGTTTAATCTCATTTAGAGATTTCTCTTGATCTAAGAAGTATTGGTCATCGCAGCGGATATATTGAATCGGTTTATTGATAACAGGACCATAGACAAATGGTTCATCATCGATAGAGGTGAGGATACGGGGTTTATATTTCTTCTGTTTCTCTAAAGCGAGATGACTTGGTCCATTATGATCAGTGGCTAAGAAAGCACTTAAACCGAGATTATTAATCTCTTTCATCTGATTCTCGGTATAAGCGACATATTCTTCTTTGACTTTATAGTCGATACCTAATTGGTTATAACCAGTGATATATCTATATAAGAGATAGCATTTGTGGTAATTCTTATTTTTTCTAATGATATTAGTTTGTAAGATTTGACCGGTAACATCCTTCTCGTTCTTGAACATTTTCATAAAGTCAGAACCGAGATAATAGAGGATATAATTTCTCACTCTTTCAATACGCTTGATATAAGCGGTCGTGGAATTGCCTTTGGCATCATCTTCCGCGTTTTTAGTAATTTTCACTTTGGTTTCAATTTCGACGATAGAACCATCGATGATGGACCTAGTTTTATACATCAAAACGTCCGTTTCTTTAAGCGGAACATATTTGGTCAGGAATTCATACCTTTTCTCCACGAAAACCACGAGACGCTTCACTAAAGTGGCAATAAATTTATTTTCATAGATAAAGTAATTATCATCTGTGCCAATATTTAAAACTTTATTAGGGGTGACATTTCCATATTCATCGACACTTTTCACATATTGGGTATGGGAAGCGAGGTGTCTTACTGATTCGGCGTTAGTCTTTTTGGCTAATTCGACAGGGACGATATCGGTCACGGTTTGGGTGACTTTACGAGGATTTTTGATAATCTCTCCTAATTCGGGAATACAATCTTCAATCATCGTTAACCATTTGGGGTCATAGTTTGTGGTTTCGATACGATGACTTCTTAAATATTTATTTTCCCCATGATTTAAAGCATCTAATATCTCGTTAGATGTTTTATCGTGCTTAACAAAAGTGGCAAGTCTCTCTTTGAGTTTCTTGTTGGACTTTTGATATTTGGAGAGTGTGACTTTCTTTTTCTTTTCTTCCGACATAATGATTAACTTAATTTAATGAGATCATCAATCTTTTGATGGGCCATCTTAAAGGTGCCTTTACCAAAGAGCTTATCGATTTCAGTGTGTAATTGTTTTAATTCATCTCTTAAGAAGGCGATATTTAAGGCTTCGAATTTCTTTAAAATCTTATTGGTGAAGATGAAATCTAAACCATCGAGTTCGGAGCCACCGCATCCTACATAAGTAGGAATGAAGATCTTTAATTGTTTTAAAATACGGTTACCAAAGGCAATCTTGAATTTCTTAATGACAAAGTCATCGAGTTTTTCAAATTTGTCCAAAGTCTTTTCGGAGACTGGATATTGCACTTGGGCTTCTTCAAATAAGGCATTGATTTGATCAAATGGCACATGTAATTGTTCAGTGTATTCAGCGTCAAATGGAATACCTTTGTTATCAAAGAATAAGGAAATGGCACGGTCATAGACCTTATCGGAAATAGTGAAGGTACTATCGTCGTTATTCGCCGTACCAAAGAAGAAGACGTTTTGAGGAATTAACATCTTACCTTGACTGACATGACTTGGGTCACTTGGGTCATAGGAATTAATTAATTCAATCTTCCATTCATTCTTGTTAGGCATTTCCATGATGGATAAGAATTCCGCGAAGTAATATTCGATACGGGCTAAGTTCATTTCATCGAGGACGATGATATTCATATCTTTACGATATGTCGCGGTATATAACGCTCTTAAGAATTCGGTTTCATTGAATTTCTTGGTAAATTCGTTATAGTAACCGATTAATTCACTTCTATCTTTCCAAGATGGTTGGACAGAACAGATCGCGGAGTCATTATCAAAGAATTTACCTAGGGCGTACGCTAAAGAGGTTTTACCAGTACCGGAGATACCTTCTAAGATGATTAATTTCGCTGCGGACATACCAGCGAATAATTGTCTAATGGTGTCAATTGTGTAATAGAGATGTAATTGAGAAGCCGCAAATAATCTAAAAGAATTACATAATTCTTCTAATGATAAGCTGGGGACTTCTTCAATATTAGTGTCGACATCTTTATATTCATGATCGACATATTTGAGTTTGGGGAAACGGGAAGTGACTTCTTCGACGGTTTCCTTGTCTTTTTGTGATAAGTCAGGATTTTCAATTCCTAACGCGCCAACCTTAAGGTTAAGGATTTTATCCTTTTCTTGGATGGCTTCAAATAATTCATAATTTAATTTTTCTACTTGCTCTTGTAGTTTTTGTTTATCTAATTCTCTCTTATAGAAGTGGACATATTTCCTAATTAAGATAAATAGGAGATATCCAAGTCCTCCTAAAAGACCGATTAAGATCAATAAGAAGAGCACATAGAAAAACCAACCCCAAAATCCAAAATCGGGAGAATAATGTGAAAAATAAGCATTATATTCACTGAAATTTTCTGGTACCGCTAACCAAGGACCGGCAAATATTGTATAGAAGAAATTACCGAGATCTTGGAAGAAA
>JAEEGK010031977.1_pt1 | contig 10331 bp, 3 predicted proteins | sample 8958771 | NCBI WGS metagenome assembly JAEEGK01 (sample SAMN16246547, study PRJNA631951) | gut metagenome | biome: gut microbiome; feature: rumen; material: SC-attached | host: Bos | place: Iran: Karaj | collected 2018-10 | reverse complement strand
GGAAAGCCACGCCCTTGTAAACGCCCTGGTCGATATAGCCGTATCCTTCCGGCACATAGAAGAACTTGCCGCCCTTCTTGTAAACGAAAGCCATCGCAAAAGCGTTCTTGTCGTTGTACTTCATGATGGAGCCAAAGCGGTAAGCGCGCACGAACTCGCTTTCACCCTGTTCCTTGTCCGACGGGCCAATCCAGCGGGACTTGAGGTTTCTGATGTCGTTGTCCTTCGTGATCATGTAGACTTCAGCCGGCAATTCGCCTTCGAGCATCGTCTTGGTGGTATCGTCAATCTTCTTCGGATCCCAGTCATACACGAGAGCCTTCGGGGTGTTCGGGGTCGGGCCATCGACAACCGGCTTGCCAAAGCACTTCACGCACTTTGCAACATGATCCTTCCAGAAAACAACATTGCTATCGGCGTCCCTGTAAAGCACGTCGTAGTTCAAGACATCCGGTTCGCGTTCTTCGGCAAGTTCATCCGTGTGGATAAACACCTTGATGATGCCCTTTTCCTTGTTGTCCTTCCAGTGATAGAAAACGCGTTCGAGGTAACGGTTCGAAATATCGGCACCCACCGGGAGTTCGCTTCTAGCCATCGTCGGCTTGTCAGAAGCAGGGGCCAAAGCGGCATCGGCAGGGACATCATCCTGAGCATTCGCCATCGAGAAGGCGAAAAGTCCTGCTGCAAGAGTCTTGAAAATCAGTTTCATTCCATTCAACCTTGCGGGTTCCAAGTGTTAGCGACATTTCTAGCGAACCCACATTTGCCAGAAATGCGTATTTTTACGACAATGTAAATAAAAGTGATACATTTGGCAACAAATTATCACGAAATTACTACAAAAAACTTCAAATTTCCAATAGACTTTCAACATCTATCAACACCCTTTGTAAATAAAATCCCCGTACAAAGAAAGCCTCGCGCGTAACCCGTTAAGTTTCAAGGAGTTACTTCACGCAAGGCTTATTCTTAAACTGTTGATAAATTGTGGTTATTTCTTTTCGCGGCGGCGAACACCCAAGTTGAACGTTTCATCGGACTTTCCGACAACCTTGGCGTCCTCAAAAATCTTGAACTTGAGCTTCACAATATAAACGCCTGTACCAACCCAGCGCCCTTTATTGGTATGCGCATCCCACATCATAAAGATATTTCCCGGCTTATCCACACAGTCTGTTTCGAAAACATCCTTATCGTTGCAGGCGACAATTCCGCTCTGTTTATTGATAAACTGCCCAAGCGTCGAGAAGTATTCCACTTCCCACTTGATCTTGGCCTTTGCAAGCACAACTTCTCTAGGCTCATCGGAATTCAGCAAAAGCGTTTTACCGACTTCGCTCAGGTCATACTTGATAAGTTCGCCAGGGAACCCCTTTTCGGCAATGATATCTTCAATCTTTTTCGACACATCGACTCGGACTGGCGTAACATCGTTCTTATGAGGCCACTTTTCCGGCGTCCAGTTTTGAGGATCCAGAACCACAACGCCCGGAGTTTCAACATCCACGCGCTGTTCACCTTCAATACGGCGCCACGGATTGTTCTCATGCGGCACATTGCCGTTCAAGTCCTGCAACACTCCAGGAATCAAGCGCACCATAAAGCCCACTTCCGGCAATACCGTATAGTCGGTCTTCTGGAAAAGCACTTCATAATAATTGCTGCTCCTGCTCGGCGAAACAGCCGCTATGGACAAACGCGACGGGTCCACCAATTCTCCAGCCTTATCCTTAAACTCAAGGAACGGCACACCGTTCAAAAGGTTTGCCTGGGCGGCTTCGCTAAGGTATACCGTAAGTTTGCTCACACTATTAGACATAGGCTTCACAATCGGCTTTTCCAAAAGAATCGCGCCCATGCGGTCTTCAATTCCAAGCCCATCCAGGCTAAGCTGCGTCATCTGCCCAGTTTCTTTATCCATATAGGTGTAATGATACCTGAAGGAACCCTGATAAAGTTCCTTAGATCCACCCGTAAAGAGTATATCCTGCAAGCTATCAGCAAAAATGGCGAGACTCTTTTCGCTATCCTTTAGTTCAGCAACACTTTGCGCAGAGGCGATAGTACGCCAGTCATCGCTACCAAAGGACCACGCAATCGTATCCGGGACCGTCTCATCAAAGGCCTTGTTGAACACAATAGAAATGCTATCAAGTACACCGTCACCATTGCGGTCGAACGCTTCACCGAGATTTGCAAACGGAACTGGCGGCTCCTTGAAGTGGATGTATTTCCACGAAATCACATTCGACACACCGCTTCCAGAAACTTCAAAGCTAGCGTTCGTCACCGAGGAATCCCCAACAACATAGAACTTGGCCATACCCGTCGAATCCGTAATGACCTTATCCACCCTCTGCTTCTTCTCGTTCAAGAAAGAAATCGGGAACGAAGTCGTGAGATCCAGAACGGTAAAGCAGTCCTTACAAAGGTTCGCAATATAGAACACGCCAACCTGCAACGGCACCGTATCAGGGTACGCCACATGTGTAAGGAGCGTATCGAAAGCACTCCCGTCAAACGGAAGCCCGCGCAAAGTAATGCCCGTCGGGTCTAAAGTCTTGACAGAATCCGAACTGTCAAACACATCGATAAACGCAATATCCGGAAGCGGATATGCCGGCACGGAGAAATAAACTTCACTAGACTGGGTCGGGTCGCTTGCAAGCGAGAACTGCAACATGTAGGATCCCGGCGCCAGGGAACGTTTCCTCACAATTTCCACAGTATCAATCACAAAGCCAGCCATGTTCGCGTCAATGTTAATGCCCGCAATCGTTCCCGGCAAAAGTTCCATACCTGTTGCAGGAATCCTTTCATCATCGCCAAACAACGTAAACGAAGACTGCGCAGGCATCGTATCAATTTTCGAGGTACTCGAGACATCACAGCTAATAGATTCATCCATCAGAAGCTGCAAGATGGTGTACTTGATCGTTCCATTGGTCGTCTTCTCTTCAACCGGGTAATACGTCTTCTGCGTCTGCAAGTTGATCGACGTGCGCATCTTGAAGTTCGAGCCGGTCGCATTGCGTTCCGAGAAGAAGATATGGAACGGGTATTCACGACCTTCAATCAACTTGAGCGACGGATCATTTTTGCCAATCGTATCCAGGTTCACGCCACCTTCAACAGGGCTATGGCAACCGCCGATATCGACGACAAGGCGGTTGTTGATAAACACCCACACATCATCATCGCCACGGAATTCAAAGTACTGCCCCTTCACATACCTGAACTGCGCAGAAACCTTCATAGCAAAGCTGTAATTGTGCTTACAGCCCTGGACATCCCAGTCAAACTTCGGATTCAGAACCGTCTTTGCAGAATCGAGGTAACGCAAGTCGTCAATCGGGTAGAATCCCGGATTGATCGTATCGTTGCAATCGCCTTCCTCGTTCGTAAAGTCAGCCTGCCAAAAGCCTTCTTCATCAAGCGAAAGGCTGATGTCACGGCAAACGCCGTTCTTGTATTCCCTGCCCGCCGCATCATGCGCCACAACCTGCGGAATAAACCACTTCTCTATTTCGTGCGCCGCCGAGCACTGCGCCCACGGATAGACAAGGGAATCCACACGCGCGGGAGCGCCATTCACAAGCGTATCCTGCACCATGCCAGGCACATGGCCACCGCACGTCTTAAACTCCGTCAGTTCTCCATTCTGGTCACGGCCAACAACAGTCGTGTAGTCATTACCGCCATAAATGCCGCCAAAATCAACATCTATGCTATCGTCATGCGATTCGCCGGCCCAGTCAAGAACAAGTGCCGAAATCTTGAGCGACGGGCAAATACCAAGAATTCCCGGATAGCGTACCGTATCCTTCGGTTCATAGCGCTGTTTCGGATTTGGGTAAACCCAGACGGTATCGTAATACGCCATCAAGGAATCCAGAGAGACAAGGGAATCCAGCTCATCATTTTCCGGCACAATGCCCTTGCCGCCATAACGTTCCATGCCAAAAGTCTGCTTAAAGTAAACCTTCCAGTCCGTCGCATGCTTGTAAACCGTACCCGTGTACCAGCCACAAGTATCCGCAAGAGGCCCCATCTTGATGACATCGTTCGTAGACTCAATGATCATGGACGGCGACTGATTTTCCCACGGGCTCTTCAAGCGGATTACCTTGGGTTCCGGCGGGTAAAACACCAAATCAAGCGTTTCAAGCGAAGTCGAGGTGTACATCCAAGTCTCGTAAATGCCGGTCGGGAAAAGTTCGCCTGCACGTGGGCGCGACATTTCCGGGAAGTACGGATGTTGCGGCCAATCGTTCTTTCCGCGCAAAATCTGCACGAAAGTTCCCTGGGAATTCCACTGCGAAGAGCCAACCGTAGAATCGGCAAAATCGATATGGCGCCAGTACTTGTATTCCCCTTCGGCACTGAGTCCCGTCGGTTCATTCAGGATGTTGTTATCGATCTTGATAAAGAATGTGCTATCACGGAATGTCGTGTTCGTACGCCACGGGTGGTAAATGTGCAGGCGACGAGTCGGGTCAAAGCATTCACCAAGAGTCCCGATCTTTACATCTGCGACGGGTCCTGCAACAGTACCGTCCACAAAAATCGTATCCTGAGCCTGCAAGGCCGCCGTAAAGTCAATCACCGAATCGCGATTCACCGGGATAACATACCACGGAGCCTTATAGCGTGTAAAATGGGCGACCTTAATGTGATTCGTCTTCATCATGTCAGGTGTGATCGCCCCATAGAACCAACCGCATTTATCCTTGTCGCCCTCTTTAAAGCGCATCAGCACCGAATCCGCGCCAAAGACCATCTGCGGCAGCACCTTGTTGCCCCACGGACTCTTGAACCAGACAATCTTTGAACCCGGAGCCATGAACGACTTGGTATAGGACTTGTCGGCCGTATCCGTATAAAGCCAGATTTCCGATTCCGTGCCAAAAAACGCAGTTATCTTCGTCTTTCCGCCCTCAGTCCAGGATACGCAATTGTTGTTATTGTAATTGTAGTCGTCGGTATTCGGGCATGCCTTGAATTCAAAATCCTGCCAGTCCTGGAAATCAGCAACAGTCTTCCCGGCCCAGGTATAGGCATACCAGTCATCGCCCTCGCTCTTCATCATCGTCTTGGACATAGCGCCAAAACCCGGATTGTAATCCGTCACGCCACCGGTAATATGCGGAATGTAACTTGAAGCCGTCGCGTCGTTACGGAACGGGGACTGTAGATGAATCGTCAAATCCGCCCATGCAGAAACAGTCAACAGCAATGAGGCGACAATACCCAAACAACCGTGTTTCATTCAACACCCTCTTTATTCTGCCCACACTTTGGTTAAAAAAATATATTCAAGAGTTAAAAATTCAAAACACAATAAGGAAAAAAAAGCAAAAAAGCCCACCGCATGAGTGGACTTCGATCCGAAAGGCAATTTTATAATTACCTTATAATCTTTGCGCTGCCCTTTTTGCCAGAGCCGCTCCTGTACTTATCGTTGCGGCGGACACCGAATGTGAACGTTTCCTCGCCCTTGCCCACGATTTCCGTGTCAGAGAAAATCTTGAACTTGAACTTCGCAATATACACACCCGTGCCGACAAGGCGCTTCTTTTCGCTCATTGCATCCCATTCAAAGAACATATTGCCCGCGTTGGTAATGCAATCCGTTCCAAAAATATCCTTGTCGTTGCAAGCGAACACGCCCTTGACCCAGTTCACGTACTGACCCAGGCTCGAGAAAAATTCAATATCCCAGCTGACCTTGACCTTGCTCAGGATCTCTTCCCTAGAAGCCTTATCCTCACCGAGCAACATCGTCGTCGCAAAGTCATCCAGCTTGAACTTCACCAAGACTCCAGGCAAGCCGCGTTCTTCGATAATCTCCTTAAGAGTCAGGCCCTCATCGACGCGAACAGGCATAACGTCATTGGTGTCACCCGGCCACGGATTTTCTTCAAACATACCCGGCCAAATAGTCACGACCTTCGGACGTTCCGTCTGCAACGGCTGTTCACCTTCAATTCGTCTCCACGGATTCTTCTCATGCGGAGTATTACCGCTCTTATCTGGCAATAATCCTGGAATCAAGCGGATCTTGAAACCAACTTCAGGAACAATGAAGCCTTCTGCTTTCTGGAACAGCAATTCATAGTAATCACTTTCATTCACTGGAGAGACGGACACAAGCTTATACTTTGACGGATCAACAAACTTGTCGTCCTTGTCTCTAAGTTCAAACATCTGGATTGTCGGAATCGCAGCAATGTTGCAGCCTTCCGAAAGCTTGATGGTCACCTTGACAAAGTTCTCCGAAGGAATCTTGAGCATCGGCTTTTCAAGGATGATCGCACCAATCTTATCCAGGATTTTCGTAATCATCATGTCCGACACCTGAGTCGAAGCCATCGCCAGATCCTGATAAATGTACTGATAGACAAAGCTACCTTCCATTATGTTATTCGCAGCGCCAGTCAATACCGTGTCAACCAGGCTATCGGCAGTAATGGCCACCGTCGAATCATTTTTTATAAAGGGAGCAATGGAATCCATCGAGTATGGGTGCATCACGCTACTGCCAAAGCTCCAGGCTACAGAATCCAGCTCATGCGTCTTAAAGGCGTCATATTCAAAAGGAACATAGATACTGTCAGGAATACCATCGCCATTACGGTCGTAAATGCCGCCCGTCTTGGCAAGAGGCATTTCAGGATCCTTAAAGCTGATGTTGTCCCACTTGAGCGAATTCTTAACGCCGCTCACACCAATCACCGCAAACGATTCACCGCTCATCGCAGCTTCGCCAATCACGTAGAAATGGGCAAAGCCATTTTCATCCGTTTCAATAGTATTGATGGACATGCCGTCATCGTTATAGAACATCAAGTACGGATTGCTGGGTTTCAAGTCCAGAACAACAGAGCATTCCCCACAAATTTCTCCCATATAGGTGACCACGATCTCGATGTTCGCCATTTCAGGATAACGCACATGAGTCATCAAGGTATCGTTGACACCCGGCTTAATCGTTTCGCCTCTTAAGGTCTTGTTGGTCGGGTCGAAAGTCTTGAGCTTGCCGGCATTGCCATTGAACACATCGACAAACGCAATTTCCGGTGTTTCGAACTCAGGAACCGTAAATTCATACGATTCGTTCATCGCCATATCCGATTCGAGGAAATAGTACAACGTGTACTTACCTGGACTCAGCGAACGGAGCTTGACAATTTCATCAATGTTGATCTCAAAACTGGACCTGTCTTCGTGAATGATGATTCCACCAAAATTGAGACCCACGCTCAACTTCTTTGCATCCGCCAAAGATCCGCCATCGAGATAGAATTCGGACGGTGCATCGACTGTATCAACCTGGGCCTTGGCATGCGGATCACAGCTAATCGCTTCCGCATCCATCTTTAACCTGAGGACACCCGTCACATCATTCTTTTTCGATTCGTCAATGAATTCAAGGTAGGTATTCTGCTTCTGCAAGTTGATGGACGTACGCATCTTGAAGTTCGAGCCAGTCGCATTGCGTTCCGCATAGAAAATATGGAACGGATATTCACGGCCTTCCTTCAAGGCCATGCTCGGTTCGTTCTGGCCAATCGTATCAAGATTTACAGCGCCTTCCACTTTTTCGTGAATACCCCCGATGTCCACGACAAGCCTGTTATTGATATAGACCCACACGTCATCGTCACCACGGAATTCGAAGTACTGGCCTTTCACGTACTTGAAGGTCGCAGAAACAGCCATCGCATAGCTATAGTTGTGCTTGCAGGTATCCTTCTTCCATACACCTTCAGAAGCCCAGTTCACATAACCTTCGACATCCCAGTCAAACTTCGGGTTTTTAACCGTCTGTGCAGAATCGAGATACCTGAAGTCATCCAGCGGGAAGAATCCCGGACTCACAGGATCATTGCAGTCACCGGACTCGTTCGTATAATCGGCATACCAGAAGCCTTCATCGTCAAGCTGAAGTTCGATATCCTTACATACAGAGTTCGTGTATTCCTTGCCAGCCACTTTTGCAACAACCTGCGGCTTAAACCACTTGTCAATTTCATGACCCGCGGCGCACTTGTCCCATGGATAGCTTGCGGAATCCACTCGAGCCGGGTAGCCATCCACAAGAGTGCTCTTCACCATGCCCGAAATCTTTTCTCCCGTATTGCAGGTAGAATCTCTCCCAACGGCAGTATACTTGTTGCCACTATGCGTATGCCCAAAATCAATATCAATGCTGTCGTGATAACTTTCGCCAGCCCAGTCCAGAAGCATCGCAGAAATCTTCATGCTCGGGCATTCTCCCAGATGCCCAACAGGGTACTTTGCAGAAACTTCAGGAACACTATAGCTCTTGCCGGAAGGATAGACCCATGCCGTATCCCGCTTGGTCAGCAAAGAATCCAGATTCAGGAGGACATCAACATCATCGCCTTCTCTGACAATCCCTTCCATCGAGTACTTTTCAAGCCCAAAGCTCTGCTTGAAATAGACCTTCCAGTCGGCGGCATGCTTATAGTAAACGCCTTCGAACCAGCCGCACGTATCCTTCGAGAAAGCAGACATTCTCACGATATCGTTATTCGCATCGACAACAAAAGACGTCGGCGTATTCTTCCACGGACTTAAGAGGCGCACGACCTTGCGTTCAAGCGGAGCATACGACACATCAACATCTTCCATCGTAGAACTAGCAAAGAACCAGGCTTCATAAACGCCCGACGGGAAAAGATCGCTCACTTTGGGACGCTTATTATCGCTGAAATAAACAGCCCTCTTATTCTCCTTAAAGCTTCTGATAATCTGGACCTTGGCATCATCAGACTTCCAGGCCGCAGAAGAAGCTATGGGATCCGAGAAACTCATAGAAAGCCAATACTTATAGTCCTTGTCGAAAGAAAGCGGGGCCAGTGCCGGGCCAGCGACTTTGCCATCGGTACCCGCTACAGAATCTTGCCAGACACCATCGATAGTCACGTAAACCGAGCTATCGCGATAGACGCTATTATTGCGCCAGGGGTTATAAATATGCAAGGTACGGCTATTGTCAAAGCACTCACCGGGCGTACCGGCCTTATTGCTAACGGAAGGCGTTGCCAAAGTACCGTCAACGTAGACAGTATCTTTCTTTAGCGCATTTTCCAGGTCAATAATCTGCTTTTTGTCTTCAGGAACAGACATCCAGGGTGCATTGAAACGATTAAAGTGCGCCGTATGCAGCACATATTTCTTATAAAGTGCTGGAGTAACAGCGCCATAGAACCATCCGCATTTATCAGGATCTTCCGAAGGATGCAACAAGACAGTATCTTGTTCAAAGATCATCTGCGGAAGAGCTTTATTGCCCCACGGACTCTTGAACCAGACAATCTTTGATTCCAGAGATGCATAAGACTTCGTAACCTTTCCCGAAGTCGTATCCACGTAAATCCAAGCTTCCTTACTTCCATCAAAAAAATCACGGACATTAAAATTAACGCCATCGCCCAAATCGACACAAACAGAAGTTTGGGCTGGACATCCTACAATACTAAAGGAATCTGATGCTTTATAATCAGAAAGCGATCCTTTCAAAGTAAAGGAATACCGCATGTCGTTTTCCTGCTGCATCATGGTAGGAGACCCAGTAGGTGATACATCAGGTTTTCCGGAATTTAGAAGAAGATGTGGAATAAATGTTATGTCTGCATCTCTGAATTTTGACTGTATGTGAACAGTCAAATCAGCAAAAGCAGAAGACGCAACTGCGCCTATAATACAAAAAGCTAAATACAGGTGTCGCATAAAAACACTCACTCTTAGGTTATTCCACACCCTATTCGTAAAATACATCATTTTAATGTAAAAAAACAAAAATATTAAAAAAAAATTATTTCTTTTTGTCAAAAATTATGTATAGGAAAGCCTTTTCCAAAATAGCGTAATGAAAATTCCCCAAAATGAGCGAAACGCCCCTCCCCTAAAAAAATATTGGATGTAAAAAAGAGAACAAAGTAAGAAACAAGCTCCAGGATTTCTCACTTCACATACAAACGCAATTGTCGGGAACCCGGGGAGCGCCACGGCAGGCGCACTTGCACCGGGCTGCAGCTTCAGGACTTGCATGCCGTCCCGGGGCGTGCAAGCCGATGCCGGGCCGGAGTCCGCCATGGCAGCGCCGAAAACGGGATTCGCGGGAACCGCGGGTGGCACAGAACGAAAAAAGCCCCCTTCGAGGGGTTACCTCAAAGGGGGCGTGAATCCAGCGGCGACCTACTCTCCCGGACCCGAGGGCCAGGTACCATCGGCGATCTGAGGCTTAACTTCCGTGTTCGGGATGGGAACGGGTGTGACCCTCACTCGATAACCGCTGAAAC
>JAEEGK010031976.1_pt1 | contig 10331 bp, 2 predicted proteins | sample 8958771 | NCBI WGS metagenome assembly JAEEGK01 (sample SAMN16246547, study PRJNA631951) | gut metagenome | biome: gut microbiome; feature: rumen; material: SC-attached | host: Bos | place: Iran: Karaj | collected 2018-10 | reverse complement strand
CAATCCCCAATCCCCAATCCCCAATCCCCAATCCCCATGAAATAAAATTTTTATTTTATTAAATATTTAATAAACTAAAATATAAATAAATAAATAAAAAATAAAAAATAAATAATAAAAAATAAATAATAAATAATAAATTAATAAAAAAATATATTATTAAATAATAAATTAATAAATGAAAAAAAATTTATTAACTCTTTTAAATTCATATTTTAAATAAAATAATAAATTTTAAATATTAACTACTTAACTTTTGCAAATATTTAAATTGTGACAGTATTATTTTCAATTCCATTACTTTCTTTAACAGTTTGTTCTTTATTGTTGACAACCCATTGTCCATCAACAATATATTTATAGAAGTATTTTCCTTTTTTAACTTTTAATGTAATATTCCATACATTTTTAACAGGATCATAAGTTAAAGGATGTCTAACTTGCCATTTATCAAATGAACCACAAACTTGAACTGAAGATAATTTTTTACCATCTTCACTAAAACTAAAGCTAATTGGGAATCTCATTTCTCCATCAACAATAATACTTTGTGGTGCTAAGTTATAAGCGATATTTTTTTTAGGTAATTTTTGAGCTTTTTGAGCATATAAATCAGTTTCTTCTTTTTTAAATACATATGGAGTATCTTTTGTTAAAGTATTCAAAACATTAATAGTTTTTTCTCTTTCTTCATTATTAACTGGTTCATTTTTCATATCTTCCATTACAGCTTTTGTGTTATAAAAGATTTTTCCTCTGAGTCTATAAAATTCTCTGCACCAAGCTTCTGAAACATCAGCTACATCAATTGCACTATCGAAAGCATTTTTTCTACATATTTCGAATTTTTCTTTGTTTTTGAATAAATCAAGAGATCTTTGCATAGCATTAATTAATTCTCCTGCATTATAGAAATCAAAAGTAAATCCATTTCCAGTGTTTTTGTCATAATTAAATTCAAATACAGTATCTTTAAGACCTCCAGTTCTAAATGCTATAACAGGTGTTCCTGCAATAAAGAATTCTTGTTGGACAATACCACCAGGTTCAAATAAAGAAGGCATTAAACCGAAGTCAGAACCAAAGTTAACTTTTGGACCATCAGTAAAGAATTCGAATGGATTTGCCCAGAATGCATAAGAATATTTGCTTTTTAAATAATTTATTTTATTAATACAAGCAGCACAATAAGGATCTTTTGGATTACCCATACCTCCTACTAAAATATTAACTTTTCCTCCAGTTCTTCTAATAATTTCTTCAGCGGCATCTAATATTAAAAGAACACCTTTTTGTTGAGTTAATCTACCAACGAATGAGTAAATTGGAACATTTAAATCAACATCTTTATATCCGAAATATTTAGTTTGAATTAATTTTTTACAAGCAACTCTATCAGTTCCTGCTTTTTCTTGTAAAGCTTTTAATCTTAATACTTTAAAAATACCATTACAAAAAGCAAATGGTTGGGGTTTTTGTCTTAAAATAGGGGCTAAAGGAGAACTATCTAATAATTCTTGTCTATAAGAAGGTGAAACAGTACTCCATTGATCACTCATCATTAATGCACATCTTGAAGGATTAATAACTTTTTGTTTCCACCAAGGATCAACTAATATATCAGTTCTTAATTGATGAATATTATCTAATGTTCCTTCTTGAGGACTTGGATATATACGACCTTCATAAGTTGGTTCTAAGTTATGGCATATATGAATAAATGTACTTCCTTTAAAGGTATCTCCAAATGCACCAGTTTTTGCATATGCAGGTGTTAAACCTGTAAACCAATCGTTTGTTACAACAATAGCTGGGATTATTGAAACATCACATAATAATTGTAATGAAGCTTTTGCAAATAAAGCAATTTGTCTTGTTGTTCCTGCTGCACCAAAATCTGGATAAGGTCTTGGATATATTTCAGCATTATGGAGGAAATAATATTGAATTCCTCCATTTCCTTCACCTTTATGAACACCGAAGGTATATTTATTATCTAATTGAACTTCAATATTTCTGATATATTTTATATTAAATGGATCTTGAGCTAAATAATTTTGTTGACCTTTTCTGTTTCTATCATAATAAGGAGATATCATAATAACTTCTTGTCCTAATGTTCTTAAACCTTGAGATAACTCATCAACCATAACACCTAATCCTCCGACTGTTGACCATCTTCCTAATTCTGGGGTTACAAAAACAATAGGTCCTAAAATGTTACTTGTTAATAATTTTTCAGCTTCATCTGCTAATTTTGTGTTACTTATATAACTTTTTAATTCTTTCATTTTAAAGCAATATCTAAAGAAATCAGTACTATAAGTTTTGTTATTTTTAACAAAGTTTAATTTTTGAATATAATCATAGAAAGATATACTATATTGTCCTAATAAATTTTCAGTATAATTAAGCCATTTAGCAAATTCATCTAATGGTAATTTTTTCTTTAAAATTTCTTTTAATTGTAAACTTACTTGATAAGAATCAACACTACCTCCTTTAGATTTTAATTCATTGATCATTCTACCATTTGATTTATCCATAACAATTTTATAATTTTCTTGAGTGAAAGGAATAATAGAAAATCCAAAGCATATAGCACCATAAGGTTCAATAGTTCTATCAACATGTCCTTGAATTAATTCTCTAGTGAAATATATATCTCCTTTTTCATCTGAAATCCAATCTTCTATATAGCATATACTGTTGAAGTTATTTTTTTCATCAAATACACTTCCATCTTCACTTTTTGTAGTTAAAAGAGAGCTCAAATCTAATTTAAAGTTAGTTTTATCATTAGTAAAGTTAATAGCGAAAATACCAGTTTCATCTTCACCTTGTCTTGCAAAAGCAAATACACCTGGATGTTCTTTTCCATTACTAGCAATAGCTTTGAGATATACTAATTTACCACGTCTTAATGATTCATGATTATTTCTCATTTTTCTTCTGTTGTTATAATGGAATTTTATTTTATTTAAATCAAATCCTTGTTCTGGACCTAATTGTTTTACTATATCACTTTGTTTTCTTTCCATTTCATTAACATTAGTTATATTAATTCCTGATAATGAGATTAAACTTGTTAAGTTATCAGCTAAGTTAACACTTGGAAGATATTCAGATATATTAGAAGTACTTGATGAGGTACTTAATTTTTCTTTTTCAGCTAATTCTCTTTTTTCTTGTTCTTTTGATTCAATTAATTTCATTAAAGATTTAGATCTAGTTTTCTTAGACATCAAATTTTGAGAAGAAGTTCCAGTTTTACCTTCTTTTGATTCATATACATTCACAATTTGAACTCTATATGCCTCTCCATCTATTTCTTCCATGAATGTCATTGGAATATCAGGTAAAGTAAATAATAAATCTACTGCACTCCAAGTTCCTCTTCCATATAATAAAGCAGGATAAGGCCAAATTTGACCAGATGAACTTTGAACTAAAAGAGCTCCATCAGGTAATTCTCTATAATTTTCATCATACCATTTTTTTAATAAAGAAACATCTTTTGGTTCAGTTTTTTCTATTCTTCCATCTCTGTTTATTTTCTTTCCTAAGATTTCAGTTAAAATGATGGGTAAGGTATACATTCTTGGAATAATACCTGAACGAGAAAGAGCAACATGTCTATTATTTGAGAATTTTTCATTAAGCCAACATTCTCCAAAGAATACGAAATTTGGATATCTTTGCCAAATAGTTTTGGTTAATTTAACTAACATTGGATTTGGATATGTTTCAAAACAATCACTGTTATAAAATCCACTTTCTTCTGTTGGTAAAACAATTTCTCCATTCAATATTTCCATAGCAGAATAATGTGGTTTACCATCATTGTCAATTCTGAATAATTCTGATGCATTTATTTCCATTATTTGAGGCCAAGCTTGACAGTTATCTAAATGAATACCATCAATGTGATATTTATCTACTAAAGCTAAAACTTCATTAATTAATAAATTCCAAGATTCTATTTTTCTGTAGTTAAGAATAGCACTATCATCATAATGAACACTTTGTCCATCAGATCCATAACATATTTGTAATTTTCCTCTAGTATCTAAATAATGAAGTACAATATCTCTATATTTTCTATTTGCTCTTGAACTACTTATTCTTCCAAGACAATCTAAAATAATTTTCATTGATAATTTTTTGCACTTTGTCATTAAACTTTTGAAAGCTTTATCACCTCCTAACAAAGATGAAATACTAGCTCTATCAGTAATAGCCATAGGACTTGCTTCAGAATTAGCTATATCTATTGGTTCAGCTGTGTTTTCATCATATGCTATATCATTATCTCTTTCTAAGGCACCCATAATATAAAGACAATTGATATATCTTTGAGAATATTCATCTAATTTATCTTCTAAAGTTTTAAATGAACCTCTTTTCATAATTCTTCCTTGACCTTTATCTATTTGAGCTCCAATAAGGTCACAGAAAACTTCATGAACACTAAGGTCTTTGATATCTTTGTCTAAGACTATGAAACGTCCTTTTCCATCAATTTGTTTATCATTTTCATCTAAAACTTTGACATTTGAATAGTTACCATCTTTAAATTTAGCTAAATACCAATCATAGTAACCACATTTGTTAGAAGTTCCAAGAGGGAAAACTAATTTGACAATGTCGTCTTTTTCTTCTTTATTTTGGCATTTTAAGAATGAAACAACATTGTTTTTAACATCAAAGTTTTCACATGGTGAGTTTGTAATAAGAATAATTCCTTGTTCTTCAAAATCAGCTTTTTTGATTTTAACTTCTAATTTAAGTTGGTCATCTAAAAGTTTTATTTTAGTAAGGCTTAAAGGATAAGCATTTTTTTCTTGCCAATTTGATTCATCATAAATCATATTTAATGCAACTACAGCTTGATTTCGAACTTCTCTTTCGAAATGACCCAAAAGTTGAATAAATAATCTTTCTAAATTTTCTATAGATTCTTTATCAGAAACATTTTGGAAAACAAATAATAATTTAGAAAGAATCATCACTTGTTTTGGCATATCATCTCTTTTTTGAGGATTAGAGAACATATCAACCATTTCCTTGTATTTTTCACATGTGAATTTTTGAACTTGAGCAGCTTCAATTAATTTATTTAAATCATTTTCCATAGTTTCATAAATTTTGGTGTAATTACTTAATTCATCAACTCCTAAATATAAAATTAAATTTTTAGCAATATGAGCTTTAACATAAACATCTAATCTTCCATTTCCTTTTACACCTAATTTAAGAAAACATTTATTTAAATTTAATGTTCCTTTTGTTGAAGGATCTTTTGAAAAATTAACTGTTAATGAGTCTTCAGGTTTTTCATCCACCTTTTCAAAAGTTTCTTCAGAAATGCTATCAAAATTATAATGTTTATTTTCAACATCACTTAATAAGTAATAATTTTCTTTACAAGAAGTTTCAAGAACCTTTCCAATTTCTCCGCTTGATAATTGGCTCAAAACTGGGTAAAATGGAACCAACATTTGATGGAAATATAAATAAGTAGAGAGTTCAGCCTTAGAAGACAATTTTTTTGGAACTCCATTTGTAAGTAAGAATTCATTTATTGATTTTTGACTGTCTTTACAAGTAAGTTCACTTAGTTTTTTTACTAAAGAAAGGGAAATTATGTAAGATGATTGTTCTTCTTCAGTTGTTGTTGTCATTAATTTTTATATATATATATTAATTATTTATGACTTAAATATTTTTATTATTCTAATGATGTTGAAAGGGTTGATTTAAATTATAATTAATTAATCTAAAATTAATAATTTATTATTTTTAAAAAAATAATATTTTGTATTTTATTTAAATTAATAATTTATAATTAATTAATTAAAATTAAATAAATAATTAGTTAAATAAAAATATTATTTTTATAATAATTTATATCAAAATTAATATAAAAAATATATAAAAAACAATATGAAATAAAATTAATATTTAATTATTATTAAATATAAAAATAAAAATTAAAATTTATTTTTATTATTTTTATAAAAAATAAAAACAATAATAAAAAATAATTTATCTTTTTTTATTTTATTTTTTATGTTTATTTATTTAAATTATTATTTATTAAAAAATATATAAAATAATTAAATATTATTAATTATGAAAATTTGAAATATTCTAAATTTATATTATATTATTTTCTAAATTAATAATAATTCTCAATATTAAATTGATGTTTATTTTTAAATTATATACTTTTTATTAATATATAATTCAAAAAATTAATTAAAAAAAATGTATTTATTTTATTTTGGTTTAAATTCATCATTTTTTCTTTCAATTATTACTTCTTTCATTCTTGTAATATCTTTACTACCTTTATAATCACTATCTTTTAAATCTATATTTTGAACAACATATTCCCAAGGATTTTTTTTTCCTTCTTTTATTAATTCTTTTTCTTTTTTTGCATTTTCTTCATCATTTATATTTTGTTTTTTTTTTAATTCTTTCGCTTCTAATCTTTTTTGTTCAAAATCTACTAAAAATGCAGATGCCTTTTCTTTTAATTCATTTTTAAGTTTCAATTCTAAATTTATTTTTTCTTCTATTTTTTTTCTTCTTTCATCCGCTTCTAATTTTCTTGCTTCGATTCTTTTTTGTTCTTCTTCACTTAAATTTTGTGATTCAAAATTATTAATATTATTCATATCAAACATATTATTTTGATTATTTTCTAATGTATTTTGACTTTGTTCATTTGCGTTGATAAAATCATTTTGAATAAAATCGTTTTGAATAAAATCATTATTTTGATTATTATTACTTTCTGAAAATTCCATTTTTTTTAATATGATATAAAGAATATTTTTATTTTATTTAAATTTATATTAATATTAATTTTATATTTTTTTTAATAAATAAATTTATTTAATATTTAAATACAAAAAATATATTAATTTTTATCTATTATTTTACATTTTCTAATTCTTTAAATTCTTTTAATTCATTATTATATCTATTAGAAACAATTAAATATTTTGGTTTATCATCTTCTTGCATAAAATAATCACATAGTTTTTTATCTCTTACTAAATCTTGTTGTAATATTATTTTATATGATTGAATATCAATTGTATCTCCAATATTTTCTTTTAAATATTGAATCATAGTTTGAAATTTACATTTTTTTGTTAATAATTGTCTTGGAGTTCTACCATCTATTTTTTCAATTTGAGCTTCTAATGCTTTTAACCCATCTTCAAGACAATATAAACTTCTATATAAATCACCTCTTCCTGGATCTTTAATATCTTCTTCATTTAATTCACTTTTATCAACAGGATTTTTAGGTTTAGGTAAAGGTGCACTTGGTTGTTGTGGTTTTTTAGGTTGATTATTATTTGGTTGAACTTTATTTGTTGGTACATTTTTTTTAGGTTGTGGTTTTTGAGGTTTTTTTTTTGATTGAATATTTATATTAGGTTCATCACTGTCAAATTCAATAGCTTTTTGATTACCTTTTTTAGATTTAAAAGATGGATAAATTTTTGATATTCTTAAAATTGGTCTTTCTGTAGTTTCATATTCTTTTCCATTGAAAGGTTCATATATTTTAATTTCAACTTCAATAAAAGGATTAAATCTTTTGCTTTCTAAATCAATTTTAATTTTATCAGTATATGTACATTTTGTTTTTAATTCTTTTAAATCTATTTTAAAATTTCCTTTATATTTTTTTCCTAATAATAATCGTTTTTTATATATATCAAATAGTATTGTTTTTCTAAATAAAGATTTCCATTTTGATTTGTCTACTTTAAAATTTATTGTATGGTCAAAATCTAATTTTTTTTTATCTTTTAATTCTATTCCATGTTCTTGTAAAATGCTATCTGTATCTTCTTCATCATCTCCAATAGGAAAAGCAACTTCTAAAAACATTGTAGGTTTATTATAGTCTGTTTTACCTAAATGTAATTGAATTGTAGAGTCTGGAACATCAAAATTTCTTTTTTCATTTTTATAAATTTTAGTTTCTGGGGAAAAAATTGGAACTGGAGTCCATTTATCTTTATAACATAAATGAACTTTTTTAATTAAATTATCTAATGTAGTTAATTCTGCATTTCTTTGTTTTTTTTCTGTTTCTATTGATTCTTTATTTTTTTTAGTTTTAACCATTGTTTTACATCTTTCTTCAAATTTTTTATAATCTTCACCTTCTTCTTTTCTTTGATTTGTTAAACCTTGTATTAATTCATTATATTTTTTTTCTCTTTCTTTATCATCCATACAATTTATAAATTCAGGTTGAATTGGTTCAGGTAATTGATATTCATCAATTGAATCATCTCCATTTTCAACTTGTTTTTTAATATCAATAATTTTTTTTATTATTTCTCGTGCAGCTTTTCTGCCTTCAGGAATATCATTATTTTCAAAATATACATCTGCACTTTTATATTCATTTAATCTATTTTCTACTATTTCTAATAATTTTTTATTAATTTTTATTTCAGGTTTTTTTTCTGGTTTAATAACATTTTCAGGTTTTGTTTCTATTTTATTATTTTTATTTTCAGGTTTTGTTTCTATTTTATTATTTTTATTATCTTCCTCTTCTTTTTTTTTGTCTTCAACTGAATCTTTTTGTTCTATTTTTTTTTCTTCATTTTTTTCACTTACAGTTTCTTTTGAACTAGTTTGTTCTTCAACTTTAGATTCATTATTATTATTATTTTGTGCTTCAGCTTGAACAATTTCTTTTAATTGTTCAATTTCATTATTTATTAATTCAATTCTTTTATTAATTCTATTAATTTGCACTTGAATTTGAATTTCATAAATTTTATCATCATTTGTTTTAATTTCTTTTAATTTATTTAAAAATAATTTTTCATAAGAAAGTTCTTTATTTAATTCTTTAAAATAATTTGGAATTGAAATTTGTTCCATTTGAAGTTCCATATTTTCTATTTTAAAATCTATATTAGATTTTTTATATTCCCAAACATCTTCATCTTCAAATTTATTTTCCTTTTTATATTCTATTATCTTTTGACATATGATTGATTCATATTTTAAAGCACCTAAAGAAAATATGAATTTCAAATTGTTGTAAGTATTTTCTAATTTAACATTAAATTGATCTTCTTTTACATCTTTTAGAATTGGTAATTCGTAATCAATAATTTCTTCTTCTTCATTATTTTCATTTTCTTCATTTTTATTTTCCTCTTCATTATTTATTTTATTAATTTCTTCTTCATTTTTCTTTTCTTCTTCTTTATTTTTATTTTCCTCTTCATTATTTATTTTATTAATTTCTTCTTCATTTTTCTTTTCTTCTTCATTTTTCTTTTCTTCTTCTTCTTTTCTCTTTTTTTCTTCTTCTTCTTTTTTTCTCTTTTCTTCTTCTTCTTTTCTTTTCATTTCTTCTTCTTCTTTTCTTTTTTTTTCTTCTTCTTCTTCTTTTCTTTTAATTTCTTCTTCTTCTTTTTTTCTCTTTTCTTCTTCTTCTTTTCTTTTTTTTTCTTCTTCTTCTTTCTTCTTTTTTTTTTCTTCCACATCTTTTTTTTCATTTTCAACTATTTTTTGTAATGCAGTTGTTTCATTATTTAATAATTCAAGCCTTTTTTTAATTCTCGTAAAATACATTTTTGTTTCAAAAGGATTTAAATTTTTATCATCTTTCAATTTAATTCCTGTTTTATTTACATATTTAATTTCATTTTTTATTTTTAATTCATAATTTTGACCACTCATTTTTCCAATTTTAATATTATTAAAAGTTTGTTTTAAAGAATTTTGAAGATTTTCTTTTTTTGTTTTCCAATAATCAACATTTTTAAATTTATTTTTATTTTTATAATTTATAATTTCTTCAACATATTTTATTTCATATAAAATTTCAGATAAACTTTTCATAAATTCATATTTACAATAAACTTTATCTGATTTTTCATTGAAAAAATCGATTTTATTATTATTATTATCTTTAAAAGGTAGAGTTATTTTTAATGTGCTATATTTTTTATAAATATCACTTGAAAATTTAATAAATTCTTTTGTATCTGGTAAAATATTTGAATTTGAATTATCATTAATTTTTTTTACTTTTTCTTGTTTATTTTCATCAACTTTTTTTGTTGAAGGATTTACTTCATTTGTTTTTATTTGATTTGTTCTTTTTAAAGAATCATTACTATTTTTATTTTCATTTTCAATTTTATTTTCTTTTTTTTCATTTTCATTATTTTCTTTTTTTTCATTTTCATCTTTTTTTTCTTTTTTTTTTTTTTTTTTTTTTTTTTTTTTTTTTTTTTTTTTTTTTTTTTTTTCTTTTTTTTCTT
>JAEEGK010031975.1_pt1 | contig 10332 bp, 10 predicted proteins | sample 8958771 | NCBI WGS metagenome assembly JAEEGK01 (sample SAMN16246547, study PRJNA631951) | gut metagenome | biome: gut microbiome; feature: rumen; material: SC-attached | host: Bos | place: Iran: Karaj | collected 2018-10 | reverse complement strand
CCTTTCCAGACGCTCGATGGCGTGGAGCATAAACTTTCTGACCGCGACCTGGCCATCTGTAACGCAGAGGAGCCGATGTGTATCGCCGGTGTGTTTGGCGGAAAGGGTAGTGGCACTTATGAGACAACGAAGAACGTAGTGCTCGAGAGTGCCTATTTCCATCCTACATGGATTCGCAAGAGTGCCCGTCGTCATGGTTTGAGCACGGATGCCAGCTTCCGTTTTGAGCGTGGTATTGATCCCAATGGCACGATCTACGCCCTTCAGCAGGCAGCCATCCTCTGTCAGGAATTGGCTGGTGGCAAGGTGTCGATGGATATTGTTGATGTCTATCCAAAGCCCATCAGGAACGCTAGAGTCGAACTTGATTATGATTATGTGACAAAACTCGTAGGTAAGAACCTTACTCCTAATGTCATCAAGTTCCTCTGTCGTGCACTCGACATGGAGATTAAGTTCGAAAACGAACTGGGACTGGAGTTGGAGATTCCTGCCTTTCGTGTGGATGTGACACGCCCTTGCGATGTGGTGGAGGATATCCTGCGTATCTATGGATATAATAATGTGGAGATTCCTACACAGCTGAAGAGTTCATTGGTCATCAAGGGTGAAGAGGATCGTAAGCACAAACTTGCTAATCTCGTGAGCGAGCAGCTGGTTGGTGAAGGTTTCAACGAGATCCTGAACAACTCGCTGACAAAGGGTGCCTACTACGAAGGCCACAACACTTATCTGCCAGAGAACTGTGTGAAGATCATGAATCCACTCTCTACTGATTTGAATGTGATGCGTCAGACATTACTGTTCGGAGGTCTTGAGAGCATTCAGTATAATGCCAACCGCAAACGTCAGAACCTGCGTTTCTTCGAGTTCGGAAATGTGTATACATTTGCTCCGGAGAAAGAGAATCAGGATGATCCGATGCTGGCCTATAAAGAGCAGTATCATGCAGGTCTCTGGGTAACAGGTAAGCGCGTGGAAGGTTCATGGGCTCATCAGAATGAGGACTCTACCTTCTATGAGTTGAGCGCATACGTGGAGAATATCCTGCGTCGTATCGGTCTGAAGCCAGGCATGACTGTTCGTAAGAAGTCTGAGAATGACATCTTCTCTGCTGGTATCACCATTGAGAATCGTGGTGGAAAGAAACTTGTGGAGATGGGTATCATCAACAAGAAACTCCAGAAGCAGTTCGGTATCGACAATCCTGTCTATTATGCAGAACTCAACTGGACGGCCCTGATGAAGGCCACGAAGAATAAAGAGGTGCTCTTTACTGAGATTTCCAAGTTCCCAGCCGTCAGCCGTGACCTCGCTCTGTTGGTTGACAATAGCGTAGAGTTCTCACAGATCGAGCAGATTGCCCGTCAGACTGAGAAGAAACTCCTGAAGAAGGTAGAGCTCTTCGATGTCTATGAGGGTGACAAGCTGCCTACAGGCAAGAAGAGTTATGCTGTGAACTTCGTTCTCCAGGATGAGGAGAAGACGATGGGTGACAAGCAGATCGACGCTATCATGCAGAAACTCATTACCAACATCAAGAAACAACTGAACGCAGAACTTAGATAATTATTACATTATTACATTTTTGAATTTTTAAATTATTAAATATGGGAAGAGCATTTGAATATCGTAAAGCTACGAAGCTGAAGAGATGGGGCCACATGGCCAAGACATTCACCAAGATCGGCAAACAGATTGCTATCGCCGTGAAGGCAGGCGGTCCGGAGCCAGAGAACAATCCTACATTGCGTGCTATCATCGCCAATGCCAAGCGTGAGAACATGCCGAAGGATAACATCGAGCGTGCTATCAAGAACGCGATGGGTAAGGACCAGAGCGACTACAAGGAGGTAACTTATGAGGGATATGGCCCTCATGGAATTGCCATCTTCGTGGAGACACTGACTGACAACACCACCCGTACTGTAGGTGACGTTCGTTCTGTATTCAACAAGTTTAATGGCAACCTGGGTACTCAGGGCAGTCTGAGCTTCCTCTTCGATCACAAGGCTGTGTTCACTTTCAAGAAGAAGGACGGACTGGACATGGACGAGATGATACTCGACCTGATTGACTACGGCGTAGAAGATGAGTATGATGAGGACGAGGAGGAGAACAGCATCACCATTTATGGCGATCCCTCGTCATTCGGTGCTATCCAGAAACATCTTGAGGAGAATGGCTTCGAGGTTACTGGTGCTGAGTTCACCCGCATCCCCAACGACCTGAAGGACGTTACTCCAGAGGAGCGTGAGACCATCGACAAGATGATTGAGAAACTGGAGGACTTCGATGATGTCCAGACGGTTTACACAAACATGAAGCCCGAATAAAACAAAGCCCTCGCCACTCGGCGAGGGTCTTTTGTTTAATGTCTAATAATCCTTATCGGTGAAAGTGATTTCCATCAGAACTTTCTGAGGATCTTTCTCCGAATGGTAAGTATAGGCAAAGCGATACTTGTTGTCTTTATAGACCTTCATCGTGGTAGTGTTCTTGAGTTCGTTCTTCAAAGCACCAACGGCATCGATGTTCTTCAGTACCACTTCACTATCGGCATTACCCATCAGCGTATAGTAATAATGGATGGTATGCGTTTCACGCTCAAAAGTCAGACTGTCCATACGGGTGGTCTTGTCGATTCTGATCGGACATTGCTTGGCGGTATACTCCTTGGCCTCCCTCTCGCATCTGTCTTCCAATGACTCCTGACAGCTCGCCAATATGAGGGCTAAAATGGCAATAATACATAATTTTTTCATAACGAATGTTTATTTTGAGTGCAAAGTTACTCAGAAATATGAAATTTCATCGTGGAAAATCCAAAAAAAAGCAAAAATATTCGTTTGGCGACGATTATTTTTGTAATTTTGCATTTCAAAGCATCTATTTATAATGAATCATATTAGAAATTTCTGTATCATTGCGCATATCGACCACGGCAAGTCTACTTTGGCCGACCGAATGCTGGAGTTCACCAAGACCATTCAAGTCACGGAGGGACAGATGCTCGATGATATGGACCTGGAGCGCGAACGTGGCATTACGATTAAGAGCCACGCCATTCAGATGGAATATATGCACCAGGGAGAGAAATATATCCTGAACCTCATTGATACCCCGGGACACGTGGATTTCTCTTACGAGGTATCACGTTCAATAGCTGCCTGCGAAGGTGCCCTCTTGGTGGTTGATGCCACCCAGGGCGTACAGGCACAGACCATCTCTAACCTCTACATGGCTATCGATCATAATCTGGAGATTATCCCCGTTATCAACAAGATTGATATGCCATCGGCTATGCCCGACGAGGTTGAAGATGAGATCATCGACCTGATTGGTTGTGACCGCTCAGACATCATCCGTGCCTCTGGTAAGACTGGCGAGGGTGTAGAGCAGATTCTCGACGCTGTAGTTGAGCGCATCCCTCATCCGGTAGGTGATGAGGAGGCTCCCCTGCAAGCCCTGATCTTCGACTCAGTGTTCAATTCCTTCCGAGGCATCATTGCCTATTTCAAGATTGTCAATGGTGTCATCCATACTGGCGACCATGTGAAGTTCTTCAATACGGGCATGGAGTATGATGCCGACGAGATTGGTGTGCTGAAGATGGATATGATTCCCCGCAAGGAGCTGCGTACAGGCGATGTGGGCTATATCATCAGCGGCATCAAGAACTCCAAGGAGGTGAAGGTGGGTGATACGATTACCCATGTCGCTACTCCCTGTAGTGCTGCCATCGAGGGATTCCAGGAAGTGAAGCCGATGGTGTTCGCCGGTGTCTATCCCATCGATCCTACGGATTATGAGAACCTGCGTGCCTCATTGGAGAAGTTGCAGCTGAACGATGCCTCGCTGACTTTCTCACCTGAGTCTTCTGTGGCTCTTGGTTTTGGTTTCCGTTGTGGATTCCTCGGCCTGCTCCACATGGAGATTGTTCAGGAGCGACTGGATCGTGAGTTTGATATGGATGTCATCACCACCGTGCCAAACGTGTCATATATGTGCTACACCAAGCAGGGAGAGGTGAAGGAAGTTCATAATCCCTCAGGACTGCCCGACCTGACGATGATTGAGCATATCGAGGAACCTTATATCCGTGCATCCATCATCACGGCAGCCGACTATATCGGACCTATCATGACCCTCTGTCTGGATAAGCGTGGAGAACTCATCGATCAGCAGTATGTCAGCGGTAATCGTATCGAGCTCCACTTCATGCTGCCCCTGGGAGAGATTGTGATTGATTTTTACGACAAGCTGAAGTCTATTTCGAAGGGCTATGCCTCGTTCGACTATCATGTCGATGGGTTCCGTCCTTCCAAACTGGCTAAGCTTGATATTCTGTTGAATGGAGAACCTGTGGATGCGCTTTCAACGCTGACTCATCAGGATAATGCCGTCACCTTTGGCCGCAGGATGTGTGAGAAGCTGAAAGAGCTCATTCCCCGCCAGCAGTTTGATATTGCCATTCAGGCTGCCATCGGTGCTAAGATTATTGCCCGCGAGACGGTGAAGCAGGTTCGTAAGGATGTGACAGCCAAGTGCTATGGTGGTGATGTCAGCCGCAAGCGCAAGCTGCTTGAGAAACAGAAGCGAGGAAAGAAGCGCATGAAGCAGATCGGCAATGTCGAGGTGCCTCAGAAGGCTTTCCTGGCAGTTCTTAAACTTGACTAATTGTTCTAATAACATATCAAAAGACCTATGCCAAATATCAGTATCACGACAAGAGATGTCGCACGCGAGTTAGCCCGTCGTTACAGCACGATGACGCATGATGAGCTCGATCTGCTCGAGAGTATTCTCGTGCCTATGAAGTTTGCCAAGAATGAATTGATCCTCAAGGAAGGAGAAACATGTACTAACATTTACTGGGTTGTTAAGGGATTAGTGCGTCAGTTCTATTTTAAGAACGACAAGGAACTGACCGAATATATGGCAACAGAGAACAACATCGTCATGTGTATTGAGAGCCTGTTCCGTGAGCAGCCGTCTCAGTTGCAGATCAAGGCTCTCGAACCTACCATTCTGATTGCTCTGCCGAAGGCTGAGCTCGAGGCAGTGGCCATGAAGAGCGTAAACATCCAGATTCTGTATCGCAAGATTCTGGAGGAGTCACTCATTCTCTCGCAGCATCATGCCGATATGCTCCGCTTCGAGAGTGCTCAGGACCGTTATGCAAAGCTGGTGAAGAATCAGCCGCAGCTGGTACTCCGTGCACCTCTGGTTTATATTGCCAGCTATCTGCAGATGACACCAGAGACTTTGTCGAGAGTGCGTACTGCAGCCCTGATGGATGGCAAGTAGAGCGCTCAGGCGTTTTTCTTGAGGAAGATAGAGTGGTCGATGCAATGCGGCAGCTCTTCCTGATAATGTGTAACGTAGATAAGTGTTCGTGAGGAGTCCTCGCAATACTTGTCTACGATTTCTTTTACCATTAGGCGGTTCTCATCATCCAGTCCGTGAAGTGGCTCGTCGAGTATCAGCAGGTCAGGCTCTTTCACAAAAGCCCTTGCTAACAATACCAGTCGCTGCTCACCGCTCGACATCTCCATAAACTTCCTGTCGGCTAAATGACCGATCCCAAAGATCTTCAGCCATTTATGGCATTGCTCCCTCTCAGCTTCATTCGGACGGGCATAGAGGCCGATGGTGTCCTTCAGACCGCTGGCCACAATCTGTATGGCAGGAATATTCTGCTTATAGCTACGGTGCATCTCAGGTGATACATAGCCGATGTGGCGCTTGATGTCCCAGATACTCTCACCGCTGCCTCGCTTATGTCCAAAGAGCGAGATGTCGCAGGCATAGGCTTGAGGATTGTCAGCACATACCAGCGAGAGTAGGGTAGACTTGCCACTTCCGTTATCTCCCGACAAAGCCCAGTGCTCTCCCTGTCTGACAGTCCAGTCCAGATCCTTCAGAATCGTCCGCGCCCCATAGCGGATGGTGACTTTGTTGAAGTGGATGATTTCTTGTGGAATGTGGAATGTGGAATGTGGAATGTTAAAGGTGCTTTGTGGAATGTGGATGGTGCTTTGTGGAATGTGGAATGAGGAATGTGGAATGAGATTACCTTGGTGGGAATGATCTGCCGCAGAACTATTCTCATTCCACATTCCACATTCCACATTCCTCGAAAAAGATCTCTTCCTTAAAACTCGCATCCCCCGCACCTCCACGATATGCGTGATGAAATCTGGTATCTCGTCGGTCTTGGCCAAGACCAGGATAATCTGCAGACCCTCCTTTGTCAACATATCCAGCAGTTCCTTCAGTTGGTCACGCGTCTGGGCATCGAGACCGATAAAAGGGTTCTCCATGATCAGTACCTTGGGATTAGTAAAGAGCGATGCTGCCAGCTTGAATTTCCTCAGCTCTCCACTCGAGAGCAGGATGATATATTTATCGAGAAGCGGCTCCAGGTGGAATATCTCGTAGATATGCTTCTGCAGGGCTCGCCGCTGAGGTGTGTCATCGCCAGCCAACTGATAGGCCTCTTCAAGTTTGCTGCCTACGGTGGGAGTCTCCTCGTCGATCTCCATCTGATTCCAGCGTTGCTGCAGGAAGTAAGTCCTGTCGTTGTCACCTCCGTAGGTATCACGGAATGTGATGTGCTTCAGATTGTTATATGGCTCATCGAAACTGTAAGTCACCATACCTGGGTAGGCAGGATGACGGCCAGTCAGCATATCCACAAACATGGATTTCCCAGAGCCATTACGCCCGATGATGGCGATGTGCTCACCTTCTTCGAGGGTGAAGTCTACTGGCTCAGCCATCGACCACTCAGGCTTCCTCGCGCGCGCGTTCCTTATTTCTATTGTGCTCATCTCTAAACTTTAAACTCTAAACCGTAAACCGTAAACTGTAAACTGTAAACCGTAAACTGTAAACCTTAAACCTTCCTCTTCGAAACCTTATCCTTGTTCTTGTTGACAAAATCCTTCCAGCCACGATATTTCACGTCACTTTCGGGACGCCCCATCTGCAGATAGTGACAGTAGGCAGCCGCCAGAGCGTCGGTGGCATCCATAAACTTGCCCATCTCCTCATTGGGAATCTTCAGCAGTCGCTGCAGCATACCTGCCACCTGTTCCTTCGAAGCATTACCGTTGCCAGTCAGGGCCATCTTGATCTTCATCGGCGCATATTCATGGATGGGCACCCCGTGATGGATGGCAGCAGCAATGGCAGTTCCCTGGGCACGACCCAGCTTCAGCATCGACTGCACATTCTTTCCGAAGAAAGGAGCCTCGATGGCCATCTCGTCGGGCAGATAACCGTCGATGATACTTGTCACTCGCTCAAAGATATGTCCCAGCTTCAGGTAACCATCAGCAAACTTGCGCAGGTCGATCACCCCCATGGTTATCATCTGTGCTTTGCCGTCAATCACCTTCAGCAAGCCATAGCCCATGATATTCGTTCCAGGGTCAATCCCTAATATAATCTTTTCCATTCAGGCCACAAAGTTACGGAAAAACGAAGGAAAAGCCAAATTTATTTGAGCTTTTCTGAGTGCAAAGTAATTTCGACGTAGTCAAAGTTACGGAAAATCGAGCGCAATACAAAACAAATTCATTTGTTTTTGTAAGTTAGCCAAAGATTTATTAATTTTGCACCAGTTTTCTCAGATGAGACTATTTTAGGTATGAAGAAGATATTTATTTGGACTATTGGCATTTTCCTGATGCTGTTCGTCGTGGCTACCATCGGCGGCAGTTTCTATATGCTCGACTACTCGCTATCACCCCGTGCTGATCGTTCTGACACGGCAGCCTGTTTCAAGAAGCTCTTCAGGCGCTATCCTGAGACACGGCCCTGGATTGATAGCCTCCGCCGTCAGCATGCCTTGCGCGACACTTTCCTGACGATGCCCTCTGGTGAGCGTCATCATGCACTCTATATCTGGAATGGCAGTAGCAAGACGGCCCTCGTGCTCCATGGGTGGCGCAACTGCTCTGTCGACATCCTCTTCATCGCGCGCATCTACGACCAGGAGATCGGGGGCTATAATGTGGTGATACCCGACTTCCATGCCCATGGCCTGAGCGAGGGTGATATGATTCAGATGGGTTGGCTCGACAGGAAAGACATGCTCCATTGGCTATCTGAGTTCCAGACAGATACGATGGTCGTACATGGCATCTCCATGGGTGGTGCCACCACGATGATGATGTCTGCAGAGCCACTGCCAGAGAGGGTTAAGGATATCCACTTAATCGACGATTGTGGCTATACGAGTGTGTGGGATGAGTTTGCAGGAGAGTTGAAGAATCAGTTCGGCCTGCCAGAGTTCCCGCTGATGTACACCTCCAGTCTGCTCTGCCGTCTGCGCTATGGCTGGAGTTTCCAGGAGGCCTCAGCCATCTCTGAGGTCAGCAAGTCGCCCCATCCGATGCTCTTCATCCATGGCAACAAAGACACCTTCGTTCCCACTGAGATGGTCTATCGGCTCTATGATGCCAAGCCTTCCGACAAATCACTTTGGATAGCCGACGATGCCATCCATGCCCAGGCCTATAAGATGCACAAGTCAGAATATGTTGAACACATCCGACAAGCAGTATCTACAGTCGCTCATCCGTGAGGGCGAGCATCAGCAGCAAGATTTCAAGTATCGTGTTTCCGATGCTCAGAAGCTGGCCAAGTCAGTATCGGCCTTTGCCAATACCGATGGAGGCAGGCTGCTGATAGGTGTGCGCGATGATGGCAACATGTCGGGAGTGCGCTCTGAGGAAGAGATCTACATGATGCATCAGGCAGCCTATCGCTATTGTAGCCCCCAGGCCAGCATCAGGTTCGACACCTATCATGTCGATGGCCGCACCATTGTGGTAGTTACAGTCCCCCCTTCAGACCGCCGTCCAGTCTGTGCCATCAACGATGAAGGCACCAAGAAAGCCTATATCCGCATAGCAGATGAGAACATCGTAGCCTCACCTGTCCATCTGGCTCTGTGGCGAGCCTCTCAGAATCCCCAGGGCACGATGATGACCTATACCGACGCTGTGAAGAAGATACTCGAAGTGTTGCAGGATCAGCCTCTTCCCCTCAATCAGATAGTGCGCCGCTCCCACCTCCCGCGCCCCAAGGTCATTTCCCTCCTGGCTCGCCTCATCCATTTCCGCGTCATCCAGTGGGAATACACCAACCAGCAGTTCCTCTTCGGGTGACATTACACAGCAAAATCTTTTTCCTTTTGCGACACGCAAATGGGTGGCTGCTCGCAGTTTGTCGCAAATCCCAAACCCCGTCGCAATAAGTCGGCGAAGAAAGCGGCTGATTATTTGGAATCAACCGAAAATCCTCTTACCTTTGCATCAGTTATTTGATTCATACGTTAGTTAGAGTTATTTGTTTGTTATTTCATTTGGGTTTAAAAGTTAGTAATGAAAATAAATAGGGCCTGCTGCGAAGCAAGTCCTATTTATTTTATTGGAAGTCCTTTTGATTTATCCTCTGGCGTCAGCCTTGGATTGATCTACAGGATCGTCGCTTATATCCAACGAGCCATCAAGAACGAAAACTGTTACAGAAGCATACTTAGAGGTATCGATGGAAGATGTAACAGTCACAACAGCTGTGCCTGGTTTAAGAGCTGTGATCTGTCCTGTAGAAGAAACAGAAACCACGCTGGCATCGCTCGACGTCCAGTTTACATCTGTTTCCTGTGTATCTGAAGGAACAATGATGGCTGTGAGCTGCAACATTAAACTTTTATTAATCTTCAACTCACCATTGACGATACCCTCTCCACTCAGAGTGATACCTGTGATGTGTGAAGCCATTGGAGTCGTCGAAGGATTATCTTCAGTACCTACGATAGCATCAACAAGACCCTGACAAGAAGTCATAACGGGTACGAAGCCCATCATAACTACTATTACAAATATTCTGAATATCTTTTTCATAACTTTACCTCATTCTATTTAATGACAACCTTCTTTCCATTCTTAATATACAAGCCTGCCTTCACAGGACGCTCTATACGACGGCCTTGCAAGTCAAACCACTTCGATTCTTCCTCGATGATTGGACGGTTATAAATACCTGTGGTATCATCATCACCTCCAATGATTGAGAGAATTCGAACATTTGATACACCTGGAAGTCTCAGAACTGCTTTGCCTGCAGGCATCTTCGAAGAGTTGGCGAGAATCTTGTGGAACTCACCATTCTTCAGTACATAGTAGTCAGTGGCAGGATAATTCTTGCTGACCAAAACAGGCTCCAACATATTATCGTAACCATAGCTCTTAGCATCGTATGAGGCTGGTGCCATACTCCACTGACCACCAGGATTGGCAACGATGTCGTAAGCAT
>JAEEGK010031973.1_pt1 | contig 10332 bp, 8 predicted proteins | sample 8958771 | NCBI WGS metagenome assembly JAEEGK01 (sample SAMN16246547, study PRJNA631951) | gut metagenome | biome: gut microbiome; feature: rumen; material: SC-attached | host: Bos | place: Iran: Karaj | collected 2018-10 | reverse complement strand
AGGGGTTAAGGATAGAGACTCAAAGGCTATAGAAACGGCTGACGAGATTATAAAAAACACCTACAGGACCTTGATGACTAGGGGGATGAAAGGGTGTTTTGTCTATTGCTGCGACAAAGCTCTTTCAGACTATCTTAAGGCAATGATGACAAGTGCCCCGAAACAACAAGACAGTCTCAGGGTGGAAGCTGCCGTTGCAGATAATGTCAAATATCTTGATTATCTCCCTCTGTACTCCTTGAAAGCCGCCTGTGGATATTTCGGAGATGGGGAGAATGTTGAGGAACTGGGATGGATGCGTGTCGAAGGAATGGGAAAACTAAACCGGAACATGTTTGTAGTCCAGGCCTCCGGCAAATCTATGGAGCCAAAGATTAATGACGGCGACTACTGCGTTTTCAGAGCCAATCCTGCCGGAAGTCGTGAAGGAAAGATTGTCTTGGTCCAAAATCATACGTCGTATGATCCCGAATTTGGAGGCAGCTATGCCATAAAGAAATATTCGAGCGAGAAAGCGTACAATAGCGATGGGACTTGGCAACATACATCAATCAAGCTAATGCCTTTGAATCCTTCGTATAACACCATTATCGTAGATGAGTCTGAATCTGAAGAGTTCCGGGTTATCGGAGAGTTTATAGGGGTGCTTAATCAAAATGGATAAAAAAAAGGAGGTCAAATGACCTCCTGTAAGCTGTGCCCCAAGACTACGTGGCGGAATTACTTCGAAAGCGAGGATTAAGCGGGCGGGGACTTCGCACTACCCTGAGTCCATCCGTATCACGAATTACTGTCTCGCTGCAAAGGTAAGCAGAAATTGAAAAAAACAATTATCTTTCAGAAAAAATTAGAAATGAGCATAATAGGAAATCTTATCTGGCTGGTGCTGGGCGGACTTGTGGTCGCCATAATCTATTTCGTCGTGGGGCTGTTGATGTGCATTACCATCATCGGCATTCCGTTCGGGCTGCAGCTGTTCAAGCTTGGCGCATATGCCCTGCATCCTTTCGGACATGAGCTGGTGAACGGCCCGAACGAGCCGGGCTGTCTCTCGGTGGTGATGAATCTCCTGTGGATATTGTGCGGCTGGTGGGAGGTTGCGATCATCCATCTGTTCTGCGGTCTCATATTCTGCGTCAGCATCGTCGGCATTCCGCTGGGGCTCAAGCATTTCAGCATGGCTCTCGCCAGCATCTTCCCGTTCGGAAAAGAAATCCGGTAGGATTTTGAAAAATCTACTCGTTGGCTATCAACACTTTTTCATCCGAAATTACAATTTCCTCAAAATTATTTTCGCCAAAAACTACAATTTCCTCAAATTTTGAGAGCAAAAGACCTGGTCGGCAATATGCGCCTAGGTGTGCGTATGGGTCCAAAGTTTGGACCCATAAACACGTTTAACCCCCTTTTTCGTGCATATGGGTCCACGGAATGTACCCATATGCACACAACAGCCAGTATTTTTGCGACAAAAAAAGCGATACCGCGGGGCGGTATCGCTGGATATAATCTTTCACTGATTCTCAGAAAATCAATGAGCAGTGATCGGACTAAAGATTGTGGAAGATGACTTTGTGGAGGATTGAAGGATGGTCATCGCTGCAGTCATCGGCAATCCATACGCAGTCGTGCTCATGGTCTACGAAGATGCTCTCAGGGTTCCAGTCAGCGAAGCCGCTGATGTCGACGGTAGTAACCAACTCTGTGATGGCGCCATTGAAGATGAAGATCTTATATTTTTCCGAGTCCAGAACCCAGAGAAGGTCGGTCTCTGAATCATAGTACAGGTCGGCCACCTCGGAGATGCTGGATTCGATATCCCTGAGACTCTTGCGGCTCATGACTTTGGAACCGCTAGTAGAGTATGCCCATACATAGGCTCCGGTCTGGCTTCCGACGAGAAGGTTACCCTTGTACCAGGTAATACCCTCAAGACCTGAGTTATCATAATTCTCGGCATCGGTAACAGTAGCGACGTTTGTCCTGCTGTTGTAGCTTGAAGCCGCAATCTTGGCTATGCGCTTAGGCTCGATGCAAACATAGAGGTCCTTGGTATCAGGATGCATGGTGACGCCTTCAAGGTCGGTATCTAAATCCGTGTATAATGAGTATGAACCGTCGAGGTTGATCTTGTATACATGGCCGTTGTCGCCTACTCCCCAGAGGAAGTCCTTGCCCTCGCTGAGGCAGAGGCCTGAAAGCTCGACCACATAGTCTCTATCACTCTTCTTGAGTGACTTTGACCATGCAACATAGTTTATATAAGGTTTTTTGACACCGACACCAGGATCGCTGCCGCCGCCAGGGTTGCCGCCGTTAGAAAGGGCTGAGGTGATGTCGCCGAGGTTGGTCACCCTGCCGCGCTTGACAGAAACGACTGAGCTTGTGGTGTAGGTTGCAACAACGTTTCCGTTCTTGTAGAAGTCGATGGTGATACCCTTGTTGAAGTCGATGTAGTCGGTCACATGAACATAGTTCTTGGTAGAACCGTCGCAGGTCAGATAGTCGTTGTAGATCTTCTTGATCTTTTCGCCTGTGCCGCCGAGGTCGGAACCGGTATAAGGGAGTTCCTTGATGACGCCGCTGTTGGTCTGGACGTACCTGGCCATGTAGTGCTTGTAACCGATGGTCTCGCCGTCATTTCCGTAGAAGGCATATTCGTCAAAGTCGCCCTTTACCTTGAATGACAGGGAGCTGGTCACATTGTAGAAAGTGAAGTTTTTGTTTCCGTCGTCGCAGCCGATCCTCATGATCTTGTTGGTGCTGTTGAATACGGAGAAGTAGTAGAGTTTGCCGTCCGGAGCTGCGTCTGCAGGATACTGAGCGTAGTATTTGCTGATGTAGCCCTTGTCTGAACGGTCATAAGGCTTGAGCCCTGAAGGAACGTTCACGGTAGCCGTGAGGCCGTCTGAGGAGATGTTGGATGAAGAAAGAGTGACTACCTGTCTGTAGCTTGAACCTGAACCCTCACCGTGGACGAGAATCTTGTCGCCGCTCTTCCATACAACCTTGTTGTCTGAATTGTATCCGGCCTTGGTGTCGAGGTCGTCCTGGGCAATTGTGAAAGTGAAAGTCTGTTCCTGGTTGTCGGAACCTTCATTGTCTAAGCAGGCTTTTTCCTGCTGGCATGCCAATGCCATCGCAGCTGCGCAGATGGACATTGTAATAAAACTAAGTTTGTGCATTTTAATAAGTTGTTAGTTAAGTTATTGGGTAAAACCCGATGCCAACTTAGCTTATTTTAACACACGTTGACTTGCATTTTTCGTAAAATGGACGTTCATTTTGCGAAAATCGTTATGCAACTGCCTGAAAATTAAGAAATACGGCTTTTGATTCTTTCTAAAATACGTCTGGAAGATGAGGCTGGAATGATGCTCCAGTAGGCTGCCAGAAGGAATCCGACGAGGGCGAAAATGCAGCGGAAAGTAAGAATCGCGAGGGCGGCGAGAAGGACGGCGAAGAACACCTTGCGCAGCCAGCCGGAGGCGTTCCCTTCCTTGAAGGTCACGGCATAGCGGCGGATTTCCCGGTCTTCGAAATCAGTGCGGCCGGTCGAGCCGGCATCCTCGACAGTGCATGAGATGCGGCGGCGCCTCCATGAATTGGAGAAGTCCATGCTGAACCCGAGATCGGTCGCCTCGACTTCACCATATTCGGCGAGTTCGGCCTTGACGCATCCGATAACGCTGCCAAAACCTTCTCCTGTCTCAATAAGGACGCTTCCCGCATCCATCATCTGAAGATCCTTCATCTTATTCTACGTCTTTGATATCTATGCAAAAATACAATTTTTTACTATTTTTACATTCTGAAAAAAGCCCGTAACGTGGAGAAAGTATTATTTATAGTCAATCCGATATCCGGAGGCAAGGACAAAAACCGGATAATCGCGCTCATAGACAAGCTGATAGACAAAGCCCGCTTCGGGTATGAAATAATTAAGACAACCCGCCGCGGACAGGCCACCGAAATCGCCAGAGACTGCGATGCAGACATAGTAGTGGCAGTCGGCGGCGACGGCACCGTCAGCGAAGTCGCCCAGGGACTTGTCGGCAGCGGAAAAGCCCTCGGCATCATCCCATGCGGCAGCGGCGACGGCCTCGCCCTCCATCTGGGCATCAGCCGCAACCCGAAAAAAGCCATACTGCAGCTCAACAAGGCGACGGTCACGTCGATGGATCATGGAATCGTCAACGGCCGTCCGTTCTTCTGCACCACCGGCGTCGGCTTCGATGCGATCGTAGGCCGTGACTTCGCTTCCTCGAAGTCCAGGGGATTATGGACATACATCACGACAGCGATGAAGGACTGGCTGAACTTCGAGCCGGAGAGCTATACGGTCGAAGTCGACGGGCAGAAATGGGCCGGGCGTGCCGCCATGATCACTGTCGGAAATGTCAATCAGTGGGGCAACCAGGCGCGGATCACTCCGCTCGCTTCCGTGACTGACGGCCTTTTCGACGTAACTATCGTAGAGCCGTTCCGGACCTGGGAGATCCCCGGCCTGGCGCTGAAACTGCTGACAGGACAGGCGCACAAGTCCCGGAGGACTGTATGTCTGCGCGGCGCCGAGGTCATGATCCACAGGTCATCCGAGGGAGCCATGCACTACGACGGAGACCCTTGCGAAGAAGGAAAAGAAATAAAGATAACAATGGTTCCGGCTGCGCTGCGCGTTGCCGCCCCCGATAACAAAAAGATATGAGAAAGAAAAAAGTTTACGATTGGTTCGGTTTCTATGCGCCGAAATTCTATCTTCTGGCGCTGATTGTGGGCTTCATTACCAGAATCATACTGCTGTTCCACCCTCTTACTGTAGTCAGTTTCTCTGCTGTGGAGTGGCTAAAGATTTTCCTTATCGGACCTCTCAACGACATTGCCTTCGCGACGATCGCGCTTGTGCCGGCGTTCCTTATATACTCTTTCCTGACGGACGCCAAATACCGCAAGCCGTTCGGAGCGATAATCGAAATCCTTCTTCTCGCGCTGACGGCCTACGTATTCCTGTTCAACGATATTACTGACGAATACGGCGGGCCGCTTCCACGCATCGTTAAGGGCGTGCTGGTATTCTTCCTCGTATGTTTTTCCCTCAAGCTCTTCATCCCGGGCATCCGCAAAGGCTGGAGAAAGACGATGATCTGGCTGACGATGATGGTCTATGCATGCTGCGTGATCACCAACGCCTTCAGCGAAGTGGTCTTCTGGAGCGAGTTCGGAGTGCGATACAACTTCATCGCCGTCGATTATCTCGTCTATACGCACGAAGTGATCGGCAACATTTTCGAGTCCTATCCGATGGTTCCGATGATCCTCGCCATGCTGGCAGTATCGGGAATCATCTGCTGGTTCATGACCCGGAAGCATGCTATCAGCGAGTCCGGAATCGGCAGCCCCGGCCAGTATATCCTTACCTTCATAGGAATGGCCGCCGCAGTCTCCCTGAGCATATTCTGGCTGCACTGGGGTTACCGCAATCTCGGCAGCGCCAATGTCTTCGCGACCCAGCTTCAGGAGAACGGCTGCTGGGACTTCCTGGAAGCATTCACGAGCAACGAGCTCGACTACGAGCAGTTCTACAGCATGCTCCCTGAGGAGGAGGCTGCGGCAATCAAGCAGGAGCTCTGCAACCAGAACTCCGAGGGCGTCCAGGAGATCCGCTGCGAGGGCGACCCGATAAAGAAGAACATCGTGCTGATCACTATCGAGAGCATGAGCGCCGATTTCATGGCGACCTACGGGGACACTCGCGGAATCACTCCGTACATGGACTCCCTGGTCGGAAAGAGCCTTGTCTTCGACAACCTCTACGCTACCGGCAACAGGACCGTGCGCGGCCTGGAGGCAGTCACTCTCTGCATCCCGCCAAGCTCCGGCGAGAGCATCGTGAAACGCCCGGACAACGGAGGCCTGTTCTCTACCGGCAGCATTCTCGAGGGTCTCGGCTATAGCCGCAAGTACATCTACGGAGGCGACAGCTATTTCGACAACATGGGCACATTCTTCGGCGGCAACGGCTATGAGATCGTCGACAAGAAGACCTACGAGCAGGACAAGATCATATTTGCGAACATCTGGGGCACATCCGACGAGGACACCTACAGGGAGGCCATGAAACGCTTCGACGCGAACGCCGCTTCCGGCACTCCATTCTTCGCGCATATTATGACCATAAGCAACCACCGCCCGTACACCTATCCGGAGGGCCGCATCGAGTATGACGGCAATCCGATGTCCCGCGCGGCTGCCGTGAAATACACCGACTATGCTATCGGAAAGTTCATCGAGGAGGCCAAGACTAAGCCATGGTTCGAGAATACCGTATTCGTGATCATGGCCGACCACTGCGCTTCGAGCGCCGGCAAGACCAGCCTGCCTCTGGACTGCTACCATATTCCTGCGATCATCTACGCCCCTGGCTTCATCGAGCCGCAGAGGGTTGCGAAGACATGTTCGCAGATCGATGTGATGCCGACTCTGTTCAAGCTGCTGAACTTCTCTTATGACTCGAAGTTCTATGGCCAGGATATCCTGGACCCTGACTTCAAGGAGAGGGCTTTCATGGCTACGTATCAGGATCTGGGATATTTCGCCGACGGAGTGCTGACTGTGCTTTCGCCGGTGAGGATGGTGCGCCAGTTCAAGATAGAGCAGCATGACGGCTGGCAGTATGACGAGACCTTGGCCGAGGCTCCTTACGAGAAGCAACTTCTCGAGGCCCAGGCCTTCTATCAGAGAGCAAACATAGATTTTTCTAAATAGGGATTTTTATGGCAAGCATGAAGACCTTGGCGAAGGATACCGCCATCTACGGTCTGAGCAGTATCATAGGACGATTCCTTAACTACCTGCTCACTCCGCTCTATACCTACAAGCTTACCGCTGCGAGCGGCGGCTTCGGAGTGATAACCAACGTATATGCCTACACGGCTTTGCTGCTGGTTATCCTGACGTATGGTATGGAGACGGCCTTCTTCCGCTTTGCCAACAAGGACGGCGAGGATCCCAAGAAGGTGTTCTCCACGGCCTTGTGGTCGGTATTTACGACTTCCGTGGTTTTCGTGGCCCTGGTGCTGGGATTCATCGGTCCGGTCTCGGAATTCATGAAATATCCGGACCATCCGTTCTTCATCTGGTCGATGGCCATCGTGGTCGCCCTGGATGCGTTCCAGTCGATCATGTTCGCATATCTGAGATATAGTAAGAGGCCGCTGCGCTTCGCTTTCCTGAAGCTTCTGTTCATTTTCCTGAACATCGGTCTCAACCTGCTGTTCTTCGTGGGCCTGCCATGGCTCTACGCCAAGAGTCCGGAGCTTGTGGGCAAGATTTATGACCCGGCAGTCGGGATCGGATATGCTTTCGGAATCAACCTGTTCTGTACCTCTTCAATCACTTTCTTCTTCTGGAAGGAGATACGCTGTATGCGGGACGGATTCGATTTCAGCCTTCTCAAGCGAATGCTCGGATACGGCTGGCCGATCCTGTTGCTCGGAATCGCGGGTTCCCTCAACCAGAGCGCGGACAAGATAATCTTCCCTAAGGTCTATCCGGGAACTGACGGCAACGCCCAGCTGGGCATCTATGCGGCCGGATTCAAGATTGCGATGATCATGGCCATGATAACCCAGGCCTTCCGGTTTGCTTATGAGCCTTTCGTGTTCGGCTCGTCGAAGGAGAAGGAGTCGGACCAGAAGGAGACCTATTCGAAGGGCATGAGGTATTTCATCATCTTCACCCTGCTGGCCTATCTCTGCGTCATCGGTTATATGGACATACTGAGGTATATCGTCCCGAAGGATTACTGGGGAGGTCTCAAGGTAGTGCCGATAGTGATGGCGGGAGAGCTGATGATGGGTATCTATTTCAATCTTTCGTTCTGGTACAAGCTCATCGACAAGACTATCTGGGGGGCCGTGTTCTCCGGCATCGGCTGTCTGGTGCTGATCGCAATCAACGTGCTGCTGATCCCGAAGTTCGGGTACATGGCCTGCGCATGGGGCGGAGTGGCCGGATATGGAATATCCATGCTGCTGTCCTATTTTGTGGGACAGAAGTATTATCCTATCAATTACAAGCTCAGGGATATCGGTGTCTATGCCCTGCTCGCAGCCGTGATCTTCGCTGCGATGACATTCGTGAACGGCCGTCTCTCCATGATTCCGGCCCTGCTGGCCAACACTGTGCTGATTGCGGGATTCGCTGCCTTCATCGTCAGAAGGGACTTCATGGACGTGGTGGACAAGTTACGTCACAGACCATAGACGCTGGCGGTCTCCGACAGAGGAGTGTCGCCCCAGCGTTCTGCAACGTAGTCGAGAAGTTTCATGACTTCGTCGGCATCATTGGTAGTGACGAGTTTCATCCTTGTCTCGCGGAAGTCAGGCAAGCCTTTGAAGTAGCAGCTGAGATGTCTGCGCATTTCGTAGACTCCGGTCACCGGGCCTTTCAGGTCGAGGGAAAGCTGCATCTGTCTCTTGGCCAGGGCGACTCTTTCGCGCACGCCTAGAGGCGGCATTTCTTCCCCGGTCCTGAGGTAGTGCTTGATCTCCGAGAATATCCATGGATGGCCGAAAGAAGCGCGGCCTACCATGATCGCGTCGACTCCGTAGCGGTCGAACATTTCTTTCGCTTTTACGGCGGAATTGACGTCGCCGTTGCCGATGATCGGGATGGTCATCCTCGGGTTGGCCTTGACTGCTCCGATGAGGGTCCAGTCGGCTTCGCCTTTGTACATCTGGCAGCGGGTGCGCCCGTGTATGGTCAGAGCCTTGATGCCGACGTCCTGAAGCCTTTCGGCGAGCTCTACTATGATCTTGGAGTTGTCGTCCCAGCCGAGCCTGGTCTTGACGGTGACAGGCTTTCCGACGGCCTCGACGATGGCTTTTGTGATTGCGACCATCTTGTCAGGCTCTCTCATCATGCCGGAGCCTGCTCCCCTGCCGGCGATCTTGCTGACCGGGCAGCCGAAGTTGATATCCACGAGGTCGCAGCCATGCCCCCCGGCAATCTCAGCGGCATGGTCGGCCATCTTGGCGGCCTCGACCATGTTCTCGAGGACGTTGCCGTAGATCTGGATGCCGATCGGGGCCTCCTGGTCGGAGGTTCGCATCTTGGCGATGGCCTTGGAGGCGTCTCGGATCAGGCCCTCCGAGGGTACGAATTCGGTATAGACCATGTCGGCTCCGCATTCTCTGCATATAACCCTGAAGGATGCGTCTGTCACATCCTCCATCGGGGCCAGCAGGACGGGCCTGTCTCCAAGATCTATATTTCCTATTTTCATACCTTAAATCTACGCGGCAAAGTTAACAATTATTACGCAGGATTTTGCTAAATTTGCATGATTTAGAAGATTTGACCGATGCTGGATAAAGTTTTATTGTTACCCTACTACTTGACTCTCAAGATCAGAAACGGCCTCTATAACTGCGGGCTGAAGAAAGTGCATACGTGCGACGTGCCGACTATATGTATCGGCAATATAACCGTCGGCGGCACCGGCAAGACTCCGCATACCGAGATGGTTCTGAGGACTCTTCTCGCCAGCGAGGAGTGGGGAATGAAGAATATCGCCGTGCTTTCGCGCGGTTACAAGAGGAGGAGCAAGGGTTTCCAGCAGGTCACCAGGGACGGCAGCGCCAAGCTTTTCGGAGACGAGCCGCTGCAGATAAAGAAGAAGTTCCCGGCAGTTACCGTCGCCGTCGACAAGAACCGTGTCGAGGGCTGCGATTTCCTTACTTGTCCCGATAAGCTCCAGACTTCCCGCAAGGCCCGCAAATGCATTGACAAGGACCTGCCGGCAGCAGATGTGATTGTGCTTGACGACGCTTTCCAGTACAGGGCTCTGAAAGCTAAGTACAATATCGTGCTTATCGACTATAACCGTCCTATCTATGATGACAGTCTTATGCCTTTCGGCCGTCTGCGCGATCTTCCGGAGAGGATTTCCGAGGCTGATACCATAGTGGTCACCAAGTGCCCGGCATACATGGAGAGCTGGGAGCGGACTGAATGGCTCAAGCCGCTGGGGATAAGCAATTTCAACCCGGAGACTTGCGTTGGTACTTACTCGAACGGCAAGAAGATGACTATCGTGTTCACGAGTATCACTTATAGCGAGCTCGAGGCTGTCTACGAGGAGGGAGATCCGAGGTACATCTATTCCAAGAAGGCGATTCTGTTTACCGGTATCGCGAAGGATACTCCGCTCCGCCGTTTCCTCAGCGACTCATATAAGATTGTGCGCCACTTCAGATACGGCGACCACCACCGTTTCTCCAATTCCGACATAAGGGAGATTGCGGGTGCTGCCAAGGAGTATGCGACATC
>JAEEGK010031972.1_pt1 | contig 10332 bp, 7 predicted proteins | sample 8958771 | NCBI WGS metagenome assembly JAEEGK01 (sample SAMN16246547, study PRJNA631951) | gut metagenome | biome: gut microbiome; feature: rumen; material: SC-attached | host: Bos | place: Iran: Karaj | collected 2018-10 | reverse complement strand
AAAAAAAAAAAAAAAAAAAACCTTTAAAAAAAAAAAATTATTTAAAAAAAAAAAAAAATGTTTCCAAAAATATTAATATCTCTTTTTCTAATCTCAAAAACAATATCAATATTAAAATCATCAAATATAGAATTAGCAATAAATTGTGGAGGTCCATCATATACATCATCAAATGGAATAAAATATATAAAAGATACTTATTTTATAGGAGGACAATCCTCAGATGCAGGATTAAATTTAGAAATAAAAAATACAAAAGATCAAATTGTATATCAAACTGAAAGATGGAGTGAAGAAGATTTAATTTATAATATTCCAATTAAAAATCAAGGAACTTATGTTTTAATATTAAAATTTTCTGAAATTTATTTTAATTCAATTGGAGAAAAAGTATTTGATATTAAAATTGGTGATGATATTATTATTAATGATTTAGATATTTTTTCTAAAATTGGAAAAAATTCTGCTTATGATGAATTTATTACTTTAAATATTAAAGGTGATAATTTATTTATTCAAGGAAAAAAAATTAAAAATGGATTTAATGTTTCTGAAAAAAAAATTAAAATTACTTTTGTTAAAAAAGAAAAAGATAATCCTAAAATAAATGGAATTTTACTTGTTAAAGGAGGATTAGAAAATACTGATTATGAAGAATTTAAAAATAGATTAGATAATATTGAAAGAAGTAAAGTTGATAGAGAAAAAAATTCAAGAACTTTTCATAGAATTAGTAAAAGTATTGATTTTGAAGATTTTGAAGATGATTTTGTTGATGATGGAAAAACTTATAGAAGTTCTAATGGATTTTTTTCTACTTCTTCTATTACTTTAATGCTTATTATTTTTTCTATTATTTATTTTGTTTTTTTCACTGGAAGTAGTAAAAGAAGATATTAAATAAATATTTAATTTTTAATTGAAAAAAATAAATTATTTTATTTTAATTTTTATTTAATATTTAAAATAAATAATTTAATATAATTTATTTAGAATAATCTTTTGAAAAATAGATTTTATATTTTTATAATATTTATTTTAAAATTAATTAATATAATTTAAAATTAAATTTTTACTCCATTTTTACATGAAAAAAAGAGATTATGTAATTAATATTAAAAAAGGAATTATTTCAATTCTTTTAATTATGTGATATATAAAAGTAATATTTCAATATATATTATAATCCATTTTTACTTTTTGAAAAAAATGAATTAATTAAAATATATTTTAAAAGATATAAATATTATAATAAAAGAAGTAAAGATAAATTAAAATCAATATTTTTAAATTCATCTGTTTTTAATTTCTTTAATAATATAATCCATTAATATTTCAGTAAAATATACTTTTACTAATTGTTCAAATTTCGAAGAACTTATTTCTTGATATTGAATTAAACTCTAGAAGATTTTGAATTAAAGAATAATTAAATATGTTATGTAAAAGAAAAAATATTTTGAAATAATTGATTTTAATAATAAATAAGTAAAAAAAAATAAAAAATATTATAAAAAAAATAAATTAAAAAACACAAGAAAAAATTAAAATAGAATTATTAATTTCGTCAGTCTCCATTTTATTTTGATACATTTTTTCATTTGATTTAAATATAAAAAGAAGTTAAATATGAAGAATAATGTATATAAATTTAGAAAAATGTTTTAGATAATAAATAAATCTTTAAATTAGTGAAAATAAAAAAAGAAGAAATACATTTTTTTTAATAAAATAAAATAAAACTTTATAAACTTTATTTCATTTGATCATTTTCTTGATCATAACCTAAAAGTTGTAATTTATGTTCTCTTTGAAAATGACAATTACTACAAGTAGAATAAATAACTTCAGATTTAATAAAAGTATCAAAAACATGACTTAAAGGTAATTTTCCTTCAAAAATTCCCCAAGTTGAATCTAAAGGAATCCATTTATTATCAATAAAAGCAATAGTCCAAGCATGATAATTATCTAAAGGATTATTTAATAATTTTTCTTTTGAATTATATGCATAACCAGTTGTATAAATTGCTTTAATTCCAATTGAATTTAATAATGCATTATATAATATTGAATAATGTTCACATACTCCTTTTAATTTATTTAAAATTTCTTCTGGAGACATTCTTTTACCAAAATATTTCATATCATATTTCATATTTTTATAAACCCATCTTCCTAATTTTATATACTTTGGTTCATTTGATTTATCATTTATTAATATTTCTTTTGCTTTTTTTATTATTTTTGATGATTTATACATTTCTGGATAATATTCTTTTTTATAATAAAAATCCCAATTTGATTTTACTATATTTGAAAATTCTACTTCAAATTTATAAAATATTTTCTTTGACATTAATGTATAACTTTCAAATATAAATTTATTATGTTTATCTATTATATTTACATTATCTATTTTTTCTGCTACATTATTTGAAATATTATAACTTTTTATTTTATTATCTCCACCAATAAAATATTTTGGTGTTTCAAATTTTACTTTTATTATATCAAATATTGAATTTTTTATTATATAACCTTCTATATTTGCTTTCCATTTAGCTGAACCATAACCAACTATAATATAATCAGATATACCATTTTCATTTATTTTTCCTTTATATTCATATAAATTATTCTCTTTTTTTTTTAAAATACCATTTTTTGTACCAATACATGAAACATTATTTTTGCAATTTACTTCAATTAATCCTTCATTTCCTTTTCCAAAATTTAATGAAATATGTTCAAATCTATATAATTCAAATAAATTTGGATTATAAATTTTATAAGTTAATATTATATCAATTTCTTCTTCATTATATAATTTAAAATTAAAGATAAATTTTTTATTTTTTAAAATACATTCTCCTTCTTTTTTTTTAAATTCTACATTTAATAAACTATATGTTCCATTTTTACCATATGTTATTGTATATGTTGTATAATATTTATCTGATGGTAAATTATTTGCTTTTAATGTAAATGAATATTCATTTTCTTCTCCATCTGGAAGTAATGTTACTTTTAATATTGGATTTAATACTTCTAAAGATTTTGCTCCGAGAGTATTTTTTAATAAAGGAGTACTTAAATAATATTCTTCTATTTTTTTTTCTTCTTCTGGAATTATTGGTTGTGTTGATAATATTGATATTATTAATGAAATAAAAAGAGTTGAAAATAGTATTTTCATTTTTGTAAATTTTATTTTATTTTTTTTTTGTAATTTATTATATGTAAATTATTATATGTTTTATTTTTGTTGATGAAATATAAAAAATAAATAATTAATTATTATCTAAAAAGTAGATTCAAAAAACAAAATCAAAATAAAAACAATTAATATTATCAATATTATTATCAAAAAATAATACTTTCAACAAATAAAACTATTACTATTCTTAACATTAAAATTAAAAAGTCATTATCAAAAAATAAAAGTTAAATAAATATTAAAATAATAAAAAATAAAATGAATTATATTTTAAAAACAAAACTAACCTTATATAATATATTTAATAAAAATGATTTTTCTATTCAATCAATTATTTTAGACACTTCAAAAAATGTTGTTGCTTATTTAATGAAGAATTTGAAAAATTAAAAAAAAGTCATAGAAATTTTAAATGATTTTAAAAAAAAATTGATTTATTATATTATAGGAATTTTTATCCTTGAGGAATTATTATAATTATTTTCCAACTCCTTTATTAATTTCAATTTATTCATTTAAAATATTATCATTTATTATTAATTTTGATGATTATTAAAGAACTTAAATACGTATAACAATGTTATTTTGAATTTATTTTTAATGGTTGTTTTCCATTTAAAAAATCAATATTTGTTTTAATTTTTTAATTTCATGATATTCATTATTAATATTATTTCATTTAATTAAATTTCTTATTTTTCTTATTATTAAAATATTTTTCTTCATTAAAATTTTTATAACTTCCATAATTATAATTATGGTTTAAATTATTATTATCAAAACTAAAATCATTATAATTATTAATATTATCATTCTTTTCATTATAAATATAAAAATTTTCATTATTATTATTATTAAAATTTTCATTATTATTATTATTAAAATTTTCATTATTATTATTTTCATTATTAATATTATTTTTAAAATTTAAATTTTGATAATTTTCTTTTTCCTGATTTTCACTTTGATTAAACTCTTCAATTAAATCAATTCTTCCTTTAGTTCCACTAAAATCAATTTTTTCATTATTTCTATGATTATTATATAAATCCATAATTTGAATATCATTCATTTCATTTAAATTTTTTTCAATATCATTATCAAAATAATTAAAATTACTATTATTATTATAATTATAATAATTATGATTTAATTTTTCAAAACTATTAATTTTTTTTTTTAAACTTGAAGTTTCTGTTATTTGATTTATATTATCTTCATCTTCATCAACTTCTTCAATTGGTTCATTTTCAATTTTTTTTTCTTTTTTTTCATAAGGTAAATTATTAACTAATTTAATTATTTCTTCAGTTAAATAAGATAAAGATGAAAAATCTAAATTATGAATTTTACAAAATTCATATGCAACTTCTTCTGGTTTTGAATTTTTAAATATTTTAATACTTTCATTTTTTCCTTTATTTAATTCTACTGTCATTATATAAATTGGTTCTTCTATTTTTTTATTTTTTATATGAGGATGTGGAATTTTTGTATTTTTGTTATTTATAATTTTGGGATTATAGAAATTTGATTCTTCTGTTTTTTCATTTGAATTTGAATTTGAATTGTTATTATTATTTGAGTTTAACATTGTTTTTTGTTTATATAAATTTTAAAATTTAATTTTTTGATTTGAAAATTTGAATATTTTTTTTATATTTAATTTTTATTTTTTTAAATTTAATTTGTATTTTATTATTTTAATTTTAAAAATGAAAAATAAATTTTTTTTTTGACTTTTTTTTTTTAAGAAATATAAAGTTTTTTATATTTATTTTAAATCAATTAATAAATTTATTGAGTTTAAAATATTATCTAAATATTCTATATCATTTATTTCTTTTATTTTATTATTTAAATCAGATATTTGAATTTTCAAAAATTTAGCATATTTATTTTTAATATTTGGATATTTAGTTAAAAGAGCAATAATTTTCTCTTTAATTTCAAATATTTCTAATTTTTCTTCTTTTTCTTGTATTTTATTTATTTCATCATCTGTTAATTTATTCTTATCTTTTTTTCCAGAATATAAATTTTGATAATTAATATTATCTTTATTTTGAAAAGAATTATTATAGCTTTTATCATTTAAAATATTAAAATTACTTGTTTCAGTATTTTTTTTATTTGAATAATCAAAATTTTCATTTTTTAAATTTAATTTTGACAAATTAATTTTTTTTACATTTTCTTCATTAATTATATTTTCTATATTTAAATTATCATTATCTAAAGAAATTATTTTATTATTTTCTTCATCTTTTTTATTTTTAATTTTATTTAAATCATCATTTTCTTGAAAATTTGGAAATAACATTTTAATATATTGTAATGTTTCTGATTTATAAAATGATATGTAAATATTAAAAATATTTTTTTCAAATAATTTTTCATCATTTTCAGGTTTTAATTTTAATATTAAATCATTTATTCTTTTAAAATCAATTTCAATAGTCTTTTTAATTATATTAATAACTTCTTCATTATTTTTCAATTCCATAAGATTCTTTTAAATATAGTTAAAAAAGAACTCAATTAAATAAATATTTTATTAAGTATTATATTATTTACTAAGAATATTTTTAACTTTTTCCAAAATTAATTTTAATTAAATAATTAAATATTAATAAATGTATTTTAATTAACTTTTTCTTTTTCTTTAATTCTAAAAAAAAGAATAGAAATAGTAACAACAACACAAAATAAAACAACAAGTGTAAAAATATTGACATCTTTTTTTTCTTCATTTTTAAATTCTTTTTCTTCAAATTGAACATTTTCTTTTTTATTTTCAATAACTTTTTCTTCTTTAATCAAATCTTCTTTTTTAAAAGCAAATTTTTCTTTAACATCTTTATTACGATTAAAAAGTCTTTGTTTATAAATAAAAACAGTATCTTCTAAAGTAACATTTTTTTTAGTCAAAAGTAAATCATTAAAATTATCTAAATTAGAAGAAAAAAAACCAATTTGAAATTCTTTATTTTCTAAAAAATCCATTCTATTACTTTTTTCATCACTTTGATGATAATTCATACACATTTGCCTTATTTGAAAAGGAGTATTATAACTAAAAAATATATTTCTTGTTTCAAAATCATAATTAATATCAAATTTTATTTTTCTATCATTAATCCCATGATCTAAACAATTTCCATGTTTAATTTTTTCTTTTTTAATTGAATCAATTAATTTTTCATTTTCTGCAAAAACTAATTTATAAAATGCTCTATATTGATATCTAAAATTAACAAACATTATAATTCCAAATCCAGTTATTTTTGTATCAAAAGTTAATTCTTTATAATTATTATTAATAAGAAACCAAATTGAAAAAAATGAACTTTTTTCATTATGTGGATTAAGACTTATTGTAGTTTGAAATAAAAATCTTGTTGTATTAAATTTTTCCTTATTTATTATTGAACCTTTTGAATTTGTATTATTTTTTGTTAATTGGAATATTGAATTATTTATTATTTTTGCATCATTTGATAAATAAAAATTTTTTATTTTTGGTTTATTTATATTGTTATCAAAGGAAAAAGTATTAATCAATTGATGATAATTATATAATGGATTATCTTCACTGCAACGTTCGGCAAGGATAAAATTAAATATTATTGAATATATAATTAATAATGACATTTTATTTATTAAAGAATAATATATGAAATAATTAAAATTAATGTTTTATATTATATTTTATCATTAAATATTTGTAAAATAATTTTTTTTTTGAAAACAATAAAAAAGAGATTTGTGAATTAAATTTTATTTTTTATTTAATTTATTTATTCACTTACATCTTGTAAAATTTCTTTTCAATTTTCATTTTGTTTTTGAGATATATTTTAATTAAATTCCTTTTTGTATTTGAATTTAATTATTTTAGTTTTAAATTAAAATCAAATTTACCTACTTCTCATTTATTAATGAATCATTAATAAATGATTATACTTTTTCTTTTATTTCAGAATAATCATTTTTGTATAATTATTTATTAATGAATTTAATTTGTTAATTTATTTTTTATATTTTTTATTTCTTTAATTACACAAAATTTTTTACATTATCTTTCTTTTTTGTTAAATAAATGAAATTAATAAGGTTAAAAATACTTTTAAATTTTTCATTTTTTTTTTTATATAATTAAAAAATTAATTTAATTTTTTTGTATTTAATTTTAGTTTTTTATATTTTTGACATAAAGTACTAAATATTAAATAAAAAATATATTAAAGTTATTTTTAAATATAACTAAAAAAAATTTATAAAATATAATAAAAATATAAAAAAATTAAAAATAAATGTTAACATATTCAAATAAAATTCAAAAACATCAAAAAAATAAATCAATTCCCTTTCAAGGTGTAATTAAATATTACACAAATATTCAAAATAAAAATATAAAAAGATTAAATTTGATAAATATTACAAGTCAAAATATTTCAAATTTATCTTCTAAAACAATAAAAAAAGAAAAAAATTGTAATATTTCAACACAAAAAATAACAAATATTCAAATAAATAATAATCTTCAAGTTAAATCTATGGATAATATTTTTTTTAAATTTGATAGTAAGAAAAATTTTGAAAGTAATAAGAAAAGAAAAATAAAAGAAAGTTTTTTAAAAACTTTTTCTCCTATATATAAAAATAAAAATACTTTAAAGAAAAAAAATACTATTGATAAAAGTTATATAAATCATAAAAAAAATATGAAAATTATAAATAAAGTAAAATCAATTTCAATTGAAGAATCAATTAAAAATAGTGACAATTCAATTAATAAAAAAAATCAAACAAATAAAAAAAATATAAAATATAAAATATCAGTAACAGAAAATTTTGAAAATGAGACAAAAAAAATAATTTATAAACCAAAAATAAAAATTACTAAAAATATAAAAAATAATAATTTAAATGTAAAAAAACAAGAAAAAATAAATTTAAAAGAAAATAAAACAACAATAAAATATAATTTAAAAAAAAAAACAGAAAGAACAAAAAATATAAAACAAATAAAATTAAAAATTCCTTTTTTTAGAAATACAACAACACAAAAGAATAATATAAAAAAAAAGAGTTTAAATGAAAAAGAAAAAAAAATAAAAGAAAAAAAAATAGAAAATAAAAAATTAGAAAATAATAATATAAATAATAATAAGCAAATAATAAAAACAGAAGAAAATAAAAAATCAAAAAAAAAAGTAAAAATAAAAGATATAATAAAAAAAGAAAGTGAAAGTGATGAAAGTATAATTGATGATTTATATAATTCTGAAGATTGTCTTACAAAAGATTTAGATGAAGATTTATCTTTTATATCAAAAAATAAAGGAACAATAAATGATAGATATCTTATTAAAAAAAATCCTCTATTAAATAAAATATTAAATAATAATAAAAAAGAAACTTTAAAATTAAAAAATAATGAACAACATTTTAAAAATCATTCTTTAACTTTTCCTATTCAAATTTCTACTAAATTTAAAGAAGATAAAAAACAATTTAAACTAAATCAAATTAATAGAAAGAATTTAAATATAAGTCAAATTTATATAAGAGAAAATAATTTTAATATTGAATATTCAAATGAAACTAATGATGATGATTCTACAAGTTATATTAATAATATTGATATTTCTTGTTCAAGTGATGAAAATGATATTAAAATAAATGAAAATAAGAAAGAAATTAATTATAATAATAATACTAAAAAACAAATTTATGAAATTAATTGTTGTGGTAATAAGAACAATATAATATTTAATCCTATTAATAATATTAAATTAAATAATGAAAATCATATTTTAAAAAATAATCAAATAAATGAAAATAATATTTATAATAATAATAATATTCTAAAAAATTCTCAAAAATTTTTTACTTATATTCCTTTATTTTCAAAATTAATTTTTCCATATTGTAATTTAGAAATATTAAATACTTTAACTTTAATAAACAAAAAAATTTACAAATCATTTCTTCCAATAATATATTTAAAATTAAAAGAAAAAATATTATTAATAAATAAAAGTAAAGATAAAGAAATAAAAACAAAAATAAAGAAAAAATCATTTAAATATTCTCCATTATATAAAAATATAAAATTTATAGAAAAAATATATTATGAAAATTTATATAATTATAAAAGTTCATATGATTTAATAATAAAAAAAGATTTACCAAGAACATTTCCAGATAATATTTTATTTAAAGAAGGAACAAATTTTTATAATAAATTATATAGAATTTTATCATCTTATTCAAATTATAATAAAAAAATTGGTTATGCACAAGGATTAAATTTAATTACAGCACAAATAATTTTAATATTTGAAAAAGAAGAAGAAATTTTTTTATTTTTAGATTCAATTGTTAATAGATTTTGTTTAGAAAGTTTAATTGGAATTAATAATTATTTATTAATTAAAAAATTAGATAAAATATGTACTTTAATTAAAAATTTTTGTAAAAAAGTTAGTTTTTATTTAGAAAATAATAATTTAAGTTATGAATTTTTTATTGCTAATTGGGTTTTAACTTTATTTTCTAATTCAATGAATATTGAAAATTTAAATTTAATTTGGGATTTTATGATTATTTTTGGATGGAAATTTTTTTATTTTTTTGTTATTAGTGTTATTAATTTTTATGAAAATGATATTATTTCATATAATCCTGATCAAATCTCTGAATTAAAGAAAAATTTATTATTTTCTGATAAATTTATTAAGAATATTGAAAATATTATAAATAAAACTTTTCATTTAATGGAAATTAATTATAATATGATTGATTAATTAAATATTGTTTTTTATTTTATGATTAAATAAAATAAATATATTTTATAATAATTTAAAGTTTCTTATTTTATATATCATTTGATAATCAATTAAAAAGATTTAAAAAAAGATGAATTGTTAATGACCTATCTTAAATTATTATTGTTCATTTTCAAATTATATTAATCAATTTATTTTGAATATGATAAAATTTTCATTAAATTAAAATTATTTTTTATTTTATAAAATTTAAGTTTTTAAAATTAAAAATACATGACCAAAAAATAAAAATTTGTTTTCATTATTCATTGATTA
>JAEEGK010031971.1_pt1 | contig 10332 bp, 8 predicted proteins | sample 8958771 | NCBI WGS metagenome assembly JAEEGK01 (sample SAMN16246547, study PRJNA631951) | gut metagenome | biome: gut microbiome; feature: rumen; material: SC-attached | host: Bos | place: Iran: Karaj | collected 2018-10 | reverse complement strand
GACGGACGGATCGTCCGCCAGCGACAAGAACATCGCCACGTTGTGGAGCACGCCGGATTTCTCAAACGAATCGATGAAAAACCGCGCCACGTCGTATTTGACGCCCATGGCCGCGAACACGATGGCGAAATCGACGTTTTCGTTCAGCAGTTTCGCCTGCCGTGCGATCTGCGCCGCCATGCGGTTGTGCGGCAGGCCGTTGCCGGAGAAAATCGGCAGCTTCTGGCCGCGCACGAGCGTGTTCATCAAATCAATGGATGAAATGCCTGTCTGGATGAAATCGCGCGGATATTCGCGGGCGTAGGGGTTGACGGGCATGCCGTTCACGTCGCGGCGCTCCGCCGTCAACGGCGCGGGCAGGCCGTCTTTTGGACGGGCCAAACCGTCGAAAACACGTCCAAGCATGTCCTTCGAGACAGGAATGCGCAGCGATTCGCCGAGGAAACGCGCCTTCGTGTCCCGTTGCGACAGCGTCTCCGTGCCACCGAACACCTGTACGACGGCCGAATCCGCCGTCACGTCCAGAACCTGCCCAAGGCGTGTTCCGCCATCGGGCGACGTGATTTCGACCAATTCGTCGAACGCGACATCCGAGATGTTTTCGATGAAAACCAGCGGTCCGTCGATGGACGACACGCCTCTGTATTCCAAGCCTTTCATATAATTAGTGGTTAGTGGTTAGTGATCAGTGATTAGCTTCAAGATCGTCTAAAGCGGCATCGATCTGCCGTTCAAGCTCCGTCATGGCGGCTTTGTCGTCGTTTTTGATTTCGGATTTCATGCGCAGCAGCCGCGGCAACGCGGGAATGCCGTTGATTTCCTCCAGCGTGACGCCTTTTTTGATCAACGCATTCGCGCGGGTGATGAACATGGACAGCAGGCGGAGCATCCATGTCTGCTTGGCGGGCGAGCAGTACATGTCGATGTCGTCGAAGGAGTTCTGCTGGAGGAACGCGTTTTTGATGATATCCGCGACGAGCAACGTCAGCCGTTGGTTGTCTGGCAGGGCATCTGGCCCGATCAGTTTCGCGATGCGTTGTAGAGAGACTTCTTCCTGAAGGACTTCCATCAGCAGATCGCGATTGGCCTTCCATTCGGCGTCCTGCTTGCCCCACCAGCCTTCGATTTCCACCAGATATTCCGAATAGCTGTCATGCCAGCTGATGGCGGGATAGTGGCGGGCGTTCGCGAGGCTACGATCCAACGCCCAGAAACAGCGGATGAAACGCGATGTGTGCTGCGTGACAGGCTCGGAGAAGTCGCCGCCGGGAGGCGAGACAGCGCCGATGACCGTCACGGAACCGTTCGTTCCATTCAGATTGTGCACATAGCCGGCCCGTTCGTAGAAACTGGCCAGACGCGCAGGAAGATACGCCGGAAATCCTTCATCCGCAGGCATTTCCTCCAATCGGCCCGACAGCTCGCGCAGAGCTTCCGCCCAACGGGACGTCGAATCCGCCATGATGGCGACGTGGTAGCCCATGTCGCGATAGAATTCCGCCAACGTAATTCCCGTGTAGATCGATACTTCCCGCGCCGCGACGGGCATGTTGGACGTGTTGGCGATCAAAACCGTCCGTTCCATCAGCGACCGCCCCGTGCGGGGGTCCTTCAATTCCGGAAATTCGCGGAGGACTTCCGTCATTTCGTTGCCGCGTTCGCCGCAACCGATATAGACGATGATATCCGCGTCGCACCATTTGGCCAACGCCTGCTGTGTCATGGTCTTGCCTGTTCCGAAACCGCCCGGAATGGCGGCCGCGCCGCCCTTCGCGATCGGGAAGAACGTGTCGATGACGCGCAATCCCGTCAACAACGGCGCTTCCAACGGCTGGCGTGAAAGGACGGGCCGCGGCGTGCGGACAGGCCAGTATTGATAGAAACCTAGCGGCTTCGTGGAGCCGTCGTCGTATTCGACTTCCGCCAACACCGTGCGGCCATTGTAGTCGCCTTCCGGTTTCATGGATTTCACGCGGCCGGGCTTGAACGTCGGCGGCGTGATAAGCTTCAGCAAGACGGACGGCGTTTCCTGCACTTCGCCGTACTGCACGCCAGGCTTCACGATGTCGCCTTCCTTCACGCTTGGAACGAAATGCCAGATTTTGTCCAAATCCTGCGCATCCGTCTTTTCGCCGCGATGAATCATCGCGCCCGACATGGCCGCGATACGGTCCAACGGCCGCTGGATGCCGTCGTAAATCGTTCCAAGCAAGCCTGGTCCGAGTTCGACGGACAGCGGACGCGTCGTGCAATACACGCCTTCGCCGGGCTTCAGGCCCGACGTGTTTTCATATACTTGAATCGTCGCGACGCCGCCCGCGCGGATGCGGATCACTTCGCCGATCAGCCGTTCTTCACCGACTTCGACGACTTCCAGCATGCCCGCGCGTTCCATCTCACGGGCCTCAACAATCGGCCCGTTGACTCGCGTGATGATACCTTTCGTCATGATTTCCGTCATCAGAATCCTTTTATTTCAAGCCGTTTAACGACTTTTCATGTCATTTCCCCTGCGCGAAGCGCTATTCGAACCGCCGCAGCCGCCGGAGGCCATCCCAAATCTTCAGCAATCCATCATATCATATTTACTCACCATCATCAGCATCAAGGCCGACGGCGGCGAGGCAATTCGTGTTCATTCGTGTTCATTCGTGGTTCTAAATCAACACGTTAGCTTATGGCAACGAGCCGCAGTTCGTCCCGCATGCGCTGAAGGCGCGTCTTGTAGGAATTATCCACCTGCCGTGCGCCATCCGTTGTTTCCACGACGATGCCGCCGTCGATTGATGCATCCGCCTTCAGTTCATACGCATACGATGCTTCCGGATAGATTTCACGGGACAACTTCTGAATCCAATCCGCCGTGACGATCGATGCATCCTGCGGATTGAACGTCACGATGCAATCGCGGCCGCCAATGGCGCGCAAAGCATCTTTCGCGAGCGACGCGAGCGATGCCGCGCGGTCGAAGCCTTCTGCTTTGTCCGCTTTCGCAAGTGCTACTTGCAGAAGATCTTCGATGCATGCTTCCTGCTTTCGAAGCCAACGACGGTTCGTCTCCAATTCGATATCCGCGAAAATCGAACGGGACTGCTTTTCAGCTTCTGCCGCCGCATCCGCAAGACGCGCTTCGAGCTTCTTCGCGGCTTCTTGACGCGCTTCGCCGACGATCTTATCCGCCTCTTCTTGAGCGCGGGCCACGATCTCCTTCGCTTGCGCGTCGGCATCCGCCAAAAGTTCCTGTTTCAGTTTATCTTCTTGATTCATAATCATTTATTATCGTCATCGTCCGACGAGATACGGATTCCGACGGCTTCATTGATCAGCGTCTGCAACGTCTTGCGGCCGCTACGCGGCCCCCAGACGTCCTGCACGACCGTCACATACGGCGGCTTCGCGGCCATTCGATGCCGCGTGACGATTTCCGGTATCATATCCTCCACCGCTTCCGTCAACAACAGAACGGTGATGGACGGATCTTCCACGGCTTTTTCGAAGGCCGTTTTCGCCTGCGCAACGTCTTCGACGGCATCGCCGGAGACGCCTGCGAAACGGTATCCGAGCACCGTGTCTTGATCTCCTATGATATGATACGCAGACATTTAGGTCAGTCCATCATTTGTTCAGCATGAACAGGGCGATCAGGAAGCCGAACAGGGCGATACCTTCACCAAGACCGACGTAGATGATGGCCTTCGACAGCACTTCCGGCTTCTCCGCCGCGGCGCCCATGGCCGCCGAACCGACTTTGCTGACGGCCAGAGAGGCCGCAAAACTACCGCACACCATGATCAACGCGATGGCGATGTATTTCGCGACGTTGCTGACATCGCCCGTGCTCGCTGCCACGGCGGCGCCTTCCGCCGCCGGTTCGGCCATCGCCGCCGTTACTATCCACGGCAACGCCAGCAGGGCAAGCCGCGCGGCTTTCGCAATACGGGAAAATCTCTTCATGTTCAGTTTCATTTCAATGGCTCCTTTCTGTTTATTTATATATATGGTAAAATCAATTACTTCTTCTCTTCCAGATTGAACGGCTTGTATTCAACGCCATCGCCGGAGAAATACTTGCCGAACAGCTCGTAGTATTCCAGACGGATGCACTGGATGCCAGCGACCATCCCTTCGAACGCGATGACGATTACGTTTCCGATGATGATGATGATCGCCTGCCACAAGCCGCTCACAGGCAGTTTGGACATCATGCCGACGATCAGGAACACCGCCATGCACAGCGCCGCATGGGAAATCGCGAATGCGCCCACACGGACGAACGACACCGTGCCGCTGAGATAGCCTGTGAACGTCTCCATCATATCCAGAACTGCTTCCAGCACAACACCGAAGGCGCTTTCTCCATGGAACAAACCATGCTTGTTCAACAGGTTGTGCAACGGCTCTTTGATGAACAACAGCACCAGCGGCGTGACGATGAGAACGATCTGCCATGTCGCAATCGAGCCTTTGACGACCATCCACAGCCCCATCGCCAAAACGCTCCAGTAGAAAATCAGCCCGAGAAGGCCGAATTTGTCAAAAATCCCTTCATAGACGCGTTTGGTCAGAAAATGGTTCACGATGTTGATGATGATTGCGACGGATGTGAACACGATGCCCATGCCGACGGCTGCCAGCAACAGCCGCTGAATATCGCTAAGCAGACTTCCTTCAGAGACTTCCATCTTCAACGGATTCACCCACAGATGATGGATCAGATGCTCGTAGCCGAAAATGGAGCCGTAGAAGAAACCGAACACGACGGCGCTCAGCCCGCAGAACGCTAAGAGCACGCCCGCGTCGCGAATCGTTTCGTCGAACTTCTTCTTGGAGAATTTCATAAATAGGCCGGCCAACAGCAGGACGAGGCCCTGCCCGATGTCGCCGAACATGAAACCAAACATCAGCACGAAGGTGATTCCCACGAAAATTGTCGGATCCAATTCATTGTATCGCGGCATGCCGAAATTGGAGATCAGCATCTGGAATGGACGGCGCAACGGACTATCCTGAAACTTCACAGGAACGCTTTCCACGCCAGATTTCACCAACGCATCATCCTCTGCTTCAGTCACTTCGACGAGGCCCGTCCCGTTTGTCGCTTCATCGACGATCTTGCGGATGCCGTCGACGTCAGTCTTCGGCGCCCAGCCGGAGATGCAGGACAGTCGCGACAGTTTTCCAAAGTGTTTCCGTGCTTCGTCCATGGATGCGAATTCGTTCAGGCGGGAGCGGATCGACAGCAGTTCGTCGCTGTGCTTTTCCTTCAGCTGCAACAACTTATCTGCATCATCCGCGCCTTTGCAGTCTGCGACGATTTTGTCTAGCCCGGCGGCAATTTCATCCATGCTTAGTTCGTTCGACGGCGAAACGGCTGCGTTTTCATCGACGCCGAGTTTCGTCATCAGCGATTCCGTCTTGTCCAGAAGCTGACGGAGCGTCGTCGCTTCGTGTTCGTCGTCAAGACTGTTCAGCAGGCCGGATTCCGACTGGGCGGTTGCATCGACCAGATGCAAGTTGCCCATGGCGCCCAACTTACGCGTTGTATCCGTCAAGTGCTTGTTCAGCAACAAGACGTTGATTTTGCACATTTCTACGGGTTTGAACATGGCTTTTTCTATTTGAATGGCCTATGGTTATGAACAAATCATCATGTCCTGCACGTCCTGCGGCCGCATCCCGAAACGGATCCCTTCGTAGATCCGCGCGATGTTCAGCGACTCAAAATGACGGAGGAACGGAAACGCCACGACGGATAGTTCCATGTGGTCGTAATCCGCAAAATATTTTTTTGCCTTTTTGTAAAGCATTCTCCACAAGGTGTTTTCGGACATGTACAGATCCGCCGACGTGAACGGCTGCAACGCGTCGCGAAACGCCGTCGGTAGCTTCGCGACCGCCTCCGCCAGCGTCTTCATGCTAGACAGCGACGTCAACAGCGCGGGCGGAATCGTCCCGCCGTCAATCCACATGGCCGCAGCGGCCTCTTCGTCCAGCCTGTACGTGCGGACGATGCGGAACAGCATGCGGAGGTTGACGATGTCTATCTCCATCCGTACCAGCGACTTGCAGGCGGAACGGACATCCGCCGAAACGGCATCCGCGTGGGACAAAAGATGGCGATAGGCCAGTTTGTCCAGTTCGCGTTCTGCAGATTGGATGTCGTTGTCGTCAAACAACTTCCGTACGATGTTACTGATTTCCTCTGGATACAGCGTGGGATTGAGCATCTGCAGGAAAGATTCCGCCGAATCTTGTTCAACAAGTTCAGCCGCAGGAATTTCCGGCAGGCCGGGAATGTCCGCCAGCAGATGGCGGATATCCGTCACGCGGCTGGTTGAGAACTTGTCGTTCAGCAACGCCTTGATGTTTTCGAAATACGCGCGTTCGATGAACGCGCGGTAGAAACCCGCCGTCCGCTTGTCCAACTGGACAGCGATGGCAGACAGCGATTCGATCTCACGCAATGCGAGATTGCGGTGGAACAGCTCACGGCGAGACGCGTCCAGATTGTATTCCGCCAGCAGGCGGATGATTTCATCGACCGATCCCGCATTGGCCAGTTGCGACAGCCGCGAGCCCTTCGCCGCGTTCGCCCACATGCCGTGGAGCTTCGCGAAGATGAATTCGTAGCTGACGTTGATGACTGACTTCTGCATGATGGCTCGATAAAATCCCTTACTCGCTGAAAACCAACGCTTTCACGATGGCGTCCAGCTGGCCGGAAATCTTCTTCGAAAAGGCCTGAGCCTTTTCGTCCATTGCTTTTTCCGCGGCGGCCAGACGGTTTTCGCGCTCCTTGCGGGCCGCTTCCACCTTCTCTTCAATGAAGCGGTCATGCTCGAGGATTAGGTCGGCCTGCGCTTTTTCATCCAGATCGCTCGCATCGCGTCGAGCCTGCGCACGAAGCTCTTGCGCCTTCTTTTCAGCGGCGTCCGTCACTTCCTGCGCGGTCTTTTCCACCGCCAGCAGCCGTTTTAATATGTCATCCATTTTTGCTCCTATGGTAGCGACGGCGTCTCGCCGTTGAATGGGAGATACACCCGCACCACTCCCTTTTTTTTCACACAAAAACTATTAATATAGTTTTTTTGTGGTAAACCACAACGTATATTATAAAAAATTAACTGTTTAACTCTCCTCCGTACACACCATGCCGCTGTCAGACACGCTGAAATCCACCGCAAAAGCCTTGAGACGAATCCATTGCTTCACGACCGTCTCAAAGGCCGTCGCCTGTCTGTCGCTGTTCTTTCTCGCCTTAAGCGCGGTGAACATGGCGGTTCCGCTGGCGGAGACGACTTGCACCGTTCTCGGCTGGGCGGCTATCGTCATTGCCATCCTCTACATAATCAAAGACTTGCAGATTTCCGCCAACCGCCTGTCCATCCCATCGCTGGCGATGGATGTGGAAAAAGCGCATCCGGAACTCATGGATTCGTTCATCTGCGCCGTCGAATTGGAAGCGAAATCGGAACCGTTGCGGCCCATGGAGGCGGATCTGCTGGCGGACGTCCATCGTCGTGTCCAAAGCACGTTCATTCTGAAAGATACATTCCATGAACAGCTTCGTCTGACGAAGCCGTTCGTCTGGGGGCTGGCCGCCGTCGTTCTGACCGTTGGCGCGATTCACACACCGGCCATTCATAAGTGGTTCCACGCCAATAGGAACGCGTTTTCATTCGCGAAAGCGGCGGAAGCCGAATACCCGCGCCACAGCGACGTGCCGATCACCGTCAGCGCCAATCGTTGGGAACAAGATCTGTGGATCGACGTCATCGATGGCGACGGCGACCGTCAGCGGTTTCCTATGCATCGTTCGGAAGAGGACGGTACGTCTTCGTTTGTTTTCTATGATGTGCAGAACGCCGTCCGCTATCGCGTCGGCTCTCCGTCGTTGAAATCCAAGTGGTTCTCTTTCAACATCTTCGATCCTCCGGAAATCTCATCGTTGACGATAACCGTTACGCCGCCAGCCTATACGGGCAAGCCTACCGTCACCTACACGGAACTGCAGGATTTCACCGTCATCGAAGGCTCCGTCATCGCAATCGACGTGCAATCATCCGTGGAGGCCACGCAGGCCATCGTCACGAAATCGGAAAAGCAACAGCTTGATATCCATTCCTTTACATTAAAGGAAACGGATGATCTGCGGATTGTTTTGACGGACAACGATGGCCATCAGCAGATGACGCCGTGGTTCCGTGTCACCGTCGAACCGGATCTTCAACCCGTTCTCGAACAACGACAACCAACAGGCGACATCAAAATCCATTCGTATGACAGCGTCCGTCTGGACGCGTCAGCTTCGGACGATTTCGGTCTCCATACCTTCGGGCTGCAATTCACGAAAAACGGCATGGAACGCCAAGTCGTTCTCTTCAATGAACATAAGGATGGAAAGCCTTGGGAAAACACATGGGACCACAACGCCTTGTGGGACATTCCATCTCTGAAATTGAAGGATGGCGACATGCTCTCTTGCGTGTTTTTCATCGAAGACAACCGCGAGCCGAAGCATCAGACGACGCGTGGCGAAGTCTTTTTCATCACCGTCGAACCGGACGAAGACGAATTGGAAGCCGACGGTGACGGCGGTGACCAAAAACGGACCACCGTCGCGGATTTGATTGCCGAATCCAAACGGCTTCTTCGCCTAACATGGGATACGTTATCGCTTGCGCCGCAAGATCGTATGCGTCAGACGGAAGAACTTCAGCGCGGCCTTCCAGACCTCCAATTGGAAATCGCCCGCCGCGAAAACAAACTGAAGGAGGAATTGCGCAAAACCATCATGGACGCCAATAAATCAGAGGATGAAAATCAGTCGGCGGAAGATGAATTCATCCAGACGAGCCTTCCCGAACCGTTTAACAGCCTGTTCGGTGGCGCCGTGAAGGCGGAAGATGCGGCGGCGCGGTTGGCGAAAAACAACTTGCTGGATGAAAGCGCTATTCCGCAAGAACGTGCATTGACGTTACTTGTGAAAATCGAAAACGAACTTCTCCGCAATGCTATGAAGAGCAAGAAATCGAAGGAAGGGCAGGGCGGAAAGGGCGAAAAACAGCAGCAGGAGCAGCAGGAAAAGAACTCCGACAATAAAGAAAACAACCAGAATCAGCAACAGGCAGACAACGCCAAAATGCTGCAGGAAGCCGCCGAATTGCTGCGGCGGCAAATCGTCAAGCAGGAAGCCATCAACGCTTCAGCTGCGGCGCAAGACGCTGCCGCTACAGGACTTGCGGATAAGCAGCAGCAGCTTGGGCAGGACACGGAAGATTTGGAGAAGACGCTCCGGCCGTTGAAGGAAGCGGCTGCGGCCCGCGAAGCCGTCGCCCGTGCGGCGGCAGAAATGAAACATGGCGCGGAATCGTTCCGCAAGCAGGATACACGTACGGGTGCGATCCATGGTGGCCGTGCGCATACTGCTCAATTGGAAGCACTTCGCGTCATGGAAGACGCCATCCAAGCCGCCGCCGCGAATCAGTTGCGACAGCTTGGTGAGCAAGCCCGCGATTTGAGTCAGCGGCAGATGGACGCAGCTGACAAATCAGGGGAATTCAAGAAACAGGAAACGCCTGTGTCGCAACAAGATACGAAGCAGGCTCGTCAACAGCAGCAGGACTTGAAGGAACAGGCCGAACAGCTTCGTCAATCGTTGCAGAAAACGGCAGAGCAATTGGACGAAACGTATCCGGACATCGCGAAGGATTTGCGCGACGCTGTCAAAAACATGGACGAACGGAAGATTCTCGCCGCCCAGCAACGCGCTCTTAACGCGTTGCTGTACAAGCGTTTCGACCGCGCGGAAAAAGAGCAGACCGACGCTTCCAATCTGCTCGCCGCTCTTGCCATGGAGCTTGACGCCGCCGCCGGAAAGATGCCGAACATGACCGCGCAGGAGCTTCGTGAAGCATTGCAGAAATTGCAGCAGCAGGCCCGTCAGACCGCCCAAAATATGGAAGGCGAAGGCCAGCAGGCGAGCGAGCGGATGGAACAGCTTCGTCAGCAGGCGGAACAGAATCTCCAGAAGCTTGGAGAGAAACTTAAAGACAACCGCCTGAACGAGTTAAGCGAAAACATGAGCCTCCCGTTCAACGGCGAATCGCCATCGGAAGCGGGTCAATTCATGCTACGCAACCTCCAGCAGGCCGCTGAAATTCTGGCGGAGCATTTGCAACGATTGACGATGGAAAAGAAGCGCGAGCTGTCACGTTCGCAGCTCGCGCCTCCATTGAAATACCGCCGATTGGTTGAAGATTATTTCAAGCAGATGAGCAAGTAGCCTTTCCGCGCAATTGCGCGGAAAGGCGCTTATGGCCTATAGCTTAT
>JAEEGK010031968.1_pt1 | contig 10333 bp, 5 predicted proteins | sample 8958771 | NCBI WGS metagenome assembly JAEEGK01 (sample SAMN16246547, study PRJNA631951) | gut metagenome | biome: gut microbiome; feature: rumen; material: SC-attached | host: Bos | place: Iran: Karaj | collected 2018-10 | reverse complement strand
AAGGCAGGGTGGCCTGGCGCTGGGCATCGTAGAGGGCTGTCACCTCGCCGGCGGTCATGGAGCGCGGCTCGATGGTGATCCTGCTGATATAGCCCATGAAAGCGTTGGCTCCTGAGGCGGAGGCTCCCACGGTGATGTGCTGCTGTGGGCGGATCATGAGGAAATTGTTCTGTTCGTGCACCAGCCGGCCATTGCAGTAGGCGCGCTCCATCCATCCGTCGAAGCTGACGACCCACAGCTGCCAGCTGCCCTCACCCTCCTTGATCGCGGAGGGTGCGCCGTAGCTCTCGAACGAGCCGTTGTGGCTGACGAGCCCTGCCCCTGGATCTGTGCCCAGACGGAATTCGGTGGTGGCAAGGTCGGCACCTGAAGTAGAGAGCGAGGCGACGGTGCTGACGGGTCCCACCTTCGTGCTGAGCACCCAGGCAGTGATGGTGTAGGGAGCATTGTAGCAGTAGTCCTCAGGCAGGGGGATGTCGCTATCGAGGTGCTGCGTGCCGTTGAAGAAGAGTGCCCAGCGTCCGTCCTTGACACGGGCCCGGATGGGCTTGCTGGCCTTGAACTGCATGGTGGGGGTGGTGATGTTCTCGACGTCGAAGGGCTGGCTGCGGCCCTGTGCCAGCGTGGCCACATCGAGCACGATGGGATCAGCGCTGCGCTGGCTGGCCTCCACGTCCTTCTGATGCATGCCAGGGTATTGTGTGGTGGATGGTTGAGGGTGGATGGTGGAGGGTTGAGGGTTGAGGGTGAATGGTTGAGGGTGGATGGTGGATGGATCGAGGGGCAGACGAGGGGCGCGCTGCCATACCTTCACGTTCCAGATGGCGGGCATGTGGCCGTTCTTCTGGGTGTCGGCAATGGTGATGCGCAGGTAGCGGGCCTTGGCCTTGCCAGTGTCGCACATGGGTGAACCCTGCATGGTGTTGGTCGTGCGGTCGGCATAGAGGGTCCACTGGTGCCCGTCGACTGAGGTCTCGATCTTGTACTGATAGAAGAAGGTGGCATACTCGAACTGCGTCCACACCTCGTTGAAGCGCTGCACCTTGCCCAGGTCTATCTGCAGCCATTCGTCATGACGGGTGCCTCCGTCCCAGTTGGAGCGGCTGGCCTTCCAGAGGGTGGCATTGTTGTCGTCGACGGCATAGTCGGGCTTGAACCACTCGTCGTAGTAGCTCGAGGCGGTGGCCTTGGCTCCCAGTGCGAGGTTGGCCTGCTTGCCGCTGAGCGTGTGCAGGGCCCGGGTGGGCTCAGCATCGTGGGTGGGCACTACGGGCAGGATGTTGCCCTGAGCGTCGAACTGCAGCTCGTCGATGCACACCTGGCGGTTGAAGCCATGCACTGACCTGGGCAGGTTGTGACGATGATAGACGATGAAATAGCGGCCGTCGCGCTCGAGCACGGAGTGATGGCCAGGGCCGTGGACGGTCAGGTCCTCGTTGGTGGTGAGCAGCTCGCCCTTGTACTCGAAGGGTCCCATGGGTCCTGTGGTGCTCACGGCATACTGCACACGATAGGTGTCGGTATGGCAGGAGCCTGAAGAATAGGTGAAGTAATAGATGCCGTTACGCTTGAAGACGAAGGGCGCCTCGAAGATGTCCTTCAGCTGGGTGTTGGGGATGAGCCGTTTCTCGCTGAAGAACTGGTCGGCAGGGATGGGGAAGGGATGATCCTCGCGCCATCGGCGGGCGTCGCCCCTGTTCTGCCGTTCCTCGCCATTGTCAGTGCCCAGGAACGATGGGGCAGGCGATGCCAGCTTTGCCACGCCACAGCCGAAGCCGTCGTAGATGCCCCAGGTGGTGAAGTAGAGATACTGCGACCCGTCGTCGTCGGTGAAGAGCTGCGGATCGAGGGTGATGGCATTGTGGACATAGCGGTCGGGCACCATCGCTGCATTGTCCCTGCCCAGGATGTTGCGCCATGGACCTACGGGCGACTGGCTCTCGCCGATGCTGATGACGCAGGGCTCGCAATAGTAGTAGCGGAAGGTGCCGTCGGGCTGCTGCACGACATCGGGCGCCCACACCACCTCCGTCGTGGGCCAGTTCATGACCATGTTCTGCCAGTTGACGAAGTCGTAGCTGGCCCACACCTGTGCTGGTCCGTAGCCGTTGCCTGTGCCGTCAGTGGTGGCATAGATATAATAGATGTCGCCAAAGCGGCGGATGGTGGGGTCGGCAAAATAGCCTGGCAGGATGGGGTTGATGTTGCCAGGGGCGTTCCACGGTTGTCCCTTGACGGGCGAGGGTGTGTACTCCCTGCGCTGTCGCTGTGCCGTCGTTGTCAGCGCAGTCAGCAGGATGATGGTCAGTAGTATCGTTTTTCGCATAGTCAGTAGTAAGGTTTTGGGAATCATTACTTCGCCGTCAGCTCCTTCTCCAGCGTTTCCAGACTCTTGCCCTTGGTCTCAGGACAACGGCGCCAGAGGAAGATGAAGGCACAGATGCAGATGCCGCTGTAGATCCAGAACGTGCCACTGCTGCCCAGGGCTGCATTCATGGAGGGGAAGGAGAAGGTGAGCGTGCAGCATCCCACCCATAGGGCGAAGGTGCAGGTGGCCATGGCGATGCCTCGGATGCGATGGGGGAAGATCTCGGCCAGCAGCGTCCAGGTGACAGGGCCGAGGGTCATGGCATAGACAGAGATGGCCGTCACTACCAGCGCCACCATCAGCATGCCCGTCATACCCAGGAAGTAGCAGGTGCCCAGGGTGAGATAGATGAGCCCCAAGCCGCCTGCTCCGATGAGCATGAGCGTGCGCCGTCCCCATTTCTCGATGGTGTAGAGGGCGACGATGGTGAACACCACATTGGCGATGCCCGTGATGACAATGTTGATGAACATGCCGTCGACATCGAAGCCTGCTCCCACGAAGATCTCCTGTGCATAGTTGAAGATGACATTGGTGCCACACCACTGCTGGAACACGGCGATGAAGAGACCCAGTAGCAGCACCCTGCGCAGGGATCGGTCGGAGATGAGCGTGGAGAAGCGCTGAGCGCCTCCTTCGGCTGTGGCCATCGCAGGGTTGCCGGCAGTCTTTGCCGCTGCCCGCTCTGCCTTCATCTTCAGGTAGACAGGGCTCTCAGGGATGAAGAAGCTCAGCACGAGGAACAGGGCGGCAGGCAGCGTCTCGGCCCAGAACATCCAGCGCCAGCCCCATTCGATGTTCCATGCCTGGCTCTCGGCCACTGAGGTGTCGCGTGCCAGCAGCATATTGGCCACCTGGGCAGCCAGGATGCCCAGCACGATGGTCATCTGATTGAGGCTCACCAGCCGTCCGCGGATGGCCGCAGGGCTGACCTCTGCGATATACATCGGCGAGAGGGCTGATGCCACGCCGATGCCCATGCCTCCCACGAAGCGGGCGATGTTGAACAAAGTGAAGTCATTGAACAGGCCCGTGCCAATGGCCGACACAGTGAACAGCACGGCGGCAGTCATCAGCAGCGGCTTGCGGCCGTATCTGTCGGCAGCCGCTCCAGCCACCATCGCTCCCACGAGGCATCCCACCAGCGCCGTGGTCATGGCAATGCCCTGCAGCAGGGGCGAATCGCCAATGCCGAAGTAGAGCTCGTAGAAGGGCTTGGCACCACCTATCACCACCCAGTCGTAGCCAAAGAGCAGGCCGCCCATCGCTGCGACGAGGCAGATGAAATACATAAATCCTTTGTTCATTTCTTGCATATTCATTTCTTCTTAGTGTTAATTCAGCGCAAAAGGCACGAAAATTTTCCGGTTTTCAGTTTTTTGTCGTATCTTTGCACCATCAAATCCTAATTAATAAAACTTACGACTATGAGACTACTTCTTGCGGCCCTGCTGACGGCCCTCTCACTGAATGTCAGCGCACAGATCACTCCGCCAAAGAATGCTCCTGAACTGGAGTTCGCCCTGCAGCTGAAAGTGACGCTAGGCGAGGCATTCGGCATCGACAACACCCAGCACGGACGGCGCACCGTCATCCCCATCACGGGGGGCACCTTCGAAGGGCCGCTGCTCAAGGGCACCATCATCAACGGAGGTGCCGACTATCAGCTGGCTAACGCCCAGGGGCGCACTGAGCTGGAGGCCATCTACTGCATCAAGACCGACGACGGCGTCTATATCCATGTGCGCAACCGTGGGATCATTGCCAATGCAACGGATGCCGACGGAAAGCCCTCTTTCTACTTCCGTGCCGCCCCTCAGTTTGAGGCTCCTGCTGACAGCAAATACGGCTGGCTGAACAATTCGCTCTTCGTCTGCGCCCCCGATTTCTCGCCTGGCTTCCAGGGCATTGTGCTCAACGTGTGGCGAGTGAAATGAGCCAGCAGCTGATTTGCTTGCAAAGTTACAAAAAGATTTCGGAACAGCATAGAGTGGAGCGCACAAAAGTGTTAATCTTTCTTAACAATCATTATGGTGCTTTTAACTTCATCTGTTTCATGCCGTCAAATGAGCAATAGAATATTATCAACCTAATGTATTCATATCTTATGAAAAAAGTCATTCTTTCATTGTTGGCGCTCTCAAGTCTGACAGCGTCAGCTCAGTTTGGTGCTCCCAGACAGAACCCCACCGTTCCTTCAGTGACGGCAAACGTGGTCGAAGACTTCAAGCCTGCAACGACCAATCAGGACAACAAGCAGTACCCCATGGTGAACTCGCAGCGCATGGTGCGTGCTCAGATCTCTGCCCCCAAGGCCACGTTCGTGGGTCTTGACATCGCTGGCAAGATCTATGAGATGACCAAGGACGAGAACGGCGTATGGACAGGAACTTCAGAGCCTCAGGACGAGGGCTTCCACTACTATCAGTTGAATATCGACGGTGCCTCCGTGCCCGATCCAGGCAGCAAGTACTACTATGGTGCCAGCCGCTGGGGCAGTGGCATCGACATCCCAGCCAAGGACGAGGAGTTCTACACTGTGAAGAACGTGCCTCAGGGCTCGATCAACGAGGTGTACTACTGGTCGACGGTGCAGGAGAAGATGCGCCACGGCTATGTCTACCTGCCCAACGAGTACTACCAGAATCCCACCAAGAAGTACCCCGTGCTCTATCTGCAGCATGGAATGGGTGAGAACGAGACTGGCTGGAGTGCCCAGGGAAAGACTGGCATCATCATGGACAACCTCATCGCAGCTGGCAAGGCTGTGCCGTTCATCATCTTCATGGACAATGGTCTCGACACCCGTCGTCCTGGCGATCCTGCTCCTGGTCAGGGTGGCTTTGGAGGCTTTGGCGGTGGCCAGCGTCCGCAGGGTCAGGCAGGTCAGCGTCCACAGGGCATGGGCCAAGGCGGCCAGCGTCCGCAGGGCCAGGGTGGCCAGCAGGGCGGCCAGCGTCGGGGCGGCTTTGGCGGCTTCGGATTCAATGCCTTCCAGGATATTCTGCTGAAGGACATCATTCCGATGGTCGAGAAGAACTATCGCGTCATTGCCGATCCACAGCATCGCGCCATGGCAGGCCTCTCGATGGGTGGCATGCAGACCCACACCATCACACTGGCCAACCCCACCACATTCGCTTATGTGGGCATGTTCAGCGGCGGCTCGTTCAATGTTGACGAGGTGAACGAGACTCCCGACTTCAAGAAGACCAACAAGGTGCTCTTCATGAGTGCCGGCGGCCGTGAGACGGGTATGGCTGAGGGCGATCGCAGCGTGGTGAAGGCAGCCGAGAGTCTGAAGGGCATCGGCATCAACGCCCACAGCTACATCTCGCCTGAGACTGCTCACGAGTGGCAGACCTGGCGTCGCAGCCTCTATCAGTTTGCTCAGCTGCTGTTCAAGTAAGCGTTATTCCCCATCACAGCGAAGAGGGTATGTCAATGTTCTTGGCACACCCTCTTCCTGATTCATCAAGTTTCTGAAAATAGAAGAGCTAAAGAGATGAGAGACCAGCAAAGGATTGTGTTTTTAGACTGGCTGCGTGTCATAGCCTGTCTGATGGTAATGGGCGTTCACAGCGTAGAGCCGTTCTACCTGGGCGATGGAGGAACGCTTATCACGTGCGAGGCCAACGGCTTTTGGTCGACGATCATCGACTCTGCCCTTCGAGCCTCCGTGCCATTGTTCATCATGACTTCCAGCTACCTGCTCTTCCCTGTCGCACAGCCCACCAGCACCTTCCTCCGACACAGGCTCACACGCGTGGGATGGCCGCTCGTAGTGTGGGTGCTGCTCTATGCTATCATCCCTCTCTGGGGTAGCGACATGAGTCAGCACGACATCGCAGGCAACCTGAAGCACAGCGCTCTCAACTTCCCTGATCCAGCAGGACACCTGTGGTTCATGTATATGCTGATAGGCGTCTACATCGCCATGCCCATCTTCTCGCCGTGGGTGGACAAGCTGTCGAAGAAAGGCGAACAGACGTTCCTCGCCCTGTGGCTTTTCACCACGACGGTTCCCTTCTGGCGCGAGCTGGCCATGCAGGTATTCGACCAGCCCAGGGTGTGGGGCGAGGCTTTCTGGAATGAGTTCGGACTGCTTTACTATGTGAGCGGCTTCATCGGCTATGTCGTGCTGGGACATTATTTTAAGAAATATGTGCCTGCCATGAGTTGGCGACGGACTCTTTCTGTAGCTCTGCCGCTGTGGCTGGTGGGCTATGCCATCACAGCTGGCTGGTTCTGGGCCGTGATGCCCAAGTCGTTCCCCATCCACGAGCCCATCGAGCTGGCCGTCTATATGGAGACAAGCTGGGACTTCTGCACCCTGGGCGTGGCACTCACCACGATGGCCTACTTCCTCATAGCACGCAAGATGACTGCCGACAGATGGGTGTACCGTCACCTCATCGCACCATTGTCGCGCCTGAGCTTCGGCATGTACCTGATGCATATCTTCGTGCTGTGCTTCGTATTCGACGTCGTCAGTCAGTGGTTTGCCGGAGTCGATGCCTGGACGGCCACGCCACTCGTCATCCTGCTGACGGCCCTGTTCACCTTCGGCCTGAGTGCCATCCTGACGAAGATCTTGTCGCTGATTCCTGGGAGTAAGTATTTTGTGGGGGTATAAGCCCAACCACAAACCCACCCCCTGCCCCTCCCGAGGTGAGGGGAGTTTGGTTTCTATATTCACGAAAAGAGGATGTGCCTGTTTTGACACACCCTCTTGTTATTTATTCCCTTGGGGAGAAATTAGGCTTATAGCTTAGCAAGCTCAATGACTTTGTCGACGGCTGCGCTGAGTCCTTCAGCATTCTTGCCGCCAGCCTGAGCGAAGTGGGGCTGTCCGCCTCCACCACCCTGGATGAGCTTGGCTGCCTCGCGCACGATCTGGCCAGCATTCAGTCCGTGGTCGCTCACCATGTCGTCGCTCAGCATGATGGTGAGCTGCGGCTTGTCCTGAGCACGGGTGCCAAGGACGCAGAGCACAGAGCCGTCGACAGCTGCACGGATCTTGAAGGCAAGATCCTTGGCGGCAGCAGGCTCCATAGGCATGACGGCCGTGATGACCTTCACGCCATTTACCTCGCGGGCTTTCTCGACGAGCTGCTTGGCATAGCGCTCCACTGCCTGGGCCTGGAACGACTCTATCTCCTTCTTCATGGCATCGTGCTCCTCGATATGCTTGCGGATGACAGCCTGCAGGTCCTTCGCATTGTTGAAGAAGGCCTTGACAGCTTTCATCGTGTCCTCAATGTTGTAGAGCAGCTCCTCGCATTCCTTGCCTGTCTTTGCCTCGATGCGGCGGATGCCGGCAGCCACGCTGCTTTCGCTGATGATCTTGAAGAATCCGATGCGACCTGTGCTCGTGGTATGAATACCACCACAGAGCTCACACGAAGGACCAAAGCGCATGACGCGCACCTTGTCGCCGTACTTCTCGCCGAAGAGGGCAATGGCACCCAGCTTCTTGGCCTCGTCCATAGGCATGTCGCGATGCTCGTCGCGAGGAAGATCCTGACGGATCATATCGTTCACCATGCGCTCCACATCGCGCAGCTGCTCGTCGCTCACCTTCTCGAAGTGTGAGAAGTCGAAGCGCAGCGTGTTAGGACTGACAAACGAGCCCTTCTGCTCCACGTGGTCGCCCAGCACTTGCTTCAGGGCATAGTCGAGCAGGTGCGTAGCCGTGTGGTTGGCAGCCGAGGCATCGCGCTTGTCGATGTCGACGCAGGCCATGAACTCGGCCGAAGCGTCCTGGGGCAGCTTCTTCACGATGTGCACCGTCTGGTTGTTCTCGCGCTTCGAATCAATCACGTCGATGGTCTCATTCTCAGACACGAGCACGCCCTGGTCGCCTACCTGGCCACCCATCTCTCCATAGAACGGCGTATAGTCGAGCACGAGCTCGTAGAACTCGTTTTTCTTCTGCGTCACCTTCCTGTAGCGCAGGATGTGGCAGGTGTATTCTGTGTAGTCGTAGCCCACGAACTGCTGCTCACCAGCTGCCAGCTCCACCCAGTCGCTGTTCTCCACCTGGGCGGCATTGCGGGCGCGCTCCTTCTGCTTCTGCATCTCGACATTGAACTGCTCCTCGTTCACCGTGAAGCCATTCTCGCGACAGATGAGCTCCGTCAGGTCGAGAGGGAAGCCGTAGGTATCAAACAGGCGGAAAGCCTGCTCGCCATCCAATTCCAGTTGAGAGTTTGCAGCCGCTTTCTCTCTTACTTCATTCATTGCCTTGTCGAGCAGCGAGATACCCTTGTCCAGCGTGCGCAGGAAGGCGTCTTCCTCCTCCTTCATCACGCGTCCGATCAGTGTCTGCTGGGCCTTCAGCTCAGGGAAGGCGTCGCCCATCTCCTCGACGAGCGTGGGCAGCAGCTTATAGAGGAAGGCCTCTTTCTGTCCGAGGAACGTGTAGGCATAGCGTACGGCTCGACGCAGGATGCGACGGATGACGTAGCCGGCTTTAGCGTTCGACGGCAGCTGACCGTCGGCAATCGAGAACGCCACAGCCCTCAGGTGGTCGGCGCAGACGCGCATGGCGACGTTTATTTCGTTTTGCTGCTTCTTTTCTATAGTATCTATAGCGCCAGTAGCCTGCTCCTCTTCGAAGGTGGTGTACTTCAGGCCAGTGATCTGCTGCTCGGCCTTGATGATGGGCTGGAACACGTCAGTATCGTAGTTCGAGTGCTTGCCCTGCATCATGCGCACCAGGCGCTCGAAGCCCATGCCAGTGTCGATGACGTTCATAGAGAGCTTCTCCAGCGTGCCGTCGGCCTTGCGGTTGAACTGCATGAACACCAGGTTCCATATCTCGATCACCTGCGGATCGTCCTTGTTCACCAGCTCACGGCCAGTCTTGCCGCTGGCAGCACGCTGCTCAGGAGTGCGCGAGTCGACGTGAATCTCAGAACAGGGACCACAGGGACCTGTGTCGCCCATCTCCCAGAAGTTGTCGTGCTTGTTGCCGTTGATGATGTGATCCTCAGGCACGTGCTTGGCCCAGTACTTGGCGGCCTCGTCGTCGCGAGGGATATTCTCCTCAGGCGAGCCCTCGAACACGGTGACGTACAGGTCCTCAGGGTTCAGCTTCAGCACATCCACCAGGTACTCCCAGGCCATGTCGATGGCGCCCTCCTTGAAGTAGTCGCCAAACGACCAGTTGCCCAGCATCTCGAACATGGTGTGGTGGTACGTGTCGTGGCCCACCTCCTCCAGGTCGTTGTGCTTGCCGCTCACGCGCAGGCACTTCTGGGTGTCGGCACGGCGGCGAGGCTCTGGGTCGCGCGTACCTAATATAATGTCCTTCCACTGGTTCATGCCGGCGTTGGTGAACATCAGCGTCGGATCGTCCTTGATTACCATCGGAGCCGAGGGGACGATGGCGTGTCCTTTCGACTCAAAATACTGTTTGAACGAGTCGCGGATTTCTTTTGCAGTCATCATGTGAGTTTGCGATTTGACTATTTTCGATTTACTATTTTCAATTTGGGGTGCAAAGTTACGAAAATAATCCATGCCGACCAACACTTCTTAAGATTATTTACAATAATTTGAAAAAATGCGCTTCTTTTGACGTTCTTTCCTTTTTTTTTCGTACTTTTGTACCCTCAAACAGAAACTGAAAGTGATGAGAGATGCCTTATATGCACTGGCGACCGTCATGCTGCTGACAGGTTGCTTCAAGGACGAGCCTCTGAATGCCGAGTGCGACATCCTCGAGGCGATGGTCGCCGTAGACCATCCAGGGCAGGTGTTCTTCCACGAGAGCGACACCCTGGTGCACGTCAACTCCGACGTGAGCACGATCCAGTTTGTCGTGCGACGTTCGGCCGACCTCACTAGGCTGGCGCCCCGCTTTGTGCTCACTGAGGGGGCTACCATCAGCCCTGCCAGCGGATCGGCCCACGACTTCAGCCAAGGGCCTGTGAGCTATGTCGTCACGTCGCAGGACGG
>JAEEGK010031967.1_pt1 | contig 10333 bp, 7 predicted proteins | sample 8958771 | NCBI WGS metagenome assembly JAEEGK01 (sample SAMN16246547, study PRJNA631951) | gut metagenome | biome: gut microbiome; feature: rumen; material: SC-attached | host: Bos | place: Iran: Karaj | collected 2018-10 | reverse complement strand
TTTTTAATATTTTTTTTATATAATTATTATTTAAAAATGTCTAATTTTCAAGATTCAAATTCAAAAAATTCAAACAATAAAAAAGAATCCCATCTAAAAAACATAGAAACCCAAAAATTTTTAAATAAAAAACGTCAAATGGAAATAATTCAAAAAAATTATTTAATTCGAAGAATATTAACACCAAACATCGATCAAAAAAACGAATATGAAAAAATAGGAAATTTTTATTATTTATTAAACAGTTTGAATTGGGAAAATTATGATTCAAAAATTCCTTTTTTAGACAATTTTCGAGAATCAAGTTTTTGGTTTTTTATTAATAGTCAATATTTTCCTTACGTTAGTAATGAATTAATCGAAAAAAAAAATTTATTTTATGATGTAATTAAAAAATATTTCATTGAAAGACAAAGCAATTCTAATTTAATAATTAAAAAAAATTCACCTGAAAATAAAAAAACCAAATTTTTTAATGAAATTTCACATAATATTTTTATTAATAATAATAAAAATATTCAAATCGAAGAAGAATTAAATAATATTCAAAATTTATATAATAAAATTTCTAAAATTAATCAAAATAAAATTATTCAAAATTTACAAAAAAAATTCATTTTAACAAACAATTTCGATTTTAATATTAATATTAAAGATGAATATTTATTAATGGACATGGAATTTCATTCAAAAGCAATACAAAAATTTATTGATTGCATAAAAACTCAAAATGATTTTAAAATTTATTCAGATAATAATAATTTCAGCTTAAAAAATATTATCGATCCAGACGATGTTTTATGTAAAATTTGTAATGATGGTGACTATCAAGAAGATAATTTAATTGTCTATTGCTCTCAATGTCAAATCACTGTACATCAAAATTGCTATGGAATTCCAATCATTCCAAAAGATGATTGGACATGTCAAATGTGTTTAAATAAAAATAAAAATATCGAATGCATTCTATGTCCTTGCAAAGGAGGAGCAATGAAAATGACTTTATTAAAAAAATCTAATGTTTTGTATAAAAATTTCCTCAATTATAGAAACGAAGATAATTTAAATAAAAAAATTTTCAATGGAAATGATTCAGATGATTCATTAAATAATAATTCTAATAGTGTGACTAATAGTAATACAAATACGAATAGTTCAAATAACAATAATTCTTCAAATAATAATAATAATAATTCAAATAATAATAATAATGAACATTGTTGGGTTCATATGTCATGTGCTTTATGGATTCCGGAAGTAGAAATTTTAAACTACGAAAGCAAAGACAAAATAAAAATAGACAACATTAATAAAAAACGCTACAACGAATTATGTGAAATATGTTTAAAAAATAATTATGGTCCAACAGTAAAATGTGAAAAATGTAACATTAGATTTCATGTTGAATGTGCGAGAATAAATAATTTTCAATTAGACATTACAGAAAATAATATGTTAGAAAATAAATTTCACATTTATTGTCAAAAACATGCTCCTCATAAATTAGTAAAAAAACTCGAATTAAACAAACAAAGAGCAAAAGATGACATAATTCAATTTAGTAAAATAATAGAAAAAAACATAATAAATTTCAATAGAAATCATAAAGATTCTCAATTAAGTGTTTATAATAAAATAGGAAAAAGTGAAAATATAAATATTAATATAAAACTTTCAAATTCAGAAAAAAAAATGTTTATGGATTCTATTAGAAATTTAGAAAAAGAAGTTTGCGAATTGACTGTTTATTTAAATAAAGATTTTGAAATAATTGATAATAATAATAATAATAAAAAATTGTCTTACATTGACATTGGACAACCTTTTAAATTTCCTTGGTATTTAATAAGAGATTCAGAAACGTATTTAAATGGAATGAAACCAAAAGAAATTTTTAGATATTTTAAAAGCATTTGTTTTAATGAAGAAGAATATAATAAAATTATACATAAAATGAATAAAAATCAAATTATTCAATTAAGAAAAGAAAAAAATAAAATCAAACAAAAATTGTATTGTTATTGTAAAAATAATAATGATAAAAATAAAATTTGGATTGAATGTAATATGAAAGAAAAATGTATTAATAATGGATGGTATCATCAAGAATGTTTGAATGAATTGAATAATTTCAGTGAAGAATTTATTGAAAATTGTATTGATGTTTATTATTGTCCTGAATGTAGAAAAAAATACAATTTAAATTGTAATTTACCAACATTAGAAGATGAAATAAAATTCAAAGAAAAAATTAAAAATTTAAATTAAATTATAAAATAATTAAATCAATGTAATTATATTTAATTTATAATAATAAAAATTATAAATAAAATTCAAAAAAAATTTTAATTTAAAATATAAATTAAATAATTAATTTCAATTTAATTAAAATATAACTCAAAATTAATAAACAAAAATGTTGGAAGGAAATAAAGTAGATTACGTTCAATACATGGGATTTAAATCATACAGGTAAAATTATATTATTAACATATAAATTAGAGACAAACAAGTCGCAACAAAAAAACCAGGAACAGACGATTTTTATTGCAAAGACGTTTATAAAGAAATCGCCGATTATAAACCAAGAAAAATCGAATATTTCGATGATAAAATTCGATGGGATTCAATTTACATGACAGATTATATAAAAAACCTAAAAGAAGAATCATACACAAAACCAAGAGACCAAACATTAAAACTCGATTTGGCAAAATACGAATATTCCGAAAGTCCAACTTGTATAGAAATGATAACAAACAAAGCAATAAGAAAAAACGAGCCTTATATTCGTGAAAAATTGTATAAATTTATTTAATTTTATATTTTATAGCGAAGAAGAAACAAAAGGAAATCATAGAAAAACCGCTTTTGGCCATTGGGAAAGTGTTTATGATCATAATAACAACGTAAATGAGGAAATGAAAAAAGCATATAATTTTAAACCATCTTCAATAGATGATCATTTCAAACCTAGATATCATAGATATCATACTGCGCTTTATAGAACAGAAGGTAATCAATATCATGGTCTTTATGGAGATGATGTGTTTGAGAAGTTCTTTTTACATAACCAACCTAAAATTCATAGTAGTAATTATAAAGTTGGTCTTGGAACTACAAAGCCAACAACTGCGTTTAATCCTGGTTATGGAGGATTCATTCCTGTGAATAGATTTGAATATTATCAAGATAGAATGAAAGATCCTTATTTCTCTGTTAATAAAGCTAATCATTTACTTAATTTCCATGTTAGAATTCCGAATTATGATGGATTTTTACCTTCGAGTGTGGCTAATATGAAAGGAAATACGAGACCATTTTGTCTTTCTACTGAAGGAGAAACTTTCAATTAAATATTTATTATTTATATTTTTATGTTTGATAAATATTGTTATTAAGAAATTTTTTTAAAAAATAATAATAATTTTTTTTTTTTTGAAAATATTTTTTTAAATATTATTTAATAATTTTTTTTTTTATATTAAAAATTAACATATTTTAAATTTTATTTATATTATAATTATTATTATTTATATTTAAATTAATATTGTTATTATTATTTTTATCATTTTTTAAATCAGTTAATAATAATCTTTGATTATTTTTAAAATTTTTTCCAAATATTTTTTCAAATAATAAATTTATAATTTTCTCAACTTTTAAATTTATTTTAAGATTTGTGTTTTGATCTAATAAATTTTTAATTTTTTTAAGATTTTCTAAAGAACAATCTTCAAATTTATTAATAATTAAATAATTTAAAGTTTTAAATTTTAAAATTTCATCTAAAAAATTTCCAATTTTTTTATAATTAATTAAATTTAATGATTTTAACATAAAATTTTCATTAATTTTAATATGAAAATCATTTTCATTATTTAAATTTTTATATTTTAACGTTAAATTATTAATTTTTGGATTATTTTTTAACAATTTTTCTAAATTTAAATTTTCTGAATGATAAATTTTTAATTTTTCTAAATTTTTTAATTTTAAATTTTTACACAAAATTTCATTTTTTTCATTATTTAAAACAACATTTAAAATTAAATTATTTAAATTATTTAAAGAATTTAATAAATCAACAATTTTTATAAAATTTTCATTTTTTAATTTAATATTCAAAAAAATCAAATTTTTATTATTTTTAATAATATTTTCAATAAATTTAAAAGGCAATTCAACTTTAATAATTAATGAAATTAAATTACATAAATTTTCAGGAAAAAAATTATTTTTTTCATTAAATTTAATATTTTTTTTTTTTGATGAAATTATTAATTTCGTTAATTTTGAATAAAATTTTTTAGAATCTTTTTCATTTTTTTGAAAAAAATTAAAATAATTTAAAATTGAATAAAAATTAGTTAAATCTAAATATAAAAAATATTCATTTGAAAAATTAAAAAAATACTTTAAAAAAATGTTTGTTAAATAAACAGGAAATTTATTATTAAATTTAATTTTTAAACAAACATTTTTTGATTTGTATAATTTTTTTGTTATTTTTATTTGTTTTTTTTCATAAAATAATAAACATAATTTTTTCTTATTTTTATTCACAATAAATTTCTCAAAATAATTAAAAATTTGTTCTAAATTTTTTAATCCTCGATTTGAAATGTCTTCAAAAAAATTAATTTTTCCTTTTTTTAAAAAATACATAAAATTAAATTCATTAAATTTTTTTAATAAATAATTTCTACTAAAAATAATTTCTTCAATTTGTTTCAATTGAAATAAATTTTTTAAAAAAGTTTGATTTTCAATATTTTCTAATAAAATTAAAGAATTTATGTTTTTATTTTTTTCAATTTCGTTTATTTTATTATTTGTAAAATTAATATTTTTTTCATCTATTGAAATTCCAATTTTGTTGTTAATATTTTTTATTATGTCAAAAATGTAATAAAAATTTAATGATTTTAAATAAAAACTTAAAAAATTTTTTTCTTTTACGAAAATATTTAAAATTTCAATTAAAATGTTTTTTATTTCTTCATAATTTATGTTTTTTGAAATAATAAAATCACCATCGAAATAAAAATTTTCTAATTTTTCATAAAATTTTGAAGAAAACATGTAAAATTCTTTTTTTATTTGAAATTCTTGTTGATATTTTTTTGAATGTTTTAATATTTCTAATTTCTTTTTAAATGGAAAAAATGATAATATTATTTTTTTTATTAAAGAATGTTTAATTTTTTGCATTTTCATTTGAAAAGAAAGTTTTTTTTTATAATTTTTTTTAATAATTTATTTATATTTTATTAATAATAATTTTAACTATTATTTAAAAATAATTTTTTATTTATTTTTTAATAAAAAATTTAATAAAAAATTTTAATAATTATTAATATTAATATTTAAATAAAATAATTTACAAATTTTATTAAAAAATTATTTAATAAATAAATTTCTAAAATCTAAATTAGAATCTTCTAAATAATTATCAAAATCAATAATATCATTTTGTAAATTTTTTTTAACATAATTTTTAATTTTTTGAAAATCTTCTTCATTTTCATTATAATTTCCAATAAAATCAAACGATCCTTTTTCATTAAAATTAAACATTTTAAATTCAATTTCATCTTTTCTTTTTCCATTCAATTCTTCACTTTTATCTTTCGAATAAATTTCAAAAAAAATCGGTTTAATTTTTTTATTTTTCATCATCAATTCACAAACATGAAAAGACAAATTAGAAATTTCCGCTTCTGTTTTATTTTGATTTATAATTAAATTCTCATAAAATCCAATTATTTTTAAATTCTCCTCATTTTTAAACAAATCTTCAATCATTTTAATAGCTAATTCAAAATTCGGAGCGAAAATTTTATTATGACTCAAAGGAATTGCATCATAAATTTTATTTTCTTTTCCTAATAAAATTCCATAGCAATCGCTCGATGTGTATTTAATTAAATGAAGCATAATTTTTGAATATGCTTTTGAATCAATTGAAATAGACATTAAAAATTAAAAATAAATTTTTAATAAAATTAATAATAAATTATTAAAATTATTAAGAAATAAAATTCAAATGAATTTTAAGAAAAATGTAGAAAAAAAAATTTATAAAAAATTTTTTAAAACTTATGTTTTAAAAACTAACATTTTATACAAAAAATTCGTTATTGAAAATTTAATATCAACTAAAGAATGTCACAAAGTCGCTTGTTTAAAAGATTGTATGATTTATGATTACATCGATGAATTTTTAAAACGTTATTATAAAAAAAATGAATCTAAAAATCACATTCCAAAATTCGTAAATTATTATAAAAATTATTTAAATTTCTTTTGTAAACCAACTTTTAGTAGCATTACATTTAATAATATCATTCAAAACAACGGCGAAAAAAAAGCAGAAATTTATTATAATAATAATTACGGAAATAAAAATAAAAATAAAAAAGAAGAAAATAAAAAATATAAAAATATTTTTTCAGAATCAATTAAAGAAAGTATTAATGACATTTCTTTATTTAATGAAAATGATAATAACAAAACAATCAATTTAAATAATAGTAATTTTAGTCGATATTTAAAAAAAAACAATAATCAAATTTTTGATGAAAGTGAATCAAATTCAATTTATAATTTATTAATGAATTTAAACAATAAAAAAAACATAAAAACAGAAAGATTAAGTTTAAATAAACGATTTTTAAATAATTTTAATAATAATAATAACATAATCGCAATTGATAAAATTCCAGATGAAATAAACACACATTCATCAAGAAAAAACACATTTTATAATTCTAATTCAAAAATTTCAAACGTTAGTAATTCACACACAAACAATAATAATAATAATCACATTCACATTATTGCGGAAAATAAAAAAAACAAAAGTCGAAATGTTAATAATAATATTTTATTCAAAATGAACACAAACAACATTGAAATTAATAAAAATCCTCTTTTCATTAGTCAACCACATTTAATTTACACAATCACGCAAAATAATAATTTATTTTCAGCAAATTTAAATAAAAACAAAATCAAAATTAAAGCGCAAAATAAAAAAATTAATTCAATTTCTCCGCCGAAAATTATTAATGAAAATATTAATTCACATCGAAGAAGCAATTCTAATTTAATTAAATTAAAAGAAACTAAATTAAATAAAGAAAATAATAAAAAAATTAATAATTTTAATAATGTTAATAATATTATTACTTCGTTTAATAATTTTGAAATGCAACAAAAAATTCTTAATAATGGAAAAAAAATAGTAAAAAATAATATTAATTTTACTAAAACTTTTTCGCCGAATAAATTTTCTTCTAATTCTTCTATTAATGCGAATACAATGTCAAATTTTAATTCAAATAGAAAAAAAAATTTTAAATTAACACAAAATAAAATTCATTTAAAATTGTCTTCGAATAATAAATTAACAAAAGTTATTAAATTAAATTATAAATAGTGTGTTTATTTAAAATATAAATTTATTATTTTAATTAAAATAATATTAATTTATTTATTATTTTTAATTAATAAAAAATAATTTTTATTTAAAAATTTTATTTTTATTAATAAAAAAATAATTAATTTTTATTAAAATTAATCTCGAATAAAATTAATAAATTTTGATTGGTTAATTTTCAAAATCGAGAATAAAAAATTCAATTTTTGATTGGACAATTTAATTAATTTTTAATATAAAATCAAAAAAAAAAAAAAAAAAACAAACAAACAAAAAAACAAAATGGATAGCAAAAAAAAATGTGAAAATGGCTGCGAATGTGGTTGTGCTGAAAAAAAATATTGCGTATGTGAAAATTGTAATTGCAAATGCCCAAAATTTAAACCATGTGAAAATGGTTGTAAATGTGGCTGTTCAGAAAAAAAATTTTGTTTATGTGAAAAATGTGATTGCAAATGTCCAAAAAAAATTGAATAAATTAATAAATTATTTACATTATTAAATAATATTAAATTTAATTTAATTTGTTGTTCTTTTATCATTCATATTTATCATTGAAACATTTTTTGAATTTGATAATTTTAAATAAGAATTTGCAATTTCATTTTTTTTTCTTGAACCAATGAATAAAATTATCATAATAAATATTATAAAAATAAAAGAAATTGTCCAAAAAATAATTACAATTTTATCATTTTTAAATTTTAAATATTGACAACCTTCATTAATTGAATTATCTTTTTTTAAATCTATTTTATAAATTCCATAATAAGAAACTTTATTTTCATTAGTTTTTTTATTTTGATCAATAAAATTTCCAAAATTATTTTCTAAAAAAAATAAGTATTTATTATGAATAAACAAGCTATTTATAATTTTATATAGATTTTCATTATTATTTTTAATTTCAATTTCATCATTTTCAACAGAAATTTTTTTTAAATTATCTGAACTTATTTCAGTTATTTTATTTTTTATATTATAAGAAATAAAAATATCATATGAATATTTACCACCAAAATACAAATTTCCTTTCGAACTTAAAATAAAACTATTCGTAGGATTTTGAATATTATTTTCTTCAACAATTTCATCAATAATTTCTTCATTTTTTTCAATGCATTTAAAAATATCTTCAATTTTTATGCTATAAATGGTTTTAAAAAAAAAAGATGAAATAAATAAATGTTTATAATCACAACTTAAACCTAAATTTTTTATTTCAAAAAAATTAAAAAAAGGTTTCAATTGAGCCAAAAAATAATTGTCTCTTATTTTATGAAATTTAATTTTATCATCATAAATATTTTCAAATACAAATAAATTCAATTGAGGATGTGAATAATAACTATAAATTAAATAAATAATTTCATTTTTTGTATCAACAACGAAATTTAAATAAAAATAATCATCATTTTCATTTTCAAGATTAAAACGAATAAATTTTTTAATTTTTTTTTCTTTATTATTATAAATTATTATTTTAGCATTTGTATTATTAATTTGATCTAAAAAATAAAAATTATCATTTTCATCAATTTCAAAACTAACGCAATTGCATAATTTTGAATCATTAGTACAATTAAAATCATCTTCAAAATCTAAAAATTTTTTAAATTTATTATTTTCTAAAATCGCAAATTTAAAAGGAGGATTTAATTTTTTTCCATAATAATCATTAGGAAAACTTACATAAATTTTATCATTTTTATCAATTCTAATTTGTGAAGGAAAATAACTAAAAATTGAATTATTTGAATTTGAAGATTTTAAATTAAAAGTTTCATTTGAATTTGAATTCCATTCAAAAACTTTTTCAATTTTGTAATTTGAAATTATAATTTTTATAAAAAGAAAATAAAATAATTTTTTCATTTAAAATTTAATTAAATAAATTATTTTTTAATAATAATTTTATGGAATTAAATGAATTTGATTATGAACCTGATGATTTAGAAATTGAATCTATTGAAAAAAAATTAAATGAAGATGAAAAAGAAGAAAATAAAAAAAAAAAAGATGAAGATGATTTTGAAATTGAAAATGAATATAAATTCGAAAATGAACAAGATTTAAAAGACATTAAAGATAATGAAGAAGATTCTATTGAAAAGTTAATGAATAATTCTAAAAAAGAAGAAGATGAAATTGAAAATTTATTAGTTATTTCTAATAATAATAATAATAATAAAATTAATGAAAATAATAAAATTACTATAAATGAAAATTATTCAATAAATAATCAAAATAATAATAATTCCAATCTTAAATATTTAAATAATGAACAAACAAATTATATTTATGATGATAGTAATAATTATAATAATAATCTTAATAATAATAATTTTAATAATAATAATAAAATAAAACAAAATTTTATTAATAAAAATTATAATGAAACCTTTGAAAAAAATAATGAATTAAATTCAAATTCAATATTAAATAATTTAAATTCAAATAATAATAATATTAATGAAAATAATCCAAATGAAAATAATTTTAATAACTTTACAAATGAAAATAATAATAATAATATTAATAATGAAAATAATGATATTATTCAAAAAAATAATTCTTCCTCATTAACCAATCCATCTCAAAAAAAAACCGAACAAATCAAAACAAAAATTCAAATAGAAAAAGAAGAAATTCCATCATTCAATAATAATAATAATAATAATAATAATAATAATAATAATAATAATAATAATAATAATAATAATAATAATAATAATAATAATAATAATAATAATAATAATAATAATAATAATAATAATAATAATTCTCTTTATTCAAATCCATTCATCGAAAAAAACCAACTAATAGAAATAAATTACTACGTATTAAAAGAAAACCTCGAAAAAGAGCTTTCAAAAAACGAATTTGATT
>JAEEGK010031961.1_pt1 | contig 10334 bp, 4 predicted proteins | sample 8958771 | NCBI WGS metagenome assembly JAEEGK01 (sample SAMN16246547, study PRJNA631951) | gut metagenome | biome: gut microbiome; feature: rumen; material: SC-attached | host: Bos | place: Iran: Karaj | collected 2018-10 | reverse complement strand
CAATTAATGAATATTTTAAGTAATGAATTACCTAATGATGCTTTTTGTTTAATTGGTTTAATTGATACTGATTTATATATTGAATCTATTAATAAAAATGGGAAAAATATATTTAAACCTACTTTTGGATCTAAAAATATTTCAAAAAGAACTTCTATTTTTTCTTTTGCTAGATATGATCCTTTATTCAATAAAGATAAAAAAGATATTTCAAAAAGTCAAAAAATGAAAATTTATGTTTTAATTTTAAAAAGAGTTTGTAAAGCTATTATTAAAGAAATTTGTCATATGTTTGGAATGAAAAATTGTGTTTTTTTTTCTTGTGTTATGAATGGACATAATTCTTTAAATGAATTTGATAATAAACCTATTGAACTTTGTCCTATTTGTTTAAGGAAATTAATTACTAATATTAATTCTAAAGGAAAAGATATTTCTAATTCAAGAATGAAAAATGCTACTGTTGTTTTTGATAGATTTACTAAATTAAGAGATGTTTTACAAGAAAATTTTTATGGAAGCTTTGAAAACGAAGTTAATTGGTTAAATGCTAGAATTGATTATTTAAAAAATGAAATGTAATTTTTTTGTTTATTTTTTGATTTTTTTTTATTTAATTTTTTTGGGAATTAATGATTCATTTAAATATTAATTTATTTAAAAGTATATTTATTATTTATTTAAGAAAAAAAAGAATGAATTCTAATAAAAGCAATTTAGAAGAAGAAATCAAAATTTCATCAGAAAAAGATAATTTAAATAATAATAATAATTTGCTATTAAATTTCCCAGATTTAGAAATGAATACAGAATTTGATGAAAATTTATATTTCACTCATTTTTTTAATACATTTCAACATTTAGAATTTGAAAATTTAACTTCAGAATCAAATCCTTTTTTAATAGAAAAAGAGTTTAATTACGGTTATTTCGAAGAAATAAAATTAATAAAAGAACCAATTAAATTATCAGTAAATGCAGTAACAGGTCATATCAAAAAATTTAGTAATTGTCAAGATAAGGCTTTTAAAAAAAACTTTATAGATAATATTCAAATATATTCTGATTCAATTGGAATAGAAAACACAAATAATCTATTAATTCCTGCTTTAGCAAGAATAGTAGATGAGACTTTAGATTTAAAAATAAGATTTTTAAAAAGTTTAATTCCCTTTAATGATTCTTTATTATCAAATGGTGATTTAGGTTATAATATATTAAAGAATAATATTATGAATATTATAGATGAATTATATCATCCAAGAACTTTTGAAATTGAAGATGAAGAAATGAATAATTTATTATTTGAAAATTTATTAAAAGTTTCTAAAGCTATTCTTCCAAAAGATAAAGGAAAAGATGATATGATTTTAAAACTAATTTTATCTTTTACTAGTGATTTAGACAATAGTTCAAAACATACTGATTTATGTATTAAATTAATAAAAAATTTATGTGAAGATTTTGGGGAAAAATACAGTGAAAATTATTTATTACCTCAATTAAATTTTTTTGCTGATGATAAAAGGGATAACATAAGAAAAAATGTATTATTGGCTCTACCAAATTTATGTGAAATTATATCATCTGAATCAATTAAAACAACAGTTTATAATATAATTAAGAAATTAAGTAATGATTTATTTTGGCAAATTAGAAAATGTTGTATTGAAATAATACCAAGTGTTTTAAAATCATTTAAAGAAAAAAGTGTTCATAATTTAAATTTAGTTATTTCAGGAACAAATGCAAAACCATTTTTAGAAATAATAGAAAAATTAATTTCTGATAATCAAAAATATGTAAGAAACACAATAATAAAAAAAATAGGAGAAATAATATGTCATTTAGATAGAGATGAATTATCATTAAAATTATTTGATTTTTATAAAGATACAATAGATGAATATTATGCAAATAAAAAGCAATTAATTGAAATTTCTCAAAATGAAAATTCAAAAAAAGAAATAAATACAAAATCTTTTGGAATTGAAGAAATATTATATGATTACACGTATAATTTTCCAGCAGTTCTTTTTTGTTATGGTTCATCTTTTTGGCCAAAATTAAGAAATTTATATTTAAATTTATGTAATGAAAAAAATCCTAAAATTAGAAGAAGTATTATTTCTTCTTTTCATGAAGTTTCTACTATTTTAGGGAAAGAATTAACTGAAAATGAATTACTTATTATTTATGATAAATTTTTAGAAAGTGATGAAAAAACAGAAAGAAATTTAGCTTTGAGAAATTTACCTAAAATTTTAAGTAATGTTAATAAAGAAACTAAAGAAAAATATTATAAATATTTTGAAGCTGTTTCTATTTTTCAAAATAATAATGGAAATAAAGTTAGAAATTTTAATTTTATTAATTGGAAAAATAAATTAGATGTTGCTGAAAGTATTTTATGTTATTATAATTTATATGAAAATGAAGTTATTTATCATTCTATTTTTCCTCAATGTATAACTTTTTGTTTGGATTCAATTTATCAAGTTAGAAAAGTTGCTTCTAAAGTTTTAGGTTCTTTAATTGTTTATTTATATAATGAAAATTATCAAAAAGAAAAAATTATTCAATTAATTGAAACTTTTTCTTATCATAAAAAATTTCAAAATAGAATTACTTTTGTTAAAATGTGTAAAATTTTTCTAATGAATTATCATATTTATACTGAAATTATTAAAAATATATTAATCAAATTGTCAAATGATAAAATAAATAATGTTAGAATTGCTATTTGTAAAATGTTAAAAAAATGTATTCTTAATGATAAATGCCCTTGTAATAATGATGAAACACTTTATGAAATTTGCAAAAAATTATATGATAAAAAATCAAAATCAATAGTTAATATTTTTCAAGAAGTTACTAAAATAAAATTTGATAGTTTAGAAGATAATGAAAATAAATTCACAGAAACTTTTTCTGGAGATTTAAAATTTATTGAAAAAGAATTTAATATAGATATTAATACAATTTAAAAGATGTATTTAAATTAATAGATTAAAGTTAATAAAAAGATTTTTCAATTCAAATTATATATAATTTATTTTTTTAAATTAAACTTAAATAAAAAATAAAAGAAAAAACAAGATTTCTTCAAATTAAACATCTTTTAAAAAATAAATCAATATTTTTACAAGACTTTAATTCAATTGTAAAGAAAATGTTTTAAAAAATAATCAAATTTAAAAATGAGAATAAAAATAGTATTTAGAAAGACATAATATATATTATTATCGGGTTTTATAAATCAATAATTTTTTTCCATCATATTTCATCATTTAATATATAATAATTTCAATTTTTTTAAAACACTTTTTCATCAACAAATCCTAAATTTATTTTTCTAAAAGATTTTAGCTGATAAAATTTAAATTAAATATTTTCAAGATATTTTTTTTGAAAATATAATATTTAATTACTTTATAATATTAAAAAATAATATCTTTTATTCTTTTTATCAAATTTATAAATTTTTTAAATAAAATTCTTTATCTACTTTTCTTTTAATTAAAAAAATATAATTAAAATTTTAATATTTTTCCAAGAGAATATACTTAACATATTAAATAAATTTAATATGTTAATTTTTTAAACAATTTCACCTTTATCATTAACAAAATTCATTAAATAATTTCTAAAATCCAACATAGCATTTTTCAACAAATCTCTTTCTTTAACAGTATAATTATATTTTTTTTCAACATTTTGAAATTCTGATAAAATTTTATTTTTAAATTCCTCATATTCTTTTTCTTTTAATTCTCCTAATTTTTTATTATCTTCATCTTTTTGAATTAATTCATTTTTATCTTTAATTAATTGAGAAATTTGCATAAGAGAACCATTATATTTAACTTCAAGTTCATTTTTTAATTTAGATAAATTATCTTTAACTTCTTTTGAAGAATTAGCATATTGACTTAAATTATCAATTTCATATTGCATTTCATTCATTAAAAAACTATATCTTTTTATTCTTGCATTTAAGGCTAAATTTACTATATCTAATTCTTTTAATTCTTTTAAACTTTCAAAACAACTGAAAAAAAGCAGTGAAAATTCTTCGATAAAATATTGTAAGAATTTAGTATAACTTTGTTTATCTAATTTAGCATTTAAAAAGTAATCAATTAAAACTTTTATTTCTTCAGGATTATTAAATTCAAATTTAATATTAATTGTATCATCACCATTTAAAGCTTCTATAACAGTTTTATCATATTCATTTAAATTTACAATTTCTTCTTTTGGAAAAGCAATTATTCTGGCATTTAATTCATTTATATAATTTTTTTCTTTTAATATTTTATTTATCTCATCCATTTCATCATCTTCTTTAATAACACTTAAAAAAGATTGTAATAAATTTTTAGTTTTTGGATTAATATTTTCATCATGTTTTTCTCTTAAAGGTTTTCTTATAATATTTTCAATAAAAAGAAGAGAATGAGTTAAACTATATCTCAATTTATTTCCTGGTATTACATGGTTTTGAGAATATTTTTTAATTAAATTATACATATCTTCATTATCAATTTTTAATGTTTTTGCTAAATCTTGACTTGTTAATTGAGTTATTATTTTTTCTTTGTTTTTTATTTGTTTTTCTATATATTTACATTTAAATTTATAATAAAAGTCTTGATGTAATGTTTTATTTATTGAAAATAATGAAAATGAATAATCTTTTGGTAAATATGATAATATTTTTTCTATATTTTTTTCACTTTTAAATACTTCTTCAAAAGGAGAAATAAATTTCATACGTTTTATATTATTATTTAATTCTAAATTTTCTTTTTTTAAAATTTCTATTTCTTTTTTTAATTCTAATATTGTTTTATTTAAATTATCTATTTTTTCTTTTTCATTATTATTATTTTTTTTAATATCTTCTTTTAATCTTTCATTTTCTTCTTGTAAAATATTATTTTTTCCTTTTAAAATATGATTTTCATTTTCTAAAGAAGTTATTTTATCTTCTAAGTTTTTTTTATCTAAAATATCTTCATTTAGTTCATTATTATTTTCTAAAGTTTGAACTTCTTTTGAAAAAGTATTTGGATATTTTTCATTTTTTATTTGTTGCAATAATTTTATATGGGTATTTAATTGTTCAATTAAATAATTGTAATCACTAATATTTAAAGTTATATGACTTAAACTTTCTTTTTTTATTTCTAAAGTATTTAAATCATAATCATATTCTGAAGTTTCTTCTCCTTCTTCTTCTGAACTTTCATTATTTTTTTCTTCTTCTTTATTACTCATTTTTATTATTTTGATTTAAATGATTGAATAAAAAAAAATTTAATTGAGTGAATTAATAATAAATATTCAATAATTATTTATTTATTTTATTAATAGAAGATAGTGTAATTGTAAATTTATTAAGAAAAAACGAAAATAATAAAAAAATATATAAAGAAGTTTAATAAATAAGTTTAGACAAATTCAACTACTGATAAAATAATTCAATTTTTATATCAAAATTTATTCTAGCATAAATTTCTCATTAATAAATATAGATTAAAATTAAATAAAACTATAACCAAAATAAATTTTCTAATAAGATTTATACTTAAATTAATTATAACCTAAATTTACATTAAGAAAATCAATGATCAAAAAATGAAAATAAATATATTTTATCAAAATATATAAAAAATGGGTTGAAATTTCTTCTTTTAGTACAGTATCACATATACAGTTTAACCTTCTTCTTTTGAATAAGAAAATCCTTTTTTATTTATTAATTCTTCTTTTTCTTTTTTTACAGATTTTTCATCATCTTTTTCTTTTTTTTTATCAAGTATATCTTTAAAGAAATCTAAATAAAATAATTCAGGATTATTTAAATTAATTTGATTCCTTTCAATATTCTCATTTAAAGTTACTAATAAACTTTTTCTTCTTTTTGGAACCCCATTATCTGAAGTTTTTTTTTTATTATCTTTTTTAGTAATTGCTTTAGTTGCTTTTTGAGTTTCTTCATCTTTAGATAAATTTAAATTTCCAAATTTATTTGCCATTTGAAAAAAAGAAATACTTTGTCTTCTTTGCCTATTATTAATCATTAATTTTGAAAATTCATCTTTATTTTTTTCTTTGTTATTTTCTTTGCTTTCTTCTGAATCACTTGAAGAAGAAGAATTAGAATTACTACTAGAAGTTTTATCTGAACTTTTTTCTTCTTTTCCTTTTAAAATATCACTTATTTTTTTCCTAAGTTTAGAATCTTTAGAATATTTATAATCACTTAATTCATTTATATTTTCATATTCACTATTTAATGTAAAAGAAATTTCAGTTGAACAAATAGAACAATTTAAAATAGTATCATTATTATTATTATTATTATTATTATTATTTTTATCAAATAAAAAAGAAGAAGTTTTATAATGATTGAATTTTTTATAAGTCATATATTCTTTATTTATTCTTAATTTTAATTCCTTTGTTTTATTTCTTAAATATTGTTTATCTTCAACATTTAAATTTCCATTAAAGAAAATTTCATTAGGATAAATTTCATCATTAATATCTTCAGGAAGAAAAGGAGTTATATGATTTTCATTTTGAATGGTATTTTCATTTGAATAAATCTTTTTCGATGAATTATCATTGATTGAATCTATTATTTGTAAATTATGCCCTTTTTCTTCATTTGGAATATTAGATTCATCATCTTCTGATCTTTCACTAATATGTTGATTAATAGAAATTCTTTTATTTTTCATATTTTTTCTTCCTTTATTTAAAGTTGAATTACTTGAAGAAGAATTAGAAGAAGATTCATTAATTGTATTTAAATTTTGTTCCACTTGAAATTTACTTTTTTTTGTTGGATTTTTCAAATCATCTTTTTCTTGAGATGCTAAATTGTCTAATAAAGTACTATCATTTATATTAGTTATAGTAGGAATTGATTTTAATTCACATTCATTTAATTCCATTTGTTCAGAAATTTCAGAAGAATTTTGAAATGCTTTTGATTTTGAATTCTTTTCTTTATTTTTAGTTCCATGTGAATTCAGAAATATTTTTTTTACTTTATTCATTAATCTTTTTATTTGCTCATAATTAAATAATGATTTTTTACTTATTTGCTTCCAAATTACAGGAAAATTAGTTGAAATATCTAAAGCATTTTTTTTATTTAAAAAATATAATTCTGCTTTTTTGGTTTTTACTCTTACATTTAAAGGACTTTTTTGATTAAGAAACATTAATATATCACCAAAATGCTCATTTCTCCTTAATTCTAATATTTTATAATATTGACTGTCATCATCTATTAAATCACTTTTACTTTTTTTTCTTTTTCTTTTAAATTTAGCTAAAAATCTACGAAATCTTCTTCTTTTTTTTTTTTTTTTGTGGTTTATTTGAATATTCATTTTTTGAAAAAAGAGTTGCATTTGTTAAATTTTTTGCTGCTTCATCAGTCAAAAAATCTAAAGGAAGTTCTAAACTTAATCTTCCTCTTTTTATAAAAATTATATCTTCTACATAATCTCCTTCTTTAATTAATATGTCATTTCTTACTGATAATATTGGATGAAAATTTAAAATTACTTTAACAATAAAATCAATATTATCAAAATTTTTAAAAAATACAAAATTATTTATTATTGGTTTATACATTTCATAAATTAATATATTACTTAATCCAACTGGTAATGATTCAAATATAATTTTTTTATCTAATTTTTCAGAATCTTGTTTATATTTTAAATATCTAGAAATTTTATCATATAATTCATCAGGAAAACGAGGAACAGACAATTTAATACTATCTAAAATTTTAATTTTATTTTCAAATTCTTCATATCTTTCATGTAAAATTTTAACATAATTACTTACTGAAGTAATAATCCAAGAATAAGCAAAAATACCAACACATTCCATAAATAATCCAAAAATTTTTTCTTTTGGTGTTACACATGTTATATCACCATAACCTACAGTTGTTAAAGTTTCTATTGTATAATATATTGAAATTAAATATAATTTATGATATGACTCATCTTCATAACCATAATAAATTATCCAATTTGGGTAATCATTTCTTGCAATAAAAATATATAAATTTGATACTATATGTATTGATATTAAAAATCCTATTACATTAGAATATATTTTTAAATAATCACTAAAATGATTTATTTCATTTAAATAATTAGACATTACATCAAGGAATTTATTATTATATATAACTTTATATAACTTTACAATTCTTAAACAAATTAATAGATAATAATAATTATTATGATATAAAGGTGTAATCGTAAAAGCTTTTTGTCTACATCTAGTATCACCTATAGATAAAATAGTTTTAAAAGGAATTGATGCAATAATATCCCAAAAAAACCAATTATCCAAATAATTATAGGCAATGACTTTTAAATCAGTATTTAATATTTCATCAAAGTTATAAAAAGCAACAAAAAAAGATATAATAACATCACCAATATAAATAACATCAATAAATAATTCAATAATATTATCCCAAGTTAAAAATTTTTTCCTGCAATAAATTTCATTATTTCCTAAGAAATAAGGTATAAAAATAATATTAAAAGAAGAACAAATAAAAACTAAAAAGTCAAATAAAATAATATATATTGATTCTGGACTAATATAAAATAAATTCATTTGATCTTCAATAATTTCTTCATCATCTAAAGAATCATAAACATAACTTTTTTTTTGTAAATTTCTATATCTTTGTTCTTTAAATACTATATCATCATTTTCATCATCTTCAATTATTTCATTTTTTATTAATGAACTTTCAATTGGATTTATATTATCTTCAATTATAAATTTTTTATTGTCTTTAAATTTTAGTGGATTTTCTCCTATAAAACTATTTTTTATTTCTTTTTTTAAATCATTTAATTTTAAAACGCCATCATTTGTTATTCCTGTTTTTTTATACACTAATTCATTATTTTTATCGCTATCATAACCATCATCAACATTTTCAATTTTAATTTTGTATTGACTTTTTAATTTTGTACTTTTCATAGTTTTCTCGTTATTATATGATGATTCTGAAATTTGGCTTTTTCCTTTTTTATAAGTTTTAGAAATAATATAATTCATTTTTGAAATACTTTTATCATCATTTTCACTTTGATTTGAATTTTTACTTTTTTTACTTCTTCTACTTTTTTTATCATAATCTATATCTATTATTTTATTTTTAATTCCTAAAGTATGATAAGAATCATATTTTTTGAATCTATAATTTTCTTTTTTATTTGATTTATTAAAAGGTGAATTTAATTCTCCTAAATCTGAAAATTGAGTTGGACCAAAAATTTTATTTTTTTCAAAATATAAGTAATTATTATCAATTTTTAGCCTATTATTTCCAGTAGATTTTTTAGTTTTGAATTTTAAATAATTTTGGTTAGGAAGAAAAGGAATCAAATTTTTATTATTTAAATTCTCATTATTAATATCTTTCAATTTATCTTTCATTTCATCTTTTAAAACATTAACATAATCTTTTACTAAAGTTGCCGTTTGAGATAATTCCATTTTTTCATTGTATCTTTCTCTAAGTAAAGTTATTTCTTCTAAATTTAATTCATTTGTTAACATTTTCATTTCTTGTAAATTATCTTTATCAAAATTAAAGAGATCATTTTTATCTTTATCTGTTAATGTTGTTGTTCTTTTCATTTTGAATTATTTTTTGGAATTTATTTATGATAATACAATTAAAATTAAAAATGAAAATTCTAAATATGAATAATATTAGAAAAAAATAATTTTTTTATTATCTTATATTAATTAAAATGGAATGAAGGGAATTTTTATTTAAAATATTTGTAAAATTAGTTACCATTCATAAATTAATTATATGGATTTTTAATATATATATTAATATCAATGCAATTTACATCTTTTAATATAATTTAATTACAATATAACAAATTATAGAATTAATTTTTTTTTAATTTATATTTTTTAAATTTTTAAAACAATTTATATAATTATGAATAATTATCAAGTAATTAAAAACATTATTTTTCATCTATTATAATAAAATATAGTAATAAATAAAACTTTGAAAAAAATTGTCTTTCCTCGAAATCACTTCAAAAGTTAAAAATTTTAATATTTCAATGATTAAAGAATATTTTTTTTCAATTTAAAAATGTAATTTAATTGAATATTTTTTATATTTAATTTTTTCAAAAGAATATTACGATGCGTTAAAAAATTAATAATAATTAATTCTATATTTAATTGGGGATTGGGGATTGGGGATTGGGGATTGGGGATTGGGCCCAATCCCCAATCCC
>JAEEGK010031960.1_pt1 | contig 10335 bp, 8 predicted proteins | sample 8958771 | NCBI WGS metagenome assembly JAEEGK01 (sample SAMN16246547, study PRJNA631951) | gut metagenome | biome: gut microbiome; feature: rumen; material: SC-attached | host: Bos | place: Iran: Karaj | collected 2018-10 | reverse complement strand
TTTTATTTTCTTTATAATTTGGATCATCTTTTTTACGATTACCTTCATAAATTGTTTTAACATCAAATTTGCCTAACGCTCTTTTTGAATCATTATCCAATTTGAATGATGCTTTTACATCTCCCCAGGAATATTCTTTTACACCTTCATCTTTATATTCAGAGTTTTCTTTATGACCTAATTTATAAGTGATTAAAAAATCATCTGCATCATTGAGTGGTGTACGTTGTTCACCAGTACTAAATTGACTGTAGATTGGAAGAACAACTTCCTGGTAGCGTTCTTCAAATTCTGCAAAGGCAACTTCTTCGCCATATTCAGCAAATTTTGGTTTTTCAACCTTGTCAGATCTACCACACGAAGTTAATAGTAGTGGTAGTACGAATAATGGGATTAATTTGTTCATCTTTGTCATAATAGAGGTCCTCCTAAAATAACAAAAAACACGATGATTTTAAGAAAATAGTAAGCGTTCATCGTGCTTTTTTAAATTATAAATCCATAATTATAGAAAAACAAAAACTAATTTGTTTAATATATTTAGAAACTAATCTTATATAAATATATAAAGTTCTCGATATGTTTTTGTTATAATAAACGCAAATATGATTAAGAAGTATATTGTTGATCCAAATAGTTTTTTTAACCAATCACTAATCCTTTCTTTATTTGAAAGAACTGATTGTGGTTTTACTATTGATGGATTAACTGATAATGATAGAAAAGATCTATTTCCTATTAATAACAAAATCAAATTCTCTAAGAATGATGTAGATGTTAAATCTATACCATCTAGATGCGTAGCCGTTTATCTTGATGATGAATTAAGATTAAAAGCCCTTTTATTAGTGGCTTCCTCAAAAACATATTATTTGTTTAAAGCGGATCCTCAAAATGAGAGGAAACTAACTATCCATCAAAAATATATTAGTAAAGACTCTAACGCTTTAATGGATGATTATGAGAAACACTGTAAGAGTAAGGGAAACAAACTTTATGACGGACTTGGTGATTCATCATTAATAAATGACATTAGTTATTTTGAACATAGATATAAGGATGATGAAAAGAAACATCATAATAAAGAATCTAATGTTTATAGACTAACGTTTACTAATAACAATATGTTTACCACTGACTTTGTTGACTTAGTGGAAAAGAAGAAGATTACCATTCTTAGTAATACCGCTTATGTTAAAGAAGCGTTAACTCTTCGTTCGATGGAGAAGAATAAGAATGATAGAAGAGACTGCTTATTAATTGATTCAGATACAAAAGATATATCCTTCTTTATATTTACTTATAAACCTCATTTCATTAAACACTATTTGGTGTTTGAAAACTTAGGTAACAATACATTCTTATTAATCAAAGAAACTATTTGTTTTAATGAAATCTTCGCGTTAGATGAACTCAAAGATATCTCATTTAAAAACGCGAGTGAATTCTCTACGAAGAACTTCGCAAAGCAGAGATATGAAAACTTCTCTAACGAATATATCGCTTTCGAAGAGGAAGAAGAATTTGAAGAAATCGTTAAGAGTACACCTGTGGTTATTGACACTAAGAAGATCAAGAAAGATCAATTACTACAAAAGGCATTATCTATTGTTAATACAAAGAATTTAAAACTAGATATCGGTGTTACATATCACGGTAAAGCAAGAATCTTAGAAAGAATCGGCGATATGTCAGAAGAAGAAATGTTATCTTTAGCTAAAGTTGCTTATACACAAGGTAAGACATCCGCACATTTCTTAGAGAAAGATAAAGATATGTTTGAGTTCCTTTCCTATCATCAAGGCAAGAAGATTGGTAAAACACTTAGATTATATGAAGATATATTGTTCTTCTTCTCTTTAGAAGAGCCACATGATTTAGTAACTTGTTTCTTCTATAACAATAACTACAACTTATTTATTGAAGAGAGGAAGAAGAATAAGAAATAAAATATAGATATGGAAGAAATCACAACCATTGAATTAATAGTATTTATAGCGTTTGTTGTTTTTCTATTTGTCATAATTCCCGGCATTGTTGTTGGAATTGTTGTTCCTGTTAGCATTTACCGACACCGATATAATGATTTTGTTAACGAACACAATATCACTTTAAGAAAGATAAAAGAGATTAATAAAAGATATTCTTTTCATAGTATTCCTAATTACGACATGACACATAGTTATGATAATAATGATTTTTATCCAACAGTGTCTCCTGAGGATTATTTGATTTATGAACTCGTGTATCTACAAAAGAAAGTATCAAAAGCATTAAGAGATACATTAGAAAACAAAACTAATTTCGAATTGTATAGAAAGGAAATATCGAGTTGTCATTATGGCGAATATGACGTTGATATTTCGCTATACAATGTAAATCCAAAAACTTTAGCTAGATTTGAAAAGAAAATCATTAGAAAGATGATGTATTCACCTCAAACTAGTTTCTCTATAAAAGTTACAATAAAAAGAACGGATATTAATGGCAATTATCAAGAGGGCAAATACAACACTTTTAATGCAGGAGAGATTAAAGAATTAATAAGATTTATTAATCAAAAACGTGGTGAGCGTTATTTAAATGATGATATATGGCAAGCCATAGTAAGAGTGGAACGCGCGAAGGTATCAAACAAAATGCGTTTTGCGGTATTCGCTAGAGACCACGAAAGATGTGTTAAATGTGGGAGTAGACGTAATCTTGAAGTAGATCATATTTACCCAATTTCTAAAGGCGGCAAAACCGAAATGAGAAATCTTCAAACGCTTTGTCATAGATGCAATGTTAAAAAAGGAAACTCGATAGAGTAAAATGAAAATATAGTTTAAGGGGATTCAAAATGAAAAAGATAGTTTTATTGCCACTTTTATTATTTGCTTTAACAGCTTGCAATTCCGGAAGTTCTAATTGCACTTGTATTGGTGGAAGTAGCGAACCAAAAGAAACAGTTTCACTAACTAAAGATAACTTTTCAAAATACGTTACTACTAATTCGACTTGTTCCTATCATAGTAACAATGATTATGCGAATTACTATACATATTTCGTAGGGGCTAAATGTTGCAAATTTATTAGTTGCGAAGTTACTTATGTTTATACATATCAAGGTGCAGAAACAACCGCTACAAGCGGAACAACAATTACATTAACCATTGCTGGTGATGGAGAAGCTTTACCATATGTTGCAAGAACATCTCAAAATGCTGGTTATTATGCATTAGTAGTTATTTCTGCGAGTGGCACAGTTCAGGTATATAGATAAGAAATCTTTGTTTATGAAAGCAAGAATCATTTTTCCATTTTTATTAATTTCGAGCATTGTGCTTAGCGGATGTGATGGTAAATTATTCCATCAACATTATGTTAATGACGATAAGAAAAACATCTCTTCTTTTAGTGTTCCTTTTATTAATGAAGCCCCAGACGACTATACGATTTTAGAAAACAAAATGGCTATTTATACAGTAGATGATGGAAGTGTTCCATATGTTTCCATAGATGGATTTCTATCTACTTTGAAGGGCTTTTTCAATTTAAAAAACATCAAAAAATCAGTTAATAAATTTAATAATGAGTACGTATTAACTATGTACGATCAATACAAAATAACATTTGACTGGAATCAAAATACTATTTCTTCGGCAAGCATTTATAACTTTAATTCTTTGCAAAATGGTAGTTCCGGTAATTCACTTGCCAGAAAATTCATTAAAACGACTTATGATTACGATTATGGAAATAAAGCATTTTCGGTTAAACTATCTGACTATTATTTTGATATTTATTATTATAAAGGAGAGTGTTTAATTCCCTTATTTTTTGCGAATACATTGTTCTGCTCAGAATGGTATTACAACATTTTTTATAATGGTGATTGCTGCTATGGAGTTAGTGGAGAAGTGTATTCTCTAGATAAGTATTATGATTGCTCACAAAATGGTAAAGAAGTACCAGATGACATGAGAAAAGCAGCGGTTAATTCTATGCTATTTGTTTTCGACTATTTGTATGGATTAAAAGAAGATAAAGAATATAAACTTTTTAAAGATTATATTTCAAAAGAATCAATGTCTCTTCTTTGGTCAAATGATTCATCTGAAAACTATAAAGGCTATAAACAAATCATTTATGGTTTATTAGATGAACTCCACACTAGAATTGATTTGCCATCTTATTATTGTGATCCAACTACCTGCGTTGAAACTTCTGAAGATTATGGTGATTTTCATAAAAGTTATGTTAATCTCCGAAATCAACAAAGAGAGTTAAGAACATCTACGCTAGGCGGCCTTGTTCCAGTAAGATACTCTAACAATGTAGCTATAATTACCTTCGATTCTTTCCTTTTAGGAAGTGAGTCGCAGTTATACGATTCATCTGGGTATTTAAAAAGTGATGCCTGGCAATACGACACATATTACTATATGAGACATTGCATGCAAGATATTAAAAACCACTCTAGTGTAGAAAAAGTACTAATTGACTTATCTCTTAATGGAGGTGGAGTTGTTGTGTCATTATTTAAAGCTCTTGGATTTTTAACCGATCAAAAAATACCGTATTCAACATATAATCCATTAGCAAACAATTATTCCATAACAAGTTATCTCGTTGATACTGATGGAGATGGTCAATATCCAAATGATGCCTATAACGAGTACGAATGGAATTTGCTAGTTTCATTAAATTCATTCAGCGCCGCTAATACATTTACAAGCGTATTTAAAGAAATGAATTTAGGTAAGATTTACGGCCACAAATCTGGTGGCGGAATGTGTTCGGTTTTACCTCTCATTCTTGCTGATGGAACTGCAATTGCAATAAGTTCCAATAATACTGCAAGATTTGTATCTGAAAGAAATAACACATTGTATTTCCAAGCGATTGAACACGGCATTGAACCGGATGTCGAAATCAATTATGAAGATTATTATAATGATTCTAAATTAGTCCAATATTTGAATAGCAATTAAGGAGATTAGTTATGCATGAAGAAAAATCCCACATTAAATATTTATTTGTTAAACTAGCGATTTTTGTTGCGCTCGCAATATGTGTTTTTATATTCCGCGAACATCTCATCGAACATCTCAAATATTTTATTGGTGGATTAATGCTCCTTTATGGTGTTGAAGAAATACTATTTGAAGTTATCTTCCACGGAAAGAACTTCTGGAAGTGTGAAAAGACATATTTAGGTCTTGTTGAATTAATCTTAGGTACAACATTGTTCTTCTACCCATTAGAAGCAAACGCTGAAGAAATTGTTAAGATGACATGCGTTATCTGGGCAGCTTGGTCAATTATTAGAGAAGCTTTTGAAATTAGAGAACTCGTTGTTGAAATCAAATCTGTTGTTTTAACCATTATCAGTGGTATCGAATCAATCGCAGTAATTGTGCTATCGGTTATGTTGATTTTAGAACCTGGTGAACATCACGCAATGATTCACTTATATCTCTTATTAGCAGAATTAGTGTTAACACCACTGGTTCCATTACTTGATGAGATCATTGAAGAAAGAAAACAAAAAAGAGATTAATAAACTTAATTGTTTGGAAAGGAATTACAACTATGTTAATTAATGTTGAAATAGATAAGGGCGAAATTAAAATGAAAGGCGAATGCGAAGATACAACATTTGCTAGTTGGAACTTAAAAGAAGAAGATATTTGCAATTTTATTTGTGATAATCCTGATGTTTTGTTTGAAGAAGATGAAAACTGTATTTTAGTAGGAAAACATGCCGCTGATAAAAAAGGAAAAATAAATGATTTGATGGCCATAGATGGAAACGGAAATCTTATTTTAATAGAATTAAAAAGAGACAAAACCGATATGGAATCAAGAAATGAACCACTTGAAATTCAAGCAATCAGATATGCTGCATCCTTGGCCACTATTAAAACACCTGACGATTTAGTAAATGCATCATTTGCAAAATTTATTGAAAAGAAAAATGATGGTGAAGAAAGCGATCTTAGTTCGAGAGAGTTAGCACAAAAACAACTTAATGAGTTTTTGAAAACCAATCATTGCGAAGATCATTTTAATCAAAAACAAAGAATACTTTTAGTTGCTTCGGATTATGATGATGTTACTTTAAGCGCGTGTGCATGGTTATGCAAAAATGGAATAGACTTAAGAATTCTAAAAATGACTCCTATTGAAATAGAAGGAAATAAAGTAATAAATATTGAAACTATTTTGCCAACCAAAGAAGAATCTGATTATTTTGTGGAATTAGTCAAAAATGAAGAAACTGGACGAGTTAAAAAAGATTCACATATTATGCGTGTTGCTAAGCCAAAAATGAAGGATTTAATCGCATGGAAAGTCGTTAATATAGGCACTAAATTATTTATTAAGAATTATCCAGAACAGACAGCTACAATAGTCAATGATAAAGAAGTAGAATACAATGGAGAACGAATGTCATTCAATAAATGGGGATGCACAGTAACATCTTGGGTTGCAATTTGTATTTATGAATGGGCTATTCCGGTTGGCGGAACTCAAACGCTAGATGAATTACGTGTTGCTAAACAACGTGAATTGGAAGAGGCAACAAAGTAATATAAAGAATTAGATATTTATATATCTTCAAAAATTATTAAATTTTAACCTTTACTCGATGAGTAAGGTTTTTTATTTTATTATTTTTTTGTATTTTGTTTACCGAAAACGCTATTTGTTTATTAGATTTTATTATCATTTTAGTTAACACGCTTACGTGTGTGCTGTATGATATACGCATTTAGTGAGACTACCACTTGAAAAAAAGTGGGAAGAAAGGAAAGAAGACAAAATGAAAACAAAAAAACTATTGTTCATTACAACCTCATTAGGTATTTGTTCAATTGCTGTCGCTTTAGCTGTTACCGCTAATCATATGTATAGTGGTGCATTCGGCTTAGGCTTACAAAATGCTCCTGCTAATAACAACGCTACAAGCAAGACATTCACATTGAACTTAGGAACAGAACACACATTTGATAGCAATAATAAAGCTACTGAATACGCTATCAATGAAAACGCTGGTAACTACGGCGTTGAATTCTTATTAACAAAAGTCTCTAATGCAAGCGATGCAATGAGTGTTGTTAATAATAAAACAAGAGTCAGATATGGTGACTCAATTGAAAACGTTAATGCTTTAAGTGGTGTTACAAGCATTACAGTTAATGGAGGTAACGGTAATTTCAATTTATATGCCGGTTATGATCCATCCGCGATGTTTATGTTCTTAGAAGCAACATCTAATGGTGGTTCTAGAACATTTGACAACATCCCAAACTGCAACTACTTCAAATTAGTCGGTAAATACGATAACTATGAATGTGATATCTCTAGTATTGAATTCACTTATACCGCGACTGGTAATACATGTAACTATGGTGCAGGTGTTGAATCAAGCCAAATCACAGTTAACCAAGGTACTTATAACAAATATAGTGGTGATGTAGTTCAACACACCGCAGTTGTTTCCAGTAATGCAATCTTATTTGATGACAACTTATATTCATTTGCCCGTATCGTTTATAACGGCAAATACTTATATTCACAAACAGCAAACGCCTGCTTATTAGCGTCATTCTCTGGTGATGAATTAACTCTCATTGATTGTGCTGATAGATATTCAAACATCAATGGTACATATGTCCAAGGACATGAAGCTACCGCAGTCACAATGTTTGTTAATGGTAGTGAAGTTGATGCAAACACATCTTCTAGCAGAATGAATGTTGTTACAGGTACATCCTTCACATTCTCCGCTCAAAGTGATGCTGTTCCAGCAGATACAGTGAGTGTTGAATTCGTTGATGAAACAGGTGTCGCGGCGGTACCAGGTGTTGGTACATACACACCAAAATCCACAATGACAGTCCAAGACATTTATGCAACTTGGGAAGGTGGAGATACATTTGAATTAGCTATTAATCCAATTGTTGTCACAAAAGTTGGTGAAGTCTATTACGCAGAATACTCTGATGCTGGTTATGGTGATTATGCTGGCACAAGTGGTTCATTCGAAGGTGCTTTAAGTAATGCAGGTGTCTTATCATTTGAATCCACCGATGGCAAATTAACATTCGATATTAACACAAACACCAATAAATTAAATTGGTCCTATGTCGATGATGATGAACTCGTTTATGCAATGGGTGATGTTAATTGCAATTTCTTAACATCATCCCAAGCAACTGCTGAATTTAGTAATGGTACAGTCACAGTCTTAAATGCTGGTGACTTCCACTTAACCGCAACAGCCGCTAATGGTGTCTCTGCAACATTATATGTCCACGCAGATGCATACGTTGCTGCAACAGTTAATGTTTACGAATCTGCTAAAACATTAGATATTGATGAAAAATATCAAATTGTTTCAACAGTTAACGCTGATGCTACAAACAAAGCATTAACATATGCTTCTAATAAAACAAGCGTTGCTACAGTTTCTGCTACAGGTTTAGTTACTGCTAAATCTGCAGGTAGCGCAACAATCACAGTTACAACCGCTGATGGCAATAGTGCTACAGTTGCTATTACAGTTAACGCACCAGCAAGTGTTTCATATTCATTTGAAGATTTAGCTGGAAATGTCTTTGATATAGAAGTTATCGAAGAAGTTAGCATTAGATTAAGCGATGGCTATCTCAACTGCCTCTTTAACTATAATGCTACTGATCACCTCTATCACTATGTGAGTGATGATGACTGCACATTAGAAATTACTGGAATGGGTGAAAGCAAATACTTAGATATTTGCGATCCAAACTGCACTTTATTCGGCTATGGCTACATCATGCTAGATAGCGTGGATTCAGTTTTACTTAAATAATTTATCTAGGAGTGGTGGCCTTTGGCCATCACTTCTATTCACTTATTAAAGGAGTAAGAACAAATGAAGAAATTACTCATATTAACAACAGTTTTATTATCTTCTTTTATAATGACTGCTTGCCCTAATAGTGGTGAAAATAATGAGGGACAAATCCTCACTGATTATCACACAGATACATGGGGTGATTTAGTCAAAACAATGTTAGATAAATATACAACTGGTGCATCAGAATATGTTCCTGCTATCCCTGCGGATGAATACTATTTAGATTTTGTTAAATACAATAATAGAAACGCAGTGCAAATTGATGCTTATAACGTTGATGCTCATGGTATTGAAGAATATTATGTTAACGCATTAGAAGATAAAGGCTTTTATATTTATAACGGTTCTTATACTGATGGAACTCCGCGCAGATATGCTTATCGTATGATGAATGTTACCGATGACTTAAAAGTGGAATACGCATTAAATAGTGTGGATCACGTTCCAGTATTTTCTATTGTCGTCTGCCAAGAAAAGAATAGAACCGTTTCATTCCCAGATGCTGATTATCAATATTTATTTGATACCACAATCCCAACAGTAGAAGCGGAATCCTATGAAATGTATTTCGACAATACATATGATTCCTATATGTTGTTCGCACACAATACAGGTACAAATGGCTTCAGTGGTTATTATCAAACATTAGTTAATTCAAATAAATATGATTTAGTGAGTGAATATAGTACAACTGAACAATACTATTTCACTTCTAAAGACGGCTATACAAATATTCAATTCTATGAAGAATACGATGAATATAACCGTCTCTCCTTAGTGGTGTCCACAACCACAAATTCATTTAGAATCGAAACATTAAGATACTTAGGATATGCTCTTCCTAACTTTACTGAAGTATTAGATGACAGAACATCATTCCTTGTGTCTTCTCAAATGGCGAATACATTCCTTATCTACTTTGGTCCAACAAACTTATCTTTCTATATCTCTTATAGTAATTTATTAGAAAGTGATGGATGGACTATATCTAATAGTTCTGTTGGAACATCTAGTAGAAGTAAAATCATGTCTAAAAACGGTGTTTCTTTTCAATATATGTTTGGTGTTATGCAAGACACACACGAAGAAACAATCGTTATCGCAATAACAATTCCGGAGGCTTAATAAATATGTTTAAGAAAAATAATATTCTCCTATTATCCACATTATTAATGGGTTCCTTAGTGTTAACTGGCTGCCCAAATAATGGTAACAATGAAAAAGATCCTGATGATAATGGCAACGGCACAATGACACGTCATGACTCATGGGATAACTTAATGAAATATAACTATGATAATGTCACAGTCTTAAATGAAGACTCAATGTTAGAAGAAGCTAGTTATATCTTTACTATCGCAAAAGGACAATACATCGATTACTATCCAATATTCGGTGAATGGTATTACCAATTCTTCGCTGATTATAACGGTAGTAACTAT
>JAEEGK010031959.1_pt1 | contig 10335 bp, 4 predicted proteins | sample 8958771 | NCBI WGS metagenome assembly JAEEGK01 (sample SAMN16246547, study PRJNA631951) | gut metagenome | biome: gut microbiome; feature: rumen; material: SC-attached | host: Bos | place: Iran: Karaj | collected 2018-10 | reverse complement strand
TGTTTTTCTTTTGGTGATTCATATAATTATTGTCAAAATTTACTTAATAAACCTTTTATTAATGATAAGTTTTCCTAATTTTTTATAATAATTTTTCTTTAATTATAATGGCTTAAAATTTATTTTTATTGTTTCTTAATTATGAAATTATATTTTTATAATTAAATTTTTTTTATTTAAATTTTATTTATATTTACTTTAGTTTTTTTTTAAATGTTAAAATTAATAAATATTAAATTGAAAAATCAGATTTAATTCTTTATTTATATTTTTATTAAACTAATAAAATAAATTGAATTAGTTCATTATATTAAAAGGAATGAATGAAAGGATAAAAAAAATCTTTAATATATTAAATAAAATCCAATTCACAAAAGACAAATGAATTATATTGATTATCTTTATTATCTATTATGCATAAAAAATAAATAAAAATTTAATATATAAAAAGTAAATTTTTTAAAAAAAAATTTCATTGAGACAATTCAATTTTTCCAAAACTTACTTTTTTAAAAGATTTTTTCCTATTATAATTTCTACATTTTAAAATAGAGTAAATAGGATAATTAACTTTAATATTTTGAGAATTAACTTTTTTTAAACCAAATTCAAAAATATTTATATTTTTTTTTCTTGAATTAATATCATAACTATCAATTGTACTTAAACTTGCTTTTGAATTTGTTTCAGAAGATAAATTTGAACTATAATAAGCTTCTATTTCTTTATCATATTCTTTTTCTAACAAAAATTCATTTTCTTGAATTTTACGAAAATTAATAATATTAACATAATCATTTTTAATTCTTATAAATTCATATTTTAAATCTATTGTTTTTTCATTATCAATCACAAAAAAAAATGTATAAAAAAATTTTTTAATTAAATTTCTTGGTATATCAAAAACATATTGTTTTCTAATTGGACAATATTTTAATAAATATAGTTTTTCTTTTTCTTTTCCTAATTTTATTGATATTTTTATATTTTTTGTATGTTGAATACTTGGAATTATTGAATAACACAATTTTAAATGTTGAATTAATTTTAACACTTTCATTCTATATATATAATTTTTAAAATAAAAATAAATTTTTTTCTGAGCATTTAATCTATTTAACAAAATTTGTTTCATAATATTGTATTTTTTTAACATTAATTTAGATTTATAAACTAGTAATTAGATAAAATAAATATAATTACTTTTCCAATAATGTTGAATAAATATCGCTGAATTTTTTCTTTCTTCAATTATTTTCTTAACAAATAAACTTTTTATATCTTGAGATAATGAAGTAGACATTTATTTAACAATAATTAAAAAATAAATTCAATTATTTTTACATTGTTAATTAAAAATAAAGCTAAAAATAATATAAAAAAAAAATTAAACAAAAAATAAATAAAATAATTATGTCAGAATTATTATATAATTCAAAAATATATTCTCCAATAAACTCATTAAACTCATCTACTGTCAATATATTATCATCTCCAAAAAGACAACATTCATCAACAGAAATAGAACCAATACAAATTCTAACTAAAGATCCATTCTTAACAGAAAAAACAAGAATAAATTTAAAAATGACTTTTAATTTAAATTTATCGCTTTTTCCAAATGAAGAAGATGAAAGTGATCAATTTTTAAATAGAGAAAATGAACAACAAGTTTTATATAAAAGACAAAATCTGATAAGAAAACTATATCTAAAAAGAAATAGTTGTTTAACAAGAAGACAAACTCAAACAAACTTATCTCCTTTAAAACTTTTTGATGAATCTAAAGAAGAAATTGTTAATTTATATCAAAAAAGAAATTCTAATTTACATAATTTTAGAAGAGGAAGTTTAACTTTATTAACAAAGGAACATATTAATAAGAATAATGAAAATAAAAAACATAATGAAAAAAATAAAAGTAATAATGGTGATATTATTAAAGAAGAAAATAAAAAGGAAAAAAAAGATGATACTATTAATGAAGAAGTAAAAAATTCTAATAATAAAAAAGAAAATCGAAAAAGTAATAAATCAATAAAAGAAAATTCTACTTGTTCATGTGTTTGTGTAATTTATTGACTAATATTGTTTTGTTATAAATAATCTTATTATTATAATTTTACATTTATATATTTTATCAGAAAAAAAAAAAATTTAAAAATTTTATAAATAAACTTAAATATAAAATAGAAACTTAAATAAAATAAAAAATTACCAAAAGGGACTCCAACCTAAATAAGACTGACATAAATTTTCATGAGATGTTGCTTGTCTAATTAATTGTTCAACTTGTGGTTTAATCTCTAATTGAACACTTTTAATAAAATCAGTTCCTTGTAATTTATCAATAATTCTTTCTAAAACTAATTTCCCAATTTTATTTAAATCATCACTTTCAACTTCTTCAAAATCTTTAATTAAATTATTATTTAAATCATTCTTATTATTTACTATATTATTATTATTAATATTAAATTTAACATTTTTAATAAATTCCAATTTATCTTTTTTTAAACTTTCAGAAGTGACATTAACATAACTTTCATGATCATTGACATTATTTTTTTTATTACTTTTCATCATTAAAGGAATAAGTAATTTAAAAGAAATTAAAGGATCATGAACAAAAGAAATTAAAATAGCAATTAAAGAGTCTTTATTACTTCTTAAAACTCTCATAACATTTTCACATGTGATTTTATAAGTTCCATCAATTCCAGAAACTTCAAGAGCTTTAATAAGCATTCTTGTTAATCTAAAAGGAATTTTTTCAGGAAATTTTTCTCTTTTCATAGTTACTTCAAAACAATCACCAAAATCAATATGAATAATTTTTCCACTAATTCTATCTAACATTAAATTACTTGGATGTCTATCACCTAAACCTAATATATAACCAACCATTGACATTACTGCAAGAGAACGAGAATAATTTGTTCTTCTATTTAACCATGTCTCTGCATTTTTACTCTTATTCCATAATACTTTATATAAATCTAATCCCATTGTCTTATTTAATGCATGTTTAAATACTTCTAATTTTGTCATAAATGATGCACTTTCAAATTTTTTATATTTTTCATTCATTAATTTATACTCTATATTTATTATAATTTTATTTGTTGCTCTATATTCTTTTATTAATTCATTTAATGTATCACAATTTGGAACCCAACCAATAATTCCAGTATTATGTGATAAGGGAACAACAGGGAATCTTTTAATAAATAAATTATTATCAGAAGTATCTGGATCATTAGCTAATAAAGTATTAACTAAACCAAAAAGTTGCATTGCTCTCTCATCTTGTCTTATATCTTCATGTCCTTTTAGTAAATATTCATATACTTTATCATTTGAACCAATAATTTTTATACTTCTGGGATGTTGCTTTGAATTTAAAACTGGTAATTTTGGCCCAAAAGATGATATTTTCACTATTGGATCTCCACTTCTATATAATCCTGGTATTTCTATTTCTCCTTCTGAAAATTTATATAATTTTGGAGATATATTTTCTAAATCTAAATATTTTATTGTTGAAAATGAATTATTCATCCTTCTAAATATTGGATAATATATATCCCATGATTGCTTTATATTTGTCTCATCTTTTGTTTCTATATAATTATCCAAATATTTCTTTGCTTTTGATAATTCACTTCGAAACATTTGATGAAAATGTAATTCATTTATTGTTTCTGGTTTCTTTTTCATTTTTTTGTGAACTTCAAATAATATTTTTATCATTCCATTAATATCATTTGAATGAAAAAATAATTTAGCTCCTTCATCAATTGCATCACTCCATTCTTCATGTAATAATAAAGCACATCTATTTAATTCATTAATAATAAACTCACATTCATTTATTAATTTTTCATATTTTTTTTTCATTTCTGTTAAAATCATTTCTACAGTTTTATTCTTAATAGAACTTTTAAATTTATACATGACAATTAAAGAATAATTTAAACTTCTTGGATGATTTAATCCAATTTTTTTTAAAATATAAACTAAAGAATTTCTAATTATTTCATTTTTAACTCCTACTCTAGCTAATAATTGAGGAATAACAAATAACCAACTTTCAATAGCAATTTGTTCAAAAGATTCTAAAATTAATTTATTTAAATCTTCAGAATCTCCAACTTGAAACCAAATATCAATTAATTTTAATATATCTTGTAAAGTTTTTGACAAAGATTTTCCTCCAATACAAACACTTTTTGTAAAACCAATAATAGCATTTGAAGCATATGATATTTTATTATTATTATTTTCAAAGTATTTATAATTTAATAATGCATAACTATGCCATGCTTTATAATTTTTTTCATCATATTTTGTACTTAATTCCAAATAATTTATCATATTTTTTACATTTTCTTCATTTAAATTTTTCTCTATTTTTCTTATATTCCACATCGCATAATAACAATAAATTTTACTTTTTAAAGTATCATTAATTTTATCTATATCATTATCTAAAATATTTTTTAATCTATTAATGGCTTCATCATAATTATTTAATAAACTATTATTTTCATTTAAGCATTTACTAATAGACAATTCAACTTTAACTTTTTCATCAAAACCACAATTAATTAAACTTTTACTTAATCTATTTAAAACAATCATACAAGTAGTAAACATATCTTTTTTTCTACAAATTTTAGCTAATTTTAAATAAGTATTATAATCTTCTTCCACAGAAAAAACTAAACCTCTAATTGCTAAAATCCTTTCATAAGTTTTAATATCTTCATCAATAATTTCTAATCTTTCATCCCATTTTTTTTTCATTTTCTTCTTATTTTCTTCAAATAAATTTTCATTATTTTTATTATATAAAGAAATTATTTCTTCTAATTCAAATAAATTTGCATTTGCTAATAATAATTTATAAGCTCTTTGATAAGATTCACTTAATAAATTTTTTATTTTATCATCTAAAGCTTCTCTTGCATAATTAATATATTCTTGTGCATTTTCATATTCTTCTTCTTTAATAGAAATAACCGCTTTAAAAAAATTTTTTTCATATATTTCTTCATCAAATTCAGGTTTTATTTTTTCAATATAAATTTTTAATTTATCCCATTCTTTTAAATTTAAAGAAGCTTTTGCTAAAGTTGGAGCCATTTTAATTCCAATAATTTCATTATCAGGATTTTTTCTTTCAATATCTTGACCTAAAGATAATAAATTTTCCCAATCACTTAATCCATCTAAACAAGTAATTTTCTTATTTAATAATTCTTTATCAGAATCTTTATTTAAATCAAAATTATCATTATTATTTTTATTCATAATTTTCTTTTGTATAACTTCTAGAGCTTCTTTCCATTGATGTAATTTTAAATACCAATCATCTTCATTCATTAAACCTTCTTTTAATTGAGCCATTTTTAATATTCCAATCGCACTTTCTGGTAATTCTAAATCATAATATAAATTTATTAATTTTTCTAAAGAAGAAAAATCATTATTATTCCTAAAATCATTTTCAATATAATATAATGCTTTTGCATATGCTTTACATATATCTGCTACTTGACCTAATTTTTCAAAATTTAAAAATTCTATATGATGATGTTCTTCTCTTTCTATAAATTCACTTAAATTTAATATTGTTAATAATATTTCATTTGGTGTTTTATTGCTTTCTAAAGCAATGTGAAAATATGAAATTAAAGTTGATTTTTGTTCTAAACTTAACATTTTCCAAACTGATATAAATGCATAATTATATAATTCATTTGTTAATTGAGGATAATAATCACTTATACTTTGACAACAAAATAAAATATATGATGGTGATTGTAAAAATAAACTTTTTGATGATGATTTAAACCATTCATACCAATCATCTTCAATTGAACAATTTTGAGGATTAAATTCATTTAATAAACTATCTTTATTCATTAAATCACTTCTATTTTTTTTTATCAAATTTATACTAGAATTATCAATTGAATCTGCAGTTAATTTTCTTTTATTATTTAAATTTGAAGTTTTTACTGTTTGTTGTTGAGTCAACATTTCTAATAAATCATCTTTTTCTAATATTTTCTTAAAGTCATGGAAATAATCTAATGTTGATATTCCAATACTTTTTGTCACTCTTAATATAAACGGAAAATATGTTAAAAAATTATTTCTAAAATTTAGAAACATTTTTATAAATATTTTCATCACCTTATCTTTTGAAGGAGGTATAGTTTCTAAATATCTTAAAAGTAGATTTATTATTTTTGGCATATGCTGATTAAATGATGGTAATTGAACTATACTTTCTAAAAATATAAATATATCATCATCTTTTTTTTTTAAAGTCAATTCATCTTTATATGTTATATTTGAATTTGTATTTATTGAATTATCATATGTTGAATTTGGATCATTTAAATTTTGATTATTTCCTTTTGAATTATATAAAAAAGAAAATTTTTCTTCATTAATTGAATTTGTTAATATATTTAATATTTCTGGTATTATTAAAGAAATATAATTTGATAATTTACTACTTACATTTAACAAACAAGTAAATAATTTTTTCCTTATATTAATTGACACTCCTATTCCATTTTCATTTTTTGAAGATAATATTTCTAAAATTATAGGAATTAATCTATGTAAAAATTTTTCCATATCACTTAAAAATAATTCAGTTAATTTTTTTAATATATCACAAATAGTTTTCTGATAATCTTTTTCAGGTAAATATTTTTCAATTATTTCAATTAATTCTGGAATATAAGGTTTACAAATATATTTAAATTTTTTCATAATAAATAAAATTCTATCAAAAACCATTAATAAAGCATTTCCTTTGAAATTATTTATACAATTTATTAAAGTAGGTAAAATCATGTAAATAACTGAATTATCACTTTCATTTAAATTTGATAACATTTCTTTTAAAGAAGTAATAACTCTATTACAAGCTTCTTGACTATTATTTTCTTGAAGAATATTCATTAAAACTTTAATTGCATGATAAGTACAAGTATCTAATTCATTTTCATTTATTTCTTTTTGAAAATCTATTTTAATTTTTCCTAAAATATTAGTATTAATAGTATTAGTATTAAATTTATTATTAATATTCTTTTTCATTTGTAATCTGTTTTTATAAATAATTTTATCATCTTCATAATTATTAAATTCATCAGCCATATAATATTCATTAGCATTATTTTCTTTTTGAATTTGATGAAAATTCATTAATAATTCTAATTTATCAGGATCCATTGCTCCTATAAAACCAAATATTTTCATTGCATATAATCTACTATTTTTACTTTGTATTTTTGTTAATATTTGAATTAATATATTTACTAAATCTATAAAATCATAATATATTTTCCAATCAATTTCACTATTTTCTAATATTGATAAAATTGTAAATAAAGCTTTTTCTTCTTTTGATTCACCAGGATTTTCTTTTAAAATTCCAATACAAATTAATAATATATCTTTACAATAACTTTCTATTTGCTTTTTGAAATAATATTTATTCCTAATTAACTCACTGATTATTGATAAAATACTTATTACTAAAATATCATTTGAATGAGAAATTGTTTCTCCATTTTCAAAATGAAAATCAGTTTCGCTTTTTAACATTTTTACTAAAGTAGAAAATATAATTTGAACATAATCAACAATATATTTTCCAGTGTATTTAACGAAATAACTCAATAAAACAATTGATTCTTCTTTTTCATAAACATTTCTACTTATTTCTAAAGAAAGAAAAATTTCTAATAATTGCTTTTTAATAAATAAAGTAATAGTATTTAAATTTAATGGTATTATTTTTCCTATTATATCAACAGTTTTATCTTTAATAGAATTATTAGGAAAATTAAGGAAAAAAGTTAATTTATTAAAAAAATAATTTTGACTCAATAAATAAAAATATCTTGGATCATCAATGTTTTGAAGCATTAAAAGTTTAATATTATCATCTTGTTCATTTAAAATTAAAGTCAGAAAGGAATCAACCATAACATTTAAAATATATTCTAAATCAATATCTAAAATTATTTTATTACTTATTATTGAAGATGTACTTTGTTTTCTTAATTTTAATATTTTATCTTCATCTCCAATGTGTTTAATATATTTATTCTCATCTGAATATTCTTGATAAATTAAAGGAATCCAAGGTGATGAAGCTAAAGTTATTACCATTTTTTTAACTTCTATATTTTCTTTTTCTAATAATTTAACACAATAATTTTGATAAAATACTAAAATGTCTTTTTCAAAAATTGGATTTGATATTTCTTTTAAAAATAATAAACATTTTTGTTTTAATTTATTCATTATTGCATTGAAATTTAGTTTAGATTGATTTTTTATATTAAAAATATATGATAAAATTGATTTTTGAGCATTTAATAAAAGAGAATTTATTTCTTTGAAAAAATCAATAATATTTGCTTTTTTTTGTTGTTCATTTATATTATTATTATTATAATCAAGAGCAATATTAAGTTCTAAACTTTCAATATTTTCATCATTTTCAAATTTCATTGTTCTTGCTTTTAAAAAAGAATTTTTTAACTCAATTTTTTTATTACTTATTATCATTGAAATAACATTTAAAACAATTGAAATTATTTTAAAAACAATTTTTGATTTTGAATTAAATAAGGAAAGTAATTTATTTAAAAAAGCAATGTGATTATTATAAAAACCACAATTGAACATTTTATCAGATAAAAATTTAATAGGAAAATATTCAATAACTTCAGTACTATATTTTTCAAAAAAATTAGTTAAACAATCTAAAACATTAATATTAAAATTTGTAGGATTTTTTTCAATATCTTCTTTAATAACATTTAAAATATTTTTTGAATAAGCAGAAAATTTAATTTGAGAAATAATTAAACTTAATTTTCCAAAAGTAATTAACAATTGACTTTTTAATTCATTATTAGGTTTAGAAGAATAAAAAGAAATAAATTGTTGAATAAAAACATCAAAATAACTTTCTTCGAAAATTTCTTTTTGATATTCACTTAAACAAGGAATTGCATCAATAACTGCAATTTTAATTAAAAAATTTTTATGATTTTTATTTCTATTTAAAAAATCCATAGCAACTTTATATTTTAAATTAAAAAATTCTCTTCTTTCTGTACAAATTTTAATAACTAATATCATACCATGAATAATATTAGGATCTGAAATATTATTTTTTAAATTTGATTCAATACAAATATCATATACTTTCTTAGTATAACTTTTCTTAATATCAATATCTCTATTAGATAATAATATTAAAAATTCATGAATTAATTTCTGAGAAGCAAATCTTATATAATCTTTAGGTGATTTATAATTAGAAATTATAGCACTGAAATTTTTAAAAGTTTCTATTATTTTAGTATAAGAAATAACAGGAGAATTTTTTAAAAATTCTGTTAATACACATATTAAAGCATATTTAGTATATTCACATTTAAAATTTTGTTCTTTTTTAAATTGTTCAAAAACTGAATCTACATGTGATTCTATTATTTGACTTGCATTTGTTCCACATATATTAATTAAATTCCCTATTACTTTTATTACTCTTTTAAATTGTTCTATTGTTCTATTACAATAATAAATTATATGCATTAATAATGGAAATATTTTATTCATGAAATTTGTTATTGAAATATTATTTACTTGTAAAACTTGTAAAATGTTCTGAATTAATTTTATGAAAATATCATCTGATATATTATTAATATTTTTATCAAAAAAACCTGCGATTTTAGAAATAATTTCATCTGCATATTCTCTATTTTGATATAAGTATTTGTTTATCATTTTTAAAGTATAATCTAATGTATTTGATTTATCTGTTTTTAATTGATGTAATAAAATATTTAAATCTAATTGATTAATCCCTGAAACATTATTCATTTTATTATAAAAAATAATATTTATTTTAATTATTGTAATCATGTCAAATTAACAAATTAAAAAGTAAATTTTGAAAATACTGAAAATTCAATTAATATTTATTTAAAAAAAGAAAGAAATAATAAAATAAAGTAACCTTTCCTTATAATAAATCTAAAGAAGAAAAAAGAAAAGAGTTAATTAAAGGAAAGAAAGATGATATTATTAAAAAAGTGACGAACATTCTGATGATAATTAATTGTTAAAAATTTTAATTTAATTTTTTTTTTTTTTTAATTTATTTTTGGATTTGAAAAATAAAATAATTTTTTGTAAAATATTATTCTCTTAAATTTTCTTAAATCTTTGTTTTAATTATACTTTTAAAATTAAATCTAATTTAAAAAAAAAAAAAAAAAA
>JAEEGK010031956.1_pt1 | contig 10336 bp, 6 predicted proteins | sample 8958771 | NCBI WGS metagenome assembly JAEEGK01 (sample SAMN16246547, study PRJNA631951) | gut metagenome | biome: gut microbiome; feature: rumen; material: SC-attached | host: Bos | place: Iran: Karaj | collected 2018-10 | reverse complement strand
GCCTCTTCCGGATCGGTTTCGGACTCTTCTGGCTCGGTCTCTTCCGGATCCGTCTCCGTCTCGTCGGGTTCCGTTTCGGTCTCTTCCGGCTCGGTCTCGGGAGGATTGTTCAGCTGCTCCGCCACGGCCGCTCCGAGCGCTCTTGCGTCCGCTTTAGTCTCCGCCAGCATTATATTGTGGATGAGTATGCAGTCGCCTTCCGCCATACCACTTGAGAAGTAGTCTATGCGCAGGCCGGTTATATCGCCCTTCCATTTTGTGAGCGAGCTTGCGTTGAACACGGCGCATTCATACTTTCCGGTCCTCTTTACGCTCGTCACGGCGCTCTGTCCGCCTTCAGCGCCTCTGTTCTGGCACTGGCAGAACAGCTCGGAGCCGTATCTTGACACGGAGTTCGTTTCCGGTATCTTGTAAACGAGCACTAAAAATTTATATACGTCTGCGCTTGCAAGAGGATCCGCGGAAAGATAGCTGAAAGATGCGTACGGGTCGCCGAGAGTCTTGTTCGCGACGGTCAGTTTGAGACATTCGTCTTCCCAGGAGATGACCGTCTCGTTCGGCGCGCCGACGAAAGCTCTTACGTACGCCTCGGTCGGGAACGTTACGTTCGTCGCGTCTTCAATGTGCGGTATCTCTTCCATGAGAACGAATTCGCCCTGCTCGCATCTTTCCGGACCGTGCGCGAGAATGAGAGCGTTGTTTACCGTTCTGTACGCGGTGCCGCCGCTGTCTATGGGAGTGCTTACGGGCGTGTAGTTTGTGCCGTCGGACACGACCATCGTCATAGATCCGCCGCCGTCAAGTATGAACACTTCGTACAGATCGAGATCTTTGTAAAGCTGGTAGTATCTCGCGGCAGAAGCGCCTACGCCGCCTTTGCCTCTGCCGTCCATCGTGAGCATTATTATTTTTCCGTCTTTGTCATAGCCCAGCATCGTCGTCGGATAGCCGGATTCTATGCCGTTGCTGACGTACGCGCCGTTCTTTGCGTAAACTATGTTTCCGCCGATGGAGTTCACGGCTCTTTGCCAGAGATCGTCGTTCCCGAGCTGGTCGTGGATCTCAACGGTGAAGTTTATATCGTCGCCTATGCTGAACGCTCTTACGCCGTCAACTCTGTTTCCGCGCACGGTTATGACCATTTGTTTGTTGGTTATCTTGGGCGGGTTTTCCGTGCTTTCGCTGCTGTATATCGCTTTGAGTTTGCCGGTGACGTTCGCGCCGTGGCGCATCGTATAGTCTTCGTCAAATTCTATGAGCATCTCGTACGCGTCGTCAAGCGCGAAGCCGTTGTACGTGCTCATGACTCTGTCGGTATACATTATGGCGGCGTTGTTCGCGGGCAGACGGTTGATGCCGTCTATCTTGACGGTCGTTGAAAGGTTCACGTCCGTCATGTTTATTACCGCGTAAGGCTGGCCGAGGTTAGGAACGAAGTCGTCCGTTATGCAGAATGCCCAGGGCATGCCCGCGTACGGAGTTTCCTGCATTATCTGAGAGGTCGTGAAGATCTCGCCGTCAACGATATTGAACGATCTTGATACGGTGAGCTCTTTTTTAACGACGTCGTCCGTATAACCGCCCATCGCGGCGTTCGTATGCTCTTTGCCCTCGATCCTCGCGTGCGCGTACGATACCATCCACATATCGCCGTTTACGGCGGCGATAGCGGTCTTGTCCGCGTGCGTCTGGTCGTACTGCTTCATTATATTTTCAACGGTGGAACCGCTGTAATTGACGAGAGCCGAATTGTTGTAGTACGCCGTTTCAAGATACAGGTCGCGCTGTTTCAAATCAAACGTTACGACGTTTATGCGCTGTTTGTTGTACGTCGGTGTTTCCGCGGTCGTCGTTATGAGCGCGTGCTGTACGCCTTCGTAAAGCGTTTCTTCTTCGTGCGTCACCTCTCCGCTGAGCGGCGCTACCGCGTTCACCGCGGTCATCACGCAGCCTAAAACTAAGAGCAGAGAAAGGATGACGGCCGCTATCCTTGTTTTTTTCATAGTGATCTTCTCCTTTTATGTTATTGCGGTTTGTCGGCGGATACGTAACGGAACAGCTCCACAACGTCCTTGTTGTTTACCTCGCTGTCGCCGTTAAAATCGTATAACGCGTCGTCTTCCGCGGTTTTACCGCTTGATGCGTATCTGAACAGAGCCACAACGTCCTTGTTGTCAACGTAACCGTCTTTGTTGCAGTCGCCTTTTCCGGTTTCCGGCTCCGCCGTTGACTCTTCGGGCGTCGTTTCTTCAGGCTCGGTTATTTCTTCCGTTGCTTCCTCGGTCTCCTCCGGCTCGGTCTCCGGAGGATCGTTCAGCTCGTTTCTTATTATCATCGCCTGCTGCCTCGCTTCTTCTTTCGTTTCCGCGAGGATTATATTATGTATATACATCACGTCGCCTTCCGCCATGGGAACGGACATGAAGTCTATGCGCAGATCGGTTATTTCGCCTTTCCATTTGGACAAGCTGCCGGCGTTGTATAAAGCGCATTCAAACTTGTCCGTGCATTTCGTCGCTATGTTGACGCTCTGTCCGGGCTCCGCGCCTCTGTATTCGCACTGGCAGAAGATCTCCGTGCCGTACCTTGTCTGCGAGTTCGTCGTCGGCATTTTATAAACGAGAGCTATGTATTTATACTTATCCGCGCTGGGAAGCGCCGGTGCGGAAACGTAGCAGAAATTCACGAACGGGTCGCCTATCTTCAGGTTTTTGACGGTGAGTTTAAGACATTCGTCCTCCCAGCCTATCTCGGCCTCGTTCGGGCCGGTGACGAAAGACCTTACGTGATCCTCCGTCGGGAACGTGACGTTCGTCGGGTCTTCTATGCGCTGCATGTTTTTGTTTATCTCAATTTCGCCCTGCTCGCATCTTTCCGGGCCGACCGCCAAAACAAACGCGTTGTTCACTTTTCTGTCGCTGCCGTCGGACGAGGTGCTTACCGTAGTATACGAGCTGTACGTGTCGTTGTTTGCCACGACCATCGTCATGGAGCCGCCGCCGTCAACGATGAAAGCGTCGTAAAGATCAAGGTCCGTTATCAGCTGGTTCAGTCTTGCGGTGGAGGCGCCGGCGCCGCCTTTGCCTCTGCCGTCCATCGTCAGCATTATAATCTTTCCGTCCCTGTCGTAGCCGAGCAGAGTGGTGGGATACGTGCTCTGACCGAGGTCCGCGCCCGTTCTTACGCCGCCTTTGATAAAGCATATATTGCCGCCTACGGACTGCGTAACTCTCTGCCATATATCGTCTCTGCCGAGCGCGTCGTGTATCTGCACTTTGATATTTATCTTATCGCCTGTATCAAAGCCTTCAACGCCAGGGATCTTATTGCCGCGCGCCGTGATAACCATCTGCCTGTTGTTTATCTTCGGCGCGTCTTCGGACGAGGAGCTGTCGTATACCGCTACGAGAGTGCCGGTGACGTCCGCGCCGTGGCACATCGTATAGTCTTCGTCAAATTCTATGAGCATCTCGTACGCGTCGTCAAGCGCAAAGTTGTTGCAGCTGCCCATAAGTCTGTCCGTGTATATGATAACGGCGTCGTTTGCGGGAACGCGGTTTATGCCGTCCGCAGACGCGGCGATATTCTTCGTGACGTCCGTCAGCTCAATTTCCGTATAAGGCTGGCCGAGGTTGGGAACGAAATCGTCCGTTATGCCGAAAGACCACGGGATCCCCGCGAAAGAGGGCTCCTGCGCTATGACGCCCGACGTGTATATCTCGCCGTTTACGATGTTGAAAGCTCTTGACACGGTGAATTCGGACGTTTTTACGTAGCCCTTGGTCTGCGACGCTATGAGCCACATGTCGCCGTTTATCGCCGCTATGACTTTTTTGTCTGAATGGTTCCGGTTGTACTGCGCCACCGTACCCTGTACCGTCGAGCCCGGCGTGCCGTACGTCACGCGTACGGAGTCGTTCATGTACGCCGTTTCAAGATACAGATCGCGCTTGCTCATATCCACCGACAGCACGTTGAAATGCTGCCGACCGTATATCGGAGTGCTTGAATCCGTGTTTATCTCCGCGCGCACAACGCCTTCGTGAAGCGTTTTTTCTCTGTGCGTATTTTCACCCGAAAGCGGTTTTACGGTTTTTGCCGCCGCGACCGCGGAAAAAACGAACAAAAGCGTGAGTATAAGCGCCGCCGCCCTTAATTTTTTCATCTTCAGTGCCTTTCATAATAAGATAAATTCAGGTATAATCATAATATCACAAAATGCGCCGGGTGTCAATACGGTTTTTATAATAATTGCAAAGCGTGCCCGCTTGACAAAACGGGAAAAAACGGTATAATAAAAAAAGGTACGGCTTTTCAATCTTTTTTCAAGATTCGTGCGTATAATGCTGTCATGATCGGAGGTGCGGATATGAAAGTCCTTCTTGCAGAAGACGAAAAACGAATGAACAGAGCGCTTTGCGAGCTTATGCGCCGCGAGGGCTACGAGGTGACCGCCGTTGAAAACGGAGAGGACGCTTTATACGAGATAGAAGGCGGACTTTACGACCTTATCGTGCTTGACGTGATGATGCCGTATATGAACGGTTTTGAGGTCGCGAAAAAGGCGCGCGCCGCGGGGATAAAAACGCCCATACTCATGCTCACGGCAAAAAGCGAGCTTGACGACAAGGTGGAAGGGCTTGACAGCGGCGCCGACGACTATCTTACAAAGCCGTTTATGACGAAAGAGCTGCTCGCTCGTCTGCGCGCGCTCAGCCGCAGAAACGTTCCGACAAGCGACGGCAGTCTGAAATTTGAGGATCTCACGCTTGACGTGAAAAACGCGGTTCTCACGTGCGACAACGGCCAGAGCGTGCGGTTGGGCGAAAAAGAACTGCGCATACTTGAATATCTTATCGCAAACCAGGGGCGCGTGCTCACACGGGAGCAGATAGCCCTGAAAATATGGGGCTACGAAAGCGATTCCGAATATAATAACGTGGAAGTATATATGTCATTCGCGCGCAAAAAGCTGGCTTTTGTTGAATCGAGATGCGAGATAAAGGCTCTGCGCGGGATAGGATACGAGCTGAGGTGCAAAGATGTTCAGTAAGACGAAAAGAAACATAGTTTTTACGGTCGTGATCTCCCTGCTCGTGCTTATGACCGTGACGCTTGCAACGATATATCTGTCAAACCGCATAGCGCTGCAGAAAGAAAACGAGGAGATGCTGAAAACGTACGTACAGCGGTTCTCGCTTGACGACCAGCCGTTTATGCCGGACGGAGAAAAGCCGGACGGCAAACGCGACGAAAGGCCGGACGACCGGGACGGCAAGCAAGGTCCGCGCGACGGTGAGCCGGGCAGAAACGAGCCGAGATTCCAGCTCTCCACGTTTTACGCCGTGGCGTATTCGGACTCCGGCGAGGTGATCTCCGTGTATAACGGAAACAACGCTTTACAGAGCGAAGAATCGATCTTGCAGATAACGGATCAGATACTTAAAAGCAAAAAAACGGGCGGCAGGACCGGGAACATGACGTATCTTGTTGAGGAGCGCGACGGTTATACGCTCGTCGCAATGATAGACGGCACGATAAACAGCGGCAACCAGACGCTTCTGATAAAGCAGATGCTGATAATCGGCGGCGCGGCGCTCGCGGTCTTAGCCGTTATTTCGGTATTCCTCGCAAAACGGATAGTAAAACCGCTTGAAGAAAACGACAAAAATCAGAAGCGGTTCGTATCCGACGCCGGGCACGAGCTTAAAACGCCGATAGCCGTCATTTCCGCAAACAGCGAGCTCTTAAAGCGCGACGTCGGGGAAAATGAATGGTTAAATAACATAGATTACGAAAACGAGCGTATGTCCGAGCTCGTAAAACAGTTGCTTATGCTCTCAAAAGCGGAAAATAAGGATATACCGAAAGAAACGCTTGACCTTTCAAAGTTGACGGACGGCGAAGTTCTGCCGTTTGAGAGCCTGGCGTATGAAAAAGGAAAACAGATAAAATCGGATATAGAGCAGGGGCTGACCGTAAAAGGAAACCCGAACCAGCTCCGCCAGCTCGTCTCCATACTGCTTGACAACGCCGTATCGCACGGAACGGGCAACGTCATAGAGCTGACGCTGAAACGCGAGCGGCATAACGCGAATCTCACCGTCACAAACGATGCCGCACAGATGAGCGCGGATCAGCTCTCACACCTGTACGACCGCTTTTACAGGACGGACGAGGCAAGGAACGAGGACGGCTCGCATTACGGTCTCGGTCTGTCCATAGCCAAAGCCGTGGCCGACGCGCACGGCGGGCATATAACCGCCGCGTATAAAGACGGCAAAGCGGTCTTCACGGCTTTGATCCCGATTGAAGCTGAAAGAAGAAAGAATAAAGAATAAAGAATAAAGAATAAAGAATAAAAACCGGTGTCGGCTGCGCCGACGAAATATGGTGGGTTACCCTCCCCTCAAGCTCGGCTTCGCCGAGAACCCCCCATACCCCCCTGTCCCCTCCCACCAAATCTACGATTTGAGGGGGCACGGAAAAAATGAAATCCGCTCCGTTCCGGAACGGATGAAATCGGCTTTGCCGATGAAATCACTGCGTGACGAAATCCGTCCGCTTACGCGAACGGGAGAAAGAGGTATCCCTACGGGAACCCCCAACGCTCTCCAGTTCGCGTCGGGCATCCCCCAAGAACGTCCCGAAGGGACGCTTTTTTGTTGGAAAAATTTAAAACATTCAATCTTCTTTCAATCTTGCCGGGTATAATCGTAGTCAGAAAGAACAAAAGCGAATGACAAAGGAGATCATAAAATGAAAAAAATAATTGCTTTGATACTGGCGGCGGTTTTGACGGCTGCGCTCGCCTCCTGCGCGGCGATCACCGGGCAGACAACGACGGAAACGGAAGAAATAACTAATACGGTCACGACGTCCGCGACCGAAGAAACGGCGGCGGATCCGGTAACGGACAACGATATAAACGCGGCTGAGGCGACGGGCACGTTTTCCATAACTACGGAGGACGGAACGGTTGAAAATTCCGGCAATATATACACCGTAACGTCGGCCGGAACGTACGTGCTGTCCGGACTTCTGCAGGGGCAGATAGTAGTCAACGCCGGCGAGGACGACGAGGTCACGCTTGAGTTAAAAGACGCGACGGTGACGTACGGAGCGGATTCGCCTATAAAAATAATATCAGCCAAAAGCGTTGATATTTCCGCCAAAAAAGGCACGGAAAACGTTATAAACGACACAAGAAACACAAAAACGACGGACAAAGAAGAGCAGGGAGAGGGCGCGATTTACGCCGTCTGCGACCTTAAAATTAAAGGCACGGGCACGCTCGTTATAAACGCCGCGTACAACAACGGAATACACACTAAAAAAGACCTTACGATACAGAATCTTTCGCTCAAAGTCACCGCGTACGACAACGCGCTCAAAGGCAACGATTCGATCACTGTTGCGAGCGGCGCTGTGGTCGCCATATCCACCAACGGAGACGGCGTGAAAACGGAAAACACGAACGTCAACAAAAACGGCAAGACGAGAGGAGACATAACGATATCCGGCGGCTCGGTAACGGTTTACGCCGCGGGCGACGGCTTCCAGGCGGCGCACAATTTTGAGATGATCTCGGGCGAAGATGGCTCGCCGACCGTGACGGTATACACGGGCTCTTACAGCGGATACACCGCATCGGACGCGGCAACGACGTCGTATAAAGGCGTAAAAGTACAAAACGAACTGAACATATCCGCCGGCGTCATAACGCTGCAGACGTACGACGACGGTCTGCACGCGGACTACGGCACTTCTTTCGACGACGGAACAAAAGGTCAGGGAACGGTGAACATCTCCGGCGGCACGGTGAACATAAGCGTTTACTCCCCGGAGAGCAAAACGTTCGGCGGGCGTTCCGGTCCGGGCGGACGCGGCGGCTGGGGCGGTCAGCAGACGGTCTCCGGCGCGGACGGCATACACGCGGATTATACGCTGAACATAACGGGAGGAACTGTCAATATAGACAGCGCGTACGAGGGACTTGAAGCAAACGTCATAAACGTATCGGGCGGCGCAACTTACGTCTCCGCAAACGACGACGGCGTCAACGCCTGCAAAGGTTACACGACTCCGCAGGTAAACGTCACGGGCGGTTATCTTGACGTGACCGTATCGCCGAACGGCGACACAGACGGCATTGACAGCAACGGAACGTATAACCAGACCGGCGGCATAGTCATAACGAGAGGTCCGAACAGCGAAATGGCGGCGGCGGTAGACGCGGACGGCACGATCTCCGTCACGGGCGGCACGCTTATTGTGCTCGGCTACGGCAGAGTGAGAACCGGCGGCAGCGTAAAATCCGTCTCGCTCTCGCTTCATTCAGCAGGCAGCCACACCGTAAAGATAGACGGCGTATCGTACACGTTCAACAACTCCGGCGCGTACGGCAGAACGGCGGTATACAGCGATGCGACGGTATCGTCCTGATATAACGAGGAAAAGAAATGAAAATACTGTTAGCCTCGCCCAAAAGAGATCTGCTTGAATGTTACAAAGCGCTTTTTGAAGCGGACCTCGGGCAGACCGTCACCGCGTTTGACGGAGCGCAGGTGCTCTCGCTTCTTAAAACGGAAGAGTTTGAGATCGCCGTGCTCGACTCAGAGCTTCCGCGTGTGGGATACGGCAGACTTGTAACGCAGATAAAAGAAAGAAAAATACCCGTTATAGCGCTGATAAACGAGCCGGAGAACGTGCGGCGGTGCAGAAACGAGCCGCAGGCGGACGCGTATCTGTCATATCCGTTCAACTACGCAGAGATAAAAAGCGTTATAACGAAAACGTTAGAAAATACAGGGAAAGGACCGACAGCGGCAGACGAAAATGAATAAAGCAGAAAAGAAATTCAGAATTTACGCAATACTCGTCATCTTCGTCCTGCTCACCGTTCTGCTCGCCGTTATAAACACAGTGAATTTCACAATGGCGGCGGAGGACGCGGACAGGCTGACGCAGGCGATATCCGAGCGGCAGGGCTCGTTCGAGCCCGTCGGCAATTTCCCTTCCGAATTGCAGTTTATGCCGAAAGACAAGGATTTCAGAATGGGTCCTATGGGGCCGGATTCACCGGAGATGAACGCGTCGCTGCGATATTTCACGATAGCGTTTACGGATAAAGGCGAGAAAGCGGAGACCGTCGCTTTCAATATCTCCGCGGTAACGGAAGAGGACGCGCGGGAATGGGCAAAACAGCTGCTTAAAGAAAAGGCCGGCTGGAGCAGAGGCACGTACCGCTACCGCGTTTACAAAAAGGGCGGCACGACGTACGTTACGGTCATAGACCAGGGCCGCGAGCTATTGCCGTCGTACCGAATACTGATCATATCCGCCGGAGGCGAGGCGCTCTGCCTGATAATCGCGTGGTTCGTCTTGCAGATAATAAGCAGAAAGATATACGCGCCGATAGAGGAAGCGGACAGGAAACAAAGGAATTTTATAAAAAACGCAAACAAAGAATTCCGCGTGCCGCTGACGGTAATAAGCGGCAACACGGAGCTGACGGAGCGCAAATACGGCCCGGACGATCAGACCCGCTCGACCCGAAGACAAATCGAAAAAATGAACGAGCTTGTTGAAAAGCTCGGCACAACGAGGATATTTGAAGACGAGGATATGCAGACGGCGGAGGTCCCGGTATCCGAATATCTGCTCGCCGCGCTTGAAGAAAACAAAGAAAAATTTTCATCCCGCGGCGTAGAGCTTGGATATGATATAGCGCCGGACATAAAATTAGCCGCCGCGCCGGAAGCAGTAAAGCGTATAGCGGACGAGCTTGTGTGCAACGCCCTGAAATACTCGGTATCAAAAGCGGACTTCACGCTGAAAGAAGAAAACGGCCACGTGCTTATAGAGACGAAAAACGACGCGGACCTGCCGGACGGTCCCGCCGACCAGGTGTTCGACCGCTTCACCGTGCTGCAGAACGCCGGCGACGGCGAAAACGGCGCGGGACTCGGTCTCGCATACGTCAAAGAGGTCGTAAAAGCACACAAAGGCCGCGCCTCCGCGGAGGTAAAAGACGGTACGTTCATACTCCGTATAACGCTGTAGAAGGGGTGATATCATGGCTGTCACGGTAATGCAGCGGTACGAGCTGAAATACCTGCTTTCCGGCGAGCAGACGGCATAGTTAAGGGAAAAGCTGAAAGGCCACATGGAAGTCGATCAATACGGGAAAAGCTCGATAGCTTCTCTGTATTACGATACGCCCACGTATCAGCTCATACGCACAAGCGTTGAAAAACCGCTGTTCAAAGAAAAAATACGCCTGCGCTCGTACGGCATAGCGACAGACAGCTCGCCCGTGTTCCTTGAACTGAAA
>JAEEGK010031949.1_pt1 | contig 10336 bp, 9 predicted proteins | sample 8958771 | NCBI WGS metagenome assembly JAEEGK01 (sample SAMN16246547, study PRJNA631951) | gut metagenome | biome: gut microbiome; feature: rumen; material: SC-attached | host: Bos | place: Iran: Karaj | collected 2018-10 | reverse complement strand
CCAGATGGCGCTCCTCGACCCCTACCTTGCCATCCTCGACGAGACCGACTCCGGCCTCGACATCGACGCGCTCCGCGTGGTGGCCAACGGCATCAACCACCTGCGCGGCGAAGACAAAGCCATCATCGTCATCACCCACTACCAGAGACTGTTGGACTACATCGTCCCCGATGTGGTGCATGTGCTTTTCGATGGCAAAATCGTGAAATCGGGTCCGAAAGAGCTGGCCCTCGAACTGGAGGAGCGCGGTTACGACTGGATTAAGGAAGAATACGAACAGGGCAAGTTATGAGAGCGTTCACACAATTCATCCAGGGATTTTTCAACGAAAACCAGGCGCAATATCCTGACGGCGGGCAAGCGGCCATCCGCGACCTCCGTCGGAAAGCGATGGACCTCTTCTTGCAGAAAGAGCTGCCCGACAAGCATTTGCAAGGCTGGCAACAGTCGGTGCTGAACAAGAAGGTGAAAACCGACTACATCCAAAAGCTGCAGCCCGATCCGTACCGCCCGTTGGCGGAGTATTTCCAATGTCGTGTGCAGGATCTGCATCCCACGGTACTGCCGGTTAGTAACGGTTGGTATATTTCTGAGAAGCAGGAGGTTACTGTTGACGAACAGGGCGTGATCACGGGCAGTCTGTTCGCAGCCATCCGTCAATATCCCGAGTTAGTGTTGCCGCTGTTAGCACATGCTTACTTGGAGAAAGAGAACGGCTTGGTGGCCCTCAACGAAGCCCTCTTCAATGACGGTGCTTTTATCTATATTCCTGACAACGTGAAGGTTGAGAAACCGATGCAGATTGTCTCGCTGATGAACACCACTGATCCGCTTCTGGTCAACAATCGTCACCTCATCGTGATGGGAAAGAACACCGAACTCTCTGTTATCCAATGCGATGACTCCATCCAAAAGGAATCCTCCTTCTCGAATATCGTTTCGGAGATTTACTTGGGCGAGAACGCGCATCTGCATTACTACAAAACCGAGAACAAGGATGCCGCTTCCATGCTGCTGAACCACGTGTTCGTGCATCAGCAGAGCTATTCGACCTTCACCTCCACGGCCATCACGTTCAACGCGGGCTACATTTGCAACACCTTCCACGTCAACCTCAACGAGCCGATGGCGGAAGCCAAGTTGTATGGTCTGTATCTCGTTGACAAAGAGCAGGTTTGCGATAACCACATCTTCATCAACCATGCCGCGCCCGACTGCAAGAGCTACCAGCTTTACAAGGGCATTATGGACGATGAGGCTTCCGCGAATTTCCACGGGCACATCCTCGTGGCACAAGATTCGCAGCGCACGGCGGCCTTCCAGACCAACAAGAACCTGCTGCTGACCGACAAGGCGCATGTCACCACGAAGCCGTTCTTGGAAATCTACGCCGACGATGTGCAGTGCAGTCACGGCGCGACAGTTGGGCAGCTGGACGAAGAGGCGTTGTACTATCTGCGCACTCGCGGCATCGGCGAGGCGGCAGCCAACCGTCTGCTCATGTTCGCCTTCGCCAACGAAATCGTGCAGAACGTGACCATCGAAGCCCTCCGCGACCGTCTCAGCAACATGGTGCAGCACCGTCTGCATGGGGAACTGAACGTTTGCGCGCAATGTATGCTGAACAACAACATTGTGTTCCCGATAACGTTGGAGGAGTAAGCCTTCGGCTGTTGATGAGCCTTCGGCTGTTAGTTAGCTTCGCTGTTGAAGAGCCTTCGGCTGTTAACATTTACTCACTAACACGAAGTCACCAACACGAAGTAAAAAACACGAAGTATGAAAGTGAAACTGATATGGATCGGCAAACCTGACGGTGACATCTTCGATGAGGCCATCAAGTACTATGCGGGCAGGATTTCCGCCTATTTCCCGTATGAGATGGTGGCGATTCCGTATTTGAAGAATGCCAAGTCCATGCCAGTAGAGGAGCAGAAGAAACGCGAGGGAGAGCTGATTCTCAAGAAGATAGAGTCGGACGAATACGTGGTGTTGTGGGACGAGCGCGGCAAGGAGAAGACTTCGGTGCAGTTTGCGGAGTTCATCCAGCAGCGCGCCAACTCGGGATTGAAGACGCTGACGTTTGTCATCGGTGGCGCGTACGGTTTCTCCGAGGCCGTCTATGCCCGCCAGAACGCGCAGTTGGCCCTTTCGGAGCTCACTTTCCCGCACATCATGGTGCGTCTGATCTTCGCCGAGCAGCTCTACCGGGCGTGTACGATCTTGAAGGGGGAGCCGTACCATCATTAATGGTTATGGGTTATAGGTTATTGGCATTGAAGGGCTGAAAACGCCTGAAAAAGAAATATACAAAGCATTCGCATATCTATTTCCTCGTGATCCCCGTGATCCGCGGAGATACAGTTCTCGCGATCTCTCCCCGAAATCCTGCGAAATCCGACCTGAAAAATTAACTAATCAAGATTGAATAGTTAAAATTATTTTTCAACTTATTGATTGTCAAGGACGAAAAAATTTCACAAAACCCTTGACAAAAGTTCGTTTTCGTTGTATATTTGCAGACGAAAATATCATCATTCAATCATCAAAATAAAGTGTTATGACAAACATTATGGAAGTTGAAAACAAAATTATCACCCTTAGAGACCAGCAGGTGATATTGGCAAATCCTCTATATGCTGGAGGCAATTCTGAAAAGTCCACAGGACGTGAGAAGACCGTTTTGAGAGCGAATCTGTAATCGGTGGGTGATCAAGCGTGATTCAAAAATATTTGAGAGATTTTAGAAGTTGTATTATAATACAATTTTTGTAATTTTGCATCCGGTGATGAAGATTGTTGCGTATAAGAACTATTATCGCGATTTTATGTCCAAATTAACTGATATTGAACAAAATAAGATAAAACGTGCGTTGTTGCTCTTTGAAACAGAAGATAAGATCCCCAAACACTATATTGGATATATTCGAGACGGATTGTTCGAATTTCGTGTTACATGCGAGAATAAAGAGTTTCGCTTATTCTTTATATATGATGGGAATACTATGATCGTTTTGTTCAATTGTTTTACCAAAAAATCAAGGAAAACGCCTAAAAAGGAAATAGATAAAGCATTAAAAATCAGGGAGGAATATCGAAATGCAAAGCAACGAGGTATTATATGATGTAAGCGCGGAACTTGAACGGGATTTTGGTCCCAAGGGCTCAGAAAGCCGAAAATTAGCGGAAGACAAGGCGTGGGAGGAATATAACGCGCAAATTCTTCTAGATGCAAGAAAAAACGCGGGCTTGACCCAGCAGGAACTTGCCGAAAGGATCGGTGTTGACAAGAGTTATGTGTCGCGGGTGGAACGAGGTCTTATAATTCCATCTGTTTCAACACTTTATCGTATTGCTGCCGCCATGGGATTAACGGTTGAGCTGAATCCATCCGTTTGATTCCTCGTGATCCCCGTGATCCGCGGAGATATTTTCTGCGCTATCTCCCGAAAATCCTGCGAAATCCGACCTGAAAAATTAACTAATCAAGATTGAATAGTTAAAATTATTTTTCAACTTATTGATTATCAAGGACTAAAAAATTTCACAAAACCCTTGACAAGGGCTCGTTTCCGTTGTATATTTGCAGACGGAAATATCATTATTCAATCATCAAAATAAAGTGTTATGACGAACATTATAGAAGTTGAAAACAAGATCATCACCCTCAGAGACCAGCAGGTGATATTGGCAAATCATGTGGCAGAACTTTATGGCGTAGAGACACGCGAGGTGAATCAAGCAATAAAGAATAACCCTGAGAAGTTCCCCGAAGGGTACGTCTTTGAACTCGACCAGTCCGAGAGAAATGAGGTTGTCAAAATTTTTGATAACCTCGGAAATGTCCGTTATTCGCCGTCAAAACCCAAAGCCTTCACCGAGAAAGGCCTCTATATGTTGGCCACCATTCTGAAAAGTCCGCAGGCCGTGGAGACTACCATCGCCATTGTGGAGGCATACGCAAAGTTGAAGGAGCTGTCGCGGGTGATGACGCAAATTCCACAGCAAGAGGAGAACTCCGTGGAGCAGAAGACGTTGCTGCAGCGCGGCGGCCAGTTGGTGGAAGAATTGTTGACGGATGTGATGCCGGTCCAGAGCAGCGAGGCCTCCTTTGAGTTGAACCTGTCGATGTTCAAGTTCAAGCACTCGGTGAAACGTTTCATACTTGCAATTTGCATATTGACGGCAGTCGTGGGCGCTTTTGCGCAGCGGGACTATTACATCGGGGTTCCGCTTCACGAAGCGAATGTGAAGGATTCCGCAAGAATAGTGCTCGACATGCTGCCGTGGAATCTCAACGGACGGCTGGATGAGGGTAAAATGCCGCGCTATTTGGAACCGCTAAAACAATTTTTGACAGAACACCCGGGCTTCAAGTGCAACATCCACTTGTACGGGGTTGAATCGAATGAGGAAAATAACCTCGCTTTCACAACGTATCAAGCCAAGAGGCTGGGCGAATATTTTACATACGAGGACACTCTTTTTGAAAGAAATTGTCTCAACGGGATCATTCCGCACGGCACATACAACCCATTGTTCAAGAATGTTCAGCCGGACAGCAGCAACCGAATATACAAGGGTCGAGCCGCTTTTTATCTTCGGGAGTGCGTGATTGTGGAGCTGATTCAACCAAAGCCCCTCCACACGATGGCGCAGAAGTCCGTGTTCACGTCGCATCCTATTGATGCAGTGGACATGGCACCCTCCTTTCCCGGTGGGTCTGCTGCCTTTTTCAAGTACCTTTATGACCGTATGGATTACTCTGTGGTTGGCCAAAACGATGTCGTGGGATCGGTTGTGGTGGAATTCGATATCGACGCTTTCGGTCAGGTCAGCAAACCGGAACTGACTTTCCCTCTGTTCCCCGCCTTGGACGAGCAGGCGCTCCGCATTGTCAATGAGATGCCCCGTTGGAATCCTGCCACGAAAAACGGTCGTCCTGTGGATTGTCGGTATCGACTGATCCTGTATTACTTTTAGTGCTCAGCGGCGTATCACCCACGTGTCGTATGAGATATTTTCTCGTGATCCCTGCGATTCGCGAAGATATTGTCCTCGCCATCTCTCCCCGAAATCCTGCGAAATCCGACCTGAAAAATTAACTAATCAAGATTGAATAGTTAAAATTATTTTTCAACTTATTGATTGTCAAGGACGAAAAAATTTCACAAAACCCTTGACAAAAGTTCGTTTTCGTTGTATATTTGCAGACGGAAATATCATTATTCAATCATCAAAATAAAGTGTTATGACGAACATTATAGAAGTTGAAAACAAGATTATCACCCTCAGAGACCAGCAGGTGATTTTGGACTCCGATGTGGCGGAACTGTACGGTGTACAGACAAAGGAAATCAACCAAGCGGTGAGGAACAATCCCGAGAAATTTCCGCAAGGATATATTTGGGAACTGTCAACCGAAGAGACACAATCTTTAAGGTCAAAAATTTTGACCTTAAAGAATCTTGGTCGAGGACAACACTCAAAATATCCTCCCAAAGCCTTCACCGAGAAAGGCCTCTATATGCTGGCCACGATACTGAAAAGTCCGCAGGCAGTGGAGACTACCATTGCCATCGTGGAGGCGTATGCGAAACTGAAGGAACTGTCAAGAGTTATCATACAAGTTCCGCAGCAAGAGGAAAACTCCGCGGAGCAGAAGACGTTGCTGCAGCGCGGCGGTCAGCTGGTGGAAGGATTGTTGGCGGATGTGATGCCGGTCCAAAGCAGCGAGACCTCCTTTGAGCTGAACTTGGCGATGTTCAAGTTCAAGCACACGGTGAAACGGGAGAATGACGAAGAAATCCGCGCACTGAAGGAACGTTTGGAGGAATTGGAACGCAAGCAGGAGGCAAGCCAATAAAACCACCTCGCGATCTGCGGAGATTAATCCCCACAACCTGCAACGAAAAAAATTTTCTCTGCGAGTGTTACCTTTTGCTATTTTTGCGTCATCATCATGAACAAGGCGAAAAAATGGAGAATGCAGCATTTTGGGAAAGGATGTATGCGGCTAACATCGGACGGATGATCGGCGCTTGTCACCGCTATGTCAATGACTTGGCGTTGGCGGAGGATCTGGCGCACTAGGCGTTCCTCAAGGCGATGGAGCGCTCCGACACTTACCGCGCCACCGGCCGCTTCGAGGCCTGGTTGATGCGCATCACCGTGAACCACGCCATCCAGCACCTGCGGCAAAGCATGAATACGGTGCCGATTGTGGAGGAGGAGACCCCCGATGTCGCCCCCGAGGAGACATCCATTTGGGAGATGGACTTCACGCGGGAGGAACTGCTCGAAGCCGTGCAACAGCTGCCAGTTCCGCAACGCACCGTCTTTAACCTCTATGTCATTGACAACCAGTCGCATGCCTACATTGCCGACCTGCTGAACATCTCCATCGCCAGCTCCAAGGAGACGCTCTACCGCGCCCGCAAACGGCTGCGGCAGCTGCTCACCCAAAAGGCTCAAGAGAAAGAAAAACGCAAAAAGGGAGTTTTTGTCATGATACTACTATTCTTATTACAGCATTCCGAGGCCGCCCGCACCGACCAGATGTTCCGGAACGGGCTTTCCGAACTGACCTACGTGCCTGCGAAGCCGCTCACTACCACGCAGATACGGCAGGCAGCCGCGGAGGCACCATCCAGTCCGGGTGTCTTTGTGGCAACGCACCGCGCGGCATTAGCCACCGCGACCATCGCCGGGATTGTCGGCGGAGTTTTCCTCTGGCAGGTTTGTCGTACTGCGCTGGATAACAATCCGTTGCAAGAGCCTGTCGCACCCGCTGAATCACCAGTAAGCCTTCCAGCCGACACTATCACCGAGAACAGTTTGCAAGCAGAGCCCAGCTTGACAACCAAGCTATCCGAAGCGACTGCGCCAGTGAAACAACAAGAGTCGGCAACCAAACCCCAAATCATCGTCGTCACCAAAGAGATTGTAGTGAACGACACGGTGGTGGTCCGTGACACCGCAATAGTGAAAGACACGGTCTATTTAATGCAAAAGCCATGAAAAAACAGACTGTTATCACGTTTATCCTATTGTTATTCAGTATTGTAGGAAGTGCCTTCGCACAAACCACAGACACCATGTATGTGGTGAAGCGGCACGTGGTGCGCGACACCGTCTATGTGCGCGACACGGTGCGCGTGCAGGACACCGTTATCATCGCCGACTACATCCACAGTGAGGAATTCAGGCGGCTGTTTTACGAGCTGAACGGTGCTGACGGGCAGACGCCGTCCGATTCGTTGGAAAAATTGTGGGCGCAGACCGTTACCTTTTTGGAAAATCGCGTCATACAGTATGAACAGCAAAACGTTTCTACTATGGACAGCATCAAAAAATACGGATTGGCGGGGCTCATGCTTTTAGGGTTGAACTCCCTCGCGCCCGCACAAACGGAGGCACCGCAGCCCGCTAGCTCGCATCCCATCAAGACAGAGTCGGTTCTTCGCGACAGTCCTTTCAACGGATTCCATTTCGGGTACACACTGGAGGCGGATATCGTGCATCCAGTTGAGATGACATCTACATCCACTGGGAAGAAATCTTTTTCCTCAGTTCGCTATGGCGGTCGATTCGGGTTGGAAGGTTCGTATAACTTCGCGGATTATTTCGGGGTGTCTGCCGCCTTGGATTTCGGTTATATAGCACCGAATGATCATTATGCTAATATTACGAGATACTATGGACTCTCAATGCCGCTGAAGTTCGAGTTCCACTATCCTGTTTCGGACAAACTATGGTTAACGGCGAATGCCGGAGTCCAATTGCGAATGCCCTTTGAAACTTTTTCACATGGTTTTAATCGGGATAGCGGAGAACCATTATTAGATAACAACATTGCTGGGAATCCTGCATATTATGAAGGCTACTATAATAGATACGTTTTTTACGCAGATATAATGGCTGATGTCGGATTGTATTTCCAATTACCTAATCAGGATTACCTTCGATTTTTGTTAGGGCTGAATATCGCAACCACAGATTTTGCAAGAGGCAGTGTAAGAATGTACTCAAGCGAGGGATATGACGATTTATATTTCTCCCAACGAAATCACTACCTTTACGGTCAAATTGCCTACGTGCACAGTTTTAGCAAGCATCGGGCCATCAAGCAGGCGCAGCCGCATTGGAATGATGACAAGTCATTTTATCGTCACGAGTTTCGGTTGGGGGTGAGTGATCCCTTGGGCTTTACTTATCTGAGGGAATTGTTTGCTTTTCCCACTATTTTGGGAGAACCGATAGAAGGTATCTCCCCCACAAAGCAAATATTCACTCCCGTGTTCTCCTTGGACTATCATTACCGTGCCTCAAAATGGTTTTGGTTAGGCCTTACCGCTGGTTATAATTTATATAAAGAGAAAGGCTATGGTGAACCAGAGAATCTTACGTGGCAGTATAAAGAGCATCATTTCCTGATAATGCCCTCTTTGCGGTTCTCCTATCTTAACCGTCCACATCTGACCCTTTACTCTGGGCTTGCCGTGGGTTTGTATATCAAACATGGACGAGAATACAGAGATAATGATTGTCTCATCCAACCGATAACTATCGACCATAACAGAGTGTTCTCCGCGTTCCAGCTGACCGCCTTCGGGTTAAAAGCCGGCGCGAAACATTGGTTCGGCAGCTTTGAGTTGGGTGCTGGTATCAAGGGATTTGCCAATTTGGGGGTGGGGTACGAGTTCTGATGTTTTCAACTTACAATATTCCCAAGCCAGCACGCGTTACATCCTCCTGAATTACACAAACTTATCCGATGAAAAAGTTCCTACTGTATCTTCTTGTTGCCGTGACAATCCAATCTTGTGCCATCGTTCATACGCCAGGGTTCAATAGCGGTTATAAACGTCTAACCGCTGAGGAACAGCATAAAATCTGCTTTGTGAGTTCAGTCGATGAAATTCCTGACCACAATGATGGAAGAATCATGGCCATTACCGCCGACCAACTGTCAGTTTTGTTGAAGAAGCATGAAAACACGTTACTTTACCTGTGGTCGCCACATTGTTCGAGCAGCGTTTGCATTCCTTTAAGTACCATCCAGGATGATTGTGACAAAGCAAATCTTCAGCTTTACGTTTTAACCGAGTATTACACTGACGCATTCCTGCAGAATGAACACTTGTCCAATCCCATGTTGAGTATCAACGAGTTCTATTATAAGACAAGTTACTGCAACTCCTATATGAAGCGGTTTCTGTCGGAACTTATCCCGGACAACCAAAAAGAAAGTGTTTCCCACCATCGTTTCCTCTTATTCTCAAAAGGAAGATTTGTGAAATCGTATGAAAAAATGGAAAAAGCCTCTTCGTCCCTATAACAGCTGTATTGATGCTTTAGCTATCGGCGAAAAATTTCCATTCCCCACAAATTTATTCTGCAAAAATATTCCATTCCCCACAAATTTAACCTGATCTCAAAATCCAAGCCAAAAGCTAATAGCTAACAGCCAATTGCAAAAAAATATACCTTTGCATCCTCCAATTGTAGATTGTAACATTATGGACTGCAAAGAGATACGTCACCAATTGCACCGCATGGCCGAACCCTCCAACGAGGAAGTTCTGACTTCCGCATACATCCGTCAACGACTGGAGCAGCTCCAGCCAAGCAAAATCGTCACCTTCCCGAAAGGAAACCACCTGCTGGCGGAATACGACTTCGGGGGCGGCGGGAAGACCGTGCTGCTCCGTGCCGACATGGACGCGGTGCGGGTCAATGAAACGCTTAATCTGCCGTATAAGTCTGAAACCGAGGGTGTTTCGCACAAGTGCGGGCACGACGGACACAGCACGATCATGCTGCGCGTAGCGGAGATGCTGCACGAGAAACCGCTGCCGTCGGGTAGGGTGCTGTTGTTGTTCCAAGGGGCGGAGGAGACCGGCGAGGGGGCACGACAGATTCTCGAAAGCGGGATCCTGCAATCTTACAACATCGATTGCGCTTACGCCCTGCATAACATCCCTGCCGAACCCGCGGGAACAATCATCTGCCAACCAGGCAGTTTCACCTGCTCCGTCATCAGCTGCGACATTGTGCTCACGGGCAAGACCGCACACGCCGCCGAGCCGTGGAATGCCGTGTCGCCATTCGCGGCAGCGCAGCGCATCACCGACTTTGTGCTGTCGCTGAACCAGCGCGATGTGCAGCGCGACGACTTCTGCGTGGCCACGCTCATCGAGTTCCGGGTCGGCAGCCAAGCCTACGGGGTGGCCGCCGGCGACGGCGTGCTTCGTTTCACCATCCGTACTCGCGAAGACGCCCATCTCCAGCAGATTATCTCCGAAATCGAAAGCAAATCGAAAGCCGAAGCAGC
>JAEEGK010031947.1_pt1 | contig 10337 bp, 6 predicted proteins | sample 8958771 | NCBI WGS metagenome assembly JAEEGK01 (sample SAMN16246547, study PRJNA631951) | gut metagenome | biome: gut microbiome; feature: rumen; material: SC-attached | host: Bos | place: Iran: Karaj | collected 2018-10 | reverse complement strand
TGCTGGGCGACCCTCGGATTATGAAAGGATTCCTTAACGCGCTCTTTGAATCCAAAGACATGACTTTCAGGATTGAAGAACTTGAATACATCGACAAAGAAGCCGGCGGAACGGTAAGTGAAAACCGAGGTGTGATTTTTGACCTGAAATGCAAAACCACAACCGGTGAAGAAATTCTGATAGAGATGCAGAATGAAAGTCAGGATTTCTTTGAGAACCGTATAATTTATTATATGGCGCGGGCGATTTCTAATCAGGGTTTTAAGGAAGGGCACAAAAAGGACGAAGAAGATACAAATGACATTGATGATGGCAAAAACAATGACATAAAAAGTCAGAAAGAAGAATGGAAATTCCAAATCAACCGTGTCATAGGCATCTTTATCATGAACTTCTACGACCCAAAAGAACCCAACAAGATTTCGCGAAACTGTTGGACTAACGTAGAGACCAGACGGATTACTTCAGACCGTCAGGAGTATTGGAAAGTGCAGTTGCCGTATTTCAGAAGCCACAACATGAAAATGGAGGATTGCACCTCAAAAAGTGATTATTGGCTGTATAACTTTGCAAACATGGGAACTATGGATAATATTGCTTTTAAAGAAAAAGACACGGATTTCGTGTACCTCAGCGACCTTGCGGAGTTCAGGGCTATGACAATCCCCGAACAAGACAATTATATCCGAATGATAGACCGCGAAGTAGTCTATAACAACGTCTTGGATAGAAAGTACCGATTCGGATTTGAGGATGGTCGTTCTCAGGGTATGGCTCAGGGTATGGCACAGGGTATGGCACAGGGTATGGCGCAAGGCATGGCACAGGGTATGGCGCAAGGCATGGTTCAAGGTATCAAAACCAAAGAGCGCGAATTGATAATTGCGATGCTTCTCAATGGTCTTCCCATCGAAACTGTCGCCAGCATCTCAAAACTCTCCGTGGAGGAAATCAAAAAAATCCAATCATCAATGGCGGAGGCATAATGCAAACCTTAGGGGACACTAAAAAACAAAACAAATGCTGATACGTGAAGAAATATTACAGAGAAATTGCACACCAATTGAAGATTTGATAGCGGAGGATTTCGGACAGCCTGGCACCCCCGAACGTGATGTCTTTGATTTGGAGTGTGATGCGTTTATATTGGGTGAACGCCTGAAAGAAGAACGTATCAAAGCCGGTTTTACGCAGGAACAATTTGCTCAGAAGGCAGGGGTCAACAAATCCACTGTTTCCAAAATTGAACGTGGATTTGCAGATGTCAAACTATCTTCTCTCGCTAAAATTTTATCAAGCATTGGTTTGACATTAAATTTGTCTTTGTCGCAGCGTACACCATCATACGGATATGCATAATCGAAAATTTGCAACCTCCAATTCTGTATGTAGATGGCAGGCCACCATCACAGGTTTTGATGCTGCCAATGCTGGCACTCAGATCTTGACGGTTGAATATCTTGGCTTGAAAGCCAAGTATGAGGTTGTTGTAAAGCAAAAGAACCCCTTCACGCAGCCCGCCCTCATCGATGGTTTCTATCAAATCTCCAACGCCGAGGAGTTGCTTTGGTTTATGTTTGACGTCAACAGCGGCGACGTGGATGCCAACGCACAACTCACACAGGACATCGTTGTTAACGAAGATTGTCTGAAACGCCTTGCCGAAATATTCAAGGTTTCTAAGGCAGGGGAGACGGCACTCACTGTTTGGCAGCCGATAGGCACGTTGCTGAATGCATTTAGCGGCATTTTCGACGGTCAGGGACATACCATCAGCGGTATTTATATCGACGACAAGGAACAGGAGAATGTTGGATTGTTTGGCGTAACGGCACCCGACGCGGTTATCAAAAACCTTGGCGTTACCGATTCGTACATCGCTGGCAAAGAGAACGTCGGCGCAATCTGTGGCAACAACGAAGGCGTTATCGTCAACTGCTACACCACCGCCACCGTAGAGGGCGAGACCAACGTGAGCGGCATCGCTGGCAAGGTGGAGGAAAAGGCTGTTGTAGAAAACTCCTATTATCTCGTTGACACGCCTAAGGCCGACGATCCGAGAGCGAAGACCGCCGAGGAGTTTGCCAATGGCGATGTTGCCAAACTCTTGTCGCAAGGCGCAGTGATCGACGGCGAGACCATTCCGGGCGACAATTTCAGCACTGTTGACCCGCTCCCAGGCACAGAAGATTTGAAGACACCGATTTCGGAAATCACCCCTGCTACCGACAACATCCGCATTTGGTCTTACGAAAAGACCATCTACGTACAGAATGGCGGCAAGGAAATCTTTGTGGTTGACATGTCGGGACGTCCCGTCAAGACAGTAAAGGCGACATCCGACCGCATGGAAATCCCGATGCAGAAGGCTGGCGTCTATATCGTAAAGACTGGCACAAAGACGCAGAAAGTAATGATACAGTAATACATTTTTTGCGACTTTTTGCCCTAAAAATTGCGTAGTAATATGTGAAGCCTCTTTCGCGCTTGCCCGTCAAGGCAAGAGCGAGGAGGCTTTGCTGTATTATCAATAGCAGGGGTGGAGGCAAATATTTTGAGGAAACCAAAATTTTTATTAGTTTTGCGACGTTTTCAGATTGTTGTTTTGTAGAATTTGTATTACATTTTTCACAAAAAAACAGCGTTTCATATTTTTTTGGAACGATTTTTGGCATTGTATAGAATAAAAAGATAATTAACAAAAAACTATTATAATCATGAAAAACAAATATCTTTATTCGTGCATTGTGGTGCTCTTGTTTCTTGCAAGTTGCGCCAAGGATGAGGGCGTAGAGCCGCTCACTATTGTGCGGACGGATGTAGTGGACGACAAAGAAGCCGATGCCAACACCATCGTAACTCGCGACGGAGGATATATGGAGGCAAAGGCCCGCAAGGACATGGTGGTTGCCAATTCTTTTGTAATCAAGACAAACAACGAAAACCAAATCGAGAACCTTAACGTCTATACGGTTTTTAGTTCGTCGTTCTCCAACATCAACAATGCCCGCAACAGAATCAAGCAAGTAGGCTACGTCTATGCTTCCAAGGAAGCCCTTAATGGCAAATTGTTGGCGAGGAACGAAAAAAATTGCCAAAGCATTGCTGCTGAATTCGAAGAGGCGGGCGACAGCGTTGTTTTTTCCAAAAGAGTGGAAGGCTTGGAGTTCAACAAGACCTATTGCGTAAGGTCTTATGCGGTATGCGAGGTGCCGGGCAAGTGTGATTCGGTAATCTACAACAACAACATTCTCGAATATTCTACGGTACTTCCGGAGGATGTTTGGTTCAAGAGGAACGACGCTCCCTCTATCATGGTGGGTCGTACCAATCCTTTCCTCTGCACTGTGGACGACAAGGTGTATCTGTATGGCGGTAGCAACGGCGGCGCGGCGTATTACAACGACCTCTGGACCTACAATGCCAATGCTGATACATGGGAGCAGAAGGCCACCTTCGAGGCCAAAACTGGTCATTACTACAATACGGAAAGACGTGCCAATGGTGCTGCCTTCGTGTACATCAATACAATCAACAACAATGACAAACTGATATATTTGGTAGGCGGCGAATTGAGCCAAGACGAATATACAGGCACTGTAATCTTCTACAGCATCAATAGCGGCAAATTCTGCTACAGGTCTGACCACCCCAATGCTGGCAAGCAGTATCCTCGTTATGACAAGTATGGCAATCCGGTATATGACACCGACCCTGAAACTGGCGAATATACCACAGATCCGCCTACACAGATGATGAGTTACATGTCGCGTGATTACGTGGAGGATTTGCCCATCTACACCGAATATGTGTCGGGAGACGGCTCGGTTAGCAAAACGAGGCACGGTCTTGCTGGTGCTGTGGCTTTCTCTATTAAAACTACGGCTGGCGTGAAATACTTTGTGGCTTTTGGCAAAAACGACAACAGCAACAATAAGCAGAAACACATCCAGGCTTCTATTTATGAATACAAAGTGCAATACGACAAGGCAGACAATGGCCCATACGAACAGGCTTCGATGACATGGCTGGATGTATCGTCGGTGGCGGATAAGGGGGCCGAAGGTTTCTATCAGCCGGTGTGCGTGGATTGTGGCGAGCAAGGCATTATTGTAGGCTCCGGCGAGAGCAGCAAGGGCGGTCTGTCTGGCAACTTCTACCGTTTGTCTTATTCTGTTACCGCGCAGCAAATCAGGATGGAATCGATAGCCAAGAATCCTGATTTTACGCCTCGTGCCAATGCCGCAGCGTTCTATCTCAATTATCAGAAGTCGGGCGCGCAATACACTGGATTTTACGTAGGCACTGGCCGCGTATGTAGCGAAGACGAGTGGATTAAATACAAGCGCGAAGGCACAATAGAGCCGGAATTGTTGCTCAACGATTTCTGGCGCTACGATTTCAATTCGAGCACATGGAAGCGCAGGGCGGATTGCTCCAACATCCGTCGTCAGGGCGCGATTGGCTTTGCAGTGAATCGTGTGGACGATTACTATGTAAGGGAATACGGAGTCAATGTGCGCGGCATGTTCTCCTTCGGCGAAGGATGTTCCAACAGCACCGACTACACCGTCCGCAACGACAACTGGGAGTACATCCCGTAAGCGCAGTTAAGGTTTGTTCAACGAATTAAAATGTTATCAATTATGAAAAAGATATTTCTGATAATGGCTCTTGCGATAATGGCCGCAGGCACGGCTATGGCGCAGGGAGGCGGGATGGATGGCGGTTTCAGCAAGTCGGAGTACCGCTACTGGAACTTCGTGGCGGGTCTTAACTTCGGAATAGGCGGCGCAATGGGCGACAACCGTTCCGACCTCTACATCAGGACCAACGCCGGCGACTTCCCGCAGGAAAAAACGGGATTTACCATCACTCCGGGATACCATGTGGGCTTTGTATATAACTACGACCTGCTCAACAACCGCATGGGCGTGGTAGCCGGCGCGGAGTTCATCAACTACGGTGTGCAAAACAACTACAAGTCAACCAAAAACGACATGAAGGTGAAAAACACCTACCGTGCTATGGGCGTGGCGATTCCGGTGCTGTTCAAGTTTAGCAGCAGCGACATCTACCGCGACATGAGGTACTTCTGCGTGGGTGTCAAGCCCATCGTCAATCTGAGCGTGACGCAGACGCAGAAGGCCGACGGCTGGACTGCCGACAATTACGTTGGCAAGGTTGACGACAAGAACGCCTTCGCGATGGCGGCTACGGTTGGCTTCAATTACAGCATGTTGAGCCTCAACATCGACTATATGTTCCAGGAGTTTGTGAAGACAGACGATGTTAAGGGACATATATTCATCTGCGCGAGCTTCAATCTGCCCATGACGCGCTGGCTCTGCATCCACAACTGGACTGCCGAAAAAATCCGCCGCAAGATTAAGGGCAAAAGCGGTATGTAAAAGTTTTCATGATAATAGATTTTTTGTCGTAGGCACGCGGGGAAATGTTTTTCTTCGTGTGTCTTTTTGTTTTATTTTTTCGGATAAAAAGACTAACTTTGTACCGCAAATTTATTGCGTCATGTATCATAATTAAAAACAAAATGGAAGTTCACGGCAGAAACGAAAAAAAATCTAAATTAAACAACATCCCTGCTGGCATAGGGGTTGGGATTGCTGTACCGCTGTTGGTATTTGTGTTGTATTGGTATGCCAGGTTTTACCCGCAGGTTTCTTTGGGCGGAATGTTCACGCAGTTTAAGGCGGAGGCGGTGATGAAGATGCTCAGCCTGTGCGCCTCGCCCGTGCTGCTGGTGTTCTATTATTTCACCAAGCGCAATTGGAACGATGGTGCTAAGGGGCTGATAATATCAGTGGTGCTGCTGCTTGCCGCCACGCTCATCATAAAACTCTGATTGATATGCGTATATTGCCGACGATAATTGCCTTGCTCTTGCCCCTTGCGCTGCTCGCGCAGGTAAAGGAGACAGTGCTCAACGAATCCTATATCGACAACGGTACGGGATGGCCGGAGGACGATACCGATGTTTTTTCGGCAAGTGTAAACGACGGCACGTATTATCTGTCGCACAAGCGCAGCAATGGCTCTCAGATTTTTGACGTTCCGTTGAAGTTGTATCTCGGCGACAATTATTATATAGAGATAGAGGGACGGTTGCGCTCCGGCAGGGAGGACGGCGGCTATGGCATTATCTGGGGCAAGGGTAGGGGAGGCTTCTTCTCCTTCGCTATCACCCCCACTGGCAAATTTTTTGTGCGCAAGGCGGAATCCGGACATTCGGGGTCGTATCTGCTGGGTCCGATGAAGTGCAAGCACATACGACGTGGCGATTCACTCAACAAAATCCGTGTGCAGTATTCTAACGGCGCGATTGAGTTTTTTGTCAACGGCAAGTATGTGGGGCATGTGCCCAAGGAGTTGTATTACGGCAACAATGCGGGCATCATCATCTATGGACGGCAGAGTGTGGACATCAAACATTTTGGGGCGTTTGGCACCAAGAATTATGAGCAACTCAAAAATTACCATGGGGCGATGCGTGTGATTTCATACGAGATAGAGGACGGCGAGGACACCGACGGCGAGCGGCTCGGCAATGGCGACTGCCGCGTGTCGCCGGGCGAAACCATCAAACTCGCCGTTACAATGAAAAACCAGGGGTACGGCAATTGCAAGGGGCTCAAGGTAACTTTCTATGCCGTAAGTGGTTATGTAACGGTGATAGACCAGGATGTGCCGCAGTACATCAACAATGTTGACCGTTACAATACGCAGGTGCTCGATCTGAAATTCAAGGTAAGTGCGGCGTGCCGGGCAGAACGCCTAAATTTTAAACTCGACCTCGTGGACAGTGCCGGCAGGCTTGCCGAAACCGTGCCTATGGCGGTGATGCTCAATACGCCAATCCCGCCAATCAACAAGGCTGGCAACGACAAGGTGTCGTTCACCTTCAATCTCCGTGAGGCTGATTACAACGACATCAACACCAGTTTCCCTATCACATTAAACAATGGCGACCAGACATACGCCGTCATCGTTGGCGTGGAGAGTTACATGAAACTCCCCAAGGCAAGATATGCCACCAACGACGCGAGGGTTTTTTACAATTATCTTGTCAAAGTGCTCAATCTGCCCCGCAGCAACATTATCTACGCCATCAATCAGAAGGCGACACTCAAGGAGGTAGGCGACATTTTCAAGATAGGCGGAGAGTTGCAGTATAAGGTTTTCAATCGTCCGGGCGTGGATCTGATAGTGTTTTTTTCGGGTCTCGGACTTTGCGACATTAGCGGCACGGAGCCTTATCTGATGCTTTATGATTCTAATGCCAACGATCCTCGCGGCACAGGATACTCGCTTACTAATTTGCTGAGGTCGTTGCGCGGGTTGAGGGTTCATTCGCTGATGTGTTTCTTCGACACATCGTTTGCCGGAGTTGATAGGGAAGGGCAGCCGTTTAGCAAGGAGAGCGGCTCGGTAAAGGCCAACGCCTGTTTCCCCCATGTGTCGGACCCAAACACGTGCCTGATGTATGCCTCTGGCGGTGTGTACGTAAATCCGGTGGTGGACAATACATCGCACGGCATGTTTACGCATTATCTGGTGATGACGCTCCAGAAATATGCCAAGACGAGAACAACGCTTGACGTGAAGCATCTTTACGACAATATTTACCAAAACATGGTGCAGGACGGCACGGCGCGTTCTCTCAACTTGTTTCCGCGTATGGATTGCGTCAACATGGACGGAATACTTTTGCTTAAATAGTTTAAACAACAAACATAATATTCTGGATTGATGAAACAAATATTCGCATTTCTGTTGGTTTTTGTGATGGCATTCCCTGCAAGTGCGCAGAAGGTAGGTCTTGTGCTTAGCGGAGGAGGTGCCAAGGGGCTTGCTCATATAGGCGTTTTGAGGGCGTTGGAGGAAAACGACATCCCAATCGACTATGTAACAGGTACTTCGATGGGTTCTATCATAGGCGCGTTGTATGCGCTTGGCTATACTGCCGACGATATGTCTGAACTTTTCCATTCGCACGAATTTTACAATTGGCTCAATGGCGTTACCGATTCGCGGCTCAAATATTACTATATGGCAGAGGAACCGTCGGCGGCGATGCTGTCGCTCAAATTCAATAGGGATTCCACTTTGAAGTTTTATCTGCCCACCAATATCGTGTCGTCTTATCAGATGGACTTTGCTTTTGAGGAGATAATGGGTCCGGGCGGTGCCGCCGCCAATTACAACTTCGATTCGCTGATGGTGCCTTTCAGGTGCGCGGCGTCGGATGTATATGCCAAAAAGTCTATCATATTCGACCACGGGCATCTTTCTACGGCGGTGAGGGCGAGCATGGCGATACCGTTGTATTTTAAGCCAGTGGTGTATAGCGACGGTCTGCTATTTGACGGCGGCATCTACAACAACTGCCCGATAGACGCGATGGAGGAGGATTTCCAGCCCGATTTTATAATCGGTGTGCAGGTGTCGAGCAACAACGAAAACCCTTCGGAGGATGACCTTGTAGCCCAGATAGAAAACATGGTGATGGACCCAAGCAATTATTCCATCCCCGCCGAAAAGGGCATGATGTTGAAGCCCGACGTGCTTAATCACAGCACATTGGATTTTACCAAATGCGACGAACTCATCGAACTCGGCTACAAGGAGGCTATGTCTAAGATGGACAGCCTCAAAAGACAGATTGCCCGCCGTGTGTCGCCGGAGGAAATCAAGGCTAAGCGCGACGCTTTTAAAGCCAAGATGCACCCTATGGTGTTCAACTCGGTGAATATTTCGGGCATCAAACATCTTCACGGGCAGTACATCCTCAAATCTTTCAGAAAGTTTAGGAACGATACGCTCAGCCTGCCGGAGATGCGCAAGGAGTTTTCTAAAGTGGCTGTGGACCCCACGATAGCCCGCATTTACCCCACCACCACCTACAACCCATATACCGAGGGGTATTCTCTGGATCTTGATATGAGCCGCAGCAAGAATATGAGCGCGAGGATTGGCGGCAACGTCTCCACGTCGGCATCTTGCGAGGGTTTTGTGGATCTTGCGCACAGGTTTTATGGTTATGTGCCGTTGCTGGTGAGTGTCAATGGGTATTTTGGACGTTTTTATACGTCGGGGCGTGTGCATCTGAGGGCTTATTTCCCCACGGCGTTGCTTTTTAGCCTCGAAACCGCCTTCCAGCTCAACCGTTACGACTACATGGAGGCAGACCCGGACGTTTTCTTTATCGACACGCGAAGCCCTACTTCCATCAAGAACGACCTCGAATATTACGCCAATGCCATTGTGCCGGTGGGCATGGCGGGGCAGATTTCTGGCGGCGTTTCTACGGGTAGGTTCTCGGAGAGTTATTTTTTGTCGCCGGCGTTTCAGTCGTCGTACAAGAAAGACAAGACCATCTTCAACTATGCCCGTTTCCATTTGACATACCAGCGGTACAAACTCGACCATTTCACGTATCCGTCCAACGGCACGGCGTTTTTGTTGCAGTTAAAGAGGACTGCTGCCGGCGAAAAATTTCATCCGGGCAGCGTTCCCGATAATGAGAAGTACGAGCCAGTGGATAGGGACAAGAAGTTTTGGGACATTTACGTCAAGTATGAGAACTACTGCTGGAACTTTGGCAAATGGAACATTCCTTACTCGGTGGAATTGAGCGTGAGCGAGCACACAAAACTCTCCAACCCTATGGTTCAGATGCTCACCACCAATGCTTACCGTCCGATAGAATACACCAAGACGATGGTATTTGAGGATTACAGGGCTGATGTATATGGTGCGATGAGTCTGGGCGCGATGTATAGGTTCAGCGATAATTTTACGTGGCGCATTAATGGCTATTATTTCCAGCCATACAAACAAAAACCTCTGCGTGTGGATGATGCCGGCAACTACTATCTTGACGACCGTGGGCGCGATTTTGATGGGTATCAGTATTTTTTCAACACGGCGTTTGTATATCACACTATGATAGGCCCTGTGGCGTTCAACCTCCGTTATGAGCCGCACGGCAAGAGCCATTTCTATTATATGTTCAACATCGGCTTTATGGTTTATAACAAGAGTTGGTGGGATAGAAACTAAAACCATCTTATTGCCGCCGACAATCCGTATTTGCCGCCGCCAATGATGGGCGAGAAGGTGATGTCGGCGTTTTTGGCGGCGAAAGGTCGTGCAAAAATCAACGCCGTGCCTGTGCCGATGGCCGCGCCGCCGAGTACGTCCCACCAGTCGTGCTTGTCGGCGTGTACGCGCCCCCATCCTACGTATGCGGCTATTGCGTATGCCGGTACGCCCCATTGCCAGCCGTAGCGGCGAGCGAGAACAGTTGCGCCGTT